>Ga0315287_10001647_pt1 | contig 20817 bp, 34 predicted proteins | sample YL17G11_0_MG_FD_205037 | JGI IMG/M metagenome (GOLD analysis project Ga0315287, IMG submission 205037) | Sediment microbial communities from Yellowstone Lake, YNP, Wyoming, USA - YL17G11_0 | ecosystem: Environmental > Aquatic > Freshwater > Lake > Sediment | place: USA: Wyoming | collected...
ATGGTCGACGTCGCAGACGTAATCGATGCCGCACCGAGCTGGTCAGACACTAAGAGAATTCTCAAGCAGAAGAAGTTTGAGATTGACCATCCTGAAGTTGAAGAGTTCGTGTATGGCATGTTGTTAGCGTTTGTTGATAACTTTCATCATAAGAAAGGCGATGCTCCAAAAGGTGCTGACCGAGAGTACTTCATCAACATCGGTGGATCTCAGCCAGTTTACATCACGCCTCGTGAGTACACAAACTTGTATGTTAACGGTGTAGAGTATCTTGACATCGTGATCAGCCGTATCTTGCGCAAGCGCGAAGCAGGTGGCAAGCCGACAGCTGAACAGCTGCATAAAGACGTGATCACGTTAAAGGACGCGCTGTATTCCAAGTTTGAACACATCCTCAACACGGTCATGCTTAAGTATGAGAACGCTCCTGAGTTCTTGCACAGCCTTAAGCGTTGGTTCAGGGAAGAAACATCAGTTGACGTTGAGTCTATGTTCTTCTCGAAGAAAGCAAGCACCATCCCGCTCGCTGATATCTTGTCAAAGTACATGGTCAGTGGAGGGAAGCATCTTGCTGATGACATTGACTTCATCAGCTACGTCAAGAACTCAGATCCTCAGTCATTGAAAGATGACATTCAAATGTTCATCGAAAAAGAGATTACAGACATAGCTCATATTGTCGGTGAAACTCACCAAAAGAAAGTTCTTGACAGCAAGAACAGCAAGATCGATGTCATAGCAAAGCCGTTGATCTCAAAGTATGAGCATGTGATCCGTGAGCTGGTAAACTCTTTCAGGCTGCATGACTTTTCAAATGAAAAGAAAGAAATTGTCGAAGGGGTTATCCTAGAGTTCAATAAGAAGATGAGCAAGATCATCAAGATGGACGCTGAAGACATGATCAAGTTTGTAGGGGTCTCAGGCAAGATTAAGCAGTTTACGAAGGGAACTAAGGACTGATCGTGAACGGTGCATCAAACATCGATATCATTGATTCAGATCCTAAAGCTAAGCAGCTTCGAGCTGGGATTCCACGTCATGTTAGGTCATTTACATGCAGAGGTTCTACGCATCTAAAAAACCTCATTGGAGGACCAGAATACACTGATGACTTTTATTATGTTGATCATTGCACAAACTTAACATCTTTGCTCGGCTCTCCAAAGATTGTCGGAGGTATCTTTAGCGTCAAGCATTGTACTAGCTTGACTAGCTTAGAGAACGGACCGAGAGATGTTCATATCTTAGATGTTGAGTTTTCTTCGATCGCTAATCTCAAAGGCGGTCCGACGAAAGTTTATGCTCTTTGGTTGCATAACTCAGGAATTGAATCACTTGAAGGAGCTCCTCAAGAGGTAATACATCTTGACATAACGTCGTGCAAGAACTTAAAAAACATGAAAGGTGGTCCTCGCTCTACGCATGGGATTAAAGCATACAACTCAGGACTTACTTCATTTGAGGGAGCTCCTAAGACTATCTATGCTAGTATTGATGCTAGTGACTGCACAGAGCTTGTAAGCCTACACGGCTTGCCTGATGTGATTCACGGAAGCTTGATCATCCCAAACTGTAAGAAGCTTGTCTCATTGGACGGTGGACCTGTATCAGTCTTGGGAGACATAAATCTCTCAAACACTGGCATAAGCTCGCTTGAAGGAATAGGTACTAAGGTTTTTATGTCAGTCAGCGGTGAGCTTATTTTGCATAACTTAACGATCAAGTCACATGCATTAGGTCTGCTGATGATCAAGGGGTTAGCACGAGGAAAAGTAATAGCTGATTTTCCTGGTCTTGAGATCATCCTAGATCACATGCACGAAGAACGTTCACCTGACAGCTTGATCGAATGTCAGCATAAACTCATCGAAGCAGGTTTTGAAGATCTCGCACAGCTATGACTATTAAAGGTCTCCGACATGTCTATCAGCCTTAAAACTATAATTGAAGCTTTTGAGAGCTCTCGAGTCAAAGCTGCTCCTTCTTTGAAGGAAGCTTTTGAGAACGTTCGTGCGAAGAAAGGTGTTGTTCCCTTTCGCAAGTCGGACTTAACAGCTCCTCATATAGATGCGGTGCTTCAACAGATAGCGAAACATACAGGCATCGCTGTAGCTGATCTTCATAAAGAGGTTGATAAGTGGTTGAAAGACAAAGAAATCATCGAACTCAGTAAGAAATCACCGATCCTCTATGAGACTATCGCTCAAAATGCGATTGAATCTGCGGTCTTTGACTTGATAGAGAAGCACAAAGTTGATGTCAAGAGTGCTCCTAAAGTCACTGTTCATATGTTTAACAAGCTGTATGAGAACATCATGTTTGATCACAAGCAGTTTTTCCCGCTGCATAATTGGCATGATGAGAAGGTGCTTTATTCACCAGTTCCTATCTTTCTTCCTGATGCAGAGAAAGAGAAGAAAGACCCAAGTTTGTCTAAAATCAAGACAGCAGCGGCTTACCCAGACGGTAGATTTGCTTTCTATATCCCGTTCATGCAGAAGTTGCTCGACTATGCTCACTTGATCAACATCAAGCCTAAAGGTGACAAGTATAAGTCAAACGGGGGAGAAATTCCCGATGAATGGTGCTACATCGAATTTCTCATCATCCACGAGTTTATGCATTATACATATGGTGACTTTCACTACATGAACAAGCTTCAGGCTGACCCTGACATCATCAACTGGGTCGGTGACTTTCGCTCAAATTATCTCTTAGCGAAGAGCGGTTACACTCAACTACCTATGGGTCTCTTCAGTGACAGCGTCAATTATGATCGTCAAGAAAGCTACAAAGAGATGTATAAGGTTGTCAAAGACGAGTTTGACAAGCTGACTCCTCCGTGGCAGAAAAAGCTGAAAGAGCTGCTTAAACAGCTTGGTGATGATCACGTTGAAGGCATCGGAGAACCTGGTGAAGGTGAAGACGGAGAACCTGGTAAAGACGGAAAACCTGGCAAGGGCAGTGGCAAACCGTCAGATAAAGAGATCGATGACATCTTTGACAAGATAGACAAAGCTCATGCTCAAGTCGAGAAGAAGCTAAAGAAGGCTGTAGAGAATAAAGAAGCACCTCCTAAGCCTGATAAGAATGCTGTTAGCGATGTAAACAAGAAAGACAGGTCAGCTCATACAGCTACACAAAGCACCATGACAGAGTTTGACTGGGAAAAAGTAAAACCGACCTTTAACTGGATGTCTCTGTTAGCTAACTTTACAAAGAGAGCCAACGCGAGCGAAGACACTTATGCTAAGCCAGATAAAAGCATGGCCACAAGCGTGCACGCTGCGTCACAGATGGGAGCTGCAGTTGTTCGGCCTGGTGAGATCGAAACTGAAGCAATTCTCAAGCTTGCAGTCTGCATCGACTCTTCTGGCTCGATGACTGAGATTCGAGGAAGAATCTATAGCGAGCTGCACAAGCTGCTCAAGCTACCGACGGTCACAGGCTCGATGATGTTAGTCAAGTACAGCGATAGCTATAAAGGTTTCCTCTGTGACATCAAGCGAAACTCATACGGTGAAGTCGATGACATCAAGAAGATAAGCGGTGTTCAGCGAAAAGGTAACATAGAACACCTCTTCAAGCAGAACTACGGCGGCGGCACGCAATTTAGCTCTGAGCTGGTCACCGACTTGTTAGCTTTGCACTCCAAAGGCTTCGCGATCATCGTCTTGACTGACTCAGACATCCTCTGGGATGAAAACTATCGTCAGCTGTCAAGGTTGTTGAAAAACGCTGTCGGTGACATGGGAATGATCTTTGATCGCAAAGAGTCTTTCATCGCGTTCGCGAAACAACATAAGTCAGTCTCTAAGAACGTCACGTACTTTTCATGAGCGGTCACGGAATCTTTGACTTTAGCGGTAAGCCTATCGAGAGCATACCTAAGATTTCTCTTGATGTAAAAGAAGATGATCTCATAAGCGTGATTGTCACAGGATGTAAAAAGCTTACATCGCTTAAAGGCTTACCTCATACTATTCGTACCTTGCGCGCTCGAGACTGCACGTCTCTAACGTCTTTAGTAGGTGGGCCGACTAAGGTTAGAGAAAACGTGTTTCTTCAAGGTTCGGCGATTAAAAGCTTAGAGGGGTTGCTAGAGGTAGGCGGAGGAGTCAACATCAATGATTGTTTAAACATCAGGACGTTGAGCGGGATCGGTCTCAAGTATCTTAAGTTTTGTCATTCTCTTTATCTTCCTTACTCGATCAAGTCTCATATCTTAGGGCTAATTTTTATTAAAAATTTAAGGACTCTTAAAGTTATCCCGCAAGGTACAAACAAGGAGCTTGAACAGGCAATCACTATCATGCAAGAGCATTTTGCTTCAAATGAAAGTAAAGATAAGCATGACAGCGAGCTTGTGATTGAAACACAGCATAAGCTGATCGAAGCAGGCTTAGAGGACTATGCTGAGCTATGAAGCTTGATGAGGTCACTGAACTATCAAGCATCTCAAGCATCGGCGCTAAGAACGGTGTTGAGATTCATGGTATTAACGGATACGTTCCAAGCAACTCAGGCTTAAACTTTAAGTTAGAAAGTGAAAGTGCAAAGCTTCCTAAGCTACCTGAAAAGCTTTCTTACTTTGAGCTTACAGATAATCTCTTTGTGTCCTCGCTTGAAGGTGCACCTAAACATGTATCTAATCACGTGCTTATCAGAGGGAATTCAAACTTGAAGTCATTAAAAGGCGGCCCGATCTCATCTGGTGGTTTTTATTATGCGCATGAGAATGATCTACACGACCTCATAGGCGCTCCGACACATGTCGGAGGTGATTTCACATGTCATCAGAATAGAAACCTCTCATCGATCGAAGGCGGACCGCATTATGTAAAAGGTAATGTAAAGCTAAACATGAACAACAGCTTGAAGTCCTTAGAAGGGATCGGCACTAAGTGGTTTGTAAATGTTCGAGGAAAGCTTTTTGCTGGTAACCGGGTTACCTCTAACGCGCTCGGCTTGGTGTTGATGAACTGTGATCATTTTGCTTTGTTGTTTCCTGGATCTGAGATCATCATGGAATACGTAAGTAAGAAAACTCCATCTCAAAGAATGGATGCTATGCATGACTGCCAAGCTAAGCTGATCGATGCAGGGTTTGATGAACTAGCAAAGTTATGAAAGCTGAACAATACATGAAAGACGCTCCTTATAAGTGGCTATACACTGATAACGACATTTTAAACTGTGTCATCAGAGGTGATCTTATCAAGAAGATGTCTAAGATCATAGTAGATGAGCTTCCTGAAGACCTTCCTGAAAAAGTACACCAGCTCGTTATTCATAACACTGAAATCACGTCTTTACATGGTTCACCTAAGGTTTGTAATTCGGCTTCTATCACGAGCAATAAAAAGCTAAGATCATTGATCGGGGGACCTCAATCAGCTGAAACTTCATATTTTTGTTACAGCAACTCGCTTGAATCTTTACAAGGTGCTCCTGAAACAGTGAAAAATTTTCATTGTCATGATAACAACTTAAAGACATTTATGCATGCACCAAAGAAAGTAGATCTGTCTTTCTTCGGTGCAAACAACCCAGTCACGTCTTTACGTGGAATCGGTATAGACTACTTGTGTTATGTAGGTGGGAAGCTTAGATTAACAAACTTAAAAGTAACATCTCATGCTTTAGGGTTGATGCTCATCAAAGGTCGACCGCAAATCATAGCTGACTTTCCTGGCTTTGAGATCATCGAAAAATATCTAGCAGCTGATCGTGAGCAAGAGCAGCTCATTGAGTGCCAGCATGAGTTGATTGAAAAAGGATTTGAAGATTTAGCTCAGCTTTAAGGAGACAGCGTACTGGTACGCTTCTCCCGACTACCTAAGTTAAAAGCTTTTCATCATCAAGGTAATCTGCTGGTGTATAGTGCTTAAGATCACTAAGCGCTTGAATATCGAAACTTCCTCGAGGTCCCCTTCCTGTTGGGCTCCAAAATCCTGTTCCGATCAGAGTAGCGTACGGTTCTCCGTCGTGACCTCTTTTCCCGATACGTTCAATCCTCGCAGTACAGACAACATCTCTGTTTAGATATTCTTCATCGAAAGTAACAAAGTCGCCTACCGCAAAAGGTTCATTCGTTTTCATAATGAAAGCTCCGTTAGAATGATGTCGACGGAGACAGCGTACTGGTACGCTGTTCCCGACTATCTCAAAATTTGCGAGCCTGCTGATCGTTGGTGCTCCCCAACGGATTGTTAAGCTGCTGTTTGGCATGTTTTTGATCTAGTAAAATATGATTAACAACAGGAACACATGCAATACGACGTTTCAGCTCTTGAAGCGAAGATGCGTTGAACACCAAACGTTTAACACCTCCATCTTCTCCGTCAAATGCTTCGCTGCCAGGATAGTTAAAGTAGATGTAAACAATCCCTTTATCAGGATAGGACTCAAAGACTATGAGGTTATCATAATAGTCTAACATCACAAGCGTGTTTTCATCACGACATCGAGCAGTTGATAAGCTTATTGAGCCATGTAAGAACCCAAGATACTCTTCACGTAAAAATTTCTGCGCGATGCCGTCAATTCGCGTAGCATCGGCTTGAATCTTGTTGATTTTATGTTGAAGCGAAGCAGAAAAGGTCATGTTGTGGCTCCATGATGATGAGACCATGGTAACATAAACCGTTTATATTGTAAACAGATTAAAGCGGAATCGAGACTTGCAAAGACACGTATGCCTTTTGATAACCGCCTGTATAGCCGCTTGTGCTTGAATATGAGCTACCTGTGCCCTGACGAGCACCGTTATAGCTGTACCCGACATTTAAAGCGAGAGTGATCGGGTTAAGCTGCTTAGAGACTGTGATCTTAGACGAGACCAAGCTTAGCTCTGCTACGTAAACTGGTTTGCTCGAAGTGACCTCGCTTATGACATCCTTAGCGGCATTGAATGTCGCATTCTTGGTCACTCCCCAGCCTGCGCCTAGTGTACCTGCTACACTTAAACCTCTCCAACCTCCTTCTTGAATCTGAACAGCGGCCGAAGCCGCTACGATGATTGACTGTGCATACTTAGGACTGTAGTAGTCTGGTGAAGGTTTAGAGTTTGTCTGGCCTTCATACTTAAGAGCCAGCTCTGTTCTAGGTGTCGGGTTCCACATCATTAAAGCTTTACCACCTAAGATCGTGTTGTCATCGTTGACCCGTGAGCCGTTACCCGAGACATTGATAGAGGTAGCTTTCGCGACCCTAGCTAGTACTTTTAAGTCTACGCTTGTAGCTGTTAAGCCTTCTTTGAGACCAGCTTGTGTCTCGATGAGAGACTGTCGAAATTCGCCGACTAAGACTATGCTGTCATTGACAACGATGCCTTTTTCAACGACGCCGGTAAGTTGAATCTTGTTCGAGATTTCTGAGACTTCGATGTTCATCTTGTCCCAGCCGGCTTCATTACGAAAAGTTGTTGCTATAGCTATGGCAGCACCGCGAGCTCTCCAATCATCTTGCTTATACTCGATCACTTTTGCTGAGACTTTAAAAATGTCATCTCGTCCTTCGCTATATGTTCTAGTAGCGTCTGCATTAGCGATCATCGCATACAGCTTTTGCGAATCCATCGAAGCATAGATCTTTGCAGCGAGTTCACGGTCAGGTGGTCTCTTAGGTTCCTCAAACTCTGGAGCTTGTGCAAATGCTGAAAAAGAAGCCAGCAAGAGGCAAGCTTTGGCTACGATACGCAACACCAGATGTGCCTTCTGAGTAGTTTTTAGAGGCATCAGGAGCGTTCTAATCTATGAAGGTATGTTACCCATCGTCAAGACCGATTTAAGCGGTTCCAGGACCTTCGTAGTATCTGTGTTCACCTAAGAGCTGATTTGCGAGCTTAGCATTTTCAAATGCTTTTGCATATGCAGCACATTCAGCGTCGCACTTAGGAGCTTTGATTTTAGCTACGACAACTGTCTTCTTTGGTTCAGCTTTAGCAGATGATAGCTGACTCCCAAGAACGACAACAGGAGCTGTGACAGTAGGTACCTCTACTATGACAATAGGAGCTGTGACTGATTCTGTGATTGTAGGAGCTGTGACTGATTCTATCGGGATCGTGATAGATTTTGAGAAAGATGTAGAACTTGTCAGCATGTGCAGCTTCATCGAAGTGTTGTGTTGTACCATTATGATTCCAACACATGCAGCAATAATCACAAGCATTATACTAAAGACTAACTTCATGTTTACTCCGCTCTAAGATCACATACATCTACTTTAAGATAGTAACATTTTTATCTCATGAGTGTAAAATAAAAACGGCGAGCAAGTTGCTCGCCGTCTTCATTGAGATCGCTGTTATCAGCAGTTATTCGGACCAAGGCTGCCGCCGAACCCGCCGGCCGCACCGCCACCGGCCGGACCACCGGTACCTGACCCACCACCACCGCTGCCATTGCCGCCAGGAGCTCCTGACCCGCCAGCAGCGCCGCTTCCTGCGTTCCCGTTTGTGCAACGACGCTGTGAATAGGTCGATGTGTTAGTAGCATTACCGCCATTCGCTGTAGCAAATGAATTTCCGTCACCAGTGATCGTGATGCTAGGTTGTCCTAATGTCGTGCCTAAGCTCGTCATCGCGCCGAAACCAGCGTTTGCGATGCTTGTTGCTGAGTTAAAGCCTGCTCCAGCAATCGTTGTGTTAGCATTGAAGCCTGAGTTCGTGATCGCGGTCACCATGTTGTTCGTGCTTTGCGCGGTCGCGACCTGAGCATTCTGAGCTCCGATCTGGATAGACTTGTTAGCGTTGATCCCGTATGCTTGCACGATTACGCTGCTGATGCCTACAGCCGCTTGAAGCCAAGCAGCGGTGTTAGCGCCTGGTGCTTGCGGTGATGTTGTTTGATCATCATTATGACTGCCGCCTACACCGCCTTCTGTGAACGCGGCTGCCATCATCGCAGCAACCTTGACGGTGTCACCGCTGCTAGACTTAGCGGCTTCTTTGAACACTTCCATTCGAGCAGCAGTCGCAGCGGCTCTAGCCTTAGCGGATTCAGCCACAGCTTGGTTTTTTGCTTCTAAGGCTTGGTAGTATGCATTCTTCTCAGAGGTTGTCGCGCATCCAGCTAAGAAAACAACGCTGATGATTCCGATGATGAGCTTTTTCATGTCTTTCCTTATAGTTTACAAGCTACAGCCAAAGATATTTTCCCACCACTCGCATTCTGTGATGTAGTACTTCGGTTTCTTCGAAGCAGCAGGTTGACTTGGCTGTTTCGCTTCCCACTCTTTGAGAGCTTTCTTTACACGTTCAGTGCATTCTTTAAGCTGTTTGTCTTGCTCTTTGAAAGCCAACGCTAAACCTTCATTCGTCAGCCCGTCTTTCAACTCTACACGGTTGCAAGCTGCAACATATACTTCTGGAGGAGGAACTGTATAGACTATCACAGGACCTGCTTCAGGCGGTTTCGGACTAGTTGTGCTGCAACCAGATAAGCACAGGACTAGGAACAAGAGTGTTGTTCCAAGGAGGGCTTTGCGGGACATTAGACGCATCCTTAGGTGGTTGAGCAGGAGAATTCTTAACACCGTCTTTGCGAACAACGCTGACAGTTTTCTTCGGTTGAAGCAAAGCTAGCTGAGCTTTTAGCTGTGAAACTTCATTCATGAGATCAGCGTTTTGTTCAACACACGCTTTAAGATCAGCTTTTTCAGCTACTGGTGTAGGCTTAACAACGGCGGGAATAGCAGGTTGACTAGAGGGAATAGCAGGTTGACTAGATGGAGAACGTTTATAGTATATGACACCAGCTATTGAAATTAAACCACAGAGGATTAGAACGATGATCCACTTAGCTGATGGATTCGTTTTCTTAGGATCAGATGTCATGCTTACTGCCATGTGATTTCCTACCTCTGTTATGTTATATGCTTCTGCTAGCTTGGACTCTAATTTTTCTTGTTGTGGGTCACCCTTAGCTATTGCTTCTCTTAAAACAGTTATTGCTTCATCGTATTTACCGAAAGCCATGAACACTTCAGCTTGCTCAAGCGGAGTAGAAGATGCTTTGATTTTTTCATCGAAGTCATAATCATCGTCATCAGCATCCGTCAACATAACCAAAATTTTATTTACTTCTAACTTAAAAGTATATTTAATTCTGATGCTGATGCTAAATATTAGTTAGATGAAAACATTAGACCCTGATATCATTCATAGACGGATCATGGCTGAGATAGCCAAGTATCCAGCTAACAGCGTGTCTAAGCGCGAGATTGTGCTGTCTTTGCCGATAGAGGCTGATCCTGAAGCTCAGATCAGCAGGCTTGACGCAAAGCTCACAAAAGCAATCTATGATGATGCAGTTGCGGCTTATAAGCGGAACTCAGGTCCGCTAAAGACAGTTTCTAGCCAAGAGCTAGAGAGGCTGACTGATGTTGTTCGACGAGCAGCGGAGGGATTGAAGCCAAAGCTTCATGCTGTTCATTCTCGCTGAGATAACGCTTGAAAACGTTCTCTTGTTCTTTCTCAGTGAAGAAGGTGCCGAACTTATGCTTGTAACGTTCAATCAACCCAGCTTGAAGACCAAGGGAATCTAAGACATCATCCCTGATCTTGTAGATGTGCAGCGATGACGAGCTGAAATGCTTTGTTTGAGCTAGGCTGTGCGTGCCTACAGAAGCTGGTAAGATGATCCAAGCTTCTCGATAGCCATAGCGGGACAAGGTGTTTACGCGCTTAGACTTATAAGGCACGTACCACCTGTCGGATCGAAGATGTCTGACGTCCCAACGCTCTTCGAACTTACCTGAATATCCGTTAGGCACATCGACCGGTGCTATGTCGAGCAGCTTGTTCTCTTTAAGGTCAATAAGCACCACGAACTCATGCAAGCCTTGATGCTCTGCCAGCTCAGCCAAGAGCTCATACTTTCGTGCTAGAACTTCTTCCGCCCAAGAGTCTTGCTCAAGGGCTTTTTTTAACAAATCAGCAGAGTTTGCTCTGTATGCGTGTGCTTTAAGCCTAAAACCTTCAGGACAAGAAAGTTTTAGTTCAGCGAGCTCCGCTTGTGTATTTTCTAAAGTATGATAAAACTTCATGATGTGTAAAGCCAGTTAACATGTTGCATCAATAGTATCACACAAAAGAAGTAAAGTAAACTAATCTCGCTTTTTTTGAACGTCTTGGACAGCTTTTGACAGTTGTCCAAGACGTCGTCGATAGATGATAAGTTCAATGTCTGAAAATTCATCTAAGATGTCGATGATCTCGTCAAGGTGTGAGCTAACTTCGTGTTCAGCTAGATCAACGATCTGAGAGATCGTTGTCTTCATAGCCACCCGACGAAACTGCTTGATCATTCATCTATTTACAAATGAGAAACGCTTGACCCACATCCACCGATCACCTTGAGTAGCGGCACCACCCCAGTCTTGGTTGTTAGTACCCCAGTGGTTGATCATCGCATAAGCTGGAGTTGTAGGTACGTTCTTAGTATGTGTCTTGAGCAAAACCCCATCAACATAAAAGTTGATCTGTCCTGGTGCCCACACAAACTTATACACGCGAAACCCTGCTTCTGGTGTCGGAGTAAGCGGCATGACGCTGCTCTGCTGAGCCGCTTGAGTTGACCAGTTAGTGAACTGGATGAGGTTAGAACGTGCTGCTAACCCTTCAACCTCAAAATCGATCTCAGTCTGCGAATCATTGATATAGTTAAAACACCCTGTGATGCTCCCTGAGACTGGAGCACCTACACCATAAGGGGTCTGTGATGTCGAACTTGCACGACACTCCCATTCATAAGTACCGTATCCGAAAAGCTGTTTACATTGAAGCTCACCGCCTACGGAATTCCCCCACGTGCCGTCAGGGTTCTTTGACTGTGTTAACCTGATGCCTAACATCCCTTGAGAGAGGCTGATGTTTGCTGAAGAAAACTTTCCACCGAACGGTGCTGCCCAAGTTGAGACTATCCAGTTTGATGAAAGTGCGCCGGTGTTGAACGTGTCAGTAAATCCTATAGGTGTGGGAGGGGGAGTAGGTGTAGGTGTAGGTGTAGGTGTAGGACGTCGCCGATGGCTCATTTTTTCCCCTTCTTATCCGTGTTCTTACCATGATGACCGTGATCATCGCCGTCGTTTTCTTCATCAATCGTGTCGCGTTTGTTATGATTTGTCATCTCATTTTCGTTGTCTTCGATCGATTGCGGGCGTTTAACTTTTCGAATCAACCCAGGTACTTCCGCAGAAAGCGTGAGGGAGAAAGCTTCAGGGATTGCAAGAGGAGGAGTCATGCCGACACAAAAGGATGTATGCTGTTGTGTCACATAGCGCGTAAACTCTTCCAAAGTACAACGCCCATCGACGAAGATGCGCTTGATCATGAACTCGTCTTGGTCTCGTTGGTTGCCTGTTGAATATTGACAACCTGGCAAGGCCCACCAGTCACAAAATCCGTCCGCTGTGCAATGCCAAAAGATCTGTTCAACTCCCATCACGACGCACCAGTTGTCATCGATGGTTTCAGAGCCTTTATACTTCGCGACAAACTCAGCGAAGTTAAGCAGCTCAGGTGTGTAATAGCCGTTAGGCCATGCTAACGTGACAACAGGCTTGCCTGTCTTGCTTTCGATACGAGACTTTGACGTGACGAGTTCAACCGTTGCGTCTGACAAGAGCATTTGTTCAGGGTGAGTCATCGAGTGACCTCCGATCTCGTGCCCTTTAGTAACTAATGATTTGATCTTCGTCCAGTTCATGTACTCAGGATCATTTCCTGGAAAGCCAGCGATAACATTAAATGATGCTTTCCAACCGTACTTGTTTAAAGCCGGTAAAGCATTAGCTTGGTTAAACCATCCGTCATCAAATGTCAGCACGATAGGTCTGGTCTGCTTGCACCCTCTAGTTGGGCAAAGCGCGAGCTTGCCGGTTGTCATATACGTGACTAGCTGCGCCGCTGTGATCGCGTAATAACCGTTGTCATACAGCCACTTCATCTGTGCGTTAAACTGGCTGACAGTCACCACGGTGTCACTAGCTGGTGACGTGCTTATAGCGGCATCAGCGATGACCTCATGATACATGAGGACTGGAATTCCTTGAGCATTAGCGAAAGTTGATAGCAAAGATAAAAGCAAAACAATAAGAAAGTTTTTCATGAAAAATTCACTTGATTGACAAAGGTGAAGATGAACAACATTCGATCAAAGCATCATAGGTTTCAGGAGCTAAGTTGATGCATCCTAAGGTGATCTTACGATCTTCAGCGATGCTTCTAAGCCGAAGAGCTCGACGCTGTTCAGGTACTAGGTTGATCACGCGATGAATAGTGTACAGGTCATGTTCTGTCTCTTTAAAGAGCAAGACGTCTCCTCCGTACCCGTACTGAGTCGTAGATCGCCGCTCTAGCTGATACTCCCCAACAGGAGTGTTGGCTCCTATCAAGACTGGATAACATGACCCAGCAAAGCAGATCAGCGCAGCGGCGATGTCTACGAGAACCACAATCAGCCTTTGATTTTTTTCTTAGGCGGAAGCGGCAGAGGTGGTTCAACAGCTTTAGGCGGTTCGACCACCTTTGGTTGCTCTGCTACCAGAGCTTTTGGCTGTTCGACAGCTTTAGGCACGACCGTCGGCACGATGATTGCTGGCGGAGGCGTTACAGCTGTTACGGGTTCATCTCCGAAACATGACTGGTAAACAAGACCGCCCGCGCCGATGATTGCAATCGGGATCAAAAACGGCCACTTCATCAGACAACCGACAATGAGAGAATTTCCAGGAGAGCCGTACATTATTTCCCCCTATTCTTCAAGTCCCAGTTGGTGTAGAAGTTGTAATAAACCACGACTCCGTTCCCACTGGTCGGGCCCTTGACATTGTTGTAGTTGTTCCAACGGTTTTCCCATTGATATGCTACACCAAGCTCACCCATGCCGCCGTTTGTCCAGTCTTGGCGAATTTTCAAGCCGAGCTGGGGTTGAACTTTGTTGTTCCACGGCAACCCTTGCGTGTCGACGCTGTAGTTTATGCCGATGAACGTGTTGAAAGTGAACTCTTTCCTGTCACCGAACTTAAACCAGTCGGCGCCTTGCTCAGTGCGACCTGAGAAGAGGAAATCGTTATGCTCAGGAATCCCCTTGATCACGCTTGCAGGGTACTGAGCAGATCCCCAAGTATAGCCTGGTAAGGCGATAGGGGACGGCCAATCATCGTCGGCCGCTTGAGCCGTGAACGGGAGCAGCGCGAGAGCTGCGATAAGTGCTGATTTTTTCATGATGTTTTTCCTTGGTGGTTGTGTGTTGTGCTGCTTAAAAGATGATTGAAGATTATCTCCTTTAGTATCGTTGAACTTTGTTCCAAGCTAACACGTGCTTCTTGAACAACACGATCTCTCCGAATGCTCGAAAAAACAAGAGCGGGTTAAGATAGCTGGTCCAAAAATATGCTGGAAATTTATATATGACATCTAAGCGTTTTGTCTTAAAAGCCGTGTAAGTCGCGAAGAGAAAGTAGAAGAGAATGTCGATACCAAACAGCCAGATCATCTGTGACATCGGCAAGAGCAACATGCCACCTGTTAGCCACAAGACACGGTTAAAAGCTAATGCATCAATCATCAAGAAGATGATCCAATAGTCAACCTTCTGTTTCTTTGTGAATCCCATTGTCTTGTACTTTTTAAGCACCTGCCACGTGCCACGGTACCACCTTAGCACCTGCTTGATGTAATCTTTGATCGAGCTCGGATCTTGTGTGTAGACGATCGCGTCTGGGATGTAGACGATCTCTCCCTTCTTACGTTGAACTTGGATTGTCAAGTCCATATCTTCAGCTAACGTGTCACCTTCAAATCGAAGCTGACGCATCATCGATGACTTGTAGATCGAGGTACAACCAGGAGCTACAAAGATCACGCCCTGCCTTGACATCCCAGACTTGAAGAGGTCCTGGCTGATAGCATACTCTACAGCACGAAGCGCGGTCAAGTATCCTCCTTGCTTCGCTCGAATCTGTCCTACATATAAAGCGACAGAAGGATCTTTCTTGATAGCTTCTTTAACCGCAGTGAGAAAGTTTACATCGACCTCAGTGTCAGCATCTAAGAAAGTGATCCACTCGTAGCGGTCACACAGCGCAAAGTCCCTGATTAGAGTTCTAAGCGCGTTTGCTTTTCCAGCATTTTTGATCAGCGTGAGGAGGTTGATATCTGTGATGCTTTGCACTATCTTCGAAGTTTGATCTGTTGACGCGTCATCAACGACATAGATGTCGTGACTCTCAAAGCCAGCGGCTTGAAGAGCTAGCAGCGTGTCGAGGATGACTTGCTCCTCATTTGCGCTGGGATGATGACGGCGATGTTGTTCATAACAAGATCATCCTATCATAAGGATTTTAGAAAGTAAACCTAAGCCGTTAATTTTATTTATGTTTATTCCAAATGGTATTATACAACAGTCGTAAAAAACGACATAAATAGCGGCTAAATACGATCAAAGCTTGTTACAAACCTACTTAGAGGGGTGTACCATTTTGTGGAAGACGCGACCACAACGCTTTATCAGCACACATGCTCTTATTTAGGAGCATTCTGCGTGACAGGGATTTGTATATTACTACAGAGGGAAATCTAAGACCGAGGGACGATCGTCCCACGGATTTCCTTCATCAGGATAAAGCTCAGTGGCTTCATCAGGATCAAGGAAATCCTCATCTTCTAAAGGCAAAGGCTTGTCTGGTTTTACGGGTAACCTAGGCATCACTTTCTACTAGTCGAACGCGCTTGTTCCACTTCTCAAGAGCAGAACCCTTGATCGTTGTTCCCATCAGTTCAAGATAGCAGTCGAGACATTGAACTAAGTCAGGTTGCCTTATGCTTTCATTTGCTTCAATGTAGAAAGCCTTTGAACCACAGCAAGGACATGGTAGAGGGAAGTTATCCATCAAGAATCATATCAAAAATCCGTATATCAAAATCCGTAGTTCTTTGTCGGCAAGCGGCACTTTGCTTGCCACTTGTTATTAGAGTCCTGCTTGAAGCAAGCACGAAGTTCGGCCTTCGGGTCCTTCAGCACAAGACCCTCATCTTCAGGATTGAGGTGCGTGAAAGCTTCAGCGAAGCCAGAATCGAAGCTCTTGGCCACCGAGATGTAAGGGGCGATGCGGTACTGATCGTAAGTCTCGCTGGTCGGCTTCCACCGTTTGTGAAGCATAGCTTGCCGTTCAGCGAAGGTAGAACCGACCAGGTGCACACCGTTCTCGACGATCTGATCAAAGATGTACAGCTCGTTCTTGATATGCGGTGTCTTGCTGTGGATCAGCTCAGCGACGTACACGTTCCACTCGGTTGAACCAGATTGAAAGAAACGAACGTGCTCAGGTAAGGGTGTCCACATTCGGTGGTCACCGTTGTCGATGTCGAGGTGGCGAGTCTTGAAGAGCACCTCGAGGCCGCGGGCGAAGATGACCGTGCACGTGCCGTTCTTCTTGACTTGAGCCCAGTAGCCACGCTTCTGGTAGAAACCAAGCATCGAAGGGGGTAGCTTGGATTCAGGGCGAGGAGGCCAAAGGTATGAGTAGTCAGTGTATTTCATAGAACTATAGTATCATAGCTTATTCACGATGTAAACAGTTTTATCCAAGTCCTAACGCGATGACTTGTCTTCTCAGCTCAAGCTGTGCAGGAGTGTGTTCAACTGGTATCTTCTCGCCATCGATGATGACAGCTACGATGTCGTGAGAATACACACTGCCGGTTTCCGTCACATAACCTTTAACTGTCATGTCACGTGTGTTACCTTTTGTGCTGTTGATCGGAGTAGCGTACCACCCGTTCCGAAGAAGGCAGAGCATGCCCTTTTTGATGTCATTTGTTTTCATATAGCCCTGATGGAGGTAAGGTCAAGGTCTGAAAAAGAATAGCTGAGGGGGAGATGACATCATTATATCGCCACCACCAGTCATCAACTTGCCACAGCTTAGATATGTCGAGAAAAAGGATATCGATTAAGCAGATTACATCGCTCTCAAGCGGTTCACGATAGTGCGTCGCGCCGGTTGTAAGGTTGACACCTAAGATTCCGTTTTCGAGTACATCGTCAATTGAAGGCAACAAGCCTTTAAGCTCGATGTTAGGCTTGTTGCCTCGCGACGTGATATGATATAGAATGCGGGAAGCGTTCATGTAGGCTCCCATTCTGAACGGGGGAAACTCCAGCGCGCGGCGACTTTTTGTTCTCGATCATCGAAGACGACACGCCATAGCACCTTGTCAACGCTGCTTAGGAGTTTAACTGCTTCTGTAATCTTATCTTGATCAAAAGGCGCAAACCTGACAACGGTGCGCCAACGATTACCGTCAGTTTGAACTCTACGTTGCAAGATGAACTTCATATGTTATAGTCTCTTCAAGCTCACATTCGCCTTCTTCATCGCATTGGCATTCAGGCCAATCACAACCCTTGCGAATCTGTTCACATCGCAGAGCGATGTGATCAGTCGAGCACCAGAACTTGCAACCAGGTGATGAGCAGCGCGCTATTGCGCGACCGTTAAAGAAAAAACCGTCAGGACGGATCACGCCCTGACGGCAAAGCGGGCAGTTCATCAGGCGACGCGGCTGGCGGCTACGTTCGCTTGCGAGGTGGCCGGGACCGTGATGAGGTCCTTGACGTTCTCGATGATCGCAGCGATATCGGTGACTTCGAGCTTCGGCTTCAGGGCGAGGACGGTGACGGCCTCGATCACTTCACGCGGCGCCTTGCTCTTGAAGGCGGCTTCGATGACCGAGTCGGCGACCACGAACTTCGACTTCTCTTCCTGGACGACGATGAAGTCCTCAGGGACGATGTCCTTCAGCGCGGCTTCGACCTTCTCGAGGAGCGCTTCATTCTCAGCGTGCTTGGGGTTGATGCCGAACAGCTTCTGCGTCGCGATCATCTTCTCGGCCTTGAGGCCGTACTTCGTGAGCAGCGCGACCTCGTCGTCGGAGAGGGCCGACATCGTGGAGCGCTTGCGCAGCTCGACAGAGGCTGAGGCGATGCCGTCCACGCCGCGGAAGCTCTCCGGGCGGGAACCGTCGGCGGCCATGGTCATGAACTCGGTGAACGCTTCGGCCTTGACGGTGGAATCCAAGGCGGCCTTGGCGGAGGCGAGCGCCTTCATCAGCGCGTCGATCTCGGCGACCTGCAGGAGGCCGGCCAGTTGAATCTCGGTCTTCGCCTTCTTCGCAGCAGGCTTGGCGGGCGCTTCGACTGCTTTTGCGTTCTTGAACATGGCCATTTGTTTGACTCCCAAAAAATGGTTTCGGAACGGATTTGGTATAATGATATAGTACCCTTATCTGTTTAAGTTGTAAACAGGCTGGATAAAATAAATCACTTCAAAGGTGTATATTGTTCTCGACTCTTGACGGTCCACACTGCTTGAACTTGTTGAAGCTGTAGCAAGCTAGGATCTATGTCAGCTGATGCTAAGTATGCTGACCACCTAGCTTCATCAAATGTCTTGTGGAGCCTAGCGTCTTCAAAGCGTGAAACCCAACTTTGATCAGCTGTGTCAGCTAACCACACAGAACGCTTGGTGTCGAAGAGCACCCAAGCAAGGTCAATCCTCATTTATAGAAGATGAAGTCATCGTGGTTAAAGTCCTCTTCTTGTGCAAACAAGGTGAAACCTTGCTTCTCATACTTTTCAAGCGCGTTTCTCCGAAGAGCTGTCTCAAAGTTTCCAGACATGTCTGAGTAATCGAGCATCAAGATATAAAACTTCTTACCTCGACGAACAAGGCTCATCATCTTTTTAAGCTCTTCATCAGGAAGATTCCTGTTGATGGTCACTCGGTGCGCTATGACATAAAAGTCTTCAAAGCTATTTGCGCGAGCCGTGTCAAGAGCAGCTTGTTGTTCAAAATTACCTACAAACATGTCATTGAGCTTAGGAATAGAAGCTTTTTTCTCTGTCTTGATAGCTTCTCCAAGCTTTGCGGCATAAGAAGGTTCTGCGGCTTTGAGGATCTTTGCTCCCAATGTAGTAAGCCTGATCTTGACCTTATCTGTTTTAGACGAATCATCTATCTCAATTAACCCGTTTCCTACTGCTTTGCTTAATGTTACGGCTAAAGCAGGTTTCCCTACATATCTCGCAGCTGAAAAATCATAGACCCAAGTACCGTCTGCGTCTTTAACGCTTGCTTCCTCTGGGACATCAGCTATCCCTTTCAAGAGCAAGAGCTCTTTGAACGAGATCCGCACGCCAGCTTCATTGATCATGGTAAGACCCTTCCCGACGGTGAGTCATCCGCTTCGATCTCGTTGCCTTGCACCATCTTAGCGGCTTTGTCCTGCCCGAACGGGTGCTGGGTGATGACACCAGACAAGTCAAACTTATATGCTGTCATTTCTGGCTCTTTGTCACGGATGAAGCGCTTGACAAGCTTGATATGCTTCTCAGCTTGGCGCATCTTGAAGTAAGCAGGTGAGTCCGTGCTAAAGTCATTCACAGCGTGCTGATGAACCTTGTAGACTACGTCTGGGTGCTTCCTGTCTGTAAACTTCGCTACCTCAAATTCGTCATCAGCCTTACGCTTGACCGTGTACATAGGCTCGCTGTATTGCTCAAGAAAGTTTTTTAGCTTCATTTGTTCCTTTCGAGTATACTTTGAACCCATGCGTCTTTTGAATCAACTTATACCCATGCTCCTCAAGCTTAGGTATCCGTTGAAAGCCGCGCGAAGTCTCGAAACCGAACTTGCAAAAACGTTCGATCAGCTTGTCAGTGACCTGCTCAGGTTTCGGAGGCTCTTTCTTCGTCCAAAAATGCTCGAGGAAGAAAGCCCAGATAGTTTTGTTTTGCGAGAGCAACCCGTTCTTCGCTAAGTCATATACGTCTTGGTTGCGCACGATGTGAAGGACTCGCTTAGCTTTACGTTCGATGTCTCTGATGATCTCTTGCTCAACATGAAACGGCACCACGTTGAGCACGTAACACGTGAAAGCAACATCAAACTTTTTACCTTTAGGCACGCGCTTAGCTACGTCACCCGCATCCCACCCGTCAGTCTCGTTGGTGAAGTTGAACGGGTCATAAGCGAAGACCTCGAGGCCTTTGTCTCGAAGGTAGTCAGCGTTTCGATAGTACTTACCAGCACCGTAGTCAAGAACGGTATCACCGTCATTGATCAGATCACCGTAAAGTGAACGGATAGCTGGAGCAGCTCGGATGTCACCCTTGCTCGCTATCGAGGTACCGCCCTTCTCGAGAGGTTCTCCGTCATAGTATTGCTTCTCGAAGAGGTCAAATAACTTCATGAAGCTATTTATGCGGCCGCAGAATCTTCAGGGTGGAGCTGACCTCTTGATTCCCCAAAAGAGCAGGTCTTGAGGTTCTCGGTTAGTCTGAGAGACAAACTGAAACCTCTCAAAGAGATAGTCGAAGTTGAGAGGAGCTCTAAAGTCGCTCTCTGTCAAGTTCTGATAGTAGTTCCAACCCTTCTCTACCGTCAAGGGACTACCGTAAGGGTGATGAGCCGCTGTGCCATGTTCAGGTCTTCCTGTCGTAGCACAAGTAAAAAGCACAAAGCCGCCAGGCTTTGCCATCCTCCACATGTTGAAGAAAGTCTCTAACCAAAACGGGTTATGCTCAAAGCATTCACATGATAGAACGGTGTCATAAGATTTATCTTCACCTGCAAACAGCTGTCCTTGACAAACAACATCGACTCCATTTCCTGGCCCGATGTCAACGCCTGTAAAGTCACAGTCTTCAAAAAACTGCCTGACTGATCCGTTGATGTCAAGGCTACCGATCTCTAAGACTCGACATGACTTGAAGAACTTTGGAAAGTTATAGCGAGTATCTGCTA
>Ga0315287_10001648_pt1 | contig 20803 bp, 14 predicted proteins | sample YL17G11_0_MG_FD_205037 | JGI IMG/M metagenome (GOLD analysis project Ga0315287, IMG submission 205037) | Sediment microbial communities from Yellowstone Lake, YNP, Wyoming, USA - YL17G11_0 | ecosystem: Environmental > Aquatic > Freshwater > Lake > Sediment | place: USA: Wyoming | collected...
TGGCCGCCAGCCCCAACCCGGCGCGCGGCCGGGTGCACTTCACCTGGGATCGGGTACCCCCAGGCGCAACCCTGAGCCTCTACTCACCCGCCGGCCGCCGCGTGGCCCGCCTGCCCGCCGGGCCGTCCGGCGGCTCGTGGGCCGGCCTGGACGCCGCCGGGACGCGCCTGCCAAGCGGCGTCTATCTCTACCGTCTCGAGGACCCCGCCGGCCACCCGCTCACCGCCACCCGGAAACTGGTGTGGCTGCGATGAGGCACGCCTTCGGCGCCGCCTCCTGGGTGGCGACTCTCGCCATGGCCGCCAGCGCGGCCACCCTCGCCCCCGCCCACGGCGCGACCATCCGCGTCCCGGCGGACCAGCCCACCATCGCCGCGGCCCTCGCTCTCGCCGGGGCCGGCGACACCGTCCTCGTCTCCCCGGGCGTCTACGCCGAGCGCCTCGAGCACGCCTCCGGCGCGGTGCTGCGCGCCGCCGGGGGCGCCGGCTCGGTCGTCGTCGACGGTGGCGGGGCCGGAGCGGTGATCGAGTGCCGCTCTCCCGTGCCGGGGACGGCCGTCGAAGGACTGGTGCTGCGCGGGGGGAGCGGACAGCCGGATGGCGAGCTCCGTATCGGAGGCGCGGTCGTGGTGCACGGGGGCTCGCTCCGCCTGGCCGACGTGCGCATCGAGGGCAGCAGCGCCGACCTCGGGGGCGGGCTCTTCTGCGACGGCGCGCGCGTCACCTGGACCGGTGGCGCCCTGGTGTCCAACGCCGGAGACATCGGCGGCGGCTGGTTCGCCAGCGGCGGCTCGCTGCTTCTCCACGGCGTCGAGATCGCCGGCAACACGGCCCGCCTCGGGGGCGGCGGCTACGGCTCCGGACTGGCCCCGCTCGAGATGGTCTCCTGCGTCTGCCGCGATAACACCGCGCTCGAGGACGGCGGCGGGCTGTGGCTCGCGGGCACGGGGGCCGCGATCAACGATTCCCGCATCGTGTCCAACGGGGCCGGCGGCCGGGGCGGCGGCCTGCGCCTCGGCCCCGGTTCGCTCGCCACCCTGAGCTACAGCGTCTTCGCGGGCAACACCGCCGGCGCGGCGGGTGGCGGCCTGGACGTGACCTGCGACGGCCCCGCCGGCCCGCCGTGCGCGGAGGCGAGACTCTTCCACGTGGACCTGGCCGCCAACCGGGCGCCGCAGTCGGGGGCGGCTGCCGTCTCGGGTGCGGCCCGAATCGCGGTCGAGGCCAGCCTGGTCGCCCGTAACGAGGGTGGACTCGCGTGCCTCAGCTCCCAGGCCACGGTGGACGTCTCCTGCTCGGTGATCTTCTCGAACGAGATCTCTCCGACCCGCACCGACTGCGAGCCCGTCTATGCGGATACGATCGAGACCGACCCGCGGCTTTGCGACCTGCCGGCCCTCGACTTGCTCCGCTGCGCCAATTCGCCGCTCCTGTCGCCGCCGGCCTGCGGCCTGCCCTACCTCGGAGCGCTCGGTGCGGGGTGCGGGCCCTGTGGTCCAACTCCCGTCGCCTTTGTCACTTGGGGCCACCTGAAGGCTCGCTACCGCTGAGGCGACCCTCGATTCCGTCGCCTTGGGTGCCGATACGAGATAGTTGACAGGAAGGGCCGTCCGGACCTAGGCTGCGGCAACCACGGAACGCGAACGACGGACGCTCCCAGTGGACCGCCGTCCCCGTCTTGCCACGCTCAGCCACGCACCGACCGGTCCGGTAGCGCCGACGCCCAGGGAACGAATCAGGAGGGATTCGCGATGGCCTTTGCCCCCACAGCCACGGCGAGTCGTGCCCGCGTGGCCCGGGCTGCCTCCGCGGTCTTTCCGCTCGCCCTCTTGGTCTGCGTTTCGGCCGCGCGAGCCGAGGACGTCCCGCCGCCCCCGCCTCGCACCTGGGACGATCTGCCGGTGGCCGAGAAGTTCCTCTCGCCGGTCGGCAGCCCGGAGGACTTCACCCTGCCGGCCCCCGGGGAAGCCCAAGGCTACGCGCTGACGCGTGGACTGCAGAATCAGCGGCGCGACCGCCACCTCGGCCTCGACCTCTCCAACCAGCGGTTCGGCGGCGAGGTGCGGGCGCCGGCCGACGGTATCGTCCTGGAAGCCCGCCGGCATTCCGGCTGGGGCCAGTTGGTCGTCATCGTCCACCAGCTGCCCGGCGGCGACCGCGTGCTCTCGCTCCTGGCCCACCTCAAACCGGGCTCCATCGCCGTCAAGCCGGGTGAGCGCGTGCGCGCCGGCCAGATGGTGGGCGAGGTCGGCAGCAGCGGCCGCTCCACCGGACCGCACCTGCATCTCGAGTTCCGCAATCTCGGACACGCCGATCCCTGGCAGACACTGTGGGAGCAGGCCCCCGCCCTCGACCCGCTGCGCGTGCTGGGGCAGCAGCTAGCCGGTGCTTTTGCCCCCGGCCTCAGAGGCGCCGCCGGCAGCGGCGGTGACTCCCCTCTGGCGCTGCAGCACTGGGGCGAGCCGTACCTGCGCGATGTTCAGGGCGACCGCCGCGGCGGCAAGGCCTCCTTCGGCGACCCCGAGGCGACCCTCGAGCGCCGGGAATTCTACACGTGGCTGGCCCGCCTCTCGGGCGGCCGCCTCGCCGCCCGGCCCGCTTGGCCCACGGTGCGGCGCGCCCTCGGCCGCCGCGGCCTCGCCCAACTTCCCGACGCCCATGCGGCGGGAGCCCCGGTCGGCCGCGACGAGGCCGCGCACGCCCTCTCGCACCTGCTCTCCACCGACTTCCTGCCCGGTCTCGCCGAGGACGCCCGCGTCGCCAAGAGCACCCTGCGCACGCACGGCCTGCCGCTTCCCGCCCCGGCCCTGTCGGCCGAGACGGACCCGGTGGCCGGCCCCGACCGCCCGCTGACGCGCGCCGAGGGCGCCCTGCTGGTCATGGCCGCGCGCTCGTGGCCCGGTGCGGCCGACCTGCACCCATGAGCCACGCCGGGTCCGAGGATCCCCAGCCCGCATCGGTGACCGGTTTCCACCACGAGCTCGGCCGCAAGCTCAAGCAGGAGCGCCTGCGCCGCGGCCTCACGCTCAAGGACATCGAGAACCGCGTCGGCATCTCGGCCACGCACCTCTCCGAGGTCGAGCGCGGCAAGTCGTCGCCGACCGTGGGCGTGCTCGACAAGATCGCGCGCGCCCTCGGCACGCGCTCCTCGCTGCTCATCGAGCTGGCCTCCGGCCCGCCGCTCTCCCACACGCGTCCGGGCGACCGCCGGGCGGTGCTCAGCACCGACGGCACGGTGCGCACCGAGAGCCTCTCCGACGCCTTTCCCGGCGCCGAGATCTCGCTGCTGCTCAAGACCTACTCCCCGGCGCCGGCCCGCAAGCTCCGCCCGCGCGGGCACGAGGGGGAGGAGTTCGTCTACGTGCTGAGCGGGCGGCTCAGGGTGTACGTGGGCGAGGAGCAGCACCTGCTCGAGGCCGGCGACAGCATCCACTTCAAGTCCGTCCAGCCGCACGCCTTCGAGAACCCCGCCGAGGAGCCCTGCACGACGCTGCTCGCGACCTGCCCGCGCTATGCGCTCTAGCCCCGCCGCCGATCCGGCCAAGCGCGGTGAGATCGGCCGACGCATCCGCGCGGTCCGCACGGAGCGCCACCTCACGCTGCGGCAGGTCGCGAGCCGCGCCCGGCTCTCGGCCACGCACATCTCGGAGATCGAGCGCGGTCACACCACACCCACGGTGGGCGCGCTGGTGCGCATCGCCGCCGCCCTCGGCCGCGAGCCGCACTTCTTCCTCGAGGCGGAGTGGCTGCCCGAGGTCTCCGTGGTGCGCCGCGCCGACGCCAAGCGCATCCCCCACCCCGAGGCCGCGACCGGACACGCCGACTCGCTGACGCAGGGGATTCCCGGCGGGCGGCTCGCCTGCGCGCGCCTGACGATCGAGCCCGGCGTAGGGCCGTCCCCCGGGCCCTCGGTGCACGGCGAGGTGGGGGGCTACGTGCTGCGCGGCCGACTCGAGATCCGCCTCGGCGAGGAACTGATCTCGCTGGGCCCCGGAGACGGCTTCCACCTGAGCGCCGACCTGCCGCACTCCCTGCGCAACGCGGGCGAGGAGCCGGCGGAGGTGCTCTGGGTGGCGAGCAACCCGGCCAATTCGAGCCGCTGACCGGCCGCTGCCGGTCCGGAATCAGCCGCCCCGCGCGCCACCCCTTCGCCGCCGCTCGTCGGCGGCTCTCTTCGGTCTTCAAGCACGCTGCACGCGGTCCCGGCCGGGGCTTGCGAATTGCAATCCGCGCCCCCCGTTCCCGCGTCCCCGCCACCCCTCCAAGCCGCTGACGCGGGCGTGGTTCCGGCCCGTTCTCCCCAAGGTCCACTCTGGCACGCGATTCGCTCCGTGCAGGCTATCGGGAGGAGTCTCCCGGAGGCCCGAGATGCGCCCAAGAGCCGGTTTCTCGCTGACCGAGATGATGGCCACCGTCCTCATCCTGGGGATGATCGCCGCCTTCTCCGTGCCGGCGGTCAACAAGTACCTGACCGGATGGAACCTGAAGAGCGGCCACAGCACCGTGGTCTCGGAGCTGAAGCTGCTCCGGCAGAAGGCGATCACGCGCGGGCAGAGCCTGCGCATCTGGTTCTCGCCGAGCAGCGACATGTACTGGTTCCAGGATCCGAAGACCAACGTCTGGACGATGTACCGGCTCCCCAACCGCGTGACCTTCGCGGCCGTGGCCTTCACGAGCGGGCCGTACGACACCTACATGGAGCCGGACGGCCGCTCGCGGCGCGCCGGCCGGATCGTCCTGGTCAATACCGCCGGGGTTCGCGACACCGTGGACGTGGACCTCTCGGGCTGGGTGGGACGGCCGTGAGCCCCCGCCCCCGCCGCGCCGCCGCGCCGCCGCGCCGCGCCGCCGCCGGCATGACCATGGTCGAGCTGCTGATGTCGCTGGTCATCCTGGCCATCGGCGTGCTCAGCGTCTCGGCCATGTTCCCGTTGGGCAGCCGCAACTCCACCGCCGACCGTCTCGTCACGCAGGGCACGGAGCTGGCGCAGCAGAAGATGGAGCAGCTGCGCACCGTGTCCTTCAGCCACGCCGACCTGACGGTCGGGACGCACCCGTCCGGGGGCGGCGAGTCGGTCGGCAACAACGGCCGCTTCCAGCGCTCGTGGACCGTCACGCAGTTCTCGGGGAGCTTCTCGGACATGAAGCTCGTGGACATCCGGGTGACTTGGACGGCGCCCGATCCCGACACCATCCGGCTGGTCACCTACTTCAAGAGATAGGCCATGACTCGACGCGAATCCGGTTTCTCCCTGGTCGAACTGATGGTGACCCTGGTCATCCTGGCCATGGTCGTGGCCGCCCTCATGGTCGTCATGATCGGCAGTCAGCGCAGCAAGGCCTCCACCGAGAGCCTCGTCGAAGCGCAACAGTCGGCCCGCGTCGCTGCGGACATCATCAGCGAGGACATCCGCAGCGCCGGCTACGGCGTCGACAAGGACGCCGTGCCGCCGCAGCCCGCCTTCGCCTACGTCGACTCGACGGAGCTCATCCTCTACGGCAACCTGCAGCCGATGGTCTACCGCTCGTCGGCGTCGCCGAGCCCCACGAACCCGCCGCTGGCTCCCGCTCCGCAGGGCTCGCCGAAGCCGCCGAAGGTCGCCGGCTCCGTCTACCCGGCCGGCTACGCGCTGCCGTCCACCAAGTGGCGCGGGGGCGCGGAGATGATCCGCTACACGCTCGACGTCAATAACGACGGCGTGGTGGACGGTTCCGACCAGAGCGCGGCGCTGGCCAGCGACGCGGCGCGCTCCGCCAACCCGAACGACTTCATGCTCGCCCGCGTCGTCTACGGCGACTCCTCGGGCTCGGTGCCCACCGCCGGCAACAACGGCGGCACCATGGAGAAGGTCGGCTTGGTGCGCGGGCCGGGGACCGGCGTGCCGCCCCTGTTCACCGTCTACCTGGGGTCCAACCCGACCCCGTGGGACTGGGCCAGCGGCCCCGTGCCGGCCGACCGGCTCGACGAGATCTCGCGCGTGCTGGTGAGCGTGACCACCGAGGCCCGCCGCCCCGACCGCGCCGGCAACTACGCCCGCGCCACCGTCACCACCGAGGTCAACTCGCTGCGCAACGTCCCCGAGGCCGGGAACACCACCTACGCGGTCGACGGCTACGTCTTCGTGGACCTCAACCTCAATGAGACCAAGGACACCGGCGAGCTGGGGATCCCCGACGCGGTGCTGCGCCTGGGCACGGCGGCGGTCGGCCAGACCAACAGCTCGGGGTACTTCATCCTCAGCGCCGCCCCCGGCCAGTACGTGCTGCGCCAGGAGGTCCCGGAGGGCTACGGGGCGTTCGCGCCCGACACCTTCGTGGTGAACTTCCTGCTCAGCCAGTCGAACGTCACCCACTCCTTCGCCGACACCGCCCGGCACGGCGGCTGGATCGTGACGACCTGCTGGCAGGACACCGACGGCGACGACGTGCGCGACGTCGGCGAGCCGCTCGAGGCGCGCGTGCCCGTCACGGTCAACGGCGATACCCGCGATACCGACGGCTCCGGCCAGACCGCGCACTTCGTCTCGCCCGGGACGTGGACGGTGAGCGCCACGGCGCCCGACTCCATGTACGTGACGACCACCAACCCCCTGACCGTCACGGTGGTCGACGGCGACACGACGGCGGCGGAGTTCGGCCTGGTCACGGGCGGCACCGGGACGGTCACCGGCAAGGTCTGGAAGGACCTCGACCGCGACGGCGTCGTGGACGCCGGCGAGCCCGGCATCCCGGGCGTGTGGGTGGCGATCACCAAGAACGCCACCACCGAAGTGCTCGGCTTCGCCACCACCGACGCCAGCGGCGATTACTCCGTCGAGGTGCCCAGCAACGACCCCGACCACGTCACGCCCTACGAGCTGACCTACCAAGTGCCGAACGGCTATTACCCCATCGGCTCCACGGTGGTGCAGCCCATCTGGCTCGACCCCAGCGAGGTCATCGCCGGGATGAACTTCGCCGTGCAGTCCTTCAACCTCATCACCCTGACCGCCGACCGCGTCCTGTCGCTGGGCGCCGCCGAGCTGCGCGAGAAGGACTGGAGCGGCGCCGACAACGCCTATGCGACCAAGGGGCACAAGGACGTCGACCTCATCCTCGGCTCGGAGTACGTGTCGAACCCGAACATCTCGGTGTGGTTCAACCGCTGGGACACCTTCCCCTACTTCAGCGGCGGCCCCACCTACTCGCGCAACGCCCAGGCATCCGCCCTGTCGCTCGCGGTGGGCTGCCTCGACGCCGGCACGGAGCCGCTGCGGCCGGACGTGGTCACCGGTCTGGTGACCTACGCCAGCGGCAACATCGCCGTCTGGCTCACCCAGAACACGTCGGGCAACTTCGGTTATCTGCCGACCAACCCGACGTACTACAAGACCCAGGACAACGGCGACGTCAACGCCGTGCTGCTCAACCTCTGCGACGCCAACGCGACGCTCGACCTCATCGTCGGCACCAAGTCTTACGCCAACACCGGCACCCTCGAGATCTGGCTCAACAACGGCTCCGGGGTCCTCACCCGCGACGAGATCTACCCCACCGGCGGCGGCGTGCCGGCCGGCGGGCTGGGCGAGATCCGGGCCATGGCGCTCGGCAACTTCGACGCCGACAGCGATTCCGATCTGGTGGTGGTCACCAAGACCAGCGACCTCTACGGCAAGCTGCACGTCTTCGAGAAGATCGGCACCGGCGCGGGCAACCGCTTCCAGTTGCGCCTCACCGGCGACCTCTCGGGCGAGGGCAACGCCGTGGCGGTGCTCGACGTGGACGGCGACGGCCGGCGGGACTTCGTGATCGGCACCAAGACCAACAGCAACTCCGGCAAGCTCGAGTACTGGCGTAACGGCGGCTCGTTCGGCTTCACGCGGGCCCGCGAGGTCAACGCCCCGGGGATCGTCCTCTCGCTGGCCGCCGCCGACTACGGCGGGCTCGGGCGGGCCGACCTGGCCGTCGGTTTCCGCGACAGCGACGTCTCCTACAGCGGCGGGGTGCGCATCTACAGCACCGACAGCGGGACGCTGGCCAACAGCGGCGTGGATCCGGCCGCCGGCACGGCCAGCTACATGACGCCCGCGGCCACCACCAACAACTTCAACTACGGCGCCAACCCGCTCGGGCCCTCGCCGCAGCTGCCCGACATCGCCGTGGCGCAGAAGCCCACGGCGACGACCGGCCAGGTCATCGTCTTCATCCGCTAGGAGCCCGCGCATGCGACACCCGCTTGCTCACCGAACCCGGAGCGACCAACGGGGCATGGCCCTGGTGATCGCCCTGCTCATCCTGCTGGCCCTCTCGATGCTCGGCGCCGCCCTCATGGTCACCGTGGGCACCGAGACCCGCATCGCCGGTCACCAGCTGCGCAACACCCAGGCCCTGGCCATCGCCGAGGGCGGCGTCCAGGAGGCCATGCTCCGCCTGCGCGCCGGCGAGGTCCCGGACAACCTCAACAAGCACGCGGTCACCGTCATCTACGAGGCCCCGGCGGGCTCGCTGCCGGTCTCCGGGGCCGACACCACCAGCCTGCCCACCCTCCAGCCGGCCGGCTCGTACCTCGGCTACTCGAGCGCGACCAAGCAGCTCGCCACCGGCAGCCTCAAGGACCTGCGCATGCTGACGGTGCGCTACAAGACCGTGATCACCTCCGGCGCGTCGCCGGACACCCAGATCGTCCGCTACGACGACACCCACAATCCGAAGTTCAACACAACCACCGGCACGGCGGTCTTCCAGGTGGTCTCCACCGGCGGGTCGGGCAGCGCCATGCGCGGCGTGGTGGCGGAAGTGACGCGCTCCAAGTTCAACATCCTGGCCAGGGCGGCGGTGGCGGCCCAGGTGGGCATCCAGTTCAAGGGCAACATCAAGATCTGCGGCCACGACCACCGGGCCGACACCCAGACCGGGGCGGAGCCGCCGACGTGCAACCTCCCGTATGGCTCCGGGGGCTGGCTGAGCTCCGACGCCCACGGCTCGTGCATGCCCGGCGGCTGGAGCGAGGACGAGATCACCCAGGTGGGCTCGCCGAACATCTACGGCGAGCCGTCGCCCGAGGACGAGAACAACGGCACCGGCTTCTACAGCGGCCCGTGGGACGCCCTCGGGATGAGCCAGACGGACTTCTGGAGCTGGGTGGGCCCGGCGCAGTCGTCGGTGCCCGGCGGCGTGCCCAACGGCATCTACCGCCTCGACGACGACGGCGTCGCGCAGAACCAGTCGGGCAGCTGGAGCTTCAACGGCGGCGACGCCGACGGCCTCCTCTACTGCGACGGCGACCTGCGCATCAACGGCAACTTCACCTATCGCGGCCTCATCTACTGCGAGGGCGACCTCGACATCAACGGCAACGCCTGGATCCTGGGCGGCATCATCGTGCGCGGCAAGACGATCGTGAAGATCGCCAACGGCTCGGCGATCGTGCTCTACTCGGCCGAGGCCATCCAGCAGTACATCTCCAAGTACGGCGGCAACATCCGCATGCTCTCCTGGCGCGAGTTCTAGCCCGCGGGGGCGGCGCCCGCGTTGGGCGCCGCCCTTGACGCGCCGCGCTCCCCCCGGCACACTCCGCAGCCGACTCGAACGATCAACCAGCGGGCACGGACTCCGCGCCGTCCCGGCGCGCTCCGCCCGTGCGGCGGCCGCCCGGGCGCGGCGCGGGCGGAGGCGGCATGCGCTATCGCGACACCCTGAATCTCCCCAAGACCGACTTTCCCATGCGCGGCGAGCTGCCCAAGCGCGAGCCCGGGCTCCTGCAGCGCTGGGAGGCGCTTGACCTCTACCACCGCCTGCGCCGCGAGCGCGCCGGCCGGCCGCGCTACGTGCTGCACGACGGCCCGCCGTACTCCAACAACCACATCCACCTCGGCACCGCCGCCAACAAGATCTGGAAGGACGTCGTCGTCCGCTACCACACGCTGCTCGGCGAGGACGCCCCCATGGTGCCCGGCTGGGACAACCACGGCATGCCGATCGAGAACGAGGTGGCGCGCGAGTTCCGGGCGCAGAAGCAGGAGCCCGAACGGCTGGCCCTGCGCCACCGCTGCCGCGAGTACGCGCAGCACTGGTTCGAAGTGCAGCGCACCGAGTTTCGGCGCCTCGGCGCGCTGGCCGACTGGGAGCGCCCCTACCTCACCATGGACCTCGACTTCGAGGCCGAGCTGGTCGAGGCCTTCGGCGAGCTGGCCGCCGAGGGCTACATCTACCGCGGCCTGCGTTCCATCCACTGGTGCCCGACCTGCGCGAGCGCTCTGGCCGAGGCCGAGATCGAGTACGAGGAGGACCCCTCACCGTCGATCTACGTGGCCTTCCCCCATCGCCGCGGCGAGGTCCGCCCCGACGCGGCCGCCGGGGCCCGCGTGGCCGAGTTGGACGGCTACGCCGACCTCGCGGCCCTGGTGTGGACGACCACGCCGTGGACGCTGCCGGCCAACCTCTTCATCATGCTCGGCCCGCAGTTCGAGTACGTGGTGGTGGAGGCCGACGGGCGCCGCTTCCTCCTGGCCGCCGACCGGGTGGCCCCGGTGCGCGAGGCCGCCGGCTGGAAGGATGTGCGCGAGCTGGCCCGCTTCGCCGGCACCGACCTGGCGGGAGCGGTCTTCTCCAATCCCATGGACCGCCCCTCGCCCCTGGTGGACGGCAACCCCTTCGTGGTGCTCGAGGAGGGCACGGGGCTCGTCCACTCCGCCCCCGGCCACGGCAAGGAGGACTTCACGGTCGGCCAGCGCGAGGGCTTCCCGGTGCTCTCGCCGGTGGACGCCGTGGGCCGCTTCACCGGCGAGGCCGGGCGGTGGGCGGGCCGCGAGGTGTTCGCCGCCAACCCCGAGATCGTCGCCGACCTGGTGCAGCGCGGGCGGCTGGTCGCCGAGACCTCGTACGTGCACCCCTACCCGCATTGCTGGCGCTGCAAGGGGCCGGTCATCTTCCGCGCCACCGACCAGTGGTTCCTCAGCATCGACCACCAGGGACACCGCGACCGGGCCCTGGCCGCCGTGGGCGGCGTGCGCTGGGATCCCCCCGGCAGTCAGAACCGCATCCGCGACGCCGTCGCCGGCCGCCCCGACTGGTGCCTGTCGCGCCAGCGCTCGTGGGGCGTGGGCATCCCCGCCGTCTACTGCGCGGCCTGCGGCCACGCCATGCTCGACGCCGCGGTGATGACCAAGGTGGCCGAGCGGGCGCGGCAGCACGGCTCCGACGACTGGTTCGAGACCCCCGTCGAGAGCTTCCTGCCGGCCGGCTTCGCCTGCGCGCAGTGCCGGTCCACCGGCCCGTTCCGCAAGGAGACGGACATCCTCGACGTGTGGTTCGACTCCGGCTGCACGCACCGCGTCGTGCTCGAGAAGCGCGCCGACCTGGGCTGGCCAGCCGATCTCTATCTCGAGGGCCCCGACCAGCACCGCGGCTGGTTCAACTCGTCGCTCATGGTGGCGGTCGGCACGCGCGGCACGGCCCCCTACCGCGCCGTGCAGACGCACGGCTGGATCCTCGACGCCGACGGCCGGGCCATGCACAAGTCGCTCGGCAACGTCGTCTCGCCGCTCGCGGTCATCGAGAAGAGCGGGGCCGACATCGTGCGCCTGTGGGCCTGCTCGGCCGACTGGCGCACCGACGTGCGGGTCGGCGACGAGATCCTGACGCGGGTGGCGGATTCCTACCGCAAGGTCCGCAACACCTTCCGCTTCCTGCTCGCCAACCTCAGCGACTACCGCCCCGCGCCCGGGGCGGATCTGCCCGCCGAGGGCGCCCGCGATCCCCTGAACGCCGCCTTCCTGGGGCGGCTGCGCACCGCCTTCGCCGAGGTGCGCGAGGCCTACGCCGGCAGCCGCAACCACGTCGCCGTGGCGCGCCTGGTGGACCTGTGCGTCAGCGATCTCTCGGCCGTCTTCCTCGACGTGCGCAAGGACGCGCTCTACACGCTGGCGGCCGGCGACCCGCTGCGCCGCTCGACGCAGGCCGTGCTGGCCTACGCCCTCGAGCAGCTGGTCTTCGCCTGGGGGCCGATCCTGCCGTTCACCGCCGAGGAGGTGTGGCTGGCCTCGCCGTGGCTGGCGGCGCGCGCCGAGAGCCTGTTCCTGGCCGAGTGGCCGGACCCGGCCGCCGGCGGGCTCGCCGAGGCCGAGGCCGGGGCGGCCCGCTGGGCCGAGATGCTGGCCGTGCGCGAGGCCGTCCACCGGGCGCTGGAGCCGCGGCGCGCGGCGAAGGAGTTCACCGCCTTCACCGAGGTCTCCGTGACGCTGGCGGCCGACGGCCGCGTGCGCCAGCTGCTCGGCGCCATGGACGACGAGGATTGGCGGTCGTTGCTGCTGGTCAGCGAGGTGTTCGTCGAGAGCCTGAACGGCGAGGGCGCCGCGCTGCAGGCCGAGGCGGCCGCCGCCGCCGAGCAGCCCCTGGGACCCGGTTGCGGACGCCTCGTGGTGCTGGGCGAGCCGACGGCGCACACCCGCTGCGAGCGCTGCTGGATCCACCGCGCCTCGGTGGGGCACGTGGCGGCCCACCCGTCCTTGTGCGAGCGCTGCGTCCGGGCCCTGCCGGAGGGGTTCGTTCTGACGCCGTAGGCGGCGGGCGCGACGGCCGGGGCCGGCGGGTCTAGCGGGGCTTCGCCTCCGGCAGCGGCAGCGGCACCTGCGGCGGGTAGCGCCGCTTCAGCTCTTCGACCAGGTCGTGGAACGCGGGCGTCGGGCCCTGCAACGGCACCTGGTCGGTATCTACCACCTTGACCTCGAACTGCCCCTGGGCCCGCTCGATCCACTCGTCGTACGCGCTCCCCAGGCGGCGCAGGTAGTCGATGGTGATGCTCTTCTCGCTCTCGCGGCCGCGCCGGGCGATGCGCTCCATCAGGGTCTCGGGGCTGGCCTTCAAGTAGAGGATGAGGTCGGGCTTGCGCAGGAAGCCCGCCAGGATGTCGAACAGCGCCGTGTAGTTGTCGTAGTCGACCTTCGACATGTCCCCCTGCTGGTGCAGGGTGCGGGCGAAGATCCAGCGGTCCTCGTAGATGGTCCGGTCCTGGATGAAGGCGTCGGCCGCGTCGCCGATGGTGACCTGGGCCTTGAAGCGCTCGGAGAGGAAGTAGATCTGCAGGTGGAACGCCCACCGGCTCATGTCCTTGTAGAAGTCGTCCAGATAGGGATTCTGGATGACCGGCTCGTAATAGGCGTACCAGCCGAGGTCCCGGGCCAGGCGGTCGGTGAGCTCGGTCTTGCCCACTCCGATGTTGCCGGCGATGGCGAGGAAGTATCCGTGGGGCATGGGCCGCATTGTCGCCGCCCGGGGCCGCCGAGACAAGGGCCTCAGCCGGCCCCGTCCGCGACGCCGCCGGAGCGCTACGGCACGGAGATCGCGCGGCGCGCCAGGCTCACTCCCGGCCCGCTCAAGCGCACGAAGTAGACGCCGGCCACGCCGCCCCGCGCCGCCGCCGGCCGCCAGGTCACTGTGCCGCCGCCGGAGATGCCGTCGGCCAGCCGCGCCACCCGCGCGCCACGCACGTCGTAGACGTCCACGCTCAGCGGCCCCTCGCCGGCGAAGCGCACGGTCAGCTCGCCGCGAAACGGCGTCGGGCCGGCCTCCAGCCGGGCCCCGGCCGCAGCCGCCACTGGCGGCCCCACCGCCACCGTGGAGTTGGGCACCGGCGGCTGCCCGGCGTCGATCCAGGCCGTGTAGACGTAGGACGCCGTGGCCCGCGAGGCCTCGTCCAGCCGCTCCTGGGTGAAGCCCTCGGTCTCGTGCCACAGCGCCTGGTAGTAGAGCGCGTCGTAGGCGCCGCCGGACAACGCCCTGGCCGTGTTGTCGGCCGCCAGGACGTCGTCCACCCACCCCCAGGAGGCGGTGATGATGTCGAACATCCCGTCCACGGCGTCGGGGTAGTACTGCACGGGCATCGGGTCGGTGTGCAGCCCGCCGAGGAACTGATTCAGCATGGTGCTCTCGTAACGCGAGTGGATGCCGTTGTTGCCGGTGTATTGCCCGTCGTAGTTCTTCGTGCAGTGCAGCGGCTGGCAGCCGTCGGCGACGTAGTGGCAGAGGTCGGCGATGGTCACCGCCAGGGCGTCGAACTGGGCCCCCTCGAACTGCTGCGTCATGGTGGCGGTCACCTCCCCCACCGCCCACGGCAGGACCCCGTTGTTGAGCACGACCGACGCCCCGTACTTGGCCTCGAGCACGCTGCGCTGGTGCGACAGGGTCCCCGCGAGGAACTCCGGGTACCAGTCGATGTCCAGGTAGTGCCGGTAGCTCTCGCCGGGCGTGTAGGACTTGCGCGTGTCCGGGTCGGTCACCTTCTGCTCGACCACCGCGTCGTAGGTGCGCAGGCCGTCGATCCCCGGCGGCAGGTGCTGTGAATAGTTGCGCGCGATGTAGCGGTGCCCTTCCCCGCCCCAGGTCCAGCCGCAGGCCGGGAACACCGCCCACAGAAATGCCACCGCCACCAGCGCGCGGCCCGCCGTCGCCATGCCGAGTCGTCTCACCGGGATCTCCCCGCTTTCTAGCGCGTCCCGCCGCCGGCGGGCGCGGAGCCGGCGGCCCCCTCGCCCGGCGCGGCCAGCGAGCCGGTCTGCCACAGGATGAAGGTGCTCACGTCGAGCCACTCGTCGATCTGCTTGCTCAGCGGCTTGCCCTGCCCGTGGCCGGCCTTGGGCTCGACGCGCAGCAGGATGGGCAGATCGCCCCCGGTGGCGGCCTGCAGCCGCGCCGCCATCTTCATGGCGTGCAGCGGTGCGACGCGGCTGTCGGACTCCGCGGTGGTGAGCAGCACGGCCGGATAGGCCGTGCCCGGGGTCACGTGGTGGTACGGCGAGTAGGCGTAGAGAAACGGGAACTGCGCCGGGTCGTCGGCCGTGCCGTACTCGGGGATCCACAGCCGCGCGATGGCGAAGTGCTGGTAGCGCAGCATGTCGAGCAGCGGCACCGCCACCACCGCCGCGCGGATGAGGTCGGGCCGCTGCACCACGAGCGCCCCGGTCAGCAGGCCGCCGTTGGAGCCGCCCCAGACGGCCAGCCGCCGGCGCCCGGTGTAGCCCTCGCGCACCAGGAACTCGGCGGCCGCGATGCAGTCGTCGAAGACGTTCTGCTTCTTCTCGAGCCGTCCGGCCTCGTGCCAGGCGCGGCCGAACTCGCCGCCGCCGCGCAGATTGGCCTCGGCGAAGACCACGCCGCGCTCGAGCAGCGGCAGCAGGCGCCGGTCGAAGGCCGGCGTCTGGTTGATCTCGAAGCCGCCGTAGCCGGTGAGCAGCGCCGGGCTCTGCCCGTCGCGCGCCAGGCCCTTCTTGTGGACCACGAACATCGGCACGCGCGTGCCGTCCTTGGAGGCGTACCACACCTGCGCGGTCTCGTAGGCGGACAGATCGGCGCCGCAGTCGAGCTGCTCGACGGTCTCGAGCTTCCCCGTGGCGGTGTCCAGGCGCAGCACCGCGGTCGGGTAGGCGTAGGAGTCGAACTGGAAATAGGCCTCCGGCCGCCCGGCGACCGTGGAGAGACTCCTCGCCGTGCCCAGCGTCGGCAGCGCCACCTCGAAGAGGCGCTCGCCCGACCGCTCGTGCACGAACAGCCGCGAGTGGGCGTTCTCCAGCACCAGCACGACGAGCCGCCCGCCGGCGATACCGAAGTCCTCGATGACGCCCTCGCCCTCGGGGACCACAGCCGCCCAGCTCTCCGGCCCCGGGTTGGCCACCGGCGCCTTGACGATGCGATAGCGCGGCGCGCCCACGTCCGTGCGCAGGTAGAGGACGTCCTGGTAGACGTCGCCTCTCGTCTGGCCGTCGAGGCCGACCGCGACCGGCGTGAACTTCGAGCCGCCGTCGAGACGGCGCACGAAGAGGTCGTTCTTGGCCCAGTCGACGCTGCGCGTCAGCAGCACGTAGCGATCGTCGGAGGAGGCCTCGACGTCGGTCCACTCCTCCTTGGGCCGCCCGTCGCCGGCCACCAGGGCATCGCTCTTGCAGTCGGTGCCGAGGCGGTGGAAGTAGATCCGCCGGTAGTAGTTCTCGTCTCCCGCCGCCACCGAGCCGGGCTCCGGGAAGCGCGAGTAGTAGAACGCCTTGCCGTCGGGGAGCCACGCCACCGACGAGTAGCGCGTGTTGGGGATGACGTCGGCTAGCTCCTGGCCCGTGGCCACATCCAGGATGTGCAGCGTGCTCTTCTCCGAGCCCGCGGCCGAGCGGCCGTAGAGGTAGAGCGAGCCGTCCGGCGAGGGCTTGTCCCAGTCGACGGCCACCGTGCCGTCGTCGCTGAAGCGGTTGGGGTCGAGGAGCACGCGCTCGCCGGCCTTCATACGACCGTCGCTCACGTACACGTAGGGCTGATTCTTGAGCCCCTCGCGGCGCTTGTAGAAGTAGCGCGTGCCGCGCACCGTCGGGCTCGACGCCGCGCTCGCCGCCCACAGCTTCTCCAGCTGCGCGCGCAGGGCCGCCCGTTCGGGAAAGCCGCCCAGACGGGAGCGCGTCAGGGAGTTCTGGGCGGCGACCCAGGCCTTCACCTCGGGGTCGGTCTCGTCTTCCAGCCAGCGATACGGGTCGGCGACCCGGGTGCCGTGGTAGTCGTCCACGACCTCGGCGATGCGCGTCTCGGGGTACACGGGACGGTCTCCGGCGTGGGTAGCGAGCGGCCAGAACAGGGTGAGGAGGAGCGGCAGAAGCGGCAGCGAGGCGCGGCTCATCGAGGGCTCTCCGGCGCTGGGGGGATGTCGGCGCTGCGCGATGGCATCACTTTACGCGGAGAGCCGCGGCTGCGGCAACGGGAGAGCGCTAAGGGGCTCGAGGGACCGGGGCCGGCGCACCCCCGTGGCGCCCCGCCGGCGCGCTCCTCTGGCCCCCCGCCCGCGCCAGGAGGAGCCAGAGCAGCACTCCGGCGAGCGCGATGAGGCTCAATCCGCAGCCGATCGCGAAGCTCTCCGGGCGGTAGGCCCAGGCGACCTCGTGGCGGCCCGGATCCAGGGGCACGGCGCGGAACAGGCCGAAGGCGCGCACGGGCTCGGCCGCGGCGCCATCCACGCTGGCCTCCCAACCGCGGTAGTCCTGGTCGAGCACGACCAGCCAGCCGCCGCGCGGCGCGCTGACCGTGCCCGCCACCGCGAGGGGACCGCGCACCAGGGCGCCGGCGCGCACCGCCCGGGTTCCCTCGAGACGATAGACGGTCTCCGCGCGCCACAGCCGGCGGCGCCCCGCGGCCGAGTCGCCGAGCCACCCGCCCACGCCGGCGCCAGCCGCGGATCCCGGCGAGAGCAGCCCCGGATAGAGCCACTCGATCGCGGCCCACAGCTCGGGGGCCGCCACGCCGGTGCCCGCCTGCGCCGCGGAGAGCACGGCGACCCGCGGCAGAGCGATCCGCTCCCCGTCCGGGCCGGTCGCGGACGCGGCCCCACGGACGGCAGCCACGGTCCGCGCCACGGCGTCCTCGTCGTCGGCCGTGCCTTGGTCGCGCTCCACGACGAAGGCGTGCGGCCAAGCATCCTCGTTGCGGTAGACGAACAGCGAGGAGCCCGCTCCCCAGGCGCGAGCCGAGTCCGCCAGCGGCACCAGGCCGGGCTCGGCGAGCGGCTGCTCCGAGACCACCGCGCCCACGCCGGCGGCGTCCAGCAGCTCGCGACGGTAGTCCGCGAAGCGGCGCCGCAGCGGCGCGGCCGGCGCCTGCGGCCGCTCGAAGCGCGCGTGGGCAGCCGTGCCGATGGCGTCGTAGACGCGGAAGTCCTCGACCCCCCAGAGCGTGAGCGTGTTGGCGGGCAGGGCCCGCCCGGTGGGCAGCACGCGGGCCACGTCGGCGCGTTGCAGGAGTGCTTCCCAGCCGCCGCGCGCAAGGGCGTCGGCGGTACCGACCGCCGGCACGTAGCCGCGGCCGAACTGCGCGAGGTCCGCGGCCAGGAGCGCCACCGCGAGCGCCGCGAAGACTACCGCGGGCATCCGCCGCCGCAAGCAGAGCAGGGCCGCCAGCCCCGCCCCCAGCGCTCCCGAGACGAGCAGCGCGTGGCGCACCGCGGCCAGGATCGCGGGCAGCTTGGCGAGGTAGTGCTCGAGCGGCTGCGACGCCACCGCCGGGTCGTACCGGGCGCGCATGACCCGCGCGCCCTGGGCCAGCAACGGCTCCCGGAACTGGGGCAGCGCCAGCCAGGCAGCCAGCGCGGCCGCCGCGACGACGGCGACGAGCGCCGCCAGCACGACCGGCGCCCGCCGCGCCCCCGCCGGCTCGTCCCCGTCTCCCGCCGCCGGGCGCATCCCTTCGAGGGCGAGGGCGGCGAGCACGGCGACGCCGAAGCAGTAGAGCAGCGTGAGCCCGACCACGCCGGCCACGACGCGCAGCGGCGCCACCAGATGCGCCAGCCGCCACAGCGGCGTCGGATAGGCCAGGAGCAAAGCCCCGAGCGCCAGGACCGCGGTCGGCGCGATCCAGGCTTGCGCGCTGCCCGGCGAGCGCCACGGGCCGGACCGCCGCCGCGCGGCCCACCGCGCGACCCCGGCCAATGCGCATACCAGCGTGGCCACGCCGGTATATTGCATAGCCAGGTCGTGATAATTCCCCGGACCGAAGAAAGTGTTGGGCCGCAGCGGCGAGCCGAAGATCTGCGGCGCCACCAGGCCGACGGCCGCCGAGGGGGAATTCGCCAGGTGCATCGCGGCGCGCTCCCCGACGATGCCGCTGGCGTTCAGATACTCGGCGAAGGGCAGGATTTGCACGGCCGCGAGCAGGAGCCCGAGCAGGTGCGCCACCGCCACCGTGGCGAGCGCCCCGACCGCGCCCACCGCCTCAAGGTCCTCGGGGCGCCGGAGCGCCAGCCCCACGAGGAAGACCGCCAAGGACCCGCAGGCGACGAAGACCGAGGTCTCCGGATGCCCGCCCAGGTACTGCGCTCCGAGGACGAGCGCCAGCCACGCACCGTCCACCCCGTCGCCGCGCCGCGCCACGCGCAACGAGAGGTACGCGGCCAGCGGCAGCCAGCAGCTCACGTCGGAGTTCGGGTGATAGAGCAGCACGGTGACCGCGCCGGAGCCCACGAAGGCCAGCGCGCCGAAGACCGCGGCGGGCGGACCGGCGCCGAGAGCGCGCAGCAGGAGCAGCATGCCGAGGGCGGCCAGCGCCAGGCGCAGCCCGGCGGCGACCGCCGGCGCGACGTCCCACGGCAGGCGCGACACCGCCAGCTGCACGGGCGCAAAGGGGGCCGACTGATAGTTGGCGAGCAGGGGCGAGCCGGCGGCGGCGAAGGGATTCCACAAGGGCGGCAGCCCCTCGCGGCCGAGGGCCCGCTCGAGCGTGCGCCACGGGAAGAACTGCGTGGCCTGGTCGAACAGCATGGGGTTGGCGGCTTCCCATCCCGGCGGCCTGGCATCGCTCCAGGGCGGGAAGCGGCCGAGCAGATCGGTGCCGAGCAGTGTCCTGCCGGGCTGCAAGCCCGGGCTCACGAAGAAGCAGACCCAGGCCAGGAGGAGGGCGGCCGCGAGGGCCGTGGCCCAGTGGGAGTCCCGGAATGCCGGTTTCATCGCGGGGAGCAAACCCGATTCACGCCGCGCGCGTCAATCGGGTACGGGCGCGAGATGCCCGGGCTCCTCCCGCCGGTAGCGCCGCAGCTCGGGGGCGGCGAGCGCCGTCCATGCGGTGGCCACCAGGCAGCCGATCCCGCCGGTCACTACCGAGAGGGGCGCCCCGAACCAGTTCGCCACCAGCCCGGCCTCCAGCTCGCCGAGCTGCGGGCCGCCCATGAAGAACACCATGTTCACCCCGGTCATGCGGCCGCGCAGGCGGTCCGGCGTGGTGAGCTGCCGGATGATGTTGCGCAGCACCATGCTCACCGTGTCGGCCGCCCCCGAGAGCGCCAGGCACGCGAACGTGAGCCAGAAGGAGCGCGACAGGCCGAACAGCACCGTGGCGGCGCCGTAGATCGCCACGGCCCATAGGAGCACGGCCCCCCGCCGCCGGATGCGGTCCACCACCCGCACCATCGCCGCCCCGGTGAGCAGCGCGCCCACCGACGGCGCCGCGTACAGCCACCCGTAGCCGTGCGCGCCGACGCGCAGGATGTCCTGGGCGAAGATGGGCAGCAGGGCGGTGGCCGACGAGAAGAAGGTCGCGAAGAAATCGAGCAGCATGGTGGAGCGGATCATGGGCGCGCGGAAGACGAAGCGCAGCCCGTCGAGCGCCGCCTTCAGGCTGATGTCGCCGCGCTGAGCGGCGGCGATCGCCGGCACGCCGCGCATCGCCAGCAGGGCTGCGATGACCACCGCGAAGGACAGCGCGTTGAGCGCGTAGATCCAGCCCACGCCGAGGGTCGCGATCAGGATGCCGGCCAGCGACGGGCCGGCCACGGCGGCGCCCTGGAACATGATGGTGTTGAGGCTGATGGCGTTCGGCAGATGCTCGCGGGGCACGAGGCTGGGCAGGAGCGCGTTGCGCGCCGGCCCGTCGAACGAGCCGAAGGCCGAGCCCAGGGCGGCCAGCAGGTAGATGGGCCAGATCGCCGTCAGGCCGCGCAACGTCAGATAGGCCAGGACGGCGGCCGCGATCGCCATGCCGGTCTGGGTGACCACCATCAGCTTGCGGCGATCCACGGCATCGGCGACCACGCCCGACAGCAGCGAGAAGACGATGATGGGCACGATGCGCACCAGCCCGACCATGCCCAGGGCGAGGGCCCTCTGCGCCGCGGGCACCAGCAGCGACACGTGCCAGAGGATCGCCGCCGTCTGCATCATCGAGCCGGAGAACGAGATGAGCTGGCCGACCCACAGCAGGCGGAAGTTGCGGTGCTGGAGGGCGACGAAGCTCGACGATCGGTTCATCCGGGGAGGCGCTCCGGGCCGGGGTCCTGGGGTGGCTCGGCCGAGACAGTAGTAGAAACGCCGCGC
>Ga0315287_10001649_pt1 | contig 20803 bp, 18 predicted proteins | sample YL17G11_0_MG_FD_205037 | JGI IMG/M metagenome (GOLD analysis project Ga0315287, IMG submission 205037) | Sediment microbial communities from Yellowstone Lake, YNP, Wyoming, USA - YL17G11_0 | ecosystem: Environmental > Aquatic > Freshwater > Lake > Sediment | place: USA: Wyoming | collected...
ACTCTATGTACAGGCTGCCGAGCACCTTGCGCACGGGAAGCTTGTAGAGCGGGTCCTGCTCCGAGCGACCGATCTCGACCGTGCCCGGACCGTGGAAGATCATCGGGCTGCCATCCGACGCCTTGCGAATCGTCGCGCTGACGCGCTTGCACACGAGTTCGGCCACCTGGGGGCGGTTGTTGCCGGCCTCGCCGCTCGGCAGGAGGCGCACGACCAGGTTCGGATAGAGTATGAAGTCGTTCTCCGTGCCCTGACGCTCGAAGGGGCCCGCGACCAGCGTCACGAGCCGGTGCCCCCGCGGGCGCTCGACCGTGCCGAGCATCATGCCGTGGCCGAGTTGCTGCGTAAGGCTGACGTGTGCAATCTTCTTCGAGTCGCCAAGCACTTCACGGCCAGACGCGAACCACTCCTCCGTGCCTTCGCCGAGGTAGACAACGAACGGGAAGATGTATGGCTCGCCCTTGTAAGACACCGTAAGCATCGGGCACATTTCGGCATATGCACCACCGCCCGTAGCAAAGTCGTAGCCGCCGTTCAGGTAGCACGACACGATCGGTGGATCCGTCAGCGGCGTAAGTTCTGGCGGGAGAATGTCGAGTACCGCCTCCAGATCGGTCTCGTAGTTCACGACGATGGCCTTGCCACCAAACATCTTCCACGGAAACGGTGGGTAGAGAGGCGCCCACGCCGGCTGGTTATTCGGCAGCTTCGTGACGTCCAACCGACCGTGCGGCAGCTTAGTCTGTTTGGTGTTCGACATGTGTGCTCTGGCCCCCTTCAACTGGCGATCTAGCGGCGTCGGGCCGCGATGCTTGCCAGGTAAGCCCCACAACCGCCCGTATGTGAGGAGCCTGAATCTACATCAAGATCATATCAAGCACGGTGGCACGCGACATCCCTCTTCTGCAATTGAAAACAATGGCAAAGCCCGTCGCACGCTCCGGCTGGCAGTGCTGCGACGCAAACGAAGGAGACATTACTTACCCGGCTGACACCTGGGAGTATCCGCCGGCGCGGGAGCGTCAGCGTTGATGCGACAGGGACGCCTTGGACAGCGCGCGGATCTGCTGGTCGAGAAAATCGATAGTCCGCATCTCCTGCTCGCGGGTGCCGTGCGTCACGAACCTTACGGCCAGGCCGTCCATGACGTAGCGCATCAGGTCGAGTGCCACCGCCAGGTTGGCCGGTGACTCGCGCCATTCGGGCCACAGGGCGATCGCCATGCGGTGCCACTCGTGCTCGAAGGCCTGCTGTGTCGGCAGCAGGATCGAGTGCAGCTTGGGATCCGTGCGCGCCGCCATCCATAATTCGAGGAAGGCCACGTACATCGGGTGGCGGACATGATCGAGGCAGAGATCCAGGGCCTTGCGCGAGCGGTCGTCCCCGAGCGGCACCCGCTCGATCGACTTCTGGAACGCCTTCAGCCGCTTCGCATGCAGGTACTCGACCGCCGCGCGGACGATGTCGATCTTGGACGGAAAATGGTGCAGCATCGCCCCGCGCGACAGGCCCGCCCGCTCGGCGATCAACGTCGTGGTCGTGCCCGCGTAGCCCACGTCCACGAAGCAGCCCAGCGCCGCCTCCAGGATCTGCTGGCGGGTGGACGCGCTCTTCTGCGCCTGCCAGCCAGCGGGTTCCTTCGCGTCCGCACCGCGGGACCCGGACGACTGCTTGCTTTTGTTCATGGATGGCCTGTGGTTCTGGTGGCACCCCTAGGATGTTGGCCGTGCCGGAAATAGTCAAAGTTGATTGAAACCGGCTCGCTTGGCTGATACCGTCTGCCCGGATCCGCGGTGATGCGGCACCACCAGAATCAGCCACCGGGAGATGCGGCGATGAATCGTGTTCAGGGGAAAGTTGCGTTGATCACCGGCGGAGCCACCGGCCTCGGGCGCGCGGACGCCATCGCGCTGGTTGGCGAGGGTGCGAAGGTCGTCGTGACGGACATCAACGAAGCCGACGGCCGTGCGCTGGTCGCCGAACTGAATGCGCAGAACCCGGGCAGCGCACTGTTCCTGAAACACGATGTGCGCGAGGAAGCGCGCTGGCAGGAAGTGATCGCCGAGACGGTGCGGCACTTCGGTGCGCTGCACGTGCTGGTCAACAACGCCGGCACCGTGAAGATCGCCACGCCCGAGACCTGCACGCTCGAGGAGTTCCGCCTCCAGAACTCGATCATGGCGGAAGGCGTGTTCCTCGGCTGCAAGCACGCGATTCCGGCCATCAAGGCGAGCGGCGGTGGCTCCATCATCAACATGTCGTCGACCGCCTCCCACCTCGGTTATCCGGTCTATTTCGCCTACAGTGCGGCGAAGGGCGCGGTGCGCTCGATGACCAAGGCGATTGCCGTGCACTGCCAGATGAACAAATACAACATCCGCTGCAACTCGCTGCATCCGGGCGGCATCGACACGCAGATGGTGCGTACCAGCACCCGCGAACTGGGCCTCGACATGTCGTACTGGGACACCACCCCGACCGGCCTCGGGCAACCGTCGGACGTCGCCAACCTCGTGGTCTTCCTCGCATCCGACGAGTCGCGCTACGTCAACGGTGCCGAGATCGTTCTCGACAACGCGCTGATCGTGCAGTAGCGGGCGGCGCCGGACCGCACGCATCGCCGCACTTCACGCTTCGAACGGATCGAGGTATTCGCGAATGAACGGACCGTCCAGGCAGTCCATGATCGCCGGCGCAACGGCAGCCATCCATGGCGAATTCATGTGAGCATGCTCCACCGCCTCGTTCGGGAACGACTCGAGGACCGCGTAGCGGCGGGGCTCGCGCAACTTGAAGAACTCGTAATAGACCAGGTCCTTCTCATTCGCCTTCACCTTGGCCGTAAGGTCTTTGCAGGCCTTAACGAAGTCCCGCTCCCGGCCCGCCTTCACGGTCATCCGGGAAATGAAGGTAATGCGCGCCATCGTCTTCCCCTTTACTGGCTGTCTTGCTGCGAACCGCGGTCTCCCATGGCTGCATGATGGTAGCACTGCGTCCATGTGAAGACACGCCGACTAGCGAGCAGGAGAGAGCGGCTTTTGCGCTGCGCGTGTGCATGGACTTGATAATTTCTGGTCGGCGAAGACAGGCATGACCCGCCATCCGCTGACCACAGCAATCCAGCCCATCGACAGGGAGATTCCGAATGGTTGACACGTCGTTCACCCGCACACCACGTGACCGCCTGCCCGAGCGCTTCCATCTGGCCTGGGATACGCTCGACCGTCTCACCGGCACGCCCGCGTTCGTCGAGGTCTTCGCCTCGAACCCGGACATGCTTGAGTTCGTCATGAACCAGTTCTATGCCGGCATCTTCTTCGGCGGCAAGGTCGAGCAGCGCTACAAGCAGCTGGCGCGCCTCAAGCTCTCGCTGCTGCACGGTTGCCGCACCTGCAACAAGCAGAACGTCCCGGGCGCGCTCGCCGCCGGCATCACGCAGCAACAGGTCGATGCCATGGACGACTTCGAGGCCGGCCCGTTCAGCGAGGCCGAGAAAGCGGTCCTCGCCTACGCCGACGAGGTGGCTCTCACGAATGCCGGCGGCCGCATGACGCCGGCGCTGTACGCCCGACTCCGCGCGCACTTCACGGAGGCCGACCTGCTCGAACTCGGCGTGACCATGGCCCTGATTTCCGGCATGGCAAAGCTTTCCTTCGTGCTCGACCTCGTGGAGAAGGAAACCTATTGCCCGTTTGCCGCCGTGACCGCAGCCTGAGCCACCAGCCAGAGGCGACCGTGACCCCATGAACCAGCGTATTTTCCCGATCACGATGCCCCGCTGGGGCATTGAAATGCAGCAGGGCACCATCACACAGTGGCACGCAGCCCAGGGGCAGGCCATAGCGAGGGGCGATGCGCTGCTCGACGTCGAGACGGAAAAGATCGTCAACTCGGTGGAGGCGCCGGTCGACGGCACGTTGCGCCGGGTACTGGCCGAGGTCGGTTCGACCCAGGTGGTGGGCACGCTGATCGCGGTCTTTGCCGACATTTCGATACCGGATGCCGAGATCGACGCTTTTGTCGCCGGATTCAGCTCGGACGACACGGTGGCCGCGCCAGACGCTTCCGCAGTAGCGGCCGCCGCGACCACTGCGGCGGGTAGTGCACCGGCGGGGCCGAACGACGACGCGCCGCGGGTGAGCCCGATCGCCCGCCGACTCGCCGAGCGACTCGGCGTGGACATCGCGAAGATCAAGGGCACGGGAAGCCTCGGTCGGGTCTCCAAGGAAGACGTCGAGGCGTACGCAGCTGCAATGCAGGGCGTGGCCACCCCCTCCCCTGCTGTTTCGCCTGCTCCAGTTCAGGCTATCTCGGCCCTGTCGAACGCACCGACGCGCGAGAAGATGTCGTCCAGGCGCGCGACGATCGCCCGCCGGCTGCTCGAGTCCAAGCAATCGATCCCACATTACCGGCTGGTGGTCAACGTGGATCTCACGGCCCTGCTGGCGCGACGCTCCGACCTGAATGCGGCTGGCAGCGCCAAGGTGTCCGTCAACGATTTATTGCTGCGCGCGGCGGCGCTGGCCCTCGTGCGGCACCCCTGCGTCAATGCCCAGTTGCAGGGGGACGAGATGCTGAAGTTCCCGCACGCCGACATCAGCGTAGCGGTGGCCACAGAGGCGGGACTGGTGACGCCGATCGTGCGGGTTGCCGACACCAAGTCCACGACGGAGATTGCATCGGAGGTCGCCGATCTGTCCGAGCGCGCCCGCGCCGGACGGCTCACGCGCGAGGAGATCACAGGCGGCACGTTCACCCTCTCGAACCTCGGTATGTTCGGCGTGGACAGTTTCGACGCAATCATCAATCCGCCGCAGGTGGCAATCCTCGCCGTCGGCGCTGGCGCCGATCGCGTCGTCCCGAGGGACGGCCACGCGGAGATCGCGAAGGTGGCCACGTTAACCCTGTCCTGCGACCATCGCGTGGTCGATGGGGCATCAGCTGCGCAGTTCCTCGCCACGCTGCGCGAGCTCGTGGAGAAGCCGACGTCCCTCTGACGCAGCTCCCCGAGTGTCCAAGAAAATGGGGGCCGGCGATGCCGGCCCCCATGTGCCTTACCCGCCGCTATGCGCGGGCGTCGTCTACTTGAAGTTCAGGTCCACCGATACCCCGATCTGTCGCGGCGCACCGTAGCTGGTGAAGTTCCAAAGGCCAGCGACCGGCAACGCGGCCACACGGTAGATCTCGTTCGTCAGGTTGTTCCCGTACAACGTCGCTGACCAGCGGGAGTCAGGATCGTAGTACGTCACCCAGGCACCGAGCAAGGTCCGGGCCGTCATCTGCGTGTTCACGCCGTTGAACACGTCCGTCTCCGCCAACGACTGATAGTTCCCGTTGACGTTGACCGTGAGGCGACCACCCGTCGGCATGGCAAAATCCCGGCTCACATCGAGGGCCGCCTTCCATTCGGGCGAGAACGGCAGGTCGAACTGGGTGAGGTCGATCGGCTCGTTAGAACCACGCAAGTCCGGCAGGACCGAACCGCTTCCGTACACGTGGTGGAGCCAGTTGACCGCACCGCGGACCTTCCACTCCGCCGTCGGCACCCATGTGGCCTCGAGATCGACACCCGTCGCCTTGGACGAACCGGTGTTGACCGTCACCGTTTCCTGTTGGGCCGTACCGTCCGCGGCAGTGTAGGCGGCCACCACCGCGCGCTGCAGGTTATCGTATTTCGTGTAGTAGAGGGCCGCATTCAGCCGCAGCGTCTTGTCGAGCAGGTCCGCCTTGTAGCCAAGTTCGAGGTTCTGATTAGTCTCGGGATCGTAAGCGCAGCGCGATATCGTCGCGCAGGTCTCCGAGTAGCCACCCGACAGGAAGCCCGTTGCATAGCTCAGGTAGAACATCCCGATATCATCGCCCGGCTTGTAGTCGAGGACCACGCGGTAGGTAGTCTTCGCCCAATCATTGCTCGCGTCGACGACGTGGCCGAATGCCGACAGCGGCAATGGCATGTCACGGCCATTCCACTGGCTCGGCAGGATGCCCGCCCGGCTGGTGTACTGCGAGCGAGTGTCAGTGCACGCCCCATTGACGATCTTGATGTCGAGCGGGTCGGTAAGAGCAGTGCAGGGCCCACCGCCGTCCACGTAGCGCAGGAAGTCCTTCTTGTCTTTGCTGTAGCGCAGGCCGCCGTGAAGAGTGAAGGACGAGGTCAGGTCATAGGCTCCGTCCACGTAGAAAGCGTACTCGTCCCGGTCCTGGTTGGTCCCCTGGAACTGGTAGTCGAACAGCGCGCGCGTGTCGAGATTGACGCGACCGTCCGCCCGCACGAACGAGTCCGTGGCCGGGTCAAAATTCGGGATCAGCGATGTCAGCCCAACGGAGAACATGACTTGTTCGTTAAAGGAATCGTGGAAGTAATCCCCGCCTGCCACGAAGTTGAATGGCCCTTCAAACTGCGAGACGAAGCGCAATTCCTGCTGCGTCGTAAAGCGCTGGGTGTTGCGCGTCGAGTCGAAGAGCGTCAAGAACGACTCGCCGGTGTACGTGCTCGGGAATATCTGCGACTGCTCGCGGTAGCCGGTGATGGACCTGATCTCGCCGCCCGGCACCTGGAAGCTCTGGTTCAGGTATACGCCCTGCGTGTCTACGCGGTGACCCTGGTCCATCTGAATGTTTGCGTTGTGCGAAATCAGCGTGCTGAAGGGGTCCTTCTGCCCGGCGAGATTATAGCCAGGGAAGCCGAGCAGCGTGAGCAGGTCGGAACTGACGCTCTCGTTCACCCCCGGCGGGCTGTCGCTGCGGTCCTGCACGAACTCGCCGATCAGGTATGCCGAATACCAGTCCACCGGCTTCCAGAGCAACTTGACCTTGGAGGCCAATACCGACTTGCCGCCGAGTCTTCCACCGGGACCAGTGGTGTTGGTGTTGATCTCCGAGGGAATCGGCGTGCCGGCCGGGATACCGAACGCCCCCCACAGGGGCACGTTGTTTGGAAAGGTCGAGGTGTGCTTGGCGTCGGTGTAGAAGCCAGCATCGTTGTCATAGATCGCGGCGATGCGCATCGCCAGCGTGTCGGTCAGCGGCAGATTGATTGCCGCCTGAACGGAGGAAGCCGGAGCGCCGTTGGCGTACTGGCCGTAAGTGAGCTGCGTCTCCCCGCTGTACTCGCCGAGGATGGGCTTCTTCGAGGTGATTGAGATCACGCCACCCGTCGTGTTCTTGCCGAACAGCGTACCTTGCGGGCCGCGGTAGACTTCGATCTGCTGCGTGTCGAACAGCGTTATGAACTGCGAACTCACGTGGCTGAGTACGAACTCGTCCATCAGGAAGCTGACCGGGGCGTCCTGGGTGACCAGGATGATGTTGGTGCCAGTACCGCGCATGCCGCCGCCGGTCGCATTGAAACCGGCCGGGTTCGACAGCACGAGGCCCGGTGCCAGGTTCTGCAGCGCGCGAACGTCGTTGACGCGGGCAGTCCTCAGGTCAGCCGCACTGATAGGGGAAATCGAGATCGGCACATCCTGCGAGGACACGTCGCGCTTGGTGCCGGTGACGATGATCTCCTCGAGTGAGCCCAGTGCGGGTTCGCCTCTGGCAGTCTCTGCCGCCGCTTGCGCAGTGCTCGCTGCCGAAAGCGACAACGCGAGCGCGACAGCTGCCGCGATGGCCGGGCTCGCGCAAGTCCGATTGCTGTGCTTGATTTGCATCTACGTAGTCCCCCTGAGCTGTTTGAATGTGTTCCCGCCAGTTCGCCGATGCCCCACTCCGGGTCCCTGACTGAGGGAGACTCACTTCGCGAACTCCCCCACTGGAAACTAACCCGGCCCGCGGCTTAAAATCAAGCCCGACTGTTTTTTATTTTTCCACGGCTCGACCGATCGCCGGTCCCGTTGCGGTGCGACAAACGAAGGGGGACTACTGACATGACACTGGACGATCTTCTGGCCGTCGAAGAGATCAAGAACCTGCGCAATGGCTACGCCGCGCACCTAGACTCGCAGGAAGTCGACGCCTTGGCCGCGCTGTTCACCGAGGATGCCGTCTGCGAGTTCGGCGAGCACTATGGCACCTGGCGCGGGCGCGCGGAGATCGCGACCAATTATCGTGCCGCAATGCAGCATATCGGCGCAACTTTCGACGCCATCCACATCATGAGTAACCCCTGGATCCGCATCCAAAGCCCGACGACCGCGGTTGGCCGCTGGTACCTGATGGACTGGGCGACTCGGCAGGCGCCAGTGAACGGGCTCGTGACCCGTACCGGGCACGATCATCCGCTCATGTACCTCGGCATGTACGAGGATGACTACCGCAAGGTGGACGGCAAGTGGCTCATCAGCTACACGAAGCTGCACTTCCTGTGGCCGGACCGCGTCTTCACCGGCTTGCGCCATCCGGGCCTGGTCTGAGAACCTGGAGGTTCCATGAATACCACTGTGGATGTTAATGCACTCGTCCAGCGCATCGAGCGCCTGGAGCGGGAACTCGCGCGGCATCGTGACCTGATTGAAATCCAGGACGTGCTCACCCGATACTCGCGCGCGCTTGACTGGCTCGATGCGGACATGCTCAGTACCGTCTTCTTCGACGATGCCGAGATCGACTACGGCTTCTTCAAGGGCAGCGGTCGGGACTTCCAGCCGCTGCTGATGCAGATCGAGCACTCCGTCGGACGTCGCTGGCACTTCACGGGACAGGTCAAGATCGACCTGCAGGGCGATGTTGCCGAGGTAGAGGGCTACAACATCACCTTTTCGGCGGAGCCCGCCGCGTCTGTGCCGCCAGCCAACCTTTCCCACTTCTACGGCTACTATCTGGACCGGTTCGCGCGCCGCAATGGGCGGTGGGGGATCGTGCGTCGCAAATTCATGCTGCTCTCGACCACGAGCATCCTCGAGACGCAGACTGACGGCCCGTTGAGCGTAATCAACCTGACTGGATCGACGTCGACCGCGCACCCGGACTATCGCCGGCTGACCTCTGCACCAAGCCTTCGGGGCATAGGAAGCTGATCGGCAGCCTAATGGGGCACCGGCAGCGCGAACGCGACCACCTCGTCACCGGCCGGCGAGTTGAACCACATGTGGTGGCCGGTGACCAGAACGACATACTGCCGCCCGGCCACCTCGTAGGTCATCGGCGTGGCCTGGGTGCCTGCCTGCAACTCGTGCCGCCAGAGCATCTTGCCGTTGTCGGCGTCGAACGCGCGGATGAATCCATCCATCGTTCCCGCGATGAAGATCACCCCGCCAGCGGTGACCACCGGCCCGCCAACACTCGGCATACCCAGATTCCACTCGAAATGGATCGGCAACTGCTTCTCGATCGAGCCGAGAGGCACACGCCATTTGATGCTGCCATCGGCGAGGTTGACCGCAATCAACTCGCCCCAGGGCGGCGCCGTGCAGGGCGCCCCCAGCGGAGACAGCAACCACTCGCGACGGATCCCGTAGGGCGTACCCGTCGCCGCAGCCACATCCTTGCCGTTCGCCAGGGTGATACCCTCCACGCCAGGGATCTGCCGGCGGGGAATCATGTAGACGACTGATACGACACGATTGACATTGACGAACATCAGCTGTCTCGCCGGATCATAGGCGGCGCCGCCCCAGTTCGCGCCGCCTGCGGCACCGGGCGAGAGAATCGTGCCTCGATCGGCGGCCGGCGGCGTAAAGATCCCCTCGGAGCGCAACGCCTCGATTTTCCTGCGGCAAACCCAGCGGTCCCAGAATGTGAAACCCCAGGCATCATCCGGCCTGACTGACAGCGGTATCAGCGGCTCCGGCTTCACCGGGAACGGCTGCGTCGGCGAAAGCCACTCGCCCGGCAGCGCGCCCTGCGGCACCGGACGCTCCTCGATGGGAAACAGCGGCTTGCCGTTCGTGCGGTCGAAGACCCACACGAATCCCTGCTTGGTGTTCTGCACCACGGCGGGCACAGTGGAATTGCCGCGCCTGAGTTCCGCCAGCAGTGGCGGCGCCGAGACGTCGTAGTCCCAGATGTCGTGATGCACCGACTGGAAGTGCCAGATGGGCTTGCCGGTCTGCGCATCGAGCGCGACCAGCGAACTCGAATACAGGTTGTTGCCCTTGCGCATGCCGCCGAAGAAATCGGGGGACGCCGATCCGACCGGCGCGTAGATGATGCCGCGCGCCTCGTCCGCGACCATCGCCGACCAGACGTTCGCCGCACCCGTCCTGAGCGCGCTGCCCTCGAGCCAGGTCGCGAAGGCCGGGTCGGACGGGTCGCGCGGGACCGGATCGAACTTCCAGCGTGGCATGCCGCTGCGCGCGTCGAATGCGAACACCGTGCCGGGCGGCGCATCGGTGCGGATGTTGTCCATGACGAACGACCCTACAGCCACGACGCCTGCGGCCACGATGGGCGCCGAATGGATCTTCGACTCGCCGGGAAACTTATCCGGCCAGTCCCTGACGACCTGTACCTGGCCGGCATTCCCGAAGCCGGCGCACGGCCGTCCGGTGCGGGAATCGACCGCGACGATGCGCGAATCGTTGGTCCCCATGAAGATACGGGTCGCGCAGGCGGCGCCCGCAACCGCCTGCGGATCGTGCCACTGCGCAACGCCCCTGCAGAGGTACTGGTAGGGTATCTTGTAGTCGAGACGGGGCCGGGCGTCGTACACCCAGCGCTCGCGGCCGCTGGCGGGATCGAGGGCGACGATGCGGTTGAACGGCGTGCAGAAGACCAGGCTGCCGTCGACCAGGATCGGAGTCGTCTGCGTGGAGCTGTTGGCGATGAGTTCCGCGCCGCGGCGCCGCATCTCGCCGGTTGAGTAGCGCCAGGCCACTTCGAGACCGGCGACGTTCGCCTTGTTGATCTGCCTCGCGGCCGAATAGCGCGTGCCACCGGGCGTGCCGCCGAAGTAGCCCCATCCCTTGCCGTCGTCCGCACTGGCCCTGAACCCGAGCAACACGCAGACCGCAGCACACACCAGTGCGGCCCGTTCTTTGGTCTTCAGCATTGCGGCATAACTCCGTCGATGCTCAGCGCGCGGGCTGCAGGTACTCGATGACCGGTTGGCCGTCCAGGCAAGCCCAACCGGCCGCGGACATCGCCACGTGGTAGGGCTGTTGCGCATGGTGCTGGTACGCCGCCTCGTCGGTGAAGCACTCAAAGAACACGAATTCGTTGGGGTCGGTCCCCTGCAGGAATTCGTAGACCAGCGCGTCCGGCTCCTGCTTGAGAACGTTCGCCCGCAGGCCCGTCACCAGACCCACGAACTCGTCGCGCTTTTCCGGCTTGGTACGGACTCGCAGGTAGCACGCGTAACCCACAGACTTGCCCATTACTGCTCCTCCAGGTTAAAGGCCGGTACCCGTCGGCGCCGGCTTCAGTGGTACCCCGGACATCCCGCGCCGCGTTCTAGCGAGTCAGCGTCGCACGAATGGCACGCTCGATCTTCTCCGGCGAAGGCATCCAGAACTGCTCGAGATCCGGCGCCGACGGCACCGGCGTATGGGGTGGCGTGACTTTCTGCGGCGCAGCCTTGAGAGCGCCCAGCGCCTCGCAGGCCACCAGCGAAGTGATCTCGCTGGCCATCCCGCAATACGGGTCTCCTTCGTCGACGACGACCAGCCGTCCAGTCTTCTCGACGGACTCGATGATGCTGTCCCGGTCCAGCGGCGAAGTCGTACGCGGATCGATCACCTCCACCGAGATGCCCTCCTTCGCGAGCTTGTCGGCGACCTTGTTCGCAAGCAGCACCATGCGCGAGAACCCCACGACCGTGACATCGGAGCCACGCCGCGTGATGTTGGCCTCGCCGAACGGGACCAGGTACTCGCCGTCGGGCACCTCGCCGGTCTCGGCATAGAGCATCTTGTGCTCGCAGAAGATCACCGGATCGTCGTCGCGAATCGCGGTCGTGAGCAGGCCCTTCGCATCCGCGGGACACGACGGCAGCACCACCTTGATGCCGGGGATCGCGGTCAACAGCGCGTACAGGCTCTGCGAATGCTGGGGGCCTGCGCCGAACCCCGCGCCCATCAGCGTACGGATCGTCACCGGTACAGTGCACTTGCCGCCGAACATGTAGCGGAACTTCGCCATCTGGTTGAGGATCTGGTCGAGGCAGACGCCGATGAAGTCCATGAACATGACTTCCGCGACTGGTCGAAGTCCCGTGAGCGCCGCGCCGTTGGCGGCACCGAGGATGGCGGACTCGGTGATCGGCGTATCGATGACGCGCCGCCGGCCGAACTCGGCCGTCAGCCCGGCCGTCACGCCGAACGGGCCGCCCGAAGCCTCCTCGTCGCCCGTCGTGCCACCCATGCCGCCGACGATGTCCTCGCCAATGATGATGACCCGCGGATCGCGGCGCATCTCCGCCTGCAGGACTTCAGTGATCGCCTCGCGATACGATTTGACCGTCATGTCAGTAGCTCCCGTAAACGTCGGTGTAAAGCGCCTCGGGCGGCGGCTTCGGAGCGGCCTTGGCGGCGTTGACCTTTTCCTCGATGAGTTCGCCGATTTCCGCGTCGATCTCGCGTAACTCCCCGGCCTCGATGCCGAAATCGCGGGTGAGGCGCTCCTCGAACTTGACGAGGGGATCGGCGGTCTTGCGCAGGCGCGACACTTCCTGCGACTCGCGGTAGCGCTGCATGTCGCCCTCGAAGTGCCCGTACCAGCGATAGGCGAATGCTTCCACGGCGCTCGGGCCCTCGCCGTTGCGCGCGCGCGCGACGGCGCGGCCGACCGCATCGTAGACGGCGAAGAAGTCCACGCCATCGACCTTCTCGGCCGGCATGCCGAAGGCCGCCGCACGCTTGGCGATATCGGCGCCGCCGAGATGATAGGACGTCCCGGTGAACTCGGCGTAGCCGTTGTTCTCGTACATGAAGATCATCGGCACCTTGAGCACTGCCGCCATCGTCAGCGATTCGGCCACCGTACCCTGGTTCGACGCTCCGTCGCCGATGAACGCCATCGACACGCCGCCTGTGCCAAGGGTCTTTTGCGTGAGCGCCGCACCGACGGCGATCGGGGGCGCTGCGCCAACGATGGCGTTCGCGCCTAGCATGCCCTTGCTCAGGTCCGCGATGTGCATCGACCCGCCCTTGCCGTTGCAGAGCCCGCCCTGCTTGCAATAGATCTCGAGCAGCATGTCGCCGATGTCGCAGCCCTTGGCGATGCAGTGGCCGTGGCCGCGGTGCGTGCTGCCGATGTAGTCGGAATCAGTGAGGTTCATGCAGGCGCCGACGGCGACTGCCTCCTGGCCGCAGTAGAGATGGACGAAGCCCGGCACCGTGCCCAGTTGCACCTCGCGCCGCATCCGTTCCTCGAACTCGCGGATGGCGCGCATGCGCCGATAGGCCTCGAGCAGCATCAATGGGTCATAGGACATGTCGCTCTCCTTCAGAATGTCGCGCGGCCCGAGGATCTCGAGCGGTGCCGCGTATGCCGGCTCGGGTCCGCCCCGGCCGGTGATGTAGACGTTCTCCATGCGGCAAGGACCGAGCTTGCCGCCGAAGTACCAGCAGTCGAGTCGATGCGCGGATCAGCCACGGTGCAGTCGTTCCCCCAATCCGGTCGCGCTGCAAAAAAAAGCAGTCTGTCCGGATTTTTTTACACATTAAGGGAAACCGCCGCTAAACGAAAGGGCCAATTCGTGCGGCTATGCAACAAGCAAACGCCGGCGAAGATTCGGCAGGTCGGGCTGCGCAGCCTCGGACTCCCGGCGACGCCGACGATCGATGCGGCGTCCGCCGCACGGCACCTCTGTTCAATCCTCCGCTGCGGAGGACACCCGCGCCTTGCGCAATTGCTGCCGCTGGATCTTGCCCAGCGGCGTCTTGGGCAGTGCCTCCATGAAGTGAATCACTTGCGGCACCTTGAAGTCTGAGAGCTTTTCCGTCGCCCACCGGCGCAGTTCCTCGGCGTCCACCGCCGCGCGGTTGCTCTTTACCACATACGCTTCCACTCGGTCGCCCAGCAGTCCGACCTCGGAGCGCACTCCAATCACGGCGGACTCCAGCACCCCGGGGTGCTCGTTTAGCACGCGCTCCACCTCGGCGGCGGCCACGTTTTCGCCCCGCGTCTTGATCATGTCCTTCTTGCGGTCGACGAAGCTCAGGTAGCCACGGTCATCCATGCACGCCAGGTCGCCGGTGCGCAGCCAGCCGTCCGACGTGAAGGCGTTGCGCGTCGCCTCCGGATCGTCGAGGTAGCCGGCGAACAGGCTGGGCGATCGGTAGAGGATCTCGCCCGGCTCCCCGGGGGCGGCGTCACTTCCGTCATCCCGCACGAGTCGCACTTCCTGCCCAAGTGTCGGGAACCCAATGGCCGTCGTGGTCGGAATCGGCAGCGCGCGCAAGTTGGGATGCAGCGTGCCGAGGCTGACCGTCTCCGTCATGCTCCAGCCCGGAAGCAACTTCACGCCAAAACGTGCGGTAAATTCCGCCACTTCTTCCAGACTGAGAAACGTCCCGCCCACCGCAAAGCGCAGCTTGTGCCGTGTCTCTTCCTCGGTCCGCTCCTGCCGCAGCAGCAAGCGCATCAGCGGCCCCGTGATACCCGGCGTCCACGTCGCCCCTGCCTGGCCGACCTGCGCCCAGTAGCGCGACACAGAAAAGCCCGGCAACAGGCCGATCGTGCCGCCGAGGACGATGGCCGTGAGAACACCGTAGAACAGCGAGTTCGCGTGAAACAACGGGAACGCCAGCGCCGGAACGTCTGCCGGCCCCAGGCTCAGGCTGCGGATCGTCACCTCCGCGGAATAGACCAGGTTGCCGTGCGTGATCATGACGCCCTTCGGACGAGCCGTCGTCCCGGACGTATAGAAGATGCCCGCGAGATCTTCCGGCGCCAGCAGAGGCTCGTCCTCCGTGGAACCATGGGCGGGTGCGCTGCCGTCCTGCGCGCGTAACAGCAGGGGCGCGTCGTCGTCGGCCAGAAACAGCGGAACGGCCTTTGGCGTGCGATTGCAGACGTCCGCGATCACTCCGGCGAACCCCGGCTCCGTCACGACAGCGCGGCAGCCCGCATGGTCCAGCGCGTACCGGTATTCATCGGCCTTGTAGGACGTGTTGAGCGGAACCGCGGTGGCGCCGCAGCGCAGGATCCCCAGGAAGGCCACGAGGAAACCCGGCCGATTGGCCATGGCGATCGCTACCCGGCTGCCCTGCCCCGCTCCAACGGCGCGCAACGCTCCGGCAAATGCTGCGGAAGCCTCGTCCATCACGCCGTAGCTGAACTCGCGCCCCGCAAAACGCACAAACGTTCGCTGCGGCGAAGCCTGCGCGGTCTCCCGCAGCAGGTCGACGATCGTGTGCCGGCTCCAGCTCTTGAGCCCCGCGCTCAAAGCGGCATGATCTTATCGGCCAGCGCCCAGCCCCGCGTGATCGGCGTCAGCGCCAGGACCGTGACCAGCCGCCGGCCAATCTTCCAGCGCCCGTCCTCGAGGACGAAATGGTCCTCCCACGTACCCCAGCCGATCACCGAATCGTTGCCGCGCGACAACGTCTCGTGGAAGTAGCAGAAAGAGTGATAGCCGTCGCCCTCCGGCGTGATCGATTCGTTGGCGCAGTTGTGCCGCGGCGCTTCCCAGTCCGACTGGAAGTACTGCGAGAAGAACTCCATGACTGCCGCGTGTCCCCTGGTATCCACGTTCCAGGGAACGACCACGAACTGCACGTCGCGGCTGAGCAGGACACCCAGGGCCTGCGCGTCACGCGCGTCCACTGCCTTGCAATAGAGCCCCAGCACCCGGCGCACCTCCTCGATGCTCTCCAGATTGTGCACCCGCGCTTCCATCTGCTGCAGCCGTTCTTCGAGCGATGTATTCATGCGATGCTCTCCGTCTACGGAATCAACCCGGTGGATGCTCCGACCAGCAGGCTGCGCCCGGTGATATATCGTGCATCCTCGGACGCTAGCCACACCACAATCCTGGAGATATCCTCCGGCGGAATGACGCCGCTCGCCAGTCCGCTTCCACCCCACTTCTGCTCCGCCTGCTCGTGCGTGATCCCCAGCAGCTTGTAGCTTTCCGTGAGCATGGGGGTATTCACCGCGGCGGGACAGATGGCGTTCACCGTAATGCCGTGTGGCGCAAGCTCGACCGCCAGCGTGCGCGTCAGCCCCACTACCGCGTGCTTCGAACAGTTGTACGGCGCCAACATGGCAATGCCCACCAGCCCGCAATGGGACGACAGGTTGATGATCCGGCCGCCGCCCTGCCTGATCAGGTGCGGCACGGCATACTTGCAGCATAGCCACGGCCCTTTGGCGTTCACGTTCATCAGCCGATCCCACTGCTCTTCGGTGACGTCCTGAACCGGAACACCAATCAGCGCTACGCCGGCATTGTTCACCAGGATGTCGATGCGTCCGAACGCCTGGATCGCCGTCTCCATCAGGTTGCTCGCGTCCGCGGCCTTGGTAATGTCGGCAACAACGGCGATCGCCTTGCCGCCCTGGGCCCTCACCATTTCCACGGTGTCATCCAGCTCGCTTCGCTTCGCGAGCGAATACGGGACCGCGGACATGTCGTGACAAATATCGCTGGCGACGACGGCTGCGCCCTCCGCCGCCAGTGCCACGCAATGCGTCCGGCCCATGCCGCGAGCCGCCCCGGTGACCACTGCGACCTTTCCGGAGAATTTCATGGGTGGGACTTCCCCGTCACCCTGCGACCGATCTGGTAGCCGCAGTGCGATTGCCCCTTGGCGAGCCAGCTGTCCTGCACGATCGTGTAGCCCAGCTTCCCGTAGAACTGCTGCCCGATATTGTGGCAGTAGATGTTGCACAGTGCGGTCGGGCCCTTGCCCTTGAACTGCTCCGGCGTCGTGGCGTGGATCGGGCAGTGGCTGATGGACTCGTGCGCCTTGTCCAGGCCGTCCATCTTCCATTCCGGCGTCGACCCTCGCGTTGGGCCTTCGTAGGCCACCACGCGGTGCACCACGTCAAGGGCGCGCGTGATTTCGTGCAGGTTGGCGAATTCCCTGCCCCACAATGCCTTCATCGCCGTCAGTTCCAGTTCGGAAAAGGTGTCGGCCAGTTGCTCGAGGATCTTGTGCGTCCCCGCCTCGCCCACGGCCTTGAGCGACGTCTCGTACCAGGCCCAGTACACCCCGCCAAAGAAATCCTGGCACATTCGCAGCAGCTCTTCAGCGCTGTACTCACCCGCGTCTTTGAACATGATCGTCTCCTTGCAGCTGTTTGCCACCACACCGGCCATGACGCCGGCGCGCTAGCGGCCGCCGTGGAAGTGCGGCAGCACCGTTTCGCCGAACATCCGGATGCAATTGCGCGTGGCCTCCCACGATGGCCCCAGCGGCATCCGGAAGCGCATCACGACGTAGTCCACGCGGTACTTGTCGCGGTACATCTCAAGCGCCTCGATGCAGTCCTGCGGGGTACCGATCACCAGCGACTGGCGCAGCTTCTGCAGGGTCACGTCGCTTCGCGACCGGATGCTCGGGTCGTGGTGCGCCAGGATCCCGAGGTCGTGGTAGTACAGCATCTCGGCGACGAAGGCCTCGCCGTAGAGCTTTTCCGCTTCTTCCCGGCTCTCGGCCACGAACCCGTCGCGCATCAGGACGACCTTCGGATTCTCGACTCCGTGTGCCCGCGCTTCTTCCCGGAACGCATCCGTCTGCCGGTCCCACGTCTCCATGTTCAGCGGGAAGGGATCGCCGCACCAGCCGGTGGCGAAGGTGCCGCAGCGCTTGATGGCAGGCGCCACCTGGCCGCCGCCCCACAATGTCGGATGCGGATCCTGCTGGAACGGCTTGGGAGTCAGGTATACGTCGTCGTAATGAAAGTGCTTGCCGTGGAAGCTGAAGGGTTCGCGCGACGTCCATGCCTTCTTGAGCACTTCGACGCACTCGAGGAAGCGCGACAACCGGTGCGTGCCGTCCACGCCGAACATGCGCCAGGAGTCCGGCAGCACGCCCATGGACAGCACCAGGCTGAGCCTGCCGCCGGAGAGCTGGTCGACGAGCGCGGCCGACTCCGCGAGGTGCATCGGGTCCCAGCCGTAGGTCGGCACCAGCGAGTACGTTCCCAGCCGCACGCGTCGGGTCCGTGTGGCCAGCGCCGCGAGCAGGATCAGCGGATTGGGAAACATGGTTTCCGTCCGCATGTGCCGCTCCGGAACGAAGACCCCCTCGAAGCCGGACTGCTCCGCCAGTAGCGCCTCGGTCACCAGTTGGTCTACGCACGCCTTGATCGTCGCGGCATCGGGCTCGGGCCGTCCGTACTGCCCGAAGTTCGTGTCCGGCATGTAGCCGATGGAGAAGTTGTCCAGTCGATCTCGCATCACACAGCTCCTCAACATTGACCGGCAGTGCCTGCCCGGAGTCTTTCAGGCGCGTCGCAGTCCGGTATTCAGGGGGTGACTTCGTTGACCTTCAGTGCCTCGTGCTTGTCGCGGGGAATGGGCCACTCCCCGTAAAGCCGCAGGGCCTCCGCCGGCGGCTGCAAGCGCGAAAATTCGCGCACGAACTGCGCGTAAGGCACGGCCTCCGCCAATCGGGCGCGCCGTTCGGCCGCGCGCCGCTGCTCGGTGCCGTCCTTGTCGACCACGCCGTCCTCGCTCAGCACCACGCAATACACGTGCTCCGCGGTCCAGCGCGTGACGGTTCCGCGCGCCACATCCCGCGCCACGGCCTGCGGGTCCCGCTCCAGCACGTCCCCGTACCCGGCGGCCCCTGACGCCACGATGCCCACGAAGTCCCCCTCCTTGAGCATCACCCCGGGCACCTGGACCGGAACGATCTGCACGTCCATACCCTGCTCCCGGGCCATGGCCAGCAGCTCCATGTCGTTGCGCGGCGGCGCAACGCCGGCATTCTCGTCCACCTTCTTCTTCCAGTCGGCGCCCACGATGCGGAGCACCGGCCGCACGTTAGCCGCATAGCCGCCATACAGCCCCGGGTTGGCCGGAAAGCGGCTCGCCACCCCGAAAGTCTGCACATAGAACGCCGGCGTATTGTGCATCCGGATGCCGTAGGCCAGGCTCGAGCCCCCTCGGAATTTCCCGGGGCCGGAATTGTCGGGTGCGAAATTGCAGTACTCGCCGAGGTAGGGATAAAGCAGTTCTTCATGCTCCACGTCCACCGCGTTGCCGCGACCCACCCACCAGAACGACCCGCAGTCCACGCCGTCCTTGTCCGGGCGCGCCCCGATGCCCGAGGTGTTGCCGGGGCGCAGCGAGACGCCCGCCACTTCCTTGCCAAGCTGGTTGATCCCGCCGAAGAAGAACGAACGCGTGCAGGCCCCGGGGGGCACGGCAATGTTCTGCGATATTTCCGGCTGATTCGCCGCGTACATCGCTTTGTTCAGGCAAACCATGAACGTGTTGCCGGGGATCGGCGCCATGGCGGTGCCGCTGGAGATGGCCGCCTGCGAATTGGCGTTGAGGAAGGAGTCCTTTGGACAGGTGACGTCGAAGGGCACCAGCGTCCCGGAGCTGCCGGGCAGGTCCGAGAAGTAATACTGGAAGAGCATGCACGTCAGGTGCGCGTAGACGATGTGCTCGAAGGCGTTGTACGGCCCGGGCAATTGGGGCGAGGCACCGGAGAAGTCCGCCACCATCGATTCGCCGCGCTTGGTGAGGGTGCACGGCACGCGTATCAGCGCTTCGGCCGGACCGTACGTGTCGAGGAACGTCACGCAGCGGTATTTTCCGTCCGGCAGGGTCGCGACCCGCCTCCGTGCGGCCACCGCGCTGTCCTCGATCACCTTGCGGCACAGGCCGATCACGAACTCTTTGCCGCGCTCCTCGGCGATCTCAAGCAGCCGCGTGCGCAGTCGCAGGCACGACGACAGCTTCACCGCCGTGTCGATCGCGATCATCTCCGGATAGCGCACCATGTTCTCGAAGAACTCGATCATGTCGCGCCGCAGCCGGAAGTTCTCGCCGATGCGCACCGGCGGCACCTTCAAGCCCTCGGCGTAACGGTCGCGCGCATCGGCCGGCTGCCCGCCCGGCTCGGTCGCCCCGGTTTCCGGCTCGTGGCCGGCGGAGGAGACCCAGGCGATGAGTTCTCCTGCGCAGAAGACCGGCATGAAGACGATCTGGTCCGGATTGTGCAGGCCGCCGTACGCCGCCTCGTTGCAGAAGAAGACGTCGCCGTCGTGGATGCCCACCGTCGGCTCGTCGCGGTAGTGCTTCAGCACGAACTTCATCGGCACGGCCGCCGTGATGGCGTGCAGGAACGTGCCCATCTCCGCGAGCGCCAGGTCGCCCTCGGCCGTGTGGAAGCTCAGACACACGTCTCCCGACTGCAGCGCCGAGGAGATGCCCAGCCGGATCAGGATCTCCTTGCCTTCCTCGCAGGCACTCGCGAGCCGCTGCGTGAAGATGCTGTAATCCTCGTGCGAAACCAACTCGATGGCCCGCGCCTGCCGCTCCGTGATCGGCTCCGGCTTGTAGCGCTTGTTGAGCAGAAAGCTGATGTCCAGGGCCATGGCTAGGCTCCCCCCTTGCGCGTCGTCCGGGTCGATCGTCTTTTCTTCGCGGCGGCACGCGGTGTCAACTCGAAGACGCCGTCCCTCAGCACCCGCATCTCCCACGCGGGCGCGATGACATAGGTAGTGTCGCGGGCCTCGCCGATGGCCGGTCCGCCGATGATGTCACCTTCCGACAGCCCGCCGACCGCATACACCGGGGTCTTCACCCGCTGCAGGGTCGCATCCCAGATCGCCTCCCGATGCCCGACCGGCGGCGGCTTGCGCTTTCTTCCCGGCGCCGCCTCGATCGCGGCGCTGGCGCGCCCCGGCGTCGGGATACTGCCTTGCAGCACGAACGTCTCGATGCGCACCAGCGCTTCCGGAAGATCGATGCCGAGGCTGAGTGCCGTCAGGTGCTCGCGGAACTCCTGGTAAAGCT
>Ga0315287_10001650_pt1 | contig 20794 bp, 14 predicted proteins | sample YL17G11_0_MG_FD_205037 | JGI IMG/M metagenome (GOLD analysis project Ga0315287, IMG submission 205037) | Sediment microbial communities from Yellowstone Lake, YNP, Wyoming, USA - YL17G11_0 | ecosystem: Environmental > Aquatic > Freshwater > Lake > Sediment | place: USA: Wyoming | collected...
TCTGAAGGACAACATAAAGCTGGAGTCGGCAAAACTGCAGTACGGGATAAAGGAGGGCGAGTGGAACATAGACTCGACGCAAGCGCTGACCGGAAAGAACGCGCTGGTCACGTTCAGGTTCGTGATGCCGAAATACGACCCCAACACGAAAGTATTATGGCTCATCAATTTTTCCGACAACAGCAGCAACACCAACAGCACCGACATAAAATACCTGAACGTGTCCGACATCGCGCCGCCGGCCATACTGGACATGAAGCAGGAGCTTAACGAGGTGGCGCTGGGCGGGGCGAACCTGCTTTCCGCAAGAGTGAGCGACAATTCCGGGCTCGAATACGTCGCCTTCGAGACGAATGAATCCGGAAGGTTCCTCGAAACAAGGGGCTACAACGTCACCGGGAGGGACAAGCTTGTGAGCATGAGCTGGAGCAACGCCAGCGTCAAGGGCGGGAAAAGCGTGGGCTGGAGGATATTCGCAAGGGACGCCTGGGGCAACAAAGCCACGTCCAATACCATGGCATTCAAGGTGCGGGGCTGCCCGATCTGCCCGTCAAACAGCGACTGGTCGAACTGCGAGAAGGCCAAGGCGGGCGTGTGGCAGCAGTCGCAGATACAGTACGAATGCGGCGCCGGCACCGATTATTCTTGCGTGCTGCACACCAAGACCAAGACGTGCACGGCGGGCCTGACGCGCGAAGAGGCCAAGACCGCGCTGGACGGGGCGGGACTTTTCATAAATCTTACAAGGAGCGAGAACAAGGACACAACGTCCGCGGAGCTGATACTGGAATCCGCGCAGGAAGCGTATGCGGCGGGCGACTTTGCGGGCGCCAAGGCCAAGGCGGCGGAGGCAAAGACGGCGGCGGAAAGCGCGCCGACGATAAGCAGGCCTGAAACGAACTACTGGCCGTACCTGGCGGTTGTCGCATTGGTGCTCATCGCGGCCTGGATGCTGCTCAAGTTCGGAAAAATGCACCTCCCGCTCGCGGAAAAGTTCACGCCGCCGAGCGGGCCCGAGGCGGCAAAGAGCGGGAACGAACAGGTCTGCGGGGTGTGCGGAAAGCCCTTCCCGAAGCTGTACGTGTGCGAGGACTGCGGGACGAAAGTTTGTTTCGAGGACGCGCGCACCTGGCAGGGCAAGATATTCTGCGTGTCCTGCCTGCGCAAGGACGGGCTTTTGTAAATATCTGGTTGGGGGACGCTGCAAGACAACTCGCTTTCTTATCGGCGTTTTCTTTCAAGAGCGGCTGATGCGAGCAAGACAGTTCTTTCCAACGGGAATTTTTAATTTATTAATAAGCCCAGCGAATTCTTTTCATGCCAGTTGAAGACATCATAACGGGGCGGGAGCCCGCGGACACGGAGAAATACGGGAAACGCGGCACCATACTTCTTGGAAAGCACACGGTCGGCACGGGCTTCGAGACGCACATGGCGAACCCCGTGCGCGTTGATGTCATGAGGCCGCACGTCATGATGATTGTCGGCAAGCGCGGCAGCGGCAAAAGCTACTCGGCTGCCGTGATAGCCGAAGAGATAATGAACCTGCCCGAGGAGGAGCGAAACAACCTCTCCGTCATAATGATAGATACCATGGGAATCTACTGGTCGATGAAGGAGCCGAACGACCCGGCGCTGCTGCTCCTGAAGGACTGGGGGCTGCAGCCGAAAGGGTTCCCGTCGCAGAACATAGTGCCGGCGGGCCTGACGCAAATTTACAGAAGAATGGGCATACCGTTCGACGGGACGTTCGCAATCAGGACGGCCGAGCTTTCCGTGAGCGACTGGGCGCTCACTTTTGGAATCAACACATACGAGCCGCTCGGCATACTGCTGGAACGGACGCTGCACAAGCTGAAGGGCGAGGACTACGGGATAGAGGAAATAATCGGCCGCATAGAGAAGGACGACAAGGCCGACGGAAAGGAAAAGCTGGCGCTCATAAACAGGTTCACCGCCGCGCAGGCCTGGGGTATATTCGCGGACAATGCCACGCCCATTGAAAAGTTCCTGGCGCCGGGCATCGCCACGGTCATTGATATTTCGCTGCAGGAATGGAGCGTGCGCAACCTGATGCTCGGGATACTGGCGCGCAAAATATACCAGGCGAGGATAGCCGCGCGGCGCGAAGAAGAGCTCGCCTCGATAGGCGGGCAGACGGTGCGCAAGGTCCCGATGACGTGGATAATCATGGACGAGGCCCACAATTTCATACCGTCGGAAGGGCAGACGGCTGCGACCGGCGCCATGCTCACGCTTGTGCGCGAGGGGCGCCAACCGGGAATCTCGACCGTGTTCATAACGCAGCGGCCGAACCGCCTGCACGAGGACGTGATAGCGCAGTCGGATTTCATAATCTCGCACCGCCTGACATCGCGGCAGGACCTGGACGCGCTGTCGGCAGTCACGCAGACGTACCTTCTCGAGGACCTTCGCAAATCAATAGGCGACATGCCGAAAACCAAGGGGGCGGCGGTGATACTGGACGACAACTCAGAACGGCTGCTCAACATACAAGTCCGCCCAAGACAGTCATGGCACGCGGGGGGGACGCCGACCGCTTTGGCGTCAACGGGCTGAGAGCATGGCGAAGCAGACCAGAGCCGACCGCCACAGGACAGCGATCGGGCTTTTCCTCATCGGGCTGATAATTTTTTGCTTCATGTGGTTCCTTCAGCACCAGAAAAACATCTGCGAGCTCGGGGGAGGAAAGTGGGAGAAATACGGCACGGCAAAAACGGAACGGTGCAACCCCAAGACGACCGACTGGGGCAAGGCGTGCCTGGACACTTCGCAATGCCAGGGCGCGTGCCTTGTGGAGAAACTTACCGACACGAAAGGTTTTTGCAGCGAGCACCGCTACTTCTACGGCTGCGTGAACGGGATGTACAACGGCACAGTTTCAGGACTGTGCTGGAAATGAATCATCTTTAAATCACTGCAATTGCAATATTTTTCATGGGGGTGTTGGTAATGAAGAATGTTCTATTGGTTACGTTAGTTGCAATGATGATTTTGGCGCCCGCGGCAGTTTTTGCGGCAAGCATCGGCGACGAGGTCAACATAGCCGCCGGAAGCTCCGCCGACATAGACAGCTGGTCGATAAAAGTCATTTCAGTAGTGCCGAACCTTACCGTGGATATCGCTAAAATAGACGTCCTTTATTACACAGGAATCGGAATTGCCGTACCGTACAAAACCATATCGCTCGCTCCCGGATGGAACACTGACGTTACTTCAAACGGCAGGACAATAAACGTCGCAGTGACCAAGGCAACGACGGGCACCGGCGCCAGCGCGACAATAAAGCTGACGAACGAGCGCTACTGCGGCAACGGCAAGCTTGAAGCGAACGAGGAATGCGACGACGGCAACAACGTTGACGGCGACGGCTGCTCCGCGGACTGCAAGAAAGAAGTGAACATAATACCTTCTCCATCTCCGGGCGTAGGCGGCTCAAAAACATTGCCGGGCCTAACCACCAAAACTAACACCAAATCAGCACCCATGCCAAGCAAAGTCGACCTGCAGGCTGTCAGCGTTAGCATACCGAACGCCATAACGGCAGGCAGCACGGCCCGCTTTTACGGGACGGTGAACGAGAAGGCGGAAGGCTCTGGAACACAGACCTTAGCGGACTACAAGGTCTCTTTTTACTACAAGGAAACGGCCGTATTGAAGCCGACATCCACCCTACCCTTCGGGCTGGGAAAGTTCGTATCGCCGATAATGGACGCGCTAATTTCGCCGACGCTGGTCAAAACGTCCAACAAGGGAATAGCGCAAAAGACGACGGAAACACCTGAACTGGGAGAGCCGACATACAGCGGAGGGTCGGGCTCAAGCGGACAGGCTGCGGTATGCGGGAACAATGTAGTTGAAGGAAGCGAGAGGTGCGACGGGACCGACCTGAACGGCCAGACATGCAAAGGCCTCGGATACGGGGGCGGGACGCTGAGCTGCAAGGCTGATTGCACTTTTGACACGGAAAGCTGCACAAGATGCGGTAACGGAAATACGCCGCAGTACAATTGCACGTGGTGCAGCAAGGACCAGTGCGATGTAACAGAAGGCTGCGAATGGAGCTCGCAATCGAACATCTGCCTGCCGAAGTCCTCGCCCGCGCCGCTGCCGCCCTCGCAACAGGCGGACTACGGCAAACTGCTCTGCACCGCGACTGTCACGTCGCACAGCATAACGGGCACAAAACAACAGAAGGTTACCTGCGCGGGAATAATGCCCACGGCGGGGAAATGGGACATCACAATGACGGTTGATGATGGAAACGCAATCACGGAAACCAAGGAGGACAACAACGCCAAGGCGAAGTCAACTGTTGTGGGCACGGCTGCCGTCAAAAAGATGCCCGACATAACCGTCACCGACGCAAAGCTGTCGGGCGGAAAACTTCTGATAACCGTAAAGAACAAGGGAACGGCAATTTACACTTCGCCGACGGGCGCGCTGTCAATATCGCTTGCTCACCTTTGCGTGAGCAGCAAGGGACTTTGTGTGAACAACCCGGTGCTTACCACGAAGTGCACGAACATGCCGCGCGGAAGCTGCACGTTGAAGATACCGGGAGGAGTGGACTGCATGTGCAACTTCATCTATCCGTCATCGTTCAGCGTGGGCGCGGGCGAAACCAAAGAACTGACCGTCAGCAACGTGCCTGCTCCGACCGCAGCGAGCAAGATTTACGTGCAGGCCAACGGCGCCAACAAGATAACGGAGCTTGACACGACGAACAACGTGTTCACGGCGACTCTGAGCCCTGCCGCGGCGGCAGGAGCGAAAGGAGCGGTAGTTGTGGGTGAAACCTGCATCAAAGCCGGGGAATATGCTGACTTTAACGGCTACACGGTAAAGGTCGATTCCATAGCCAGTGCGTCAGGCGGCACAGATGATGCGCTACTGACCGTATGCAAAGGCGCCGTGTGCAGCAAATCAACAGGCTTCAAGGACGGCGACTCAAAGCATGTGACTGTCGGGAGCGATACAGTAAAAGTCGATGTTTCGCGGGTAAACTTCGGCGCAAGTGTGTGCGTAACAGGAGTATACGCCTTATTTGGCCTGAAACAGGGCGACTCTGTCGATGTCAACGGCTTCACGATAAAATGTGATGCAATAGCCAGTGCGTCAGGCGGCCCTGCAGATACGTCCCTGACCGCGTGCAAGGGCGCAGTGTGCAGCGCCTCAACGGGCTTCAAATGGAAAGACACGAAAACGCTTAACGTAGGAACAGATACCGTGAAAATAACGGTCACGGACATTGCATATGGCGTAATCATAACCGTAGCCGTAGGCTAGCTTCCAAGCCCGCAAACAATTTAAGCAGGGGCTGCCGCTAATACTGTTATGGATTACTTTTCTCACCCGCTGGTCCAGTTCAGGGCTGTCGAGGCGCGCGACTACCAGGTCACAATCGCGAAGGCTGCCGCGGCGAAAAACACGCTCTGTGTTCTTCCGACGGGAACGGGGAAGACGGCAATAGCGATAATGGTGGCTGCCGAGCGGATGGAGCTCTTTCCGGGCAGCAGGGTGATGATAGTCGCGCCGACAAGGCCGTTGGCGGAGCAGCACCAGCGCTCGTTCCAGAAGATGCTGGACATCCCGCCGAAGGAAATAATGCTGATGACGGGAAAGGTGCCGCCCGACGTGCGGCGCGCCTACTACTGCAACGCGCGCGTGGTCTGCGCGACGCCGCAAACGATTCAACAGGACCTGCTCAACGGGCGGCTCAAGCTGACCGACTACTCCCTAATCATAGTGGACGAAGTGCACCGAGCGGTCAAGAAATACGCGTACCCGTTCGTGGCGCGCAAATACATGGAACAGTCGCTCCATCCGAGGATACTTGGTTTAACGGCATCTCCGGGCTCGGACAAGACGAAAATCAACGAGATCTGCAAAAATTTGGGAATCGAACACGTGGAAATACGGACGGAAACGGATTCGGACATGAAGGACTACGTGCAGGAAACGCGGACGGAAGTGATTGAAGTCGAGCTCACGGATGAGATGAAGGAAGCGCAGCGCAACCTGCATCTGGCCCTTCACGACAGCATGGAGCGGCTCAAGAAACTGCAGGTCAACGCGCACAACAAGCGCGAGCTTATCGAGGCGCAGCAGAGCCTGCAGAAGCGGCTCCTCCAGAACGAGAAGAGCCCGATAATGTACCACCAGATTTCCGCAATCGCAGAGACCATCAAGATAGGCTACATACTGGAGCTGCTTGAGACGCAGTCGCTCGCGGCAACCGTCAAGTACATAGAAGGGATGGGCACGGCCTCGAAGGCGGCGAAACGGATACTCTCCGATCTGCGCATCAAGCTCGCCTGGGAGCAGATTAAAAAAATAAAGGACGAGGGCAACGAGCACCCGAAAATGGAACGGCTGCTCCAACTGGTAAAAGATGAAATCGCCGCGAACAAAAACGTGCAGATAATAATCTTCTCCCATTACAGGAGCAACATAGCGCAGATATGGCGCATGCTGAAGGGGCTGAACGGCTGCATGCCCGTCATACTCATCGGACAGGGGGGCGAGACGGGAATGAGCCAGAAGGAGCAGATAGAAATCATAAAGGACTACGACTCGGGCGTGTTCAACACGCTAATAACTTCTCCCATTGGCGAAGAAGGATTACATATGGCGTCGGCCGACATTGCCATCTTTTACGAGCCCGTGTCGAGCGAGATACGGACGATACAAAGGCGCGGCCGCGTCGGAAGGACAAAGCTTGGCCGCATCATCGTCCTGCTGACGATCGATACCCGCGACGAGGCGAACTTCTACATAGCGCGCAAGAAAGAGCACAAGATGAAGGAGATACTGAAGGGCATGCAGGACCGCCCGGCACAAGACACTACAATGCAAGACACTACAATACAAGATGCCATGAGTGGCATCCACCAAAAGGACGGGGAAAAGAAGAATCTGCTGGACTTCACGGAGAAATAAGTGGCTGGAAAGAACCTGAAACGGACTCGCTTTTTCTAGCGCTAAACCAGCCAGTCGTCCACAGCGTTCACAAACCCTTATTTATTTTACAACGGCATATTGGACGTATGGAAAACACCGACAGCCCGCTCCAGCCCGTCATAGATTCGCTGCGCCGCGCGGCCGCCGCGCCGAAGCCGAAGGTGCTGATTTTCGCGGACACGCGCGAATCTTCTTCGGACGTGCTGAAGGGGCTGGAAAATTACGATTGCATAGTCCGGCAAAAGACGCTTTCCGTGGGCGACTACCTGCTTTCGGACAGGGTGTGCGTCGAGCGCAAGACGGCGGACGATTTCGTATCAAGCATCACGGACAAGCGGCTGTTCCGGCAGCTCGCAAGCCTCAAAGACAACTTTGAACGGCCGGTCCTCCTTGTGGAGGGGAGCGACATCTACGGCAGGCTGAACCCGAACGCCATACAGGGCGCGCTGGCGACCATAGCGCTGGACTTCCAGATGCCGATAATCTGGTCGCGGAACGCGGAGGAATCCGCGGGCATCATACACTGGCTGGCGCGGCGCGAGCAATTCGATGATAAACGGGAAGTGGCGGTCCGCGGCGACAAAAAATCAGAAACGGCGGAAGAAAAGCAGGAGTACCTGATATCGGGCCTGCCGGGCGTCTCGATAACGAGGGCGCGGCAGCTCCTAAAGCACTTCAAGAACCCGTCTTCTGTTTTCTCGGCTTCATCGGAAGAACTGGCCGCGGCGGAGGGGGTGGGGCCGGTAACGGCAAGGAGCATACGCCAGCTCCTTGACGGGCTTTACGAGCCCAGGAAAAAACGATAGCAAATATTTAAGTAGCCGCAAGCGTATTATTTGCATGGCCGCCAAGAGAAAAAGGGTTTCCAGGGCAAAACGCACCCGAAGACTGAAGCCGAAAGTAACGCTGACCTTCGAGTACAGGGGCGGAAAGCGGCCGGTCGACGCGCACGCGGGGACAAAGAGGGCGCTCGCACTGACGGTGCTTTTAATTGCGCTCGCCATGTCCGCAACAGCGTTCTACGACTCGGCATACTACAGCACGATAGGCTATGCGACGGCGAACACAAATGCGCCCGATACGACGGTATTCCTGTCGGTGGGCCTGACCGGGCTGGTCCTGGCCGCCTGGGCGGCGCTATATCTGGTGAAGCTGCCGAAAAAGGCTTAAATAGATACTTTCCGTAGAATAGTCAGGCGGTTGATGGTGGCACGCAAAAGAACAGTTTCTAGGAAAAGGTCCGTTTACAAAGACAAACATGCGGGCGATTTGCAGTGGAGAGGAATCTCCGATTCCTCGACACGCGGAGACAGACAGTCTCCGCAGTGGAGAGTAGCCAATTCGCTGCTGCTCATAGCGGTCGGATTGATGCTTTTCGGCTACGGCTGGGCGATGGCGGGCGAGCAGGCGGCCACGGGGATGATAATCATACCGCCCAACTTCGGCGGCATGATCGGAATGTCGCCGGGCTTGGAATGGGCCGATTACATGCACTCCATTGACAGGACGGCACACGCGGCAATCACTGGGCCCGAATTCAACACCGTCAAATACTTTTATGATTATTCGCAATGGTCAACGGAACTGACCAACCCCATAGTGGCGGAAGGCAAGGTCTTCTTCGGCACAACCGACGGGAGGGTGGTTGCCGCCGACTGGACCACGGGCGAATGGGTGTTCGAGTGGAGCGCCAGCGGCACGGACTACCCGACAAACATCGCTTACAGTTCCGGAATGGTATTCGCGGCCACCAATGATAATTATATCATTGCGTTCAATTCAACAACGGGAGAGGACATATGGTCCTACAGGATAGCCGGCAACAACGTGCAACCGTACGAACTTTTGCCGGTCGGGAGCTGGCTCATTTTCAGCGCAAACGACGGGCAGCTGTACTCGCTCAGCATGAAAGACGGCACGGAGAAATGGAAGGGGAACATGACGGTATCAAACAATCCGGGCATCCAATGCATGCCTATCACAGCAGCCAGCTACTATGCCGCCAATTCAAGGATATACTTCGGCACGCAAAACTGCGGGATATCATCCTACGACATCGACGGCAACGAGAAAAACAAGGGAAGCGGATACGACTGCCTCACCATGCCTGTGATATACAACGACACATTCTATTACCAGCGCTCGAACGGGAGATTTTACGCGGACGATTCCGGCATGAGCACGAAGTTCAATCTTGAGCTGAACGCTGTGCGACCGCCCGCCGTAACAAACGACGGCAGGCTCCTGATGGTAGCGGCCAAAACCGGCGACGCCTATTCCATAAAGGCCGTAAGGACAATAACGGAAGGAGCCAATGGCCCGGGCAGCATAGCCTGGAGCACGGACGTGAGCGGCGCCATAACTGAGGCGCCGTCCGTCGACAAGACAAAGGTTTACTTCGGAACGAACGACGGGAAGCTCCATGCGCTGAAGATATCGGACGGCAGCGAAGTCTGGTCGTACGCCACGGGCGCGACTTGGATAAGCGCGCCGGCGCCCGTAACTCCTGGAATCGCCATCACCACGAACACGGGCAAGATGCTCATGATAGGAATTGACAGCACTCCGCCCACCATTGTGAACGGCCATATCTCCACGAGCGCGCCCAATTACGGCGACATCGTAACGGTCAAGGTCAACTTCTCGGACAACAGCGGGCTGGACCGCGCGATACTCGAGGTGACGGAGGGAGCCGCCGCCCCCAGGAACGTGAGCACCGTCCCATTGAGCGGGACCTTCGCAACGGCAACGTTCCAGGTGACCGCCAACCAGCCGAAAGGCACTGTCGTAAAAATGAGAATATACTGTTTTGACACGAGCGGGAACGCGTACACCTCATCGAGCGACCCCGTATACACGGTCTATGAAACCCTGCCGCCCGTGATAACGTCCGTCGGCCAGTCTTCCGGCACGATAGGCGTGGGCGGGACGAACATGCTCACGGCAACAATAACGGACAATGCGGGGATTGACAGGGCCGTACTTTATACCAACGAGACGGGCAAATGGAAGGAATATAACGGCACCTACGGGAGCCCGAAGAACCTCTCAGGAGCGGCGTCGGCGACAGCATCGTTCAGCTGGAAGAACGCGACGCTTAAGGTCGGAAATACGGTGTTCTGGAAGATAGTCGCTTTTGACACGTCGGGGAACAACGCGACATCCGGCAACCTGAGCTTCGAGATAGTGAAGATAATCGTGCCGCCCAAGGCGAACGCGCCGCCGGTCGCGGAATCGGTGTCGCAGAGCGCGGCGAAAATAGAGGAAGGCGAAGCGATAGAATTTTACGCCAAATGGTCTGACGACGCGGGCCTCTCGCGGGCGGAATTGTGGGCGGGAAAATCCGGCACAATCCAGGAACTGATAGACCAGACCGTGCTTGGCGGCAAGAGCGACTGGTCGAATTTCACTTATGCGCCCGAGGTTAAAGGCGGGACGACCATGACCTGGCAGGTGCGGGCATACGACAGCGACGGCCTGCCGACCGAGACCAACCTGCAGTCGTTTGTTGTTTCCAAAAAGGCCGTGACGCCTATCACTACGACAAACGTGACACCGCTGACCCAAATAAACCAGTCGACCGATGAAGAGCCCTACACGGAACTGCCGATTGCCTACATGCTGTTCGGCGGCGTGCTTGTAGGAATCGGCGCGGCCTCGCTCGTGTTCTACAAGAAGCAGATACTGGAAAAGGTTGAGAAGCTCAAGGCGCGCAAACAGCCGAGCGAACCCAAGGAGTCCGAAGAAGGCGAAGAGCCCGGATAAGCGGTAAAAGGTTTAAATAGCTATTTTACGTAGATTAGCTCGGGTGCTAGCGTGGCCGGGCGAAAAAGGACAATCAAAAAAGGTTCTAAAAGGGGTTTCGGCGCGAACAGGCCGATAGACGACCTCCAATGGAGGGTGTCGAACTCACTGTTAATATTGGCAATAGGCATAGCATTCTTCGGATACGGTCTGGCGCTCTGGGAAGAGGCGAAACCGACGGCGATGCTCACGGGCGGCCTGGGCGGAGGGGGCTTCGGCGGGGGCGGATTTGAGCTCACATATCCCAACGAATGGCCTCTGTACAAACACGACCTCTCAAGGACAGGCTTCACAACGTATGAAGGGCCGGCCAAGAACACCGTAAAATTCATTTTCAACGGAACGGTCACAATCAAAGGGTTAAGCGGAGGCGGCAATGTCATGGGCGGCACCGTAACGCACGTGCCTGTGCTGACCAATCCCGTAGCCGCCAACAGCAAGGTGTATTTCGGTGCGACAAAAACAAAGCTCGTTTATGCGATTGACTGGGCAATCGGAAAGCAGATGTGGAACTTTTCTACCAATACCGACCCCACGAGCGTGGCCTATGCGGACAAAATAGTCTATGCGGCAACGACGGACGGAACGGTTTACGCGCTGGATGCCGACACGGGCGCGCAGAAATGGACGGTGACGGCGACAAGCGGCGTGTCGGACGCGCTCCCGACTGGCGACAAACTATTTTTCGTTTCGGACGACGGGTACCTCTACTGGACGAGCCAGAAGGACGGCGGGGCACCTTCAAACGCCGAAATCAAGAAGGGCGAGAACGCCTGCAACAGCCCGACGGTGCCGAGCTACTACGGCGACGTGCTGGTCGGCACGGAGTGGTGCGGCGTGATGGGCTACAAGCTCGCGGACGGGTCATTTGTTGACAATTATTTGCACGGCGCCGCCAGTTCGGACACGTACCCGCCCGTGAACGGCGCGCCCGTGGGATACAACAGCACGATATACTTCCAGATAGACAACGGCATCAATCCGAAAATCGTCCTGATGAAGACCAACTACGATGAGAAGACCAAGTATTCGGTCGGGAAGTCGATATCACCGACAATTTCCGCAAACGGCAAGCACCTGATATACGTGAGCAACGGCGGAAAGGCCGTCAACGCAATAAAAATCGAGGACGGCATGCTGGCGTGGAGCGGGCCGGTTTACGATTACAGCATCAAAGACTCGCCGTCAACCGACGGCACTTACGTCTATTTCGGCACGACGGACGGCTACATACGCGCGATAAGCGCGTCGGACGGCACCGAACAATGGAGTTACAAAATGAGCGGGCTCGGCTACATGGGCAGCCCCGCGATAGCGAACGGCACGCTTTTCGTGACGACAAGCTCGGGAATGCTTTATGCGATGGGCAAGGACGTTCTGCCGCCCGAGTTCAGCGACGTGAAGCAAAGCAGCAGCACGCCCAACTACGGGGAAACCGTGACGGTCTCGGCGAAATGGAAGGACTACAACTCGCTCCTGTACGCAATCCTCGAAATGAAGGAAGGGGCGAACGCGGCGGTCAACAAAACGATAGCGCCGCTCAGCGGAACCTCTTCAACGTCAAGCTTCGACATAACGGTCAACCAGCCCAAGGGAACGACGGTAAAATGGAAGATATACGCGAGGGACCAGTTCCACAACGAAGGCGTGACTGGCGAGATGTCGTTTGTCGTGGGCGACAGAGTGAAGCCCATGATAGCTTCCACGACACAGTCGGCGGACACCGTGCATGTCGGCGACACCAACACGCTGAGCGTGGAGGCAACAGACAATTACGACCTCAAGGAAGCCATACTTGCGACTGACGAAACGGGCGTATGGAAGAACTGGACAGGCGGGGCATACGGGAGCAAGGCCAGCATCTCGGGCACGGCGGACAGCGCCTCATTCGCGTGGACTAACAACGCCATCGCGGCGGGCAAAACGGTCTCCTGGAAAGTTTATGCAAAGGACAGCACCGGCAATGACGCGGTATCCGACACAAAGTCCTTCACGATAACCGCAATCACAACGGGCGGAGGCGGCAATGAAGGGGGCGGGGGCACGACAGGAGGGGGAGGCACTACAGGCGGCGGCGGAACCACGGGCGGGGGCGGAACAGGCACAGGATACGTTGACAACCAGGACCCTGTCGCAAGCGCGCAGGGACAGAAGTCCGCAACGGTCGTCGTGGGCGGGACGAATTCCATTTACATGAACTGGACGGACAACATCGGGCTCACGAAAGCCGAGCTCTGGGTGGGCGAGAACACCGCCACGCTGAGCAAAGTGAAAGACGTTGCACTCAGCGGAAAGAGCGCAAGGACGGAATTTTCCTACAAAACCAAGGGCGCCGACGGAACGTGGGTGGTCTGGATGGTCAAAGCGTACGACACGTCGGGGAACGTCGGGCATTCCGACAGCATGAGCTTCATGATAGGCGGCGACAAGATATCGCCGAGCATCACCGCCGTCAAGCAGGCGCCCGAAAAGGCGGAGGCGGGAAAAGCCATGACGCTGAGCGGGGTGGTTTCGGACAACACGGCACTCAAGTCGGCGAAACTGGAAGTGAACGGCGTGGTGGAGCAAACGGTTGATTTAACGGGCAAACTGGCCGAAACGGTGAAGTTTGATTATATTCCGCCCACGGCAGGAACGTACAACTGGAGGATACTCGCGGAAGACATGGCGGGCAACTCCGGAACAAGCGAGATGAAGACGGCGGAGGCTATCGCATCCACGGAGCTTCCGGTGGCGTACATGCTGGTCGGGACGGTGCTAATCGCGCTCGCGGTATCATCGCTCATGCTCTACAAGCGGAAATACGGTGCAAAGAAGGGCGAAAAAACGAAGGCGGAACACATAGAAACGGCCTTCGGACAAGGGAGTTAAATGGCAAAAGCAAAACGGCAGAAAAAAGCTGACAAGAAGTGGCTGCTTTACCTCTCGCTGATAATTTTCGTTCTCGGATTACTATTTTTCGGATACGGCGTCTCGATGGCCGGCGAACGGGGCATGACCGCGTTCGTTACCATACCCTGGTTCGCAACGCCTGAAGTCTGCAACAACGGCGTGGACGACGATTTGGACGGCCTTACAGACTGTAGGGACACCGACTGCTGCAACAAATTCTATTGCTGCAATGAGGACGGCACGTGCGCGAGTGACAAAAAGTGCTATTCAATATGCGGCGCGCCAGCGTCATGCGTGGGCTATGCGCCGGGCGACGTGATTTTCAAGACGCCAATAGTCGGATGGTCAAACAACAAGCCGATATACGGAATATCGGAAAAGGCGTGCGACATCGCGGGCTACACGGCTGTTTATGACAAATGCAGCGCGACCTGCCAGCCGACGGACGCGGACAGCATCTGCAGGAGCGGCACGTACTGCGACTCGGAAGCGAACTGCGTGGGCAAAACGATAGACGGCTGCTCCGCCACGGCGGGCATGATATGCAAAATACAATATACAATGACCCAAGGCGGGCCTACGAAGTCCGGCTGCGCAGAGAGCGGCGCACCGGCAGAAATCTGCGACGGAAAGGACAACGACTGCGACGGCAGCATAGACGAAGGGCTGACCGCGCCGGCGGCGGAAAAACAGTTGAGCATCTGCAAAGGCGCTGTTAAAGTATGCGGCGGCGCTTCGGGCTGGGTGGAGCCGGACTACACCAAAATAACATACTATGAGGCAACCGAGACCGCGTGCGACAAAAAGGACAACGACTGCGACGGGACGGTCGACGAGTCAAGCTCGACGTGCACGAACGGAAAGACGTGCAACAACGGCGTGTGCGCAATTCTGGTCAATACGAAATTTCCAAGGCCGGACAGCGGCGAAGGAGTATTTAACGAAATAGATGCGACGGGCTGCGATGCTAATACTTGCCCGAAATGGACAGACTGCTCTGGAGTCAGCAAAGGCGGCTGGGACGCGGTAAATAATATCTGCAAATGCAGCGGCTACAAGGCGCTGGGCAAATCCTACAACCCGTGCCTGATAGATTCTGCACCATCGACCGTAAACAACCTGCGGTACAACTGGGATACGAGCGTCTGCCCCATAGTCCGCGAAACCAACCAGATACTTGCTGGAAGCGAATACCTTTCGAAAATACTTTGCGAACCCTACACAACCGAGACGCTCTGCGATGACGGGTTCGACAACGACGCGGACGGCAAGGCGGACTGCGCGGACTCCGACTGCTATGAAACCACGGTGTGCCTGGGAAAGAAAATCTGCGGGCAGAATGGCGCCACGCGTTCCTGCTATGACGGCTCCACGGCAACGAAAGGCACCGGGGTTTGCGTAGGCGGAATGCAGACGTGTTCAAACCTGGAATGGGGAACGTGCACGGGGCAAGTGCTGCCCTCAACGGAAATATGCGCCAACAGCAAGGATGATAACTGTGACGGCCTAACAGACTGCAAAGACCCGACATGCGCCAATGATGCCGCGTGCGCCGGTTACTGCATTATAAGCGAAAGGCAGAGCTGCTACACAGGACCGGCGAATACCATAAACAAAGGCGCGTGCGCAGCCGGACTCCAGACATGCGACGTCAACAACGCATGGGGAGCCTGCGTCGGACAGACGCTGCCCACGACCGAACTATGCGAAAATAATATTGATGACGACTGCGACGGGCTGACGGACCTTCAGGATGCGGAATGCATCATACAGCCACCGCAACCGCCCCAACCATATCAGCCGCCCAGCGGAGGAGGGGGAGGAGGCTCAACAGGCGGTGGCGGAACCACGGGAGGGAGCGGCAGCAGCGGCGGTTCGGGCTCGCTGTCGTGGCTGTTCGGGGACTCTACCGCGCCTAAAGTGGCGAACGCCACGCAGAGCGCGGCAAGCGTCAAGGTGGGGACGGCGATAACGTTCAGCGCGGACGTGACGGACGAGACCATGCTGAAGAGCGCGGTGCTTGAGGTGAACGGCGCTGATGTCCAGACCAACAACCTGACGAAAGTGAAAAAGGCGAAGGTGAGCTTCAATTACGTCCCGAAGGTTGCGGGGCCGATGAGCTGGAGGATAATCGCGTTCGACACTTCCGCCAACAAGGGCGCAAGCGAAGGAAAAAGCTTCACCGCGAACGGCACGGAGAACTGCAGGATACAGGAACCGCCCGCATCCGAGTTCGGCGAATGCGTGAGCAACTCAAAGAGCAGGACGTCCTACGAGTGCGACACGATAACCGGCAAATGGAAGACAACGACGGATACGACGGCCTGCACGGAGCAGCCGAAGGAATCGCCCGTGGCCTACATAGCGATGGGCTTGGTGCTGATGATAATCGCGGCCGCAGGGCTGTACCATTACAAGAAGGACGCCATCAAGGGCAGGCTGTCAAGATTTAACAAGCCGAAACAGCCCGCGGGGCCGGCGCAATCGGCGTAAGGCACGCGTATTTATTTTTCTAACGCCAATTTCGCTCCTATGCCAAAGCCCATAATAGTCGGCTACGACCCGGGCATGACCACGGCGTTCGCCGCCATCGATTTAAAGGGGAACCTGATAACGGCGCACGGCCAGAGGGAGTGGGCGAGCTCGGCAGTGGCGCAGGCCATAAGGGAGGCGGGCCAGCCGCTCATAATAGCCGTCGATAAGCGCCAGGCTTCCGATAGCGCGGAAAAGTTCGCCGCACGGTTCGGCTGCAAGCTCTGGAGCCCGGAGCGCGACCTTGGCGTCGACGAAAAGAGCGAGGCGGTAAAGGCGCTGATAAAGGAGCTTGCAAAAAATCCGAACGAAGCGGAACCGGGCTTCTCGGTGCATGAGAAGGACGCGCTGGCCGCGGCGATTTTCGCCTACAAGTCGTTCGCTGGGCAGTTCTCAAAAATTGACGATACGCTGGCGCAGGCAGGGATGGCCGCGTACGGCGACGATGTTAAGAGAATGGTCGTCGCGGGGGGCGCCAAGAACCTGAGCGAAGCGCTGGACAAAATAAGGGAAAAGGCCGATAAGGGAAAAGCCGTGCTGAAGGAGGCGGAAAGGCCCAAATTGCAGGCTCCGACGCATTCGAAGCCCGAGCAGGCGCTTACGAACAAGATACGGGACCTTGAACGGAGCCACGGCATACAAAAAATGTACATAGAAAAGCTGGAAAGCAAGGCGAGGGAACTGGAGCGCAGCAACGCGCGGCTCCAGGAGGAGCAGCTGAAGAAGAGCGACTCGGGCAGGCTCCAGCTCCTTGAGAACAAGGAGGTCTCGCTGCGCGAAAACATGATAAGCAACCTGCATGTGGAAATAGCCGAGCTCAGGAAGGAAAGGGAACGGCTGCTCTCCGAAATAAGGAAAAAGGACGAGCGGACGGCCATCCTTGAGGAAGGGCTGGTGCCGCTCATACCCGTCGCCGAATGGAACCGCGAGGCGCTGTCCGAGACGGACAGGACCTGCAAGGCGAAGGACAGCGTGCTGTGGATACAGAGCTTCTCCGCCTGCAACAATGCGGCAAAGTTCTGCATAGCGCTGCACCCGAAGGCAGTTGCGATAGAATGCGACGACGCAACCGAACGGCTGCTCCGCAACGCGGACATTACCGTCATGAAAGGCGTCCGTCCGTCCAAAAGGGAGTTCTACGGGGCGGCGGGAAGGGAGGAGCTGGAAAGGGCCGCCAAGGGCGGGGAACGGGCAAGCTTCCTCAAATGGCTGAGGGACTACCAGCGGCAATGAGGAATTACTTCGCAGAACTGCGCATCTTCTTGATCTGTGCGGCCAATGTCTTCACGACCGCAGCCGTATCGTCTCCGTTCATCATGACGGACGAACGGAACGCCACGACCGCCACCTCTTTGAACGTATCGGGGTCATAACCCTTCTGGCACCAGAAACGCCAGCCCGGCGCAACCCTATCCAGCTGCGACCTGGCCGCCGAATCAACGTCCGGCTCGACCGCCAACGCGTAATGCCCCGCCTCCACCTTCACCCATTTCTTAGGGCCCTCGCAGCTGAGGCCGGGCACAAAAAACCTCACATACGTCGTTTTCCCGTGCTTCTCCATCCGGAACTTGAAGCCGCCGCAGGCGCCCGACACTATCGAAGTGCGCATCTGGTCGAACGCAAGCGGGCCGCCGAACACGCGCTTCAGAATGAGGAACATCCAGCCGAAAAGCGGGATTTTTGCGAACGCATCGAGTATCTGCATCGGCGTGACGAAATCTGCCTCGCCGCCGAGCAGTTTTGCGGCCTTGACGACCTCGGCCTCCTCCTGCGCCCGCCTTGGGGCCGTGAACAGGAGCCGCAGCCTGATGAGGGCTGCAGGTATGATCAGCAGCTGCAGAAGAGGGAAGGCGAGCAGCGCGGCTGTTTCCAGCAGCAGCCAGCCGACGATTTCCTTGATAGTCCTGCCTGAAACCATGAAAGCTTTTCGGCGCGCGCCAAGATAAAGGTTCGGTCGTGCGTTCCATTCCTTAGACGTTCGCCCTAAGGACGGCTCAAAGGGCGAAGACTACATATAATATAGGGGCGCTTTGACGTTCATTTAAGCTTGACATCACATCCGTTAGAACGCGGAAGGTTTATTAAACGGCTTGCGAAATAGGTGTGAGAAGCTGCTGTGTTGATTGCATGATAACAGGTAAGGTGGAAAAATACATCCATGAGAAGATCGAGAAGAACGGGGCCATACTTCTGAGCTTGGTGGACCCCGACAAGCAGCCTTTCGAGGAGGGCGCGAAGGTGGCGGAAGCGTGCTGCGAGTGCGGGGCTGACATCATACTCGTGGGCGGCAGCCTGGGCGCGCAGGGAATGATACTCGACAAGACCACGAAAATGATACGCGAACGGGTCAACATACCGATCGTCCTTTTCAACGGGCACGTGACGCCCTTCGCGGACGCGCTTTATTTCATGTACATAATGAACTCGCGGGACACGTACTGGCTGTCGACGGGGCAGATAGAGGTCGCGCCAGCGGTCAAGAAGATGAGCATAGAGCCGATACCGACAGGGTACATAATTTTAGAGCCCGGCCGCACGGTCGGATGGCTGTCGAACGCCAACCTGATACCGAGGAACAAGCCCGACATAGCGGCCGCCACGGCATTGGCGAGCGAATACATGGGGGCGCGGCTGATCATTACCGACTCGGGCAGCGGGGCGGACTCGCCCGCGCCCGCCGAACTCATCAGGGCGGTGAAATCACAGCTAAGCGTGCCGTACTTCTATGCGGGCGGCTGCAGGACAGCCGACCAGGCGCGCACGATAATCAAGGCGGGCGCGGACGGCATACACGTAGGAACGGCGTTCGAGATAGACGACCCGAGCAAGATAAGGGAAAAGGTCACATCAATGTCAAAGGCCATCAAGGAAGCGGGAAAGGACAGGATAAAGAACCCGATAAAGCCGAAGGCCGACCATCCGTTCTTCCAGTTCAAGGCGCCGCGCTGGCTGAGCAAGCTGAGCAAGGAAAAGCTCGACGAAAAGCTGAACGAACTAAAGAAACAGCGCGAGGAGAACAGGAAGAAGAGCGAGGAAAAATACAAGGCCGTAGCGAACGCCGTCGCGAACAAGGACTGACGGCACCGCCTTTCTTATCGCGGAGACCTCTTTTTCGGTGAGGCCGCGTATCTGACGCTTGAATATCTTAAGTTTCGGCAGGTCCTCGCCCACCATGTCGCCCGCGCACAGTTTCTTTGACGGTATGCGCCTGAAGAAGAAATCCTCGGCCGCGTTGGAGAGCGCGTAAATCGGCGGGGCCGCGATGAGGACGGCCGCAAGCAGGAGGAAAAGCCAGTCCGGAATGAGGGTCACGAAAAACAGCAGCAGCATGGCCACCGGGATGTAGGCGAGCGTGACCTTTGAGAACTCCCTGCGGAAGGCGGCGCGCGCCCCGGCGCTGCGCGCCATTATCGCGATAAAATAGAGCACGGAATAGACGAGCCCGACCACAAGGACGGAAATGAAGTAGGCGAGCGGGAAGGGGAGGAAGGACAACACGGTGGCAGCGGGCCAGCAGGGGAGGAGCGAACCGACCGCTATCAGCAGGGCGCCGTCCCCGCCGCCCCAGGCGCCGGCGAAATACATCACAAGGGAGAAGGCGAGAAAAGCGGCTGAAATTATGATGGACTGCGCAAAGACGCCCCAGTTCCCGGTGAGCACGCCCTCCGCCGCGCCGAGGAAAAAGCCGAACGCTATCATCGGCAGGACTATGCGGTCGGGAACGTCCGTTGTCTTAAAATCCCAAATGCCCGCCGCCAGCGTCCCCGCAAGGGCTATTATTATGCGGAGCAGCTCGAACATAAAAAAAGTTCAGCTCGGCAATTGATAAAGGCAATCAATCGGACAGGTTGTCCGGGTACGCCACGTCGCGCGCGCCCCAGGAATCGTTGTCGGCCTTAGGCTTCGGATGCTCCTCATATTCGAAATGTATGACGCGGCCCTTATAGAAGGCCTTTCCGCGCGGCGTGAACAGAACGCCGCCCGAAGGCAGCTTCTCGAAAAAATACGGCCCGAGCTTCCTGACGACCTTCGAAGGCACGCCCGCCTTCTGAAGCGCTGCCAAACTGTCGTACACCGTCCCGCCCCGCGCGGTCTCGAAAAACTCGCGCACGGGGTCGCCCTCCCCCCTGGCTATCACTCCCTTCGCAAGTTCCGACAACCTGGCAAACTCCGCGGATTCCAACATGCCAATACTGCCAATGACCAGATATTTAAAAGCGTATGAGCGCAAGTTTTATAATGAAAATACGGAAAGGCGATTCGATACTTCTCATAGGGCCGAGGAGCTACCTTGTCAGGTGCGCGGGCAGGTTCTCGTGCAAGTTCGGGGAGATTAATATGGACAGTCTTATTGGCAAACCGCTGGGCTGCAGAGCCAAGATAGGAAAGGCAGATTTCACGGTAGTCAGGCCCACTCTCAGGGATTACTTTTTCAAGAAGGCGAGCCGCGGACCGCAGGTAATTTTGCCCAAGGATTCTGCCGCTATCGTTGCGCACACGGGCTGCGGGAAGGGCTGGAAGATATTGGATGCGGGAACGGGCTCCGCGTTTTTGTCGATGTTCCTGGCAAATCTGGGCTGCG
>Ga0315287_10001651_pt1 | contig 20789 bp, 15 predicted proteins | sample YL17G11_0_MG_FD_205037 | JGI IMG/M metagenome (GOLD analysis project Ga0315287, IMG submission 205037) | Sediment microbial communities from Yellowstone Lake, YNP, Wyoming, USA - YL17G11_0 | ecosystem: Environmental > Aquatic > Freshwater > Lake > Sediment | place: USA: Wyoming | collected...
CGTTCCTGCTGGCGAAGGCCGTGGCCACGATCGACTCGCTCTCGGGCGGCCGGGTCATCCTGGGCGCGGCCGCCGGGTACCTGAAGTCGGAGTTCCGGGCCCTCGGCGTCGACTTCGACGAACGCAACGAGCTCTTCGACGAGGCCCTCGAGGTCCTGGCCATGGCCTGGGCGGGCGAACCGGTCACCTACGAGGGCCGCCACTTCTCCGCCGCGGGCAGCCAACTGGTCCCCCGGCCCGTCCAGCAGCCCCCACCGATCTGGATCGGTGGCAACAGCAAGGCCGCCCGGCGGCGGGCGGCGGCCTCGGCTCAGGGCTGGATGCCGTTCGCCAATCCGCCCCAGGTCACCCGGACGGTGCGCACGCCGTCGATCTGGACGGCGGACGATCTGGCCCCCCTGCTCGACGAGCTCACCGCCTGGACCCGGGAGGCCGGTCGCGACCCCCTCGACGTCCACTTCGGCGTAGCCGGCGGCGGCACACCCGGTGGCGCCGACTTCGACCCGGGCCACCATCGGGGCCAGGTCGCCGCGTTGGAGGGCATCGGCGTGACCTGGGTGGGGTCGGGGACCGTCGGCGACGACCTCGCCTCCGTCCTGGCCGGGATCGAGGCCTACGGACGGGAGGTCATCGGGGCGTAGCCGCCGAGCGACCCCTACTCGGCGGTGAGTTGGCGCGCCACGGAGGTGTGGCGCCCGCGGACCGTGATCTGGGCGACCACATCGGCCACGAGGACGAGGACCACCAAGGCCAGGAGCAGGCGCAGGCCGGGGACGAAGGTGTCGGCGGCCACGCCGATCCGGTCGGCGATGGCGTAGCGGAACACGAGCCGGCCGAGGGCGACGCCGAACGGCGCGGCGAGGCCGGCGACCACGAGGGTGAAGGCGATGGCGTGCCAGTGGGCCACGCCGCCGACCAACCGACCGTCGGCCCCGAAGGCCCGCAGGACGGCGATCTCCTTGCTCCGGTGGCGCAGGGCCACGAGCATCAGGTTGGCCAGGCTCAGGAGGGCGAGGGCGGCGAGGACGCCGGACACGATGTAGGGCGACGAGCGCACTCGACCCAGGTTCTGGAGAGCCGGGGGCGTGTCGGGCGGGCCGAGCGTGACGCCGATCGTCTCCTGGAGGCGGTCTTGGGCCGTGGCCGGGTCCGCCCCCGGCCCGAAGGCGATGGCCGCGAAGCCGAGGGTGGCGCCTTCGTCGAGTGACCGGAGCGTGTCGGCGGTCACCAGCCCACCCTTGCCGAGGCCGTCGCCCCCTTCGACCCCGGGCACGACGATGATCCCCACGACATCGAGGCGACGCTCACCCGTCGCCGCCTGGACGGTGAGCTGGTCGCCGACACCGACCGCGAAGTCGCCCGCTGAGGTGCGGCCCAAAGCGACCTCGTCGGCGGCGGTCGGCACCGCACCGTCGAGGACCCGCACGCCGAGGTCCCCGGTGACCGACTCGTAGCCGGCGACATCGACACCGGCGCCGTCCACACTCAGCCGGATGTTGCCCAAGAGGGTGAGCGACGCCACATCCGGGTCGTCCACGATCATCGCCTTGGCCTCCTGTGGGATCTCCCCTCCGCCCTGCCCGATCCCCGCGTCGTAGGTCACGCCCTGACGTGCGGGATCGTCCATCAGGGTGTCCATGCTCTCGGCGAAGGTGGCGGCGCCCACGAGCACGACGAGGAGAGCGAAGAGACCCACGACCGGGGTGCTGACGGCACCGGCGTCGCGAGGATGGCGGGCGAAGGCGAAGCGCAGGCCCATGGCCGGCTGGAGCCGACCGACCTTGGGCACCAGCGCCTCCACGAACGACACCGGCCGGCGACGGCGATCGCGCCGGGCGCCGAACAACAGCGAGACGCCGGTCCAGATCAGGATGCCGGCGACGAGCAGGACCGGGCCGAGCCCGTGGACCAGGGGCTCGAAGCGGACCCCGGGGTCGGGCTCGATGGTGCGGACGAAGCTGACCGGGAAGATGTCGGAGGCGAGCACGGCGAGCACCGACGCGCCCACCGCCCCGAGCACCGCCGGGACGGCGATCCGGCCCAGGGCGTCGGCCAGGAGTTGAGCCCGGGTCAAGCCGACCGTGGCCAGTGACCGGCGTTGGTCATCCGACAGCCGGCCCCGGCGGGTCGCCATCTGCCCGACGACAACGAGCCCGGCGGCGGCGGCGATCCCGGCCACGACCCACAGGGCCGTGGCTTGGGTGGAGACGGCGCGCCGCACCTCGGCATCCACCCACTCCGCGGGGTCGAGGGTGAGCTCCGAGCCCTGGGGCAGGCTGTCGAGTTGCTCCCGGAGGTCGGCGACATCGGCCCCGTCGACCAAGGACACGAGGGACTCGGTGGCCGAGACCCCGATCGAGCCTTCGTCGAGCAGGGACAGCGGGAAGACCGTCAGGGCGAAGGCGTCCTGGAGTTCGGCCGCCGGGGACGCCACGATCCCCACCAGGGTGGCGTCGAAGCTCGGTCCGTCGGCGTCCGCGTCGAAGCCGAACTCGGCCGCGGACGCCTCGCTGACGGAGATGAAGGGGAACTCGTCGCCCACCTCGGCCCCGGTGAGGGCCACGAAGTCGGACGAGGCGACGAACTCGTGAGGGGCGTGGGGATCCGGGAGCCGGCCCTCGGTCACCTCGGCCCCGAAGGCATCCGGCTCCCCGACGAACGCGATGGCGCCGTCGACGGGCAACCCGTCGTCCCCGAGGAACCCGGCGAACATGAACGTGGCTGACACGACGTCGTCGACCGCGGGGAGGGCCTCGACCTCCTCGGTGAGCGGCCGCCCCTCGGCCTGCTCCATCATCGAGTCGAAACGGTCACCCCTCGAGTCCGAGTACCGGTCGGGGGCGGTGGCCGTGCGCCGCGCGCCGGCGACGAGGACCAGGGTGAGCCCGCCGACCAGAGCGACCGCCAGGACCAGGCCGAGAGCCGAGCGCCAGTCGGCCCGGAGGCCGCATCGCACACGGTAACGAACGGCCCCCACGACGCCAGCCAACCCCATGGCGACCCGCGCGGCAAGGGTGCCTGCACGACGTCACCGAGGGGGCCAGCCCTCGGTCGCGAGCGGGCGGGCCGGCGGGCCCGGGGGGCGGGCCCCGCGTCGCCGCTGACCTCGTCGGTGTTCGCCTCCTGCCCGCCGTCGAGCGAATCGGGTCCCGGACCCGACGACGCCTAAGCTGATCGGACTGGAACGTGTTCTACTTCGGGGGCATTGGCATGTACGACCTGGTCATCCGCAACGGGACGATCGTCGACGGAACGGGGGCCGACGCCCGCCGCGGTGACGTCGCGGTCGAGGGTGGCAAGATCGTCGCCGTCGGCGGCCAGATCGAGGGCGAGGCAGCCGAGACCGTCGACGCCGAGGGGATGCTGGTCACCCCCGGCTTCGTCGACATCCACACCCACTACGACGGCCAGGCCACCTGGGACGACGTGCTCGACCCCTCGGCCGGCCACGGCGTGACCACCGTCGTCGCCGGCAACTGCGGCGTCGGCTTCGCCCCCGTGCACCCCGGCCAGGAGGACTGGCTGATCCAGCTCATGGAGGGCGTGGAGGACATCCCGGGCACCGCCCTCGCCGAGGGCATGACCTGGGACTGGGAGAGCTTCCCCGAGTACCTCGACGTCCTCGACGCCCGCCACTACGCCATCGACATCGGCACCCAGATCGCCCACGGTGCCGTCCGGGGCTACGTGATGGGCGAGCGGGGGGCCAAGAACGAGCCCGCCACTCCGGAGGACATCGAGGCCATGGCCGCGATCGTCAAGGAGGCCATGGAGGCCGGGGCCATGGGCTTCTCGACCTCCCGCACCCTGGCCCACCGGGCCATCGACGGCGAGCCCGTGCCCGGCACCTTCGCGGCCGAGGACGAGCTGTTCGGCATCGGCCGGACGCTGGGCGAGGTCGGTCGGGGCGTCTTCGAACTGGCCCCCGCCGCCATCGACGGCATGGACAGCAACGACCCCTTCAAGGAGATCGACTGGATGCGCCGGCTGGCCGCCGAGACGCACCGCCCCGTCAGCTTCGCCCTGCTCCAGATCGACCCCGCCCCCGAGCTGTGGCGGCAGCTGATGGACCTCTCCCTCGAGGCCATCGAGTCCGGCGCCGACCTCCGCCCGCAGGTGGCGTCCCGGCCCTTCGGCCTGCTGACCGGCCTGCAGACGAACCACGTCTTCCAGAAGCGCCCGACCTTCATGGCGTTGGCCGACCTGCCCCTCGACGAGCTGGTCATCGCCCTCGAGGACCCGGCCACCAAGGCCGCCATCCTGAGCGAAGCCGACGCCCCACCTGACCCGAACGTGCTCTTCGACGGCGTCGGTGCCTTCATCCTGGCCGTGGCCGACAACCTCTACGTCATGGGCGACCCGCCCGACTACGAGCCCACCCGGGAGACCTCGATCGGCGGCATCGCCGAGGCCACCGGTCGCGATCCCCAGGACCTCATCTATGACCGGATGCTCGACGACGACGGCCAGGGCTTCCTCATGCTGCCGCTGTTCAACTACTCCCACGGCGACCACGAAGCCATCCGCGAGCAGCTGCTGCACCCGGCCGCCGTACTCGGCCTGGGCGACGGTGGGGCCCACTGCGGGATGATCTGTGACGCCTCATTGCCCACCTACTCCCTGACCCACTGGGCCCGGGACCGCAGCCGGGGCGACAAGCTCCCGCTGGAGTGGCTGATCCGCAAGCAGACCAAGGACACCGCCGACCTGTACGGCATGACCGACCGCGGCACCCTCGAGGTGGGCATGCGGGCGGACCTCAACGTGATCGACCACGAGGCCCTCACCCTGCGCTCCCCCCGCCTGGTCCGGGACCTGCCCGCCGGCGGCCGTCGCCTCATCCAGGAGGCCGACGGCTACGTCCTGACCGCGGTCAACGGGGTGGTCACCCGTCGCGACGGCGTCGACACGGGCGCCCGCCCGGGCCGTCTCGTCCGCAGCGGCAGCTAGCCCGATGGCCGAGACCGCCCGCGACTTCGACCTCCTCGACGGGGGCTGGTACGTCAACGACCCGTACCCGGACTACGCCTGGCTGCGCGAGAACGCCCCGGCCTACTGGGACGCCGGCAACGAGCTGTGGGGCATCTCCCGCTACGACGACATCGTCGAGATAGAGAAGCGCAAGGACGTCTTCGTCAACTCCGACAACGAGAAGGGCGGATACCGGCCCAACATCCCGGCGGACCCGTCGATCATCGGCCTGGACGATCCCAAGCACGCCGAGCGGCGGAACCTGGTGTCGCGCCGCTTCACCCCCCGGGCCGTCACCCGCTGGGAGGACCACGTCCGGGAGACGGTGACCCAACTGGTCGACCGGGCCGTGGCCAAGGGCCGCATCGAGGTGGTCGAGGACCTCGCCGCCCCGCTGCCGGCGCAGATGATCGGCTTCCTGCTGGGCTTCCCCGACGAGGCCTGGCCCCAGCTCAAGGACTGGTCGGAACGCACCATCTGCCTCGGTGGTGGTCCCCGTTACCACGACGAGGCCGGAATAGCCGCCGCCTTCGAGTTCGCCGGCGCCTGTGCCGAGCTCTACGAGGCCAAGAAGGGCTGTCCCGCCGACGACATCGTGTCGCTGTACGTGGACGTCGAGCAGCGGGGCCTGAAACACCAGGACTTCGGCCTGGACGAGATCATCTCCGACTCGCTGCTCCTGTTGGACGGCGGGGCCGAGACCACCCGGACCGTCATCGCCCGCACCATCCTCGGCCTGGCCGACCACCCCGACCAGTGGGAGGCCCTGAAGGCCGGGGCGGACATCGACGTAGCCGTCGAGGAGTTCATCCGCTGGGTCACCCCGATCCTGAACATGTGCCGCGTGGCCACCCAGGACCACGAGATCGGCGGGCAGACCATCCGCAAGGGCCAGCAGGTCGTGCTCATGTACCCCTCGGCCAACCGGGACGAGGCCCACTTCACCGACCCCGACGCCCTCGACGTGACCCGACAACCGAACAACCACATCGCGTTCGGGTTCGGCACCCACTTCTGCCTCGGCGCCTCGCTGGCCCGCCTGGAGATCAAGGCCATGTTCCAGGAACTGCTGGCCAAGGTCGACCGCTTCGAGCGCGCGACCCAGGGCACGGTCGTGGACATCCCGAACTCGTTCGTCTACGGCGTCAAGCGCGCCGACGTCACCCTTGTCGCGCACTGACCGAAAGGCTCCCATGAAGCTCGAGGACATCGATCTCACCGACGAGGACATGTGGGCCGACCACATCCCCCATGACCAGTTCGCGTTCCTGCGGCGTGAGGCCCCGGTCTTCCGGCATCCGGGCAAGGGCGACGAGCTGCGACCGATCCCCGACTTCTGGGCGATCACCCGCCACGCCGACCTGATCACGGTCAACCGGGACACGACGCTGTTCTCCTCCGAGCGCCGTGGCGTGCTGCTGGCCGACCCCGATGAGGAAACCCGGACCGCCTTCCAGACCATGCTCGACACCGACCCGCCGGCCCACACCCGACTGCGGCGTCTGGTCAACCGGGGGTTCACCCCGCGGATGGTCACCCGCTTCGAGAAGCACTACGGCGACCTGACCCATCAGCTGGTGACCAAGGCCGTCACCCAGGGCACGTTCGACTTCGTGACCGATGTGGCCGCCGAGCTGCCCCTGATGGCCATCGCCGAGCTGCTCGGCGTACCCGTGGAGGACCGGCACAAGCTCTTTGAATGGAGCAACCGGCTGGTCGGCAACTCCGACCCCGAGTACGTCGGCAGTGCCGAGGAGGCCACCGCGGCGGCCACCGAGATGTACGTCTACTTCAACCAGCTGGGCGAGGAGCGCCGGGCCAACCCCGAGGACGACATCATCACCAAGCTGATCACCGAGGTGGGAGGCGACGCCCTCGGCCCCCACGAGTTCGAGACCTTCTGCCTGGTGCTCACCGTGGCCGGCAACGAGACCACCCGGAACGCCACGTCCCATGGCCTGCTGGCCCTGCTCGAGCGACCGGATCAGATGCAGCTGCTGCGGGACCGACCCGAGCTGCTCGACTCGGCCATCGAGGAGATCCTGCGCTGGGCCTCGCCGGTGATCCACTTCCGCCGTACGGCGATGCGCGACACCGAGATCGGTGGTCAGGCCATCGCCGAAGGCGACTCGGTGGTCATGTTCCACATCTCCGCCAACCGGGACGAGGACGTGTTCGAGGACCCGTTCCGCTTCGACATCACCCGGGATCCCAACGAGCACATCGCCTTCGGTGGCGGCGGCGCCCACCATTGCCTCGGCGCCAACCTGGCCCGCCTCGAGCTGCAGATCGTGTTCAGGGAACTGCTGGCCACGACCCGCTCGATCACCCAGGCCGGTGACGTGCAGCGCCTCCGGAGCAACTTCATCAACGGCATCAAGCACATGCCCGTCGACGTCGAGCTCGCCTGAGCCTTCAGTAGGGGGCGAGGCCGCCGTCGACGACGAGCACCTGGCCGGTCATGTAGCTGCTGGCGTCGCTGACCAGGAACAGCACCGGGCCGACCATCTCGTCCGGTGAGGCGATGCGGCCCATCTTGCAGGCGGTGGCCATGCGCTCCTGGGCGTCGGGGGGGTTGTTGCGGACCATGTCGGTGTCCACGCTGCCCGGAGCCAGGGCGTTGACCCGGATGCCGAGCGGGGCGAACTCGGCGGCCATGTAGCGGGTCATCGTCAGCAGCCCGCCCTTCCCGGCGGCGTACATGGACGTGTAGCTGCCGAACATGAAGGCCCCGACGCTGATGACGTTGACCACGGCGCCGTGATCGCTGGCCTGCAGGTGGGGCAGCGCCTCCTGGACCAGGAACGTCGGGCCCCGCAGGTTCACGGCCAGGGACTTCTCCCAGGCGTCAGGGGTCAGCATCCCGATGGGCTGGGCCACGGCGTTCGCCGCGTTGTTGACCACGATGTCGATCCCGCCGAAGCGGTCCGTGGCGGCCGCCACGAGGGCGGCGAGGCCATCCAGCTCGCCCAGGTGGGTGGGCACGCCGAGGGCCTCGGCCCCCATGGCCTCGAGGGCGGCCTGGGTCTCGGCGCAGGCGTCGGCCTTCCGGCTGGCCACCACGACCCTGGCCCCCGCCGCGGCCAGCCCTTCGGCCACGGCCCGTCCGATCCCCCGGGTACCGCCGGTGACGATCGCCACCCGGCCGGACAGGTCGAACAAGGTCTGGGGATCCACGGTCATGGTCCGAACCTACGCTGCGTCGATGCCCGCCTCGTCACCGACGCCGCTGGTGCTGGTGCTCGATGGTGCCCCGACGGTGCTGGCGGGGCGGTTCGCGCCCGAGGAGCACAAGACGTACCGGGTGCTGCCGTTCGTGGTCCCGGAGGGCACGGCCCGCCTGGAGGTGGGTTACCGGTGGGCGCCCGAGCACGAGACGGTGCTCGACCTCGGCCTGTGGGACACGGCCGGCTACCGGGCCGCCGAGGGCTTCCGGGGGTGGTCGGGCAGCCGGGCGGCCCGGGCCCACCAGGGCGAGGACCCGGTCTGGGTCGAGGCCGGGGCGGCGGCCCGGTGCTACCGGGCGGGTCCGATCGAGCCGGGCGTGTGGTGGATCGAGCTCGGGGCGGGTGACATCAGCGCCGCGGGGTCCACGTACACCGTCACGTTCGCCGCCCGGTCGGCGGCGGTCGGCGGCGACGGCCCACCGACCGACCCGGTCGACCCCCGGCACGTGGCCCGGGCCGACCCGGGCTGGTATCACGCCGACCTGCACCAGCACGGCCGGCACTCACACCCCCGGGCCCCCGAATGGGACGAGCTCGTGGCCCGCTCGCGGGCCGTGGGCCTCGACCTGCTCCCGGTCGTGGACTACGTGACGCCGTGGCACTGGGACGAGCTGGGGGCCGTCCAGCGGGCGAACCCCGACCTCCTGGTCTGGCCCAGCCGGGAGGTCATCACCTACTTCGGCCACGCCGTCGTGCTGGGCGAGACCCGGGGCCTGGTCGAGTACCGCCACGGCTTCGAGGACATCGACCTGGGCGCCATCCAGCGGGCCGCGGTCGGCGCCGGCGCCGTGTTCCAGGTGGCCCACCCGACGACCTATCCCGAAGCCCTGTTCGGCAGCCACTGCCGAGGCTGCGAGTTCACCCTCGACGAGTCGATCGACTGGGGCCTCGTCACCAACATCGAAGTCGTGACGGGACCGGTCGTGCTCGGCGAGCCCCCGAACTACCCGAACCCGTTCGTGGCCACGGCCCTGGACCGCTGGCGGGCCCTGCTGGCCGCGGGGCACCGGCTCACCGCGGTGTCGGGGTCTGACGACAAGCTGGGCGACGACTACGGCTCGTCGGCCACGGCCCTGTGGTGCCCGGAGCTGTCCCGGGCCGGGGTCATCGAGGCCCTACGGGCCGGGCACGCCTACGTGCGCACCCACGGGGCCCTGGCCAGCCCCGCCCTGGAGGTCCGGGCGGGCGAGGCGATGATGGGCGACACGGTCGTCGGGCCGACCGAGCTGGAGGTAACGGTCCTCAACGGGGCCGGTCAGCAGCTGGTCCTGCTCAAGGACGGCGTCGTCGTCCAGACCGAGGAGCTGTCCCGGGAGGAGGCCACCTGGCGCACCGGGATCGCCCCGGACCCGGCCAGCGGCCCCTTGGGCACGGCCTGGGAGGTCCAGACGGTCGACGCCTACGCCCCCACGACCATCGCCAACCCCGTCTTCGCGCGAACCGGGCCGTGACGTCTGCGTGCCGACGCTGCGCTCAGGAACGCCGGCTTCGCCGATCCCGCATCCACACCGTGCGGCACCGCCTGGCGGCTCCGCAGCGTCACCGACCGCCGCCGGTCCATGGACCGGCGGCGGCCAGGAAGGCGCCGAGGCGCGTCGATCAGGCGTCGACGGGCACGTGCTCGGCCACGGGGAGGTCGTCGGTCATCCCCGCACCACCCCGCTTCGAGAAGGCGATGGCCCCGAGCAGGACGATCAGCGACACACCCGCAACCGTGAAGCGCAGGGCGTCGTTGTCCTGGCTGTTGATGATGGCCGGCAGCAGGAGCAGCGAGACGAGGTTCATCACCTTGATCAGCGGGTTCAGGGCCGGACCGGCGGTGTCCTTGAACGGGTCACCCACGGTGTCACCGATGACCGCCGCCTTGTGGGCCTCGGAGCCCTTGCCCCCCTCGGCGCCGTCCTCGATGTACTTCTTGGCGTTGTCCCACGCCCCACCGGCGTTGTTCTGGTAGTTGGCCATGAGCTGGCCGGTGAGGATCACGGCGGCCAGGAAGGCGCCGAGGGCGTAGAAGTTCACGCCGAAGCCGATGATCACCGGCGTGAGCACGGCGAGCAGGGCCGGCGTGGCCAGCTCCCGCAGCGAGGCGGTCGTGCAGATGTCGATGACCGGGCCGTAGTCGGGGCGCTTCTCGCCGCTCATGATCTTGCCGTCCGCGAACTGGCGACGGACCTCCTGGACGACCACGGCGGCGGTACGACCGACGGCGCGGATGGCCAGGGAGCTGAACATGAAGGCGATGGAGCCACCGATGAGGAGGCCGATGAACGTCTTCGGGTCGGCCACGTTGATCGGGATGGCCTCGAAGAGGTTCTGACCCGGACCCACCAGGTCGGGCAACTCGTCGGCCACCGTCTCGATGTAGGAGGCGAACAGGGCCACCGCGGCGATGACCGCCGAACCGATGGCGAAGCCCTTGGTCACCGCCTTGGTCGTGTTCCCGACGGCGTCGAGACTGACCATGATCCTCTCGGCCTCGCCAGAGAACTCGCCGGACATCTCGGCGATGCCGGCGGCGTTGTCGGCCACGGGGCCGAACGTGTCCTCGGACACGACCACGCCGGTGGTGGCCAGCATGCCCATGCCGGCCAGGGCGACCAGGTAGAAGACGAACTGGATGTTCCCGCCGCCGAGGAAGATGGTGGCCCCCAGGGCGATGGCGATGGCCACGATGGCCCAAACCGTGGATTCGAGCCCCGAGGCGATGCCGGAGAGCACGGTCGTGGCGGGGCCGGTACGGGCCGCCTCGGCGATGTCCCGGACCGGTCGGTGCTCGGTCGAGGTGAAGTACTCGGTCAGGCGGCTGACGGCCTGGGCCAGGATCAGGCCGATGACCACGGCGCCGAACATGCGCAGGCCGGGGTTGCTCACGTACCCGTCGACGCCCTTGTCACCGATGTCGTTGCCGACGTAGACGAAGGCGACGACGGCGGTGCCGATGATGGTCAGGATCGTGGCGGTCAGGAACCCCCGGTTGATGGGGGCCATGGCCGACTTGTCCTTCTCGGTGGCCCGGACGGCGAAGACGCCGACGATCGAAGCCAGCACGCCGATGGCCCGAGCGGCCACCGGGAAGATCATGCCCACGACGGGGTTCTCCACGCCGATCGACTCGAAGGCGGCGACGCCGAGGATGATCGAGGCCACCAGGGTGACCTCGTAACTCTCGAAGAGGTCCGAGGCCATGCCGGCGCAGTCGCCGACGTTGTCGCCCACGTTGTCGGCGATGGTCGCCGGGTTGCGGGGGTCGTCCTCGGGGATGCCCGCCTCGACCTTGCCGACGAGGTCGGCGCCGACGTCGGCGGCCTTGGTGAAGATGCCGCCACCCACCCGCAGGAACAGGGCGAGGAGCGAGCCCCCGAAACCGAAGCCGATCAGGATCGCCGAGCTCGTGTTCTGGAAGATCATGATGATCACCGTGGCTCCGAGCAGGCCGAGGCCGACGGTGAACATGCCGGCCACGCCGCCGGTGCGGAACGCCACCTCGAGGGCGGCGGGCATGGAGCCCGAGCGGGCGGCGGCGGCGGTGCGCACGTTGCCCCGGACGGCCAGGCTCATCCCGATGAAGCCGGTGAGACCGGACAGGAAGCAGCCCGCCAGGAACGCCAGCGTGCGGAAGAGCCCGGACTCGAACTGGCTGAGCCCGCTGACGTAGCCGAGGGCATCGGTCGGCTTCACCACCTCGGTCGAGGTGACGAAGACCACGATCGCCAGCGGGATCACGATGATGGCGATCGTCTTGAACTGACGGCGCAGGTAGGCCATCGCACCTTCCTGGATGGCGGCGGCGATCTCGCGCATCTTGTCGGTGCCGGTGTCGGCGGCGTTGACCGCCTGTACCAGGTAGAAGCCGACGGCCAGGGCGAGTAGGGCGGTCGACGCCGAGAAGATCAGCCAGAACCACTCACCCCCCGCCATCTCGAAGGATTGATAGCCGCCTTCAGCGGCCAAAAGGGCAGACATCGTCGTCGAAGTCCTTTCGGGAGCGGGCCGGGTCCCTCCCGGCCCACAGGGACCGAAACGGTAGCCCGGGGCCTCCGGCCCGACAGAATCGGCACGCCCGGCCGATGGGAACCGGTCAGTGTCGAGCAACGGGAGGTGGCCTCATTGACCCCACCAGCCCCACCAGCAACCGTCCTCCTCGTGCTCTCGCGCTGCGCACCCGGCTTGACACCGAGGGTGTCGGCGGCTTTCCTATTACGGTTCCGTTACAGCTTCGCCGGGAGACCCATCTGTTGCCCTCGCTGCCCCTCCGATCCTTGACCCGCGGCATCCTCGCCGTCGTCGCCGCCTCGACGCTGGCCGTCGTCCCGGTGCTGGTCCAGGCCGAGGAGTCCGACGACCCCCGGGCCGAGCGTGACGACGTCCGGCAGCAGGCGGCCGACGTCGCCGCCCATCTCGACGCCCTCCAGGCCGACGCCGCCGACGTGGCGTCCGCCCTCGACGCCGTCACCGCCAACGTGCAGGGCAAGCGGGCCCAGCTCGAGGACGCCCGCCGGGCCGCCCGCACCGCCCTGGCCGAGGCCCAGGCCGCCCGGGTCGAGGAGCAGCGCCTCGAGCAGGAGATCGCCGATCTCGAGGACCAGGTCGCCCAGCTCGCCGTCGAGGCCTACATCCGCCCGCCCGAGAGCAACGACGCCGCCGTCTACGACACCGAGGACGTCAACGACACCGCCCTGCGCGAGGCCCTCCTCGGCACCCAGTCCAACCGCCAGGAGGACGTGATCGACCAGCTGCGGGCCGCCGAGGACGATCTGACCGCCCAACGGGTGGCCGCCGAGGACGCGGCCCAGGAGGCCGAGCTCCTGCGCGGCCGGACCGAGGACCGCTACGTCGAGCTGCGGGCCGCCCAGGACCAGCAGCAGGAGCTGGCCCGCCAGGTGGACGAGCGCATCAACCAGGCCGCCGGCGAGGCCGCCGCCCTCGCCGAGCGGGACGCCGAGCTGTCCGACCAGATCGCCGAGGAGGCCGCCCGGTTCGCCTCCTTCATCCAGGGCATGAACCTCGGCCCGGTGGGCCCCGCCTACCAGAGCGGCCCGGTCTCGGTGGCCGACGCCGGCAACGGCATCATCGTGAACGTCTCCATCGTGGACCAGGTCCACAACATGATCGTGGCCGCCGCCAACGACGGGGTGACCCTGACGGGGGGCGGCTACCGCGACTCGGCCCAGCAGATCGCCCTGCGCCAGGCCCACTGCGGCTCCAGCTCCTACGCCATCTACCAGGCCCCGTCCTCGTCCTGCTCGCCCCCGACGGCCGTCCCCGGCACCTCGATGCACGAGCAGGGCCTGGCCATCGACTTCGACAACTGCTCCTACGGCACGTCGGTCTACAACTGGCTCTCGGGCAACGCGGCCGGCTACGGCCTCTACAACCTGCCGTCCGAGTCCTGGCACTGGTCCACCAACGGCAACTGACCGCTCGGAGGGACCGACGACCCTCGTCAACGCCCCCGAGAACGTCCAAGCTGAGGTGATGACCGAACCGGCGGCGGTGGCCGAGACCCACCTCTCCGTGGTGTTGCTCGTGGGTGACCGGGCGCTGAAGCTGCCCAAACCGGTCCGCTTGGCCTTCGTCGACCAGTCCACCCCCGAGCTCCGGCGGACGGCCTGCGAGCGCGAGGTCGAGCTCAACCGCCGCTTGGCCCCTGACGTCTACCTCGGTGTCCTCGCGCTGGTCCGAGACGGCCGGGCCGAGGACCACCTGATCGAGATGCGGCGCATGCCGGCCGACCGTCGCCTCGCCACCATCGTGGGCGATGACACCCGGGGCGCGGACGAGGTGCGGGCGGTCGCCCGGCGGCTGGCCCGGTTCCACGCCGCGGCGGCCCGTTCACCGGCGATCGCGGCCGCCGGGGCGCCGGACGCCGTGCGCCGCCTCTGGGACGACAACCTCGCGGAGATGGCGAGCTTCGCCGGGACGGTGTTCGACCCGGAGGTCCTCGGCATGGTCGGTGACGCCGCCCATCGGTACCTGGACGGCCGGGTCGGGCTCCTCAGCCGCCGTCAGGACGCCGGATGCATCGTCGACGGCCACGGCGACCTCCTGGCCGACGACATCTTCTGCCTGCCCGACGGGCCCCGGATCCTCGACTGCCTCGCCTTCGACGATCGTCTCCGCCACGGTGACGTCCTCCTCGACCTCGCCTTCCTGGCGATGGACCTCGAGGCCCTCGGCCGGCGCGACCTCGCCACCCTGCTCGTCCACGCGTACGCCGAGTTCAGCGGCGAGCACCATCCCGACTCGTTGGCCCACCACTACATCGCCTACCGGGCGCTGGTGCGGGCGAAGGTCGGCGCGCTCCGGGTCGAGGCCGAGGGCGAACGAGCGGCCGTCCGGGCGAGGGGTCGGCTCGCCCTGGCCCAGGAGCACCTCGGCCGGGGACGGGTCCGACTGGTCCTCGTCGGCGGATCCCCCGGCACCGGCAAGACGACGTTGGCCGCGGGCCTCGGTGACCTCACCGCCTGGTCGGTGCTCGACAGCGACGAGACGCGCAAGGATCTCGCCGGCCTCGCCCACCAGGCGTCGGCCGGAGCCGACTTCGGCGAGGGCCTGTACCGGCCCGAGGTGACCGAGACCGTCTATGCCCGCCTGCTCGACCAGGCGGCCCGGCTCCTCGCGACCGGCGAGTCGGTGGTGCTCGACGCCTCCTGGACCTCCGAGGCGCGGCGGGCCGCAGCCCGAGCCGTGGCTCAGGCCCACCACGCCGACCTGGTCGAGCTCCGCTGCGTCAGCTCCCCCGCCGTCGTGCGTACCCGCGTCGCGGCCCGGGCCCGTCGGGGCGGTGTGGCCACCGACGCCGACGCCGGGATCGCCCGCCGCCTGGCCCAGGCCCAGGACCCCTGGCCCGCCGCGGTCGACATCGACACGGAGGGGACGCGCCAACAGGCGTTGGAGGCGGCTCGGCTGACCATCGGGGACTTCGGCTGACCATCGGGGACTACGGCCTGACCTGGCGGGTGCCGCAGGCCCCGAGGCCCCCGCAGTCGGGACCTAGGTCCCTGGTCAGGGAAGCCACCCACCGGGATGGTGTCAGCATGCGCATCCTGTTGACCGAGAGCGAACACGGCGTCGGCGACGCCACCCAGCAGACCCTCGAGCGGGCCGGCCACCAGGTCGTGCGTTGCTCGGAACGGAACGCCCCCGACTTCCCCTGCAACGGGCTGGCCACCGGCGACTGCCCGATCGACGACCACGTCGACGCCGCGGTGACCGTTCGCGCCCAGCCCGACGCGACGCCCACCCCCCGGGAGACCGGGGTCATCTGCGCCCTGCGCCAGCGCATCCCGCTCGTCGTGGCCCGCGCCGCCGACGCCGACCCCTTCGTGACGTGGTCCACGGCGACGGTGGTCAGTGGAGACGAGACGGCCCTGCTGACCGCGCTCGACGACGCCCTGTCCGGCGAGCTGCCCGAGCACGCCCGGGTGGCAGCGGCCGAAGCCCGGGACCGGTTGGCCGATGACGCCGTCGAGGCCGACGCCCGACGCCGGGGCAACGGCATCGCCGTCACGGTCCGGACCTCGGTCTGGCTCGACCCCCAACGCCGCGAGACGCTGGGCGTCCACGTGGCCGGCGCCGTGCGCCGCCACGACCGGTGGGCCGGGGTGATCGACGTCGCTGTCCTGGACGGTTCCGACACCGCGGGCTGAGGAAACGACGAAGGTCCCGAGCCCGGGGGCCCGTGGTCCCTTGGTCCCGAGGCCCGGACAGGGGACCATGGGCCCATGCAGAGCATCGTCGTGGGAACCGAGGAGTCCGACGGGGCCGGTACCGCGCTCCGCTGGGCGGCCGATGAGGCCGACCGGCACGGCGCCAACCTGACCGCCGTCCTGGCCTGGGGCTACCTGGATCAGCACCGGGCGACGCCCAGTGACGATTTCGACACGACCTACGACGAAGCCGACGCCCGCGAGGCCCTCGATGCCATCGTCGAGCGAGCCTTGGGCGCCGAGCGGGCCGGCGGCGTGCAACGCCGGGTCGTCAACGACCTGGCCCCCCAGGCCATGGTCGACGCCGCCGCGGGCGCCGACCTCCTGGTCGTCGGGGCCCGCGGCCTCGGCCAGCTGCGGGGCGTCGTGCTCGGCTCGGTCAGCCGCTACTGCCTGCAGCACGCCCCGTGCCCCGTCGCCGTCATCCGCGAGGCGGCGCCGGACGCAGGGAACCATCCCCGCGTCGTGGTCGGCATCGACGGCTCCGGCTCGGCGCTGCAGGCCCTGGCCTGGGCGCTCGACGAAGGCCGCGTCCGCCAGGCCAAGGTCGAGGTCGTCAACGCCTGGCACCCGCCCTACCTCGGCGCCTACCCGTTCGACCCCGGCGTCATCGACATCGGGGCCTTCGAGCAGGCCGCCCGGGACCTGATCGAGGACGCGCTGAGCAAGCAGGACGTGACGGGCCTGCCCGTGTCACCCGAAGCGGTCATCGTCGAGGACGGGGCCACAGCGGCCATTCTCTCGGCCGCCGACGGTGCCGACCTCGTGGTCGTCGGCTCCCGGGGCCTCGGCGGGTTCGCCGAGATGCTCCTCGGCTCGGTCAGCCACCAGGTGGCCCACCACGCCCACTGCCCCGTCGTGGTCATCCGGCCCGAGCACTGAGTCGCCCCCCATGGCTCTCCGCGCCCTCGCCCGCCACCCCCTGGTCACCGTCGACCGCACGACGACCATCGCCGAAGTGGCTCGGATCATGGACGAGTCCGACGCGCACCTCGTCGTCGTGACGGAAGGCAAGCGGATGGTCGGCGTGGTCACCGAGCGGGACATCGTCGTGCGGGGCGTCGCCCGCCGCTACCCGGCCGATGCCCGGATCGAGGCGGTGATGTCCACGGACGTGTCGAGCCTGCCGGCCGACACCGACCGCCAGGACGCCCTCGCCGCGTTCCGTGACCACGGCGTGCGCCACCTCCCCCTGGTCGACGGCACCACGGTCATCGCCGTACTCGCCGATGACGACCTGGTCGACGGCACCGGCGAGGCGGCGGCCGGGATCGGGGCGCTCGCCGGCCGAACCGCCCACCGGCCCGCATAGCCGGGACCTTCGGCCCTGGGGTGATCCCCCGGGCGGGCCGGAGGATGCAGGCATGGATGCCGACGCGATCCACCTCTGCCCTCACTGCGAGCTCCGCTTTGCCTCGACGGTGGAGTGGCGCGACCACATCGACCACGAGCACCACTCGGCCGAGCCCACCCCGCCACCCGTGGCGACGGGGCGATTGGCCGTCGCCGTCGATCCTTCCCATCTCCCGGGGGAGGAGGTCGTCATCGCCGCGGCCCTCGCCGCCCAGAGCGGTCAGGGCCTCGACCTCGTCGCCGTCCCACCCTCCGGGCTGGGGCGGAACGAGGCCGACGCCTTCCTGCGGGCCCGGGTCCACGAGGTCCGGGAGGCCGGCGTGGACACCGTGGCCTGGACGGTGCTCGCCAGCACCGATCCGGCCACCGCGGTCCTCGACCACGCCGCCCAGTCCGGAGCCACGACCATCGCGCTCCGCAGCCGGGCCCGGTCGGCCGTGCGGGAACTGCTCCTCGGCAGTGTCAGCGAGGGGGTGCTGCGCCGAGCTGCGGTCCCGGTGCTGCTGATCGGGCCGAACGCCGAGCGGCCGGACGGCCCGTACCGTCGGGTGGTCGCCGCCGTCGACGGCACCCCCGCCTCCGCCGCGGTCGTGGCCGCAGCCGGTGAGTTGGCCGATGCCCTCGGCATCGCCGTCGAGGAGTTCCGGGCGGTGCCCGAAGGCTGGGTCGACGAGGGTTTCGACCGGCTGACCCAGCCCCCGAGCCTGGGCGGCGAGGCCGCGGCCCTGGCTGTCCTCGGTGAACTGCACGGCGACCCGCGCACCGTCGCCGTCGTCGGTACTGAAGGCCGCCGCGGCTTCGACCGCGTGCTGTTCGAGAGCGTCGCCGTCAGCGTCGTCCGGAACGCCCACGGGCCGGTGCTGGTGATCCCCCCGACGCTCTGTGCGTCCGCAGACGACACCCCGCCGGTGGTGGCCGAGGACTGACCCGGCCCACACTGGGCGGGTGGACCTCACCGCCGCCACCGCCGTCGTCGACCGGATCTGGGACCGGAGCGCCCTCCCGACGCTGATCGACTACATCCGGATCCCGGCCAAGTCCCCCGCGTACGACGCCGACTGGGAGGCCCACGGCCACCTGGCGGCGGCGGCGGACCTCATCGCCTCCTGGTGCGGGGCCCGGGAGCTGCCGGCGGCCGTCGAGGTCCGGTCGCTGCACGGTCGCACCCCCGTGGTGCTCGTCGAGGTCCCCGCCCACGGAGACGGGGACCCCGCGGACACCGTCCTGCTCTACGGCCACCTCGACAAGCAGCCCGGGTTCACGGGATGGAAGGAGGGGCTCGGGCCGTGGACCCCGGTCCTCGACGGTGATCGTCTCTATGGGCGGGGCGGGGCCGACGACGGCTACAGCGCCTTCGCCGCCCTCAGCGCGCTGGAGGCGGTGCGGGCGACCGGCGGCTCCCACGCTCGGGCCCTGGTGCTGATCGAGGCCAGCGAGGAGAGTGGCAGCCCCGACCTGCCCGCCCACGTGGCGGCCCTGGGTGACCGGCTGGGGGCCGTCAGCCTGGTCATCTGCCTCGACAGCTTCGCCGGCGACTACGAGACGCTGTGGGTCACCACGTCCCTCCGGGGCCTGGTCGGCCTGGACCTCCGGGTCCGGGTGCTGGAGGAGGGCGTGCACTCCGGCGTGGCGGGCGGTGCCGTGCCCTCCAGCTTCCGGGTCCTGCGCCAACTGCTCGATCGGATCGAGGACAGCGAGACGGGTGACCTGCTGCTCCCCGAGCTGCACGCCGAGATCCCCGAGGCGCGCCTCCAGGAGGCGGCGGCCGCCGTCGCCGCCGGCCTCGACCCCTTGGCCGGGTTGCCCTTCGCCGGGACGGGCCGCCCCGAGGGCGACGACCCGGTCGGGCTGCTCCTGGCCACGACCTGGCAGCCGGCGATGGCCGTGGTCGGCATCGAGGGGGCACCGGCCCTGCACGACGCCGGCAACGTGCTGCGGGCCGAGACGGCGGTGAAGCTGTCCTTCCGGCTGGCCCCCACCACCGACGCCGAGACCGCGGCCGACGCCCTGCGGGCCCTCTTGACCGCCGACCCACCCGAGGGCGCCCTGGTCGAGGTGAGCGGGGACGAGGCCGCCACCGGCTGGGCGGCGACCCCCACCGCCCCCTGGCTGGCTGAGGCGTTGGCCCAGTCCTCGACGGCCACCTTCGGCGCGCCCGCGCTCTACACGGGGGTGGGCGGGGCCATCCCCTTCATCAACACGTTGGGCGAACGATTCCCCGAGGCCCAGTTCGTGGTCACGGGCGTCCTGGGCCCGGGCGCCAACGCCCACGGGCCCAACGAGTTCCTGCACGTCCCCACGGCCCGCCGCCTGTCGGTGTGCGTGGCCCACACCCTCGACGCCCACGCCCACCGGGCGGGACTGGGTCAGACCTCGGTGTAGAACTGGGCGAACCAGCGGCGGAACTCCAGGATGGGAGCCTCGCCCGGCGCCAGCTGCGGGCGCGGGAGGTAGCGCTTACGTTCCCAGATCGGGATGTCCTGGGTCACCTCCCGGCTGACCGAGGACACGAATGCCTCCGCCACCCGAGCGGCCCGCTCGTCGTCGGGGTCGCGCAGGTAGAAGTGGAACCAGAGCCGGGTGCGTTCCTCGTCGATCGGCGTCGACGCCCCCAGGAGGGCGGCGGTGATCGGGCCCTGGTACCGGGTCACGGCGAAGCCCGGCCCCCGCCCGAAGACATCGATGCGACCGGGCCGGGGCCGGCCCGACTTGGACGGGAACTCCTGGCGCGAACGCATCACCCGCTCGAAGCCGTCGAGGGAGACCTCCTCGATCACCCCGGCCCGGGGATGGGAGTGCACGGCCTCGAAGTGGCCGGCGTCGTAGCCGTTCTCGGCCATCTCCTGCAGGCAGGTGCCCACCTCGAAGGTGTGGGTCGAGTGCAGGGCGTAGGCCGGGTCGCCGGTCTCCTCGACGTCGAAGACCTCGTAGAGCGGGGCCTGGTCGGGATCGGGGTGGTACCAGGCGAAGACGATCCCGTTGGCCTCGGTCACGGGAAAGGCCCGCAGTCGGGCCTTGGGGTTGGGCCGGCCGGCGTAGGGGATGGCCACGTTCCGGCCCTCGCCGTCCCAGGTCCAGCCGTGGAAGGCGCAGCGCAGGCAGCCGTCCTCGAGGGCCCCGTCGCCGAGATGGGCGCCGAGGTGGGGACAGTAGGCCTCGTGGCCGTGCAGCGTGCCCTCACCGTCGCGCCAGAGCACCAGTTCGGTGCCGAAGTAGCGCCGGGTCACGATCTCGCCGGGGCCGACCTCGTCGGGCTCGGCCACCTTGAACCAGCCGAAGGGCAGGGGGAACGGGAAACGAGCCATGCCCGCGGGACCCTAGTGACGCCCGTCGAGGAGGCCGGTCACGCCGCCCGGTACGCGCTGAGGACGTCGCGGATCGAGATGACCCCGACCGACCGGTCGCCATCGGTGACCAGCAGGTGGCGGATCTCACCGTCCAGCATGCGCTCGGCGGCGGCGCTGATCAGGTCGTGGGGGTCGATGGCGACGATCTCGAAGGCCATCACGTCATCGACCCGGTCGTCGTC
>Ga0315287_10001652_pt1 | contig 20787 bp, 18 predicted proteins | sample YL17G11_0_MG_FD_205037 | JGI IMG/M metagenome (GOLD analysis project Ga0315287, IMG submission 205037) | Sediment microbial communities from Yellowstone Lake, YNP, Wyoming, USA - YL17G11_0 | ecosystem: Environmental > Aquatic > Freshwater > Lake > Sediment | place: USA: Wyoming | collected...
AGGCGGGGCAAGGCGGTGGTCACTCCGTGGCCTTCCCGAGGCGTTCCAGCTCGACCCGCCAGTTGAAGATCGCCTGCAGCGCCTTCGCGTCGATGCCGCCGGACATCACCATGAGGAAGCGCTTGTTGTCGGGGTGCACATCATAGGCGCGGAAGTACGTAGCCTGGGCGAGGCCAGGAACCGAGAACAGGAGTTGGGGCGTGCCATGAGTGAAGCGGGCACCGGTGGTGACGGCAACGCCGAACATGGCGCCGCGCGCGTTCCGGAAGAAGAGCTCGGCGCCGTCGCGTCGCCAGAGCGGCTCAGTGCCACCCGCCACCGAGATCGCGATACGCGCCGAGTCGGCGTTCGGGAATGGCCGCACGTACACCTCCGGGGTTCCCGACTCCTCCGACACGTAGGCGAGCCACTGCCCGTCGGGTGAGAGGGCGATGCCGTAGTGATCGAACCGCGACTGGATGAGCCTCCTGCCGACCGAGTCCTTGCCGGTCCCGAAGACCCACAGTTGCCGGGTGCCTGCGCTGGTGCCCTCGGTGCGGATGAGCGTGTACCGGCCGAGCGGATCGAACCAGATTTCGTCCGCCTTGATGTTGGCAGGAATGGCGGCCTGTGCACTGTCACTGCCGTCGGCTCGACGGACCCAGGCGGTGCGCCGAGCGTCGCGGGTCCCGAGGAAGGCCACCCTGCGGCCGTCGGGTGCCCAGGCGGGGCGATTGGCATCGCCGGCCTCGAACGGGAGGCGGCTGAATGCACCGGTGGTGAGCTGCTTGATCCAGATCTGGGTTGAACCCGACTCGTTCCGGGACACGGCGATCTGGGTGCCGTCGGGCGAAAGCGCCACGCTCTCGAATCGTCCGGACAGCGTCGAGTCCACTGACGTTCGCGCGCCGTCGCGCGCCACCCACGCGAGTCCGTCGAGACTGCCGGCCTTCTGCTGGTAGACGATGGTCCCGGTCGCCGAGACGGCAAACTGGACGGTGCCGTTGGTGGACTCCTGCTGCACATCCTGCAGCATCGCCGCCGGCGTGCCCAGCAGTCGTCCACGGCGGGGGTCGAAGCGTGCTGCCAGCACCCGGCCGTCGGCGGTGCCGATCGCCAGGAACCCGGGAGCGGCGTATCGGGCCAGGGACCCCTCGGTCAGGTCGGTCGTGGCGCCCGAGGCCAAGTCGACGACGCCGATGTGATTGGAGGAGATCGAGCCCTTCCACAGCATCACCACCGCCAGGCGACTGCCCGGCAGGACGTCGGGATAGTCGTGCTCCTGGATACCAGCGGCGGAGTCAGGGCGTGACACGTGGGTCACGGCACCACCTGACGCAGCCACCCGGGCCAGGCCCCGGCTCGCGTGGGTGAAGTAGATCTGGCCATCATCGCCCCAGCTCCCACCGCCGAACGGCGCGATGGAATCCTGCAACACCGTTCGGGTCACCCCTTCCGCGATGGAGGTGATTTTCATGACGGCCTGGGCATTCTGGAGAGTGAAGAATCCGATCGATTGACCGTCGGGCGAGAAGAACGGGGCAAAGGCGCCCTTGGTGTCGGGAAGCGCGCGTGCGACCGTCTGGTTCAGGTCGCGCACCCAGAGCGAAACCTCCCCGCCGTTGGCGCCGACGAAGGCGACCCGCTGGCCGGATGGTGCAATGGCGAGCCGGGCATTGCCGATCGCGCGGACGGTGGTGCTGTCGCCGAGGTCGAGGGAGGCGCGGATGACGTCGGGCGCGCCAGCGCGCGTGCTGCCGCGCGAAAACCAGCCTGCGGCGCCCGCGGCGGTGGCGATCAGTGCGGCGGCGGCGAGCATGACGGGGCGGGTAAGACGGGTAGGGCGGGCAGGGCGGGTGGCGCCCATCGCCACCGTCGCGGCGTAGGTACCGCCTTTGCCGTCGAGAGCCTCGGCGAAGTCTTTCGCGGAGCCGAAGCGATCGGCGGGGAGCTTCTGGAGGGCGGTGAGCACTGCGTGTTCCACCGCTGGACTCACGGTCGGGCGCTTGGGGCGCAGGAGCGGCGGCTGCTCGGTCAGCACCTTGGCGACGATGGCCTGGGAGTTGGGACCGGTGAAGGGGGGTTCACCGGTGAGCATCTCGTAGGTCATGGCGCCGAGGGCGTAGACATCACTCCGGGCGCCGATCTCGCGCTCGCCCATGGCCTGTTCGGGCGACATGTAGGCGGGCGTACCGAGCGACATGCCGGTCTGCGTCATGCGATTGCCGCCCGCCTGCTGCACCGCGAGCGCGATCCCGAAGTCGGCGACGAGGGCCTGGCCATCCTGCAGCAGGATGTTCTCCGGCTTGATGTCGCGGTGGACGATGCCGCGCTTGTGAGCGAACTCGAGGGCGCTCGCGACTTCCTTGGTGAGGCGAATGGCATCGTCGACGGGGAGCTGCTTTTCGCGGGCCAATCGCGCCCGCAGGGTCTCGCCTTCTATGAAAGGCATCACGTAGTAGAGCAGCCCATCCGCCTCGCCGGAGTCGATCAGTCCGAGGATGTGGGGGTGCTGCAGGCCCGCCGTGGTCTTGATCTCGCTCAGGAATCGTTCGCCGCCGATGACGGCGGAGAGTTCGGGGTGGAGGACCTTGATGGCAACCTTGCGGGCGTGCTTCAGGTCCTCAGCGAGGTAGACGGTGGCCATACCGCCCTGGCCGAGTTCGCGCTCGAGGCGGTAGCGGTCGCTCAGGGATATCGAGAGGCGATCAGCGGTGGTCATGGGTTGGATTCCGGGTTACCGGCGGGCGGGTTAGCACAAAGGTTCCCTCACCGGCGGTCGCGGGCAAGCATCTCCCGGATGAGGAGGGCATCCTGCCGGTCCTGCGGGCGCCCCGCCGCTTCCTTGCTTCGCAGGATATCCGCGAGGCTCGCGGCGCGGATGGACGTGCCGTAGACCGTGAAGGCCAGGGCGCCGCGCACGAGATCGGGATAGCCGTCGGTGCCGGACGGCTGGAAGATGATGTCGAGGCGGCCCGCGTCGGTGACGAGGTTCCACATCCGCGCGCGTTCGAGCATCGCGGCGGAGATGTCGAAGGGAAGCCCCTCGGGCACGCTCTCGGTATAGACGCGCGCATGGAGCTCCCGGAGTGCGGCGGCGAGCCGTTCCAGGTTGGCAGCATCGGTGGCGGGGGTGATATCGGCGTCGGCGGTGAGGCGGGGAAAGCCTTGCAGGCGAGCGGCGACGGCGCCCACCAGGATGTACTCGACCGCGTGGCGGGCCAGGGTGGTGATGAGCCGTTCGGGGTCGAACGGTTGCAGGTCAGCCACGACGCGCGCTCGAGAGCAGGCGACTCATGCTGGCGAGTTCGTTCAGTCGATCGTCGGGCGACAGGGCCAAGATGCGGGGCACATCGTCGAGCATGTGCGACATGCCGGCGAGGACGGGCGTGAGCGCTGTGTCGAGGGCGAATCCGGCGGCCTCGAGCAAGCGGGTGAGCGTGTCCCAGGTGGGGCTCGTGGCCCCAAGCTCGATACGCGCGACGGCCGATTGCGCGGTGCGGGCGCGGGCGGCCAGCGCCCGCTGGCTCAGGCCGGCACGGTGGCGTGCGGAGAGAAGGAGGGTGCCTGGGAGCATGGCACATGATAGCTAATTAGCTATCACACCACAAACGAGAGCGCGGAAACGGGGTCGGTCAGGCTTGGGCTCGGGAGTAATGGACGGTGGATGATACGGGATGGCATGCGAGCCGCCAACTGCTCATGGGGCGGCGTTCATGGATCGCTCGGGGTTTTCTGCCGCCCGGCCCAGCATGCTATTCTTCTGACATCCGGCAAGAAAGGAAGCCTCCACCTCATGACCACCGCGATCTTCGCCTCCAGACGGCGGCCGGGTCTGCGGCGCAACCTGCTGGTGCTGGCTGGTTTCATCGTGCTCGCGTCCCGCGGCCGCATGGCTGCGGCACAGGATGCGGCGTCGAAGCCGATGACTCCCCTGCCGGCGCCGACCGTCCCTTCATCGGTGCCGGTGGCTACCAAAGCCGCTTCTGCGCCAGCCGCCGCCGTTCCGGACACGGGGGCGAAGATCCCCGCAGCGCAGCTCGACGCGCTGGTGGCTCCGATTGCCCTGTACGCCGATCCCCTCCTTGCCCAGGTCCTGGTCGCGTCCACCTATCCGCTCGAGATCATCCAGCTCCAGCAGTGGCTGGACAGGCACCCTGGGCTCAAGGACAAGGCGCTCGCCGATTCCGTCGCGAAGCAGCCGTGGGACCCGGCCGTCCAGTCGATGGCCGCGGTACCCGAGGCGGAGAAGCGGCTCGCCGACGACATCCAGTGGACCACGGAACTCGGCAATGCCTTCCTGGCACAGCAGGCCGACGTGATGGACGCGGTGCAGCGGATGCGCCAGAAGGCCAAGGACAAGGGCGCCCTCGAATCGAACGAGCAGCAGAAAGTCGAGACGCAAGTCGTCGAGTCGAAGACGGTGATCGTCGTGCAGCCCACGAACCCCGAGGTCATCTACGTACCGACGTACAGCCCGACGGTGGTGTACGGTCCGCCGGTCTATCCCTATCCGCCGATCTATTACCCGCCGTATCCGCCGGGCGCGGCCATGGTCTCGTTCACGGTCGGCATGATGTGGGGGGCGGCGATCTGGGGTGGCTCGTGCTGTCACGCCGGCTGGGGCGGCAACAACGTCTACATCAACAACAACAACAACTTCAACCAGATCAACCACAACGGCGGCGGCGGCGGAAACAACAACTGGCAGCACAACCCGCAGCATCGCGGCGGGGCTCCATACCCGGACCAGCGAACGGCGAACAAGTACGGTGGGTCCGATCGTGGGGCGGGCGCCGGCAACCGGCAGGCAGGCGCCGGGCAGGGTCAGCGCGGCCCGGGCGGCCAGCCAGCCGGTGGCGCGGGCCAGCGAAGCCCAGGCGTCAGCACGCAGCCAGCCGGTGGCACCCGCGGGGACCAGATCGGCAGCCGCGACGTTCCGAGTTCGCACGGTGGCCAAAGCGGCTTCAGTGGTGGCCAGGGTGGGTACAGTGGATCGAGTGCCCGGGCCAGCAGTTCGCGCGGCGCGTCGAGCATGGGCAGTTCGCGCGGTGGTGGCGGCGGACGGGGTGGCGGCGGAGGGCGCCGGTGATGAACACCATGCTCATCATCAGCACGCGCCGCCTGGCCGTGGCCGCCGCGCTGTGTGGCCTCCTCGCGGCGTGCGGCGACAAGGAGACGCCGGCGTCCCGTGCGGCGCCCGAGCGAACGTTCGCCAGCCCAGAGGCGGCGGCGGCGGCGCTGGTCGCCGCTGCAGGGCAGTACAACGTGCCGGAGCTGAAGGCAATCCTCGGCCCGGACGGCGATGTGCTCGTGTCCTCCGAGGACTCGGTGCTGGACCGGAACCATGCCATTGCCTTTGCGGCGGAGGCCCGAGTTCACCAGCGGCTCGAATTCGATTCCACGAGTACGTCCGCTGTGCTCAACGTCGGTGCAGGGGACTGGCCGATGCCAATCCCGATCGTCGAGGAGCGCGGCAAGTGGTACTTCGATGCCGCGGCGGGGAAAGAAGAGGTCCTTCGCCGGCGCATCGGCCAGAACGAGCTCGATGCGATCCAGCTCTGCCGCGACTACGTCGAGGCGCAGCGGGCATACTCGCTCGAGAAGCACGACGGGACCATCGTGAACCAGTATGCCCAGCGTGTCATCAGCACGCCCGGGAAGCAGGATGGGCTGGCGTGGCGCGCCGCTGACGGTACGTGGCAGGGGCCGATGGGCGAGTCACTCGCCCGATTCATCTCCGAGGGGTACACGGAGCGTTATGAGCCGTTCCACGGCTACTACTTCAAGATCCTCAAGGGCCAGGGGCCCTCCGCTCCGCTGGGCGCGATGGACTTCAGGGTGGAGGGGGCGATGATCGGTGGCTTCGCGCTCGTCGCCGCGCCGGCGGACTATGGGGTGACGGGGATACAGACCTTCATCGTGGGCTACGAAGGCATCGTGTACGAGAAGGATCTCGGCGAGAACACGGTCGAGGAGTTCCGCGCGATAGAGCGCTACAACCCCGACACGACGTGGCAGGTGGTGCAGGGTCCATGATTCGGCAGTCTGGAGGGCGTTGTCAGCCTGCCTCGGCCCCGATGGTCCAGGTCGTGCCGCTCGCGAGCAGCTTCTCGAGCCGGCCCGCGCCGCTCCGCGCGCGCGCGATTTCGCCCAGTTCGGTATTGCGCGCCTCGTAGGTCGGCACCTGCACCGCGCGGAAGACGCCGAGCGGCAGCGGGAAATCGGGCGCCTCGAGCTGCGCGAGGAGGAAGGCGGAGCCGGTGCCGGCCCGGTGGGCGTCGTGCACTGCGCAATCGGCCTCGGAGTACCGGCCGTCGTCCAGCGGGATCACCTCGGCCTCGGCGCCCACGAACCGGATGCCGCGGCTCCGCGCCTTGCCGAACATCATGGGCTTGCCGTGCTCGAGCAGGAGGCGCGTCTCGTCCTTGGTGGCCTTGTCGGTGATGAGGTCGAAGGCGCCGTCGTTAAACGTCACGCAGTTCTGGTAGATCTCCACGAAGGCGGTGCCCTCGTGCAGGGCGGCCTGCCGCAGCACCTCGCCCATGTGCGCCAGCTCCACGTCCACGGTGCGCGCCACGAAGGTGGCGCCGGCCGCCAGGGCCATCGACGCGGGATTGAAGGGCCGGTCGATCGAGCCCAGTGGCGTGGTCTTGGACTTGGCGCCCATCGGCGAGGTTGGCGAGGCCTGCCCCTTGGTCAGCCCGTAGATCTGGTTGTTGAGCAGGATCACCTTGATCCCCACGTTGCGGCGCATCACGTGGATGAAGTGATTCCCGCCGATCGCGAGCGCGTCACCGTCGCCGGTGACGACCCACACCGAGAGGTCGGGCCGGCTGACCTTGAGCCCGCTCGCGATGGCTGGCGCCCGGCCGTGGATGGTGTGCATCCCGTAAGTCGCCATGTAGTAGGGGAACCGGCTGGAACAACCGATGCCCGAGACAAAGGCGAAGTTCTCCCGCGCAATGCCCAACGTGGGCAGCAGCTTCTGGATCTGGGCCAGGACGGCGTAGTCGCCGCAGCCCGGGCACCAGCGCACGTCCTGGTCGGTCTCGAAATCCTTGCGCGTCAGCGGCGCGCGGCCGATCTGGATCATGGCAGGAGCTCCCGGATGCAATTGGTGATCTCCGTGACCTTGAACGGCCGACCCTGAACCTTGTTGAGCTGTACGACGTCGACGAGGTACCGGTCGCGCAGCAGGCGCGCGAGCTGACCGAGGTTGAGTTCGGCGACGAGCACGGTGCGGAAGCGTGCGAGGATATCGCCCAGGTCGGCAGGGAAGGGATTCAGGTGCCGCAGGTGCACGTGCCCGACGGCGAGGCCCTCCCCGTGCAGCTGCTCCACCGCCTGCGAGATCGCGCCGGTGGTACTGCCCCATCCCACCACCAGCACGTCGCCCACCTGCGCACCCTGCACCGTGAGCGGCGGCAGCTCCTTCGCGATGCCCGCCACCTTTGCGGCGCGGAGCTCCACCATTTTCTGGTGGTTGAGCGGGTCACCGGAAAGGTCGCCGGTCACGGCGTCCTTCTCGAGCCCGCCGATGCGATGCTCCAGCCCCGGGGTGCCAGGGCGCACCCAGGCACGGGCCAGGTGCTCGTCACGCGCGTATGCGTGGAATCCGTCGGGGTTCACGCGGAACGTCACGTCGATGGGCGGGAGCGCATCAACGTCGGGGATGCGCCACGGCTCGGTGCTGTTGGCGATGCCGCCGTCGGAGAGGAGGATGACGGGCGTCATGTAGCGCACCGCGAGGCGTGACGCCTCGAGCGCGCACTCGAAGCAGTCGGCGGGTGAGCTGGCGGCGAGCACGGGCACCGGCGCCTCGCCGTGCCGCCCGAACATCGCTTGCAGCAGGTCGGATTGCTCGATGCGTGTGGGGAGCCCGGTGGATGGGCCGCCGCGCTGCACGTTCACGATCACGAGCGGCAGTTCCGTCATCACCGCCAGGCCGATTGCCTCGGTCTTGAGCGCCATGCCGGGGCCCGACGTGGTCGTGAGGCCGAGGGCGCCGCCGAAGCTCGCGCCGATGGCGCTGCAGACACCGGCGATCTCGTCCTCCGCCTGGAAGGTGGTGACGTTGAAGTGCAGGAGCGCGGCGAGGGTGTGCAGGATGTCGGAGGCCGGGGTGATGGGATAACTGCCGAGGAAGAGCGGCAGCCCCGAGATCTCCGACGCGGCCACGAAACCCAGCGCCAGCGCCTGGTTGCCGGTGACGCTGCGGTAGCGTCCCGGATGCCGCGGCGCGGCCTTCACGTGGTAGGTGACCGGGAAGAGCTCCGCCGCGTCGCCGTAGGAAAACCCGCCGCGAAGGGCGGCGATGTTGGCGGCGGCCAGCGCGGGCTCCTTCGCGAACTTGCGCTCGATGTCCGCGACCTCGCCTTCGAGCGGGCGATGATACAGCCAGAACATCAGCCCCAGCGCGTAGTAGTTCTTGCAGCGCGCCACGTCCTTCCGGCCCAGCCCCGAGTGCTCCAGCGCCTGCGCGGTGAGCGCGCCGATGTCGAGCGGGAAGACCCGGTAGTGGGCCAGCGAGCCGTCTTCCAGCGGGTCGGCCTGATAGCCGGCCTTCTCCAGGTTACCCGGGCTGAACGCGCCGGTGTTCACGATCACCATCCCTCCGTACTTCAGGTCGGGCAAATTGACCTTGAGGGCGGCCGGGTTCATTGCCACCAGCACGTCGGGCGCGTCGCCCGAGGTGAACACCTCGTGCGCGGAGTACTGCAGCTGGTAGCCCGACACGCCGAAGAGGGTGCCGACCGGCGCCCGGATCTCCGAGGGGTAGTCGGGATGAGTGGCGAAGTCGTGGCCGGCGCTCGCCACCGACTTCGAGAACTCGTCGCCGGCCAGTTGCATGCCGTCGCCCGAGTCGCCGGCGAAGCGGATGACGACGCTCTCGAGCTCCTCAACGGGGCGGGGCGGTTGCACCGCGATGCTGTCGGACATGGGGAGGCTCGTGAGCCAGGGAAGCCGCAGTGGCCAGAGTTGTGCGAGGCACGTGTGCCTGGCATTGCTCTCCAAGGAGAAGTGTCAGGTATGGGGCGTGAAGGGAGGGTGAAGCAGGGGTGAGGGTGCCCTCGACGCCCTTCCCCCCCCCCCGGCCCCCGCGCCCGGCTTCCTCCCGCCGCGCCCGGTTTTCCGCTATGATATCCCTGTCGTCCCCCCCCCTGGAGCGTCACATGCGATTCCTTTCCCTGCGGTCAATGGCGTTTGTCACGCTGGTCGTCCTGCTCCCGACTTCCGGCGAGGCGCAGTTCAGCAAGATCAAGAAGGCGGCCGCCGATGCGGCGGGGGTGCCGACCACGTCGTCTGGCTCGGCCCGGTACGTGAAGAAGATCGACATGACCGCGGCGCAGATCGGGCAGGTGAACAAGGGGCTCGAGACGGCGGTGCGCATCGGGCCGGAGACGATCAAGAAATGGGAGAAGGCGCAGGAGGCGTACAACAAGGCCGACGCCGACTATCAGAAGAAGAAGGAACAGTACGACGCATGCGCCGCGTCGGTGAAGGCGAAGGCGCAGGCCAAGGTGGATGCGGCCACGAAGAAGAGCGATGCGGCGGGGGAGCAGCTCAAGCAGGGCCTGCCGGACGAGAACGCGATGGTCGCCCAGGCGGAGGCGGCCCAGGCCGCGGCGGAACGGGTGTCCAATGGAACGGGCACGGCGGCGGACCGGCAGACGCTGGCCGATTTCCAGAAGACGATGGCCGGTGCGCGAGGCAACAGCGGCGCCATGATGGCGGCGGTGCAGGAGGTTTCAGCAGTTGAGCGGGCGCTGCCCGACAGCATCAAGAAGAATTGCGGGCCGGAACCGGTGGCGCCCACGTTTGTCAATCCGGCGAGCGGGGCTGGTAACGGCGGGAAGCAGCCGACCAGCGCGGCGGACGAGATCAACCAGGTGTCGGCGGCCGCGGCCGGGATGACGGAAGATGAGTACCGGAAGGAGAAGGAGAAGGCGAAAGGCTTCGCGATGAGCAATACGCAGGTACAGGGTGGCAGCGATACGCCCGATGATGAGGCGAAGGCGATCAACGAGGGGCTGGCCAAGACCCGCGAGCTGTACGCTCAGGTGTACAAGTTGGATCTGCCGTTCGTGTGAGAACCGTCCTGGTCGGTATCGCACTGGGTGTTGCCGGGCTGCCCGCCCCGAACCGGGGTGATGGCCAGGCCCTCGCGGTGCGCGGGCCCAGTGGATGGGAGACGTGGTGGCAGGGCGATGCCGCGCCAGCGCGGTGGGCCGCACCGCTGCCGGCGGTGGCGGACCGGGTGGAGTGGCGGCAGGCGGTGCCGGGCGTCGAGTGGGGCGAGTTCTCGCTGTCGGGTGACGGCGAGGCGTTCCGGGTGCGGGTCATCGTGGCGCGGCTCGACCCGGCGCTGCTCGAGTTCAAACTGGTAAAACCAGTGGATGGGCTGGTGCTCGCGGGGCGGTGGGCGGTCGATGAAGCCCCCGAGGACGCGATCTTCGCCGTCAACGCGGGACAGTTCACCGACGACAAACCATGGGGCTGGCTGGTGCAGGATGGCATCGAGCGGCAGGCGCCGGGGCGGGGTCCGCTGGCACCAGGGGTGGTGGTGGATGGGTCGGGTGTGGTGCGCCTCGTGCCCCCCGACTCGCTGGGCGTGGCGCGCGCGTCGACGCGCATGGCGTTCCAGTCGTACCCGACGCTGCTGTCGGGAGACGGCGAGGTGCCCCGGCCGTTGCGCGAGGATGGGCTCGGCGTGGATCGCACGCATCGCGATGCGCGGCTGGCCCTCGGGCTGCAGCGGGACGGCAAGGTGCTGATCGCGATGACGCGCTTTGAGGCCCTGGGTGGCGTGCTGGCGAACATTCCGCTGGGGCTGACGACACCGGAGATGGCGGCGGTGATGGGAGCGCTGGGGGCGCAGACTGCCGTGCTGCTCGACGGGGGCATCTCGTGCCAGATGCTGATCCGGTCGCCGGGCGACACGGAGATATGGACGGGATGGCGAAAGGTGGCGCTGGGGCTGGTGGCGATGCCCCGGGTGCGGTAACGGGTTGAAGTTTTTCGACGAGAAGGACAATCCTGAACCGACAAACCTCGCGGACCGCTTCATCCGCCGGTTCTCGCGGCTCAGCTACGGCGTGACGGTCCTCGCGGTGTACCTGATGGCGGCCAGCGCGGTCGGGCTGGCGCTGGTGCCGTCGCTGCTGCTGGTGAACGCCGCCGGCCCCCGGCTCGGGTCGTGGGACAGCTGGCTCCGGTGGCCCGCGCTGGGGGTGCTCGGCGGCGGCGCACTGTTCCTGGCCGGTTTCGCGCTGCTGGTCGTGGTACCTGTCTACAACTTCCTCCTGCCCACCCGCCTGCGCCCCTTCTCGGGCGGCTACTTCACGTTCGCGGCGCTGCCGTGGTACCTGCACAACGCGCTGTTCTACCTGGTGCGCTTCAGCTTTCTCCCCTTCGTGACGATGACGCCGATCGGCATCCTGTTCCTGAGGGCGATGGGGATGCGGCTGGGCCGGCGGGTGCGGATCTGCAGCGAGAACTTCTCCGACGTGGGGATGATCACGCTGGGTGACGACGTCGTGATCGGTGGGAGCGCGACGCTGTTCTGTCACCATGGTGGCGCCGGCCGCCTGGTGATCGCCCCGATCGTGATCGGCGATCGCGCGACGATCGGCGAGAAGGCGACGATCATGGGCGACGTGATCATCGGTGAGGGTGCCACCGTCATGGCGCACTCGGTGCTGCTGCCGGGCACGCGGGTGGGCGCGAAGGAGCGGTGGGGCGGCGTTCCGTCCAGGCGGATCACACCGGATGAATGGAAGTCCTACCGGGAGGGGAACGGCTGGTCCTCCACCACGTGACCCGTGCGTCGCACTCCCCCTCGCACACCCGCGCCGTGCTCCCCGGCCTTGTGCTCGCCGTGGCCGTGTCGCTGGCGGCACACCTCGCGGCCCAGAGCGAGACGGTCCTTCTCGGCCGCCCCTGGGTGGACACCATCGTCCTCGCCATCCTGATCGGCATGGCGGTCCGCTCCGGGCCCACCCTCGGCGCGCGCTGGCAGCCCGGCATCGACTTCGCCGCCAAGCCCGTGCTCGAACTCGCCATTGTCCTCCTCGGCGCTTCAGTGAACCTGGGCCTCGTAGCCGCGGGCGGGCTGCGCCTGCTGCTCGGCATCGGGGTCACGGTGATGGTCGCCCTCACCATCGGCACGCTGATCGGCCGCGCTGCCGGCCTCGAGCCGAAGCACGCGAGCCTGGTGGCCTTCGGCAACGCGATCTGCGGCAACTCCGCGATCGCCGCCCTGGCCCCCATCATCGGCGCGCGCCGCGAGCAGGTGGCCTCCGCCATCGCCTTCACCGCCGTGCTCGGCGTGGCGGTGGTGCTGGGCCTGCCCTTCCTGATCCCACTCCTCCACCTGAGCGACTACCAGTACGGCGTCGTGGCCGGGCTCACGGTGTACGCCGTCCCGCAGGTACTCGCGGCCACCCTCCCGGTGAGCGCAATGAGCGGAGATGTGGGCACCCTGGTAAAGCTCACTCGGGTACTCTTCCTCGGTCCGCTGCTGCTTGCCTTCTCCCTGATGCAGGGCGGCACCGGCCGCGCCCGGCTTTCGCCCGCCGCGCTGACGGCCGCGCTTCCCTGGTTCATCGTCGGATTCCTGGCCCTCGCCACGCTGAGGAGCCTGGGCCTCCTGGGCGAGCCGCTCACCGGGCCGCTCCGCGCGGGCTCGCACGGGCTCACTGTGCTGGCCATGGCGGGCCTGGGCCTCGGCGTGGACGTGCGCACCCTGCGCGGCGTGGGCCACGCGGTGACGCTGACCGTGCTCTCCTCGCTCGCCGTGCTGGTGAGCCTGAGCCTGCTGGTGGCACGATGGGTGGGCCATGCGTCCTGACTGCCGGGTTGTCCACCTGAACTACGCGATGGTACCATAGTGCCTGATTTGCCTTCCCGGCCCGCTCTTCCCGGAGGACTTGCATGCCACCTTGCACCGCGCGGCACCGCGTCCTGGCCGTGGGGACGCTCGTCCTCGTCGCGGCTTGTCAAGCGCGCACCCCGGCGACCGCGGGCGTCCCAGGCGATTCGTCCGCCATCAGGGCCAGCGCCGATTCGTCACCCGTCGCCAAGGTCAAGGACTACGGCCTCGCGGGCTGGGCGCCCCCGTCGCTCGACCACATCCCGGACGACAGCCTCGGCAACTCGATCCGCCGCGGGCTCGCCCTGCTCCGCCACACCCGGGACAGCCTGCCGCAGTTCGCCACCAGCAGACTGAACTGCACCAGTTGCCACCTCGAGGACGGTCTCCGCATCGAGGCCGCGCCGCTTACCGGTGCTGCCGCCCGCTTTCCCAAGTACATGGAACGCTCCGGGGCCGTGATTCCCCTCGCCGACCGGGTCAACTACTGCTTCACCCGGTCGCTCTCGGGAAACCGGCTGCCGGTGGAGAGCCGGGAGATGCAGGATATCCTGACCTACATCACCTACATCTCGAAGGGCGTGCCCATCGGCACCAAGATCGCCGGCACGAAGGGCATTCTCGACGCGCCCGACACGCTTCCCGGCGACGCGAGGCGAGGCGAGGCGCTTTTCGCGTCGAAGTGCAGCACCTGCCATGGTCCCGACGGCCAGGGCCTGGCCGCCTTTCCCGCCCTCTGGGGACCAAGGAGCTTCAGTATCGGGGCTTCGATGGCGCGCCTCGAGCGCGCGGCGAGCTTCATTCAGCACAACATGCCCTTCGGCCAGGGCGGCACGCTCACGTGGCAGGAGGCGTTCGACCTCTCGGCCTTCATCAACAGCCACCCGCGCCCGGACTCGCCCGGCAAGCAGGACGACTGGCCTGCGGGCGGCGCGCCCGCTGACGTGCCCTATGCCACCCACGGCCACGAGGCGTTCAACCCGCCGCCATCGCTGGTGCCGCGCAAGAACCCCAAGCTGGCCCTCGTGCCCCCGCCGGCACCGGTGGGCACGGGCAGGAGCTGAGGAGACGCGATGACGCGCCCGACCGACGATACCCCCGCGCGCGATGGCGGCATCTCGCGCCGCGCGCTGCTGGCCGGCGCCGCTGCTACCGCCGGCGCCGTCACCCTGGGCTCGCAGCCCTACCGGCTGCTCGCCCAGGTCGACACCGCCACCGCAGCTGTGCCGCCCGACCCGACGGCGGTGCCCGGCGTGCCGACCACGGCGCTTGGTGCGCGCTCGCCGTTCGTGCATCCGGGGCGCGCCCCCGTGGGCGTGCTCAGTGGGCCATCCTTCGCCCCGCTGCAGGATATGTCGGGCACCATTACGCCGTCCGACCTGTTCTTCGAGCGCAACCACGCCGGCGTGGCCATGGTGGACCCGCAGAAGTGGAAGCTGATGATCCACGGCATGGTGAGCCGGCCGCTGGTGATCGACCTCGAGCAACTGCTCCGCTACCCCACCGTGACCCGCACCTACTTCGTGGAGTGCGCCGGCAACGGCCGCGCCGCCTACCGCACGCCGAAGCCGGAGATGACACCCCAGCAGGTGGACGGGCTGCTGAGCAATGCCGAATGGACCGGCGTGCCGCTCGCGATGCTCTTCCGCGAGGCTGGCGTGAACCCCAAGGCCACCTGGTTCCTGGCCGAGGGCGGCGACGCGGCGCGCCTCTCGCGCAGCATCCCGGTGCAGAAGGGCCTCGATGACGCGCTCGTGGTGTGGGGCCAGAACGGTGAGCCGCTTCGCCCCTCCAACGGCTACCCGGTGCGGCTGCTGCTGCCGGGCTTCGAGGGAAACTCCAGCGTCAAGTGGCTGCGGCGCATCGAGCTGATCGACCAGCCCAACATGTCGCGCGACGAGACCTCCAAGTACACCGACCCGCTGCCCGACGGCACCGCGCGGCAGTTCAGCTTCCTGATGGACGTGAAGTCGGTCATCACCTCGCCCACGTTTCCACGGCGTCTCACCGACAAGGGGTGGTGGCCGGTCCGCGGTCTGGCGTGGAGCGGCCGCGGCCGTATCATCCAGGTGGAGGTGAGCACCGACGGCGGCCGCAGTTGGCAGCCGGCGCGCCTCGAGGGGAACGTGCTCCCGATGGCTCCGGTACGCTTCGAGTACATGTGGAACTGGAACGGAAAGCCGGCGATGCTGCTGAGCCGCGCGACGGATGAGACCGGCGCCGTCCAGCCCACCCGCGCCGACTACCAGCGCGTGCGCGGCATCGGTACCGACTTCCATTTCAACTACATTCGCGGCTGGAGCGTCGCGCGCGACGGGGCGGTTTCCTACGGAGTGGAGGCATGACCCGCCCAGTGATGCTGTCGCTGGCCGTTACCATCGGGCTCGCGGCTTGCGAGGGCCGCGCCGCGCCCGCCGCCAGCGCCCCAGCCGCACGCGCCCTCTCGACGCCGGCGACAACCGTCGCCTGGCACCCGGTGCCCGACGGGCCGTTCGGCCTGGGCCGGAAGCCAACCGCGGCGGAAGTGGCGGCCTGGGACATCGACGTGAACCCCGAGGGGAAGAACCTCCCGCCTGGCCGCGGCACACCCGCCGAGGGCAAGCAGCTCTACGCTGAGCGGTGCGCCGCCTGTCACGGCCAGACTGGCGAGGGAACGCCGCCGCTCTACCCGCAGCTCGTTGGTCGCGAGCCCACGGACTTCAGCTTCGCCGATGACTTCAACAAGCACCGCACCATCGGCAATTACTGGCCCTACGCGACCACGCTGTACGACTACATCAACCGCGCGATGCCGCTTATGGCACCCGGCTCGCTCACGCCGCCCGAGATCTACTCGCTCGTGGCTTACCTGCTGGCGGCCAACGGCGTCATCGCCGAGGACGCGATCATCGACAGGAAGACCCTCCCAGCGGTGAAGATGCCGGGCCGCAACCACTTCGTGCCGGACAACCGGACCGGCGGGGAAAACTTCAGATGACTGCACCGTTCACGCTGGTTCTCGCCCAGGAGGTTGTATGAATGACGCGACACCGGGCCCGCTGCGCCGCAAGCGGTGGAGCCCATTCGTTGTCGGCACGCTGATCGGCGTGCTGAGCTGGATCACGTTCCTGACCATGGACAAGGCCCTCGGCACCAGCAGCTCGATGGTGCATGTGGCCGGCGCGTTGCAGTACCCGGTGAGCCCGGGCACCGTGGCGGGGCCGGAGGCCAACAGCTACTTCCAGAAGGAGATCAATGAGAAGACGCCGCTCATCGACTGGCAGGTCATGCTGGTCATCGGCCTGCTCATCGGGGCCTTCGTCTCCAGCCGCCTTTCGGGCGACCGGAAGGCCGAGCGGGTGCCGTCGCTCTGGCAGTGGCGCTTCGGGCCGAGCGAGGCGAAGAGCTATGGGTGGGCCTTCGGCGGTGGCGCCGTGATGCTCTTCGGCGCGCGGATGGCTGGCGGCTGTACCTCCGGCCATGGCATCTCGGGCAGCCTCCAGCTGGCGCTCAGTTCGTGGGTTTTCTTCTTCTCGATGTTTGCGTCGGGCGTACTGACCGCGTTCGCCATCTTCGGCCCTGGAGGGCGCCGCCATGTCGTGGATTGATACTCCCTACCTGCTGGTCACGGGCCTCCTGACCGGCGTGGTGTTCGGTGTGCTGCTGCAGAAGGGCGGCGTCACCCGGTACGCCACCATCATCGGCCAGTTCCTGTTCACCGATTACACGATGCTCAAGATCATGCTCAGCGCCGTCGTGGTGGGCGCCATCGGGGTGTACGGCATGCTGCAGCTGGGGCTCATCTCGCACCTGCTGGTGAAGCCGGCGCTGCTCGCGGCCAACGCGGCGGGCGGGCTCATCTTCGGTGTGGGCATGGCCACGCTGGGGTACTGCCCCGGCACGGGCGTCGGGGCCTGCGGCGAGGGATCGCGGCGCGCCATGTGGGGCGTGGCCGGCATGGTCACGGGTGCGGGCATCTTCACCGCCATGTACCCGATGCTCGAGAAGGGCTTCATGAAGATCGGCGACCGGGGCAAGGTGACGCTGGCCGACATCACTGGCATCTCGCCCTGGGTGTACATTGCGGCGCTCGCGGTGATTTCGCTCGTACTGTTCAACGCGATCGGACGCTGGGAGCGGCGGCAGACGGCCTAGTCGCCACGCGCCGCCGGCAACGCAAAGGGGCCGCCCGAATGGGCGGCCCCTTTGTCTGCAAGTTCCCCGTTCCCTTAACCCTTAACCCATGTCAAACCACCCCCGCATCGATGGCGTGCCGATCGCGCGGCCGGAGCGATGGACGAATTCGTTGGTCTCAGCGGAGTAGGTGTAGTCCTCGCCCCAGCGCTTCACGTTCCGCACGATTTCCCCAAGCGCGTTGATGCAGTAGTCGATCTCGGTGTCGGCGGTCGTGGGATGAAACGAGAGGCGCACCCAGCCGGGTTTCTGTGACAGGTCGCCGTGGTCGATCAGGTCGGTGATGGCGCGGGAGTGGGCCGGATCGACGTGCAGGAGGTAGTGACCGTAGGTGCCGGCGCAGGAACAGCCGCCCCGCGCCTGGATTCCGAAGCGATCGTTCAGCAGGCGCACCACCAGGTTGTAATGCACGTTCTCGACGTAGAACGAGAACAGGGGGAGACGGTGCCGGGCATTCCGGGCGAGGAGCTGCACGCCCGGGATCGCCTCCAGGCCAGCCATGGCGCGAGCCACGATGGCCTCCTCCCGCCGCCGGATCGCGTCCACGCCCATCACGTCCTTGAGCTGCACCGCGAGTGCTGCCCGGATCGCCTGGAGGAAGCCCGGGGTGCCGGCATCCTCACGGGCCTCGACGTCGGGCAGGAAGGCGTACTGCCCCCACGGATTGGTCCACGCCACGGTGCCTCCGCCGGCGTCGTCGGGCACGGTGTTCCGGTAGAGCGCCGCATTGAAGACCAGCACGCCCGACGATCCCGGCCCTCCCAGGAACTTGTGCGGCGAGAACATCACCGCGTCGAGCCGCGCTTCCGGGTCGGCCGGGTGCATGTCGATCGGCACATACGGGGCGGAGGCGGCGAAATCCACGAATGCCACGCCGCCCGCTCGATGCATGAGCTTCGCGAGGGCGTGGTACGGTGTCGCGATGCCGGTGACGTTGGAGCAGGCGGTGAAAGCGCCGATCTTGATCGGCCGCTCGCGATGCACGTGCAGCAGCTCCTCAAGGGCGGACACGTCCACCAGTCCCTGCGCGTCAGGCGGGATCACCACCAGGTCGGCGATCGTCTCGTACCAGGAGGTCTGGTTGGAGTGGTGTTCCATGTGGGTCACGAACACCACGGGCCGTTCCCGTTCCGGGATCTCGATGAAGCGACGGAGACCCTCCGGCGCCTTGAGCCCGAGAATGCGCTGGAACTTGTTGACGGCACCGGTCATCCCCGAACCGAAGGTGACGATGAGGTCGTCGGGGCCAGCGTGCACATGCGCCTTGAGGATGCGGTGCGCCTCGTGGTAGGCCCGGGTCATCGCGGTGCCGGTGGCGCTCGATTCGGAGTGGGTGTTGCCGACGAAGGGGCCGAAGGTGTCGAGCATCCGCGCCTCGATGGGACGGTAGAGGCGCCCGCTCGCCGTCCAGTCGGCGTAGACGATCCGCTGCTCGCCGTACGGCGTCGGGAAGGTCTGGTCGTACCCGACCGTGTCGAGCCGGAAGGGCTCGAAGTGCCGTTGCAGGTCGTCCATCATGCCCGGTTGGCCACATCGCGGCGCACGGTCTGCTTCTTCCCCTTGATGGTGGTGCTGCGCAGGGCCTTGATGACGTCGTCCACCAGTTCTTCTGGTAACTCCACCAGCGAAAACTTCTCACTGATCTCAATGGCGCCGATGCTCTTCGCCTCGATGCCGGCCTCGTTCGCGATGGCCCCGACGAGGTCGGCGGGACGCATGTTGGCGGTCTTGCCCGACCCGATGAACACGCGCACCATCTTCGCGCCGCGGCTGGCGGGCTTCTTCGCCGGGCGATCGGACTTCTCGCCGTGCTTCCCGTACTTCTCGCTCTTCACCGCCTTTTCGCGCGTCCGGGGCTCCGGCGCGGGCGGAATCTCGGTGGGCTCCTCGCCCGCCTCGGCCTGATGGGCCAGCTGCACCGCCGCCGCGGCGATATCCATCACGTCGAACTCTTCCGCCAGCGTCTCCACCACCACCCGGTACTTGTCGAGCCCGCCGGCGGCGATGGTCTCGCGGATATCGGCGCGGGTGATCTCGAGGCGCTTGGCCTTGATGTCGTGCACGGTAGGCAGCGGTGCGGTGGTGATCTTCTGCTTGGTGAGCAACTCGATGCTGCGGAGCAACCGGTGCTCGCGCGGCTCGGCGAAGGTGATGGCGACGCCCTCGCGCCCGGCGCGCCCGGTGCGGCCGATGCGATGGATGTAGGTCTGGGGCGACTCGGGGACATCGTAGTTGATGACGTGGGTGATGTGCTCGATGTCGAGGCCGCGGGCGGCCACGTCAGTGGCGACGAGGACATCCACGGTGCCGCCGCGGGCGCGCTTCATGACGCGGTCGCGCTGGACCTGGGTGAGGCCGCCATGCAGCGCCTCGACCCGATAGCCGCGACCGGAGAGGCTCTCGGCGAGGCTGTCGACTTCGTGCCGAGTGCGGCAGAAGACGAGTGCCAGGGTAGGCGCCTCGAGGTCGAGCACGAGGCCCAGGGCCGGCACCTTCTGCGCGCGGGCGAGGACATACGCGGTCTGCCGCACCTTGGGGAGTGTGCCGGCCGGGGTCTTCTCGCTGAGGACCAGGACGCGCACCGGATCATCGAGGTGTCGCTCGGCGATCTTGGCGATGCGTGACGGGAGCGTGGCGGAGAAGAGGGCGGTCTGCCGCTTTGCCGGTGCGGCCTCGAGAATGGCCTCGAGTTCATCGGCGAAGCCCATGTCGAGCATCTCGTCGGCTTCGTCGAGCACGATCGCGGCAATGCCGCTCAGGTCGAGGGTGCTGCGGCGGATATGATCGAGTGCCCGGCCCGGGGTGGCGACGACGACATGCACGCCGCGGCGGAGGACGGAAATCTGCTGGCTGAACGACTGCCCGCCGTAGATCGGCACGGTGCGCGCCTGCACGGCGCGACCATAGCGATGGAACGCCTCGGCGACCTGCATGGCAAGTTCGCGGGTGGGTACGAGGACGAGCACGGCGGGTCGGGAAGGCGCCGGCGCATCGGTGGAGAGCCGCTGCAGGAGCGGGAGGGCGAAGGCGGCGGTCTTGCCGGTGCCGGTCGCGGCCTGGCCGAGGAGATCGCGTCCGTCGAGCAGCGGGGGGATGGCCTCGCGCTGGACGGGGGTCGGCTCCTCATAGCCCAGGGCGGTGAGGGCTTCGACGAGGGCGGGGGTGAGGCCGAGCTTCGCGAAAGTTGTCATGGTGGAACATGGGGGGTGGGCCGGTGCGCGGCCAGTCGGATGGGGCGCCCCTCGAGGGAAAGGGGAACGCACGCCGGAGTTCCCCGTCGATCCGATGCAACCGTGCGTTCCACGATCCCCTCTCGGGGCGCCCCATCCCCCCTGTCCGCTCATTCATGCGGTTCGGTCTTATCTTCCTCCCTCATGACTGCCACGCCTTCCTCGCCCATTGCAGACGAGCTGGACCAGCTCGTCACCCTGTCCAACCTGGTGGGCCGGGAGACGCGGCTGGTGCAGCCGGGCGGGGGCAACAGCTCGATCAAGACGACGCTCCCCGATGCAAGCGGGCGGATGGTTTCCGCGCTGCTGGTGAAGGGGAGCGGGACGGACCTGCGATCGATCGGGCGGAAGGGGTTCTCGCGACTGTCGCTGGAAGGCCTGGCGGGGCTCAGGGGTGTGTCGTCGATGAGCGACCACGAGATGATGCGGTTCATGGGCGACTGCATGCTGGGTCGCGAGGGACCGGCGCCGAGCGTGGAGACGCCGCTGCATTCGCTGCTGCCGCACCGGGTGATCGTGCATACGCACGAC
>Ga0315287_10001653_pt1 | contig 20782 bp, 12 predicted proteins | sample YL17G11_0_MG_FD_205037 | JGI IMG/M metagenome (GOLD analysis project Ga0315287, IMG submission 205037) | Sediment microbial communities from Yellowstone Lake, YNP, Wyoming, USA - YL17G11_0 | ecosystem: Environmental > Aquatic > Freshwater > Lake > Sediment | place: USA: Wyoming | collected...
AACGGTGCTGGACCCTACTTCATCGCCGAGTGGTATCCCGCATGGTTTGACACATGGGGAGTGGCGCACCATGTGGTGCCGGCAGAGGTTTACGTGAAGAAGCTCGACGAGGTGCTGGCGAACGGGGTTTCCATCAACATGTATATGGCTCATGGTGGGACATCGCGCGGCTTCATGAACGGAGCCAACTTCGACAAGACGATGCCGTATTCTCCCCAGATCACCAGCTACGACTATGATGCGCCGATCGACGAAGCGGGGAATGCCACACCGAAGTTCATGGCGTTCAGAGAGGTGATCCAGAAACATCTGCCGCCCGGCCGGACCCTTCCGCCGGTCCCCGCCCCCAAGAGGACGATCGCGGTGCCGCGCTTCATGCTCCAGGAGTCCGCCGACCTGTTTGCGAACCTTCCCGCCCCGGCGGTGTCGGACCGTCCGCTGTCGTTTGAAGATCTGCACCAGGGGTACGGGTTCGTGCTCTACCGAACCCGGCTGAAGGGTCCGCAGAAGGGGGTTCTGCAGATTGAGCGCCTCAGGGACTATGCTCTCGTCTTCGTCAACGGCAAAAGGGTTGCCGTCCTCGACCGCCGGCTCAATCAGGACTCCGTGGGTGTCGATATTCCGGCCGGTGACGTCACGCTGGATCTCTTCGTCGAGAATCTCGGGCGGGTCAACTACGGCCCTTACCTCAACGACAACAGGAAGGGGATTACGGAGAGGGTGACGCTCAATGGTCAGGAACTGAAGGGGTGGACGATGTACGGCTTCCCTTTCAATGACGTTTCGGGCGTGACATTCAGCAACGCCGGCCGGCAGAGCGGTCCCGTGGTCCGCCGCGGGACGTTTTCCCTTGACGATACCGCCGACACCTACCTCGATATGAGCGATTGGGGGAAAGGGTGTGTCTGGCTCAACGGTCGCAGTATCGGGCGCTACTGGTATATCGGGCCGCAGCAGACGTTGTACGTCCCCGGCCCCTGGCTGAGGAAAGGCCGGAATGAAGTCGTCGTCCTGGAGTTGCTGCAGGAGAACCAGGATCAACTGCAGGGAATCCAGACACCCATTCTCGACCAGCTCGCCGTTCCGAGCGTTTCCATCAAAGGGAGGTACGACGCAGCACGACAGTCATGCATACTCGAAATGGTGACCAAAGGATCAGGTGCCTCCGTTTATTACACGACGGATGGCAGCGTCCCGACGGCGCAGTCGAAGCGATACGGGGGGGAACTCTCGTTCAGCAGGCCGACGGTCGTTGCGGCACGGGCGTTCAGGAAAGGCATTGCGTCTGACGCCGTCGCCCGTGTGGAGGTGTATCCGTCGTTGTCGACCGGCAAGACCATCACCATTGCCTACCCGTTCAGCGATCGCTACCCCGCCGGAGGTGCCAACGCGCTTGTGGACGGCTTCAAAGGGAGCCAGGACTACAAGGACGGATTCTGGCAGGGGTACGAGGGGACCGATCTTGAAGCCGTCGTTGACCTCGGTCAGGTCGTGCAGATCAGCCGCGTGAGAGCGCGATTCTTGCAGGATACCCCGATGTGGATTTTCTACCCCCGCTCTGTCGAATATGCTGTATCCAGTGACGGCGTGACGTTTGTCCCTGTCGGCAGATCGGATCACCCCGTTGCGGAGAAGCATCAGGAGCTTAGCACGAAGGAGTTCGGCCACCCATTGAAGGACGTAAAGGCGCGCTTCGTAAGGATTCGTGCCGCGAGCGTCGGCGTATGTCCCCCCTGGCACGCCGGTGCAGGTGGCAAGCCATGGACATTCTGTGATGAGATCACTGTTGAATGACTTGCATTCGACCATGATATCGCAACCGATGAGCCGGAGGCCCTTCATCAATGGGGTGGTGCTCGGTGTGTCCGCCGCTGCGGTGGGCAGCTGCTTCGCCTGGTGGTCCTGTTCAACTCCGTCCGGGCCGTCGCCCAACATTGTCCTCATCAATATCGATGACCAGGGGTATGCCGATCTTGGATGCTATGGCGCGCCGGGGGTTCCAGACCCCCAGCATTGACCGGCTGGCAGGCGTTTCGAGACCGTGTGGTCGACGACGATCGATGCCCCCCGGCCGAATCCGATTCCCGATGCCAGGGAGGTCACTGCTGCGTTTGATCCTGTGGCCGCGCGGTTCGTCCGCGTAGTTGGCCGGAACATGGGGACATGCCCATCCTGGCATCCCGGCGCGGGCGGCAAGACGTGGCTCTTTGCGGATGAGATCGAGGTGCGGTAATCCGGAGAAGTGCCGTAGCCCGGACAAGTGATGCCGTTCAGAAAAGTGAAGAAGTCCAGAAAGGTTGATTGATATGCGTCACGTCGGGCAATTGGCCGTTCTCTTGTTCTCTCTCCTTCCGCTGATGGCAGGATCACAGCATGCGGATCCTCGGAAGAAGGCCAGCTCACGTCCGGGTCCGTCAATCGACAGGGTGTATGCGAACTTCAAGAATCCTCCTCATGGATACGGCGAGGTGGCCTTCTACTGGTGGGTCGGAGACACCCTTACGCGGGAACGCATCCGGTGGCAGCTTGATCAGCTGCAGGGGAAGGGTGTTGTCGGGCTTCAGGTAAACTACGCCCACACCGATTCCGGCGGGCTGATCTGGGGATTGAGCATGCCGAGTCAGCCGAAGCTCTTTTCGGAGGAGTGGTGGGAGCTGTTCGGATGGTTCATGAAGGAAGCGAAACAGCGGGGCATGTCGGTCAGCCTCAGCGACTATACCCTCGGGATCGGACAGGGATCCTATGTGGACGAGGCTCTCGCAGACCATCCTGAGATGAATGGATCGGAGCTGAGGTTCGAGAAGCAGTTTATCTCGGGCCCCGCGCCATTGACCTTGCAGCTCCCCAGCGAGCCGCTCTCGATCAGCGCTCACAAAGTCGGGAAGGATTCCGTTCCTGTTGCGGAGACAAGGATCGACCTTCTACGGTACGTAAAGAATCGTGAACTGACATGGAAGGCGCCTGGCGGGTCATGGATGGTGTCGTGCGTGTGGGCGGAGCGCATCGTGCCTTCGCTTGACCCGATGCATGCGGTCTCCGGCAAAGCGTACATCGACAAGTTTTTCGGACGGTTTGCCCGACGATTTCCCGGTGAGACGGGGAAGGGGATCAACTATTTCTTCTCTGATGAGCTCTCGTTCCGCCTGCAGTACCCGATCTGGAACGATGCCTTCGCCCGCGAGTTTTCGAAGCGGAAGGGGTACGACATCCGGCCGCATCTCCCCGCACTATTCGTCGACACGGGGCCCGAGACTCCCAGGATCCGTCTCGACTACAACGACGTCATGGTGGCGCTGAGCGAAGAGCACTTCTTCCGCCCCCTCTACCAGTGGCACGAGGATCGGGGCATGACCTTTGGCTGTGACCACGGAGGGCGGGGGAAAGATGTGGCCGAGTTCGGCGACTACTTCCGTACGCAGCGGTGGAACCAGGGGCCGGGTTGTGATCAACCCCGGTTGGAGCAGGATATCGTCAAGAATAAGGTGGCCTCGTCCATTGCGCATCTGTACCGGCGGCCGCGCGTATGGCTTGAAGGCTTCCACAGCAGCGGGTGGGGAACAAGCTCGGCCGATCTTGCTGATGCGACGTTCGGCAACTTCGTGATGGGGCAGAACCTCCTGACATTGCACGGCCTCTACTACTCGACGCACGGGGGCTGGTGGGAGTGGGCGCCGCCATGCAATCACTTCCGCATGCCGTACTGGCAGCATATCGATCCGTTCCTCTATACCGTGCAGCGACTCAGCTACGTTCTTTCGCAAGGCCACCACCGGTGCGATGTCGCCATCCTGTACCCGGTTGAGCCGGTCGTCGCAGGAACAGCAGGACAGGAAGCGGTCGCTGCCGCGTTTTCCGCGGGTGAAACATTGTACAACGCCGGAATCGATTTCGACTTCATGGACTATGAGTCGCTGGCGCGATCGACAATCCAGAACGGCAAGATTGCGGTGTCGGGCGAGGAGTACAGGGTGCTGGTTATCCCCTCGATGAAAGCCATCCGCTTCGCATCGCTGAAGAGAGCCCGTGAGCTGGTTGCATCGGGAGGCACGGTGGTGAATATCGGGAGCGTTCCCGAAGTCAGCGAGAAAGGGAGAGGGAACAGGGAGTTCGACGCCATCCGTTCGAGCTTGTTTGGCGATGCGAAGTCAGTCCGGGCGGGACTTGCGCCCCTGCGGTCAAACACCCGGGGGGGCGCTCTGTATCAATGCAGCCGCAACGACAGCCTCAGCCGTCTGGTGGACGGGCTGTTCTCCCGTGACTTTTCGGTGGTGTCGTATCCGGCAGACGCGCCGAGAACGCTGCCCAGGGTGATGCATAGACGAGTTGCGGGCAACGATATCTACGCCGTCTACAACCTCCCCGCGGGTACCGAGTGCTTCTTCCGGAGCAAGGGGAAGGTGGACGTGTGGAATCCATGGACTGGCGAGCGCCGTCCATTGTACACGGTGCGTCGTGCGGGCGACGGGACAATCGTACGGCTGCCCCTGTCGCAGCGCGAAGTTCAGTTGATCGTGTTTGGTCCCGGGGAGAACGATGCGATCGTGGAAACCTCGACGCTGTCCACAATCGACTCTGTGGCGATGGTCGGGGGGAAGGTGATGCTGTGGGGTGGGAGCACCACGGCCGGTCGTGTGGAGGCAACAGTACGGTACGGGGGGACGATCCATAGCCTTGCCGGAGACGTCTCATCCGGCCGGACGGCGAAACCGCTGACGGGAGAGTGGGAGTTTGAGGTCCACCCCGTCCTGGACAACCGGTGGGGTGACTATCGCTGGCCGCCGACGCCGGAGCTGATCGGCCCCGAGGTCCGCCGTTTTGCGTACAGTGAGCCATCTGCGTCTGTCACCCCGGCCCTGAGCCCTTCCGGCGGTATACGAGCGGACACCGTGTCCTGCTCGTATGGCGCGCAGTTCTGGAAGCTCGGGCCGCTTCCCGGGATCATCTCAGACGATGCGCTTCCGCAGGCACAGGCGTTTGACCCCGATGTCCCCGTGAAATGTAACGGAGGGACGTATTCATGGCAACCGTATAACTTCTCCTGGCGCTGGGGTGTGGAGGGTGATCCCGGGCAGCAGGGGTATCACGGCCTCAAAGAGAAGGTTCACGATGAGTTCATCCGGCTGGGCAAAATGACCTGGGGATGGACGACTATAGTCCGGGAAGCCGAGGAAGGGGGGAGGTACTACTGTCTGTTCACGGGCCTGGTTGCTCCCGCGGAAGGAACGTATACCATCGAGCAGGGGCGTGTCCGTCCCGCAGCGATACGAGTCAACGGAGCTCCGGTCGATACAGCCGCACAAAGTGTTCGGTTGAATGCCGGCCTGAATACGCTCCTGCTATGGTATGACAGACCATGCGTCACGTACTTCGTTGTGCACGGAGCGGATGGTCCCACCACACCCGGGCGCCTGCAGGACCGGAAGTACGCCGGGAAGCCGTTGGCAATGCAGTGGTATGGCGATGCGTCAGTTATTCCTTTCGATACGAGGTTCAGGGAAAAGACCCCCGAGGGATGGTACGCTTTCAAGTCGGCGCCCGGCATGAAGCGAATGCGATTCGCTGCGCATGGTGACATCGATGTTACTGCCGGCGGCGAGCGCGTGCGTGTAACGAAGGGAGGGATCAGGGACGACGGTGCGGCAGACTACACGGTCGACCTCGACAAGGTCATACCGCGTACCGTCGACGTCGTCATACGCATTCAACAGAAACGCGGATACTACGGGGGAGCCGCCATCCCCGACCCGTTACGTCTGGAGTGTGAGAAAGGGCTTGCCGAGATCGGAGATTGGTCCAGGAACGACGCCCTCTATGCGTACTCGGGCGGAGCGCGGTACCGCAAGTCGGTACGCCTGAGTGTGGATGAGGCGAAGCAGAAGGTGGAGCTCGATCTGGGGTCCGTCGTTTCAACAGCCGAAGTCTGGGTGAATGGAATCAACGTCGGGCTTCGTGTGTCACCCCCCTGGGTCTATGATCTCTCGAAGTCCGTGCGCGAAGGGGACAACTCGATCGAGATGCTTGTCTATAATACTGCCTCCAATCATTTCACGAGTGTTCCGACGCGGTACCGGGGTGTGATCACGTCAGGCATCCTGGGGCCGGTGAGGCTGAACTTCACCGGCCGTGTTGTCCTGAAGGGTCAATGATACGACCGTTGTGCTTAGCTTCACGTCTCTCCTGAAAACCATGCTCCTGTGCTCTTCGCACCGAAGTATCGCACGTCACAACCGTGTGTCTTCTTGAAAGGAAGTATTCGTGATGACCCACAAAGCTATCATTCCCATCCTCTTTCTGAGTCTTGTCACCGGTGTATCTCCGGCACAACGGCTCGGAGGTGGCGGCGAGGCTCATCCGAACCTGGAAACAAACCAAGCCTCTCTGAAGAAATGGACTGACATGCGTTTGGGGATGTTCATCCATTGGGGGCCGGTGACCCTTCGTGGTACGGAGATCGGCTGGTCACGTGGTCCGCAGGTGCGGATAGATGAGTACGATAGTCTCTACAGGGAATTCAATCCGGTTCTGTTCAACGCGAAGGAATGGGTGGGCATCGCGAAAGCGGCCGGCATGAAATATCTCGTCATCACCTCGAAGCATCATGATGGCTTCTGCCTTTGGGATTCGAAGTACACCGACTACGACATCATGTCCGCTCCTTTTCATCGCGATGTTCTTCAAGAGCTGTCGGATGAATGCACGCGTCAAGGGATCATGTTCTGCACATACTATTCCATCCTCGACTGGCATCATCCACAGTACACGACACGCTATGGCGGTGATAGGCGCCCCGTGGACACGTCCGACATGAATATGTACAAAACATATCTGAAGCATCAGGTCGGAGAGTTGGTCAATGAATATCACACGAATATCCTCTGGTTCGATGGCGAATGGGAAAAGTCATGGACACATGCAGATGGGATGGGCCTGTATGCCTATGCCAGGAGCCTGAACGACGATTTGCTGATCAACAATCGAGTCGACAAGGGTCGGGCAGGTATGAAAGGAATGACCACCTCTGAGAAATTTGCGGGGGATTTCGGGACGCCAGAGCAGGAGATTGGGGCATTTGACAATGAACATCCGTGGGAATCGTGTGTTACGATTTGCCGTCAGTGGGCGTGGAAGCCCAATGACACATTGAAATCGCTCAAGGAGTGCATCCACACGCTTGCAAAGACTGCCGGCGGGGGGGGCAATCTTCTGCTGAATATCAGTCCGATGCTGGATGGGCGAATCGAGCAGAGACAGATCGACCGGTTGAAGGGCATCGGGAGCTGGCTGACCCAATTCGGGGAAAGCATATATGGAACTGTTGGCGGTCCGCTCAAACCCATCTCATGGCTGGCATCCACCAGCAAAGGGAATCGCATCTATGTGCATCTGCTGACGCCGCCCAAGGATGAGCTGAGACTGCCGACGATTCCTCACCGCACCATCAAGAGTGTTCACGTTTTGGGCGGCCCAGAACTGGAATCCCGCCGGCATGGCAACCAGGTTGTCGTGAGATTGCCACGTGAGCCGATTGACGAAAATGATGCCGTGATCGTGCTGGAACTCGATGGATCGACAGAAGGAATTGCACCGCTCGACGTGCCCACAAATATCTTCAAGGAAGTGGAAATCAGCGATGTCAAGCTGAAGACGCCTCCGCGTCCGACCTACCCGGCAAATGGAGTGCAATCACTCACGGACAAAGTCCGCGGCACCACGGACTTCCAGGATGGGAATTGGCTGGGATTTGAGCAGGAGGATTGTGAGGCGGTGATCGATTTGCATTCGGCCACAACGATCGCAGGGGTCGCCGTCGGATGCCTGCAAGCTCAGGGCTCATGGATCTTCTTTCCCAAGGCCATTGAGGTGTCCGTGTCTGAAAATGGAACTGCATTCAGATCGGCGGGGAACGTTGATCCAGGTGATCCCCAATACGATGAAGCATTTGTGACGAAAGACTTCACCGTACCCTTTGCACCCGTCACCGCACGGTTCGTCAAGATACGGGTGGCCAACGTCGGCGTGTGCCCCGTGTGGCACAAAGGGGCCGGCGGCAAGGCATGGGTGTTCATCGATGAGATCATGATTATCTCGTCATCCATTTCCAGGTGATCGCTCCATAGGACCATGGCGTGTTCTTCGGCGGATCGTCCGTTACACCTTTGAACGTCCCATCGTGTTGCCATAGAACACGAGCCTCAAGCCAGGTGTAGGCTCCAGCCTCATGCGCGAAGCTTGATCCGTCATCATCGTAGATGCGTGTCGTGCCTTGTGCTGTCCCGTAATGTCGGATCTCCAGCGGAAGGCCGTCACGAAGTTTCGACAGCTGTCTCTGGGGGGGAATCATGGAAATCATGCCGCCATCTTTGACAAACAGAGGGATTCTCTCCAGTCCGGCGGCCACAGTAACAACCTGGGCTTCTCCGGCATACGTGCCGGTGTAGAAGTCAAACCATTTGCCGTGGGGGAGGAGGACCTTTCGCTGTTTCTCACCGGCGAACATTGGGGCCACAAGGAGGTATTCCCCCATCATGTACTGGTCTTTGATCTCCTGACGCGCAGCGCGTGCATACACATCGGTGTCACTGTCGGTGGGCGTCAAAGATGGCTCTAATACCATAGCGCGGAAAGGCGGGGTTCCCTCGCTGTAGTATTTGGCGAAGGCAGTATACAGATAGGGAAGAAGCCGGCTCCGCAGGAAGGCAACGTCGCGTACCGCGGGGAACACGTCAGGGAACGACCAGGGTTTGGTGCCGTCCGCCCAGGCGTTGATCGTTGCCATCGGTGAGAAACAGCTCGACTGCATCCTCCGTACCCATTCTTCTCCGGACGTTGAGCTGCGAACTTCTGGTGTCCACAGCACACCGGAAAAACTACTGTTGACGAGCGCTGTGACAAAACCGGCATGGCTGTAATAGTCAGAATAGAGGACAAACGGAAACGCACTTGCGCCGGCATTTGAACCACGAACCAGGCCGTACGTTCTCCTGCCCTGTCTGCGAAAGAGATCGAGAATCATCCTTTGAAGCTGAAGCGGATACGTTTGTCGCATCTGCTCGCCACTCAGCCCTGAGGGAAACGTGGCGACATCGGGCCAGAGCCATGAGTCATACCCGTCGCATTCGTCAATCTTGTATCCGCTCACACCGGGGCTGATGTGGTTCTTCGTGAAATGGTCTGACAGGATCGTGCGGGCTTCGTGCAGAGTGTAGTCGGGAACAGTCCCGCACCACACCGTGTGGGATCCCGTGTACGGCTCGATAGGTTTGGCGATGGATGCTTCCGGGGATACATACGGATTCACCCACAGATTGAGACGAACACCCTTGTTCTTCATTTCTTGAATGAACCGATCGGGATTTGGGAACCGGGACTTGTCCCATTCATAAGTGCAGGGATACGCTCTGCTTTGCCATCCCGGCTCCAGACCGATCACCTCCAGAGGGAAATCGTGCTTTTCAAACGACTCCACTTCTTTGCGAACATCAGACTCAGAGAAAGCCGTCGGCACGCGCTGCCAGAACCCCAGTCCCCATTTGGGAGGCAAGACGCCTCCTCCACAGAAGAGATTGTATCGCTGGACAACATCAAGTGGTGTGGGGCCACCGAAGACGTATACCTCTACTCCGTTTGCGGGGATGAGGATTTCCACGACGTCGGATTGCGGCTGCGACGACCATTGCGGATCAGTGGTGCGATCTCTCACCTCCGGCGGGTGCGGACTGTCTTTGCGTACAGCCGTTCCGATCCAAACATCGATGTAGCGTGCTGCATTGATCAATACACCATATCCTTTGCTGGAGATATAGAACGGTACCGGAGCATGCGTGCGGCCGTTGTCCTGGTCACCGTAGTGATCGACATGCAGACGGAGAATTCTCCCTCGCTGGTGAACAGTTTGAAAATTCAGACCAAAGCCGTATATTTGCTCGTCGTCCTCCAGCGGGAACCGCAGATAGGTTTTTCCGTCATGCATGACAGCAGAGATATCCGCGTCTCTCAGGGGGAACTCAATGGGTGCTTTGCGTGAGAGCGCATCCGAGCGCGGGACGATTCCTGCCATATCCAGGAGACTCACGGACTCGGGTGTTCCTACGTCAGATTTCCAGACCCCCGGGGCTACACCCCTCCATGAGGCAACGGTTCTTTTCGGTTGCTCTGACACCTTCTGGCGGTAGCTGTGAGAGCTCTCTTTCGCGGGGCAACCCAGGGACACTATGGCGCTGAGAAGTACAATGATGACTTTCAGAAAATTCATGTGCTGTGTCCTTTGATCAGTCTTCATCCGACGTAGAAAGCCACCGCCTTTGGCGGTGGTGGTTCAGCGATATTCATGTCACCCCAAAAGTAGACAAACGGCATGAACAAATCAACCACCGGTTTCCAAACGCTTTGGAGGAAGAATGCATAGAGCATTGTGGCTGATGATGTGTGCAGTTTGCGTGGACGATCAAGATATCGAGCCATATACGCGCGGGCGACAACAAAGAATGAACCTACTCAGGAGCCGAAGATGAAACTGCTCGCAAGTATTCTCCTCTGCTTCTTTTTCGGGGTCGTTGTGGCCCAGGAACCCGATTCCGTGAAAGAACGGCGTATGCAGTGGTTTGCCGATGCGAAGCTCGGCATCTTCATCCACTGGGGCATCTATGCCGTGAATGGAATCGACGAGTCGTGGTCGTTTTACAACGGCTACCTCAAATATGATGATTACATGAGGCAGTTGAAAAATTTCACTGCTGCAAAGTACAATCCTACCGCCTGGGCTCAGCTGTTCAAAGAGAGTGGTGCCCGCTATGCAGTGATGACGAGCAAGCATCATGATGGCGTGGCCCTCTGGGATACGCGGCAGAGCGATCTCAATGTCGTGAAGAAAACCCCTGCTGCTCGTGATCTCATCGCACCGTTCTGTGATGCGCTGCGCAAACAGGACCTCAAGGTTGGCCTCTATTTTTCCCATCTGGATTGGTCGCATCCGGATTATCCCCACTTCACCAAGACGGAAAAACGCTACGATAAGGACTCGGTACGGTGGAATCGATTCCTGAAATTCCAGCGCGCGCAGATCGAAGAGATAGCAACACAATTTCGCCCCGACCTGTTCTGGTTTGACGGCGATTGGGACTACTCCGCGGAGCAGTGGAAAGCCCAAGAGATGCGGGAACAAATAGCGAAATGGCTCCCGAGAACCATTGTCAACTCCCGTATCAATGGATATGGCGATTATGACACGCCGGAGCAAGGTGTCCCTATCATGCCGCCCAAGAGCCGCTGGTGGGAGTTATGCATGACGATGAATGATTCGTGGGGCTACCAGGGGAACGACAAGAACTACAAGACCCCGAACCAGATCATCAGGATTCTGGTGGATTGCATCAGCATGGGAGGAAACCTGCTGCTGGATATCGGACCACAGGAAGAAGGCACCATTCCTCCGGAACAGGTGGACATTCTCCACGAGTTGGGAAGGTGGACGAAGAAGCATCAGGAGGCGATCTATGGCACGGTCGCGGGCATTCCCAAGGAGTACTACTACGGACCTTCAGCCTTGTCGAAAGATCGCTCGATGCTCTTTCTGTACCTCGAGGGTCAGCCGACGGGCCCGGTGCTCATTAAAGGTCTGAAGAACAAGATCAATCGAGTGTGGGTTGTCGGCAACGGGACGAAACTCGAGACAAAAATCATGATGAAGCAGTATTGGAGCGCAATTCCGGGCCTGGTGTATATTGACGTCCCGAGTCACGTGCTTGACAAGCAGGTGACGGTACTTGCGGTTCTCCTCGACGGACCAATCGATCTGCTTCACGAGAATACCAAATAGCCAGTCTGCAGAGGAACAGAAGCCATGGAAGATCAGGTTAATCGCAGAGAGTTTATCAGACAAGGCGCCTTTGCCGGGGTAGGGATTGCCCTTGGTGGAATGTTCAGTGCAGCGTGCAGCTCTACGGGGCTAACCAGCTCTCCGCCGCCGGCACGAATCGCAAAGCCGATGGACGTGGTGCGTATCGGATATGTTGGTGTCGGAGGGATGGGCAGCGCTCACGTGGAAAATCTGCTCAAGATCAAGGGCGCTGAAATCCGCGCCGTGTGCGACATAGTAGAAAGCAAGGTGCAGCGGGTCCAGGAGATGGCCGTCAAGGCGGGACAGGCAAAACCGGAAGGGTACTCCAATGGAGAACTCGATTTCAAACGTCTGTGTCAGCGGGAAGATCTTGATCTCGTCTACACGGCTACACCCTGGGAATGGCATGTGCCGGTGTGTCTGGAGGCGATGAACGCAGGAAAACACGCCGCGACAGAAGTCCCCGCCGCCGTGACACTCGAGGAGTGCTGGCAGCTCGTTGAGGCATCCGAGAAGACCGGGAAGTACTGCATCATGATGGAGAACTGCAGCTATGACGATATCGAGATGATGATTCTGAATATGGTCAAGAAGGGACTCTTCGGGGAGGTGTTGCACGCTGAATGTGGCTACTTGCACGATCTGCGCTCCGTGAAACATGATCTGAAAGGAGAAGGTCTCTGGCGGCGGGCGCATTCAATGAAACGGAATGGCGATCTGTACCCTACCCACGGTCTGGGACCGATAGCCCAATGCCTCGATATCAATCGCGGAAACTCCTTTGACTATCTGGTGTCCTTCGGGACAAAAACACGAGGTCTGCATCGTTATGCTGTTGACATGTTCGGGGCTGACAGTCCACAGGCGAAAGAACGCTTCGTCTTGAGCGATGTGGTGACCACGCTGCTACGAACCATGAGCGGTGAGACAGTTGTGCTCACCCACGACACGAGCTCGCCTCGACCATACAGCCGGAATATCCTCGTGCAGGGGACGAAGGGGATTGTCAGAAAGTATCCCGAACCGAAGGTCTGTATTGAAGGGAGAAGCAAGAACGATGCGTGGGAACCACTCGAAGGATACAAGAAAGAGTTCAGACATCCGGTCTGGGTTGAACTCGAAGAGCAGAGTAAGGGAGCAGGTCACGGCGGAATGGATTTCATCGAGGATTATCGGCTGATCAACGCATTACTCAAGGGAGCGGAACCCGATATGGATGTGTACGACGCAGCGGTCATCAGCGCCGTGACAGAACTCAGCGGGAGGTCGATTGCCGAGAACGGTGCCCCGATGAAGTTTCCGGATTTCACCCGTGGCATGTGGAAGAACCCACGCGAACTGCGCGTGATGGGACCGAAACAATAAGGAGGTCATTCCTGTCTCACCTGCCGCATCGTGTGTGAAATCTTGATTGTCCAGGCATACTTGCACGGCCCCTTCTTCTGAGCCGACGGGGGGATTTCCAGGACACCCCCCTTCCCGACTGCTTCCCACTTCAGTTCTTCGCTCCGTCTTTTTTACTCGTCAGACACACCTTTCCATCCCTGTACGGAGTTCTGATATTTTCCGTACACTGCGCTGTCCACAACGATCAATCCGGCTTTGAAAAATAGACTCCGATCCAGGCTCCTTCTTTCCTGAATGCGCTGAATATCTCCTTGAGGATATTCGCTTTTGGATGTGAAGAGAAAAATGTATGTTCTCATGGGGGTCTTCCTTCTTGCTCATCGGGAGTTCCGGCCTGTTTTCCCCGAAGGAGAATTTGGAGTGTATTTCGAACGCACCCATCCTTGATTCCATGTGTGGTTATCTCTATCTTTCGGCACTTTCCTAACCACAAGAAATCAGAACTCCCCTTTGAAATGACGTGGCGGCGGACTACGACCCTCTGCGACTCGAAGAACAGGCTTCAATCGGAACGGACCTTGCTGAAGAATTCGCATGAATGATATTGGCATAGCTCTTGAACTGAAAGGTGTCTCCAAGTCCTACCCCGGCACACTGGCCGTGGACAGGGTAGACCTGGCCGTTCGGACGGGGGAGGTGCACGCTCTCATCGGAGAGAACGGCGCCGGCAAGAGTACGCTGATGAAAATCATCGCTGGTTCGTTTGACGACTATACAGGAGAGGTATTCGTCGGCTCGAAGAACATCCAACTTCATACACCCGCAGCCGCACGGGCAGTAGGGATCGCGATGATCCACCAGGAGCTGAGTCTCGCTGCGCCTCTGAACATCGCGGAGAACATACTTGCCGGTCGCTTACCTGCCCGTCGTGGGATCGTGGACCGCGGGCTGATGTTGAAGGATGCCCGCCGATGGATGGGGCTGGTGGGACTGGCGAATCTGGATCCTCTCACGGCGGTGGAGACCATCTCACCGCATGAGGCCCAACTCGTTGAGATTGCCAAGGCGTTGGCCAATCGCCCCTGCATCCTCGTCATGGATGAACCCACCAGCGCACTCAGCCGCGAAGAAGTCCAACACCTGTTCACGGTCATACGAAGGCTTCGCCGCGATGGGCTTGCGATCATCTACATCTCCCACCATCTTCCAGAAATCCTGGAAATAGCCGACCGTGTGACCGTCATGCGTGACGGCCGGAAGGTCGGCACTCACAGCATTCCTGACGTGTCGGAACTGCAGCTCGCAGAAATGATGATCGGAGGTGCCGTGTCCGATCTCTACGCGAAGCGGAGGATGCAGCCTTTTGAAGAACGATTTGTTGTGAAGGGCATCACCCGTTACGGATTCTTTCATGACGTTTCTTTTAGCATCCGCGCCGGCGAGATCCTGGGTCTCGCCGGTCTCTCGGGCTCGGGCCGGAGCGAGCTGGCCAGGTCGCTTTGCGGAATCGATCCCATGGACAAGGGTTCAATCGCTCTCAGCGGCAAGCCACTCAGGTTCCGGAACTATGGGCATGCAGTTTCGGAAGGAGTCGTGTACGTGCCCGAAGATCGCAAGGCTCAGGGCATTGCACTACGCCTGAGTGTGAGAGAGAATGCTCTTTCAGCAATCATTCCACGTCACTCCCTGCACGGGATCTATTCGGCGGCGAGGGGATCGAACCTTCTGCAAGGCCTCCTCCGTCAGCTTGAAATCGTGCCGCCCGATCCGAAACGTATTGCCGGCACGCTCTCGGGGGGCAACCAGCAGAAAGTCCTCCTGGCAAAGTGGTTTGCAACCCAACCGGAAGTACTGGTTCTCGACGAACCCACGCGCGGCGTGGATGTCGGTGCGAAAGTGCTGATCCACAAGGCTATTGCTGAAATCGCCGATTCCGGCAAATGCGTATTGCTGATTTCTTCGGACCTGCCTGAGCTTGTTGGACTGAGCGACCGGATCATCGTCATGTGCAAGGGTCACGTGATTGGAGAGATGGACAAAGCCCGTGCGACCGAGACCTCCGTTCTGCTTGCGGCAAACGGCGAGAGAGGAGCGTTGTCTGCATGAAGGGCAAGGAAAGGCTCCACGGGATTCTGAATACACTGGGAGTCTACGTGCTGGTTCTTGCTCTGTTTGCCGTCGGGTGTCTCCTCTCACAGGAGTTCTTCACGGAGAAGAATCTCCTGAATACCCTTGGGGCAGTGGCACTCCTCGGCATCGTTGCTGTAGGAGTCGCCTTCGTTACGTACAGCCAGCACTATCTGGACCTTTCGATCCCGGGGATCATGGCACTTTCAGGAATCATTGCCGTGTCCGCCCTGCCCTACGGTTTCATGGCGAGTCTCACGGCCGGCATTGCTGTGGGTGTCACGATTGGACTGGTGAACGGCCTGGTGGTCGGATATCTGCGGCTGAATCCCATTATCTGGACGCTTGCGATGATGTCTGTCCTCTCCGGTGTGATTCGGAAGGTATACGCAGGCAGGCAGGTCTACCCCGACGAAGCGACTGCAGCCGGCCGCGCATTCCTCGATCTGTATCACACCGAGATCTTTGGGTGGCTTCCCCTGCCGATCGCACTTTTGGCGTTCATTGCAGCCGCAGGCACCGTTATCATGTGGAAAAGCGGGTTCGGCGCCCGACTAAAGCTGACAGGTTCTTCGTACGAGGTGGCACGGATGACCGGAGTACATGTGCCGCGCACAGTCATGACGGCGTTCGTGATCTGCTCGGTCAGCTCTTCCATTGCGGGAATTCTTCTGACGAGTTTCAACAGAGTGGGTGCTCAGTACATTGGCAAGGGATATGATTTTGATGCCATTACGGCTGTCGTGATTGGCGGCATGACGCTGACCGGAGGGCGAGGGAGCGTACCTGGCGTGGTGGGGGGTGTCATCGTTATCGCATTGCTGAACAACATCATGTCACTGGTGAAGATTGGGGACTTCACTATCGGTTCGTTCGAGAAGACGATCATCCAGGGCGCAATCTTTATTCTCGTGGTCGGGATCAACTCATATGTGCAAAGAACGTCGGGCCTGGATGATGCGTGATGACAGGCTCACATCCCTCGCCTATCGCGGGAGAGTATACATTCTGCTGCTGCTGATCGTCGGCGTCATGACGGCAATTGCGCCGAACTTCGTGACGGCGGGGAACTTCGCGAATATCCTGAAGGCGGCAGGGATCAACCTTCTGGCGGGGATCGGATTCACGATCGTCATGATCAGCGGCCAGCTCGATCTCTCCATCGGTTCGGCGATGACCATGGGTGGCATGATGGTTGTCGGACTCGAACCTGAGTTGGGCTGGGTCGGCAGTTTCTCCGTCGCCATTCTGTGCGGTGTTGTGCTGGGACTGGTCAACGGTTTTCTCGTGGCCAGGACCAAAGTCAATTCCTTCATTGTCACCCTCGGCACAATGATCATTGTGCAGAACGCCGTCTTCCTCTACTGTAGGGGGGGGACAATTCCGGCAAGCACATTTGAACTTTCGGACTGGTTCCAGCGCGCGATCGCAGCCGGTATGACGCCCCAGATCATGCTGCCCTTTATCGTTATGGGTGTCCTCGCGGCGTTTCTCCGGTTCACACCGACAGGCAAGGGGTTCTCTCTGGTGGGCGGGAATCAGCAGACGGCATGGTACGCCGGCCTGAATGTACAGCGGTATTTGATAGGTGCATTTGTGCTCTCCGCCATCCTTTCGACCCTCGGTGGGGCAATTATTGCCATGAGTGAGGCCGGCGCCAATCCAACCATGGGGGACAGCTCGTTGATGACGATCGTCGCTGCCGTCATTATCGGCGGCACGTCCATGCGCGGTGGAAGGGGGAGCCTCACCGGCACCACGATTGCGCTTGTGGCTCTGGCGGCATTGATCAACGGACTGAGTTGCCGTGGGGAAGGTTTTGAGGTCCAGCTGATGGCGAGCGGATTGGTTCTTGCCTCGATCATCCTGTATGATGCCTATACCGAACACAGGCGTGAAATGAGGCGCGGACGGAAACCGGATCTTCTCAAAGAACTCAGGATGTTGTCTCAGTAAGTCTTGCGACAAACTGCACGCCGGGGCCTTGATCTGCCGGAGTGGCAATATGCTCACGAGAGAAGCGAGAACATGGAGGCGCGGATGATTCTGCGATTGTTGGCTCTAGTACCGCTGGTGCTGATGGCGACACTGCCCGGCTGTCAATCAAGATCAGGGGGAGCGATGAGTGAGGAGGAAAAGAAGCGGGCGTGTGAAGAGGGCCTCGCAGTGGACCTTTCGGGGTTGAAATCGGATGACGGTCAGCCACTGATTGTGATCGACGATTCACCGTTGACTCCTCCACCTCGCCCGGCCACGATGAATGCACTCACATTAGAAGATGCTCTTTACTGGTACGACATGGAGTATGCAGGCTGGCAGGGCGTCAAGCAGAACCTTCCCGCGTCACCGAAGTCTGGAGCCAAAGGAAAACGTGTGGTCTGTTTAAGGCATATGGATCATCCCTACACTACGGCGTACACGCGGGGGATGCAGAAGGTCGCAGATGCGTATGGCATCACGCTCAAAACACTGACGGCCGGGAATGCCGACGTCAATATCCAATCGCAACAGGTGGACCAGGTCATCAATGAAGGACCCGACATGGTCATCATATTCCCGGTTGACGCGAAATCGGTTGTCCCCATGCTTCGGAAGCTCAACCAAGCCGGGGTTCCTACGATCACCAGCAATCTTATTCCTGTTGATGCGGGCATGCCGTACACATTGGCCTGGACGGGGCCTGACGACTGGGGCCAGTTCCGCATGCTGGCCCGTGAGTTCGCCCGCCGGATGAACTACCAGGGAGGATACTCAATCGTGCAGCACATGCCCGGTGGGTCGCCGTTCTTTTCGCGAACCTATGCCATCATCACGGAGCTGAAGAAGATTGCCCCGAAGATGAAGTTGCTGGAAATGCAAACCACCAAACTGGAAGCGGAGAAGAGCATGCAGGTGGTCTCCGACTGGATCACGAAGTATGGTTCGGATCTGAAGGGGATTGCGAGCGCCGATGACAGCGGCGCACAGATCGGCATCAACGAAGCCTGCAAGAGGGCAAATCGGGAAGACATCATCCGTGTGGCCGCCGGGAATAGCAAGGTCGGCATGGATTTCATCAACGCCGGCACGCTCCATGCCATTACGTACCAATCAGCCGAAGCTGACGGCGCACTCCCGATGAAACTCGCAGGGGAATGGTTGTGCGGAAAGGAAATCGCGAGGCCTGTCTATTATCTGAAGAAGCATGTCATCACTGCGGCGGACGTTGTGCAATTCATGCCTGCGCAGTGGTGAAGACCGCTGCGCAGCCTTCATACAGCACCCGTGTAAGGGGATCAGTTCTATGGCCAGTAGTCGAAGCGGCGCACATATCAAATGGTATCGCACACCGCTTGACAGGAATACTCTGACGCACCTGAATACCAGGAGCAACGCCAAAGGATTTGTTCAGACGCTGGGACACTTGGGACTTATGATTCTGACGGGCAGCCTGGCACTGTATGCCGTAGGACGCTGGCCCTGGTGGGCCGTCGTGTTGATGGTGTTTCTGCACGGCACCCTTGCATCGTTCATGATCAATGCTGTCCATGAGTTGGTGCACAAGAGTGTGTTCAGGACACAGTCACTCAATGACGTGTTTGTGAGGCTCTTTGCCTTCTTCGGTTGGATCAACTTCGAACATTTCTATGCCAGTCACATGCGCCACCATCAGTTTACGCTCCATCCGCCGGATGATCTGGAGGTTGTGCTGCCCATACGGCTGATGGCGAAGCAGTTCTTCCAGACAGGATGTTTGAATGTGAAGGGCGGTTATGATGTCCTGAAAGTCACAGTGCGTCACGCCCGTGGTACGTTTGAGGGTGAATGGGAGAACAGGCTCTTTCCCCACCACCAACCGGAACAGGGGGGTCCCGTTATCGTGTGGGCCCGCACACTCCTTGCGGGTCATACAATCATCCTGGCGGTTTCGATCTCTCTTGGATGGTGGCTGCTGCCAGTCTTGACAACCCTCACTCCGTTTTACGGGAGTTGGCTCTTCTTCCTGTGTAACAATACACAGCACATCGGTCTGCAGGACAACGTACCGGACTTTCGGCTCTGTTGTCGGACGTTCACAGTCAATCCTCTGGTGGAATTCATATACTGGCACATGAACTACCATACTGAGCATCATATGTATGCTGCGGTGCCGTGCTACAACCTTGCCGCGTTGCACCGCGCAATCGAGCATGAGCTTCCGACCACGCCGCGCGGCCTCCGAGCCACATGGAAGGCGATCGCGGCAATCCTGAAGATCCAGAGAGAACAGCCCGGCTATCAGTATACTGCGTACCTGCCGAACAAAGCCGGGACATAGTCTTTTTCGAAAATCTCACAATCAAACCATCCTCCAATGGCGAGAAAGCACGGTGATGAACACAGTGTCGATACTGCTCACCCTCCCCCCGAAAGGTAAGAAGATGAAAAGGGCTGTGCTGACGCAGTGCGTTGCATATCTCCTCTGGTGTGCTTGTGGAGGGGTATGCCTGTCACAAGTGAACTATCACGTTGTTGCATCGGACGATTGCGGCGTCGACGGACAGCAACGGCATCTTGTTTCTGGTTCAAACTGGACCTTTACGGAACATGAGGTCAGCGATTCGCTTGTTCCCGGAGATTCCCCCCTTCGAAGCGTCTCGCACGGAAGCAAGGTGCACTATCGCTATTCCGGACTGAAACGAGAAGCACTGTACAAGTTGCGGATTGGCTACCTTACTGACAACAATGTCAGGTATCAACAACTCATGGTTGACGATCAGACCGTTGCAGATACAATCAAGCTCCTGACCTCTGAACCTCGTATTGTCACGATTGATGTTCCGAAGACGACATACGCGGACGGCCAGATTGATGTGGTTTTCACGCTCCTGCAAGGAAGAAACGCTGTCGTCTCGCAGATCGAACTTCTGTCTGATGTTTCTGGATTGCTGACGGTATTGAGTGTTGCCACGAAGAGCGATTTCGCCGGCATGGTGTCCGGGAAGGTCTCGGATCTGAACTCTGGAAGCATGATGGATGGAGCCTCAATCGTAGCATCGGTAAAGGGGTTCACTTCCGTCGAGACATTGACAAAGAGGAACGGCACATTTGCCTTTCGGGTACCGGAACGGTGGACGACGTCCGGTGAGGAGTTTGTTCAGATACGAGTCTCTCATGGCGCTGCTCACAAGGTAGCGCTGTTGACGCTCTTTGAGCTGTTTCCTGAAAACAACCCCTTGTGCGTCCTCCCGGAGTCAGTTCATGGAGTACACCAATGCCGCATCAGTTTGAATGGCGAATGGCAATTCACCATGAGTCCGGAGGACTCATGCTGGGTGAACGATTCATCCTCAGCCGGCTGGGCGCCGATCCGTGTCCCCGGTGAATGCCGGATGCAAGGTTTTTCGATTCAGCATGATCGGGAATATGCCTATCGACGAACCCTTGAGCTACCGCCTGACTTCAAGGGGAAACGAATCGTGATTCGGTTCGATGGCGTGTACAGCTATGCCC
>Ga0315287_10001654_pt1 | contig 20781 bp, 20 predicted proteins | sample YL17G11_0_MG_FD_205037 | JGI IMG/M metagenome (GOLD analysis project Ga0315287, IMG submission 205037) | Sediment microbial communities from Yellowstone Lake, YNP, Wyoming, USA - YL17G11_0 | ecosystem: Environmental > Aquatic > Freshwater > Lake > Sediment | place: USA: Wyoming | collected...
GAGTGTTCGGTGGGGCAGACATTCCTGTCTGCCTTGGTTGCTGACATTTCTAGGGCAGACAGGAATGTCTGCCCCACCGTGGGGAGCAATCCTCCAAGTTTTGCAAAAACACTAAAATCTACGGACCGACCCCTTTTTGCTCCGTGCTGCCGGCCACATAGATTTCGCCGTCGTCCAGCCGCAGGGTTTCGATGCGGACTTGCCGGCCGTTGTCTTCCGCGGCGGGCAGGGTCAACAAGGCCACGGGATGGCCGCCGGCCTGCCGCCATTCGAGATGAAGCTGCATGTCGCGAGCGGCCTGCGAGAGGCGATCGAATATCTTGTCCAGGGGCATTGGCAACAGCCCCGCCCGGGCCTTCACGATCCGCAACGCCAACACGTTCGGCTCGGACATGTAGGGCTCGACGGTCAGGCCGATGACGCTCGATTGGCCGTCCTGCTCGAAGCGACAGGCCACGGTGATCGCGTTGGGGCCAATGGTCAGCCGCGGGTCGCGGAGCGTTGGCGGCAGGGCGTCGGGATGGTTCTTCACCATGTCCACGGCCAGCCAGCCGTTGATCTGTTCGGCGGTGATCACGGCCTCCCAGCGTCCTTCCTTTTTCAGCGCGCTGGCCAAGGCGGTGGCCTGCTGGAGCATCTGGTCGCTGGCCTTTTCCTGCTCGGCCGGGTCGGCCTCCAGCGCCTCGCGGTAGAACGCCGGCTCGTACTGCGCAGCCAGATAGAGGCACAGCAGCACGAACAACGCGACAACCAGCAATGCGAGTGAGATTATCAGCAGCAGTCGGAGGAGTCGTTTTGACATCGCGGTCAAGTTCCTCGTCGGCCTCTAGATTTTGACAGACGATACTGCGTTGGCGTCTGGATCAACACGCCGCGGATTTTCCGCCCAAAGTAGTTGCCAAAGTGTTTCCTGTCGCCGGTGAGCAAGTGCGTGGCCGCCGCATGGATCGCCGCGGCCAAAATCGGTCGGTCCTTCTCAGGCAGGTTTTCACCCCCGAGCGCATCCAGCGGTAGATGCGCCGTGCAACTTGGCACGATTTCCATCGGTGCAATCAATTGGTCGAGCCGTTTCAGGCGATCCTTGCCCGCAAGGTTGCGTTTCACTTCTTGAATTGCGTAATCCGAGGTGAGGAGCCGAATGCCCTTCCGCCGCCACAACTCAAGAAAAGGACCTTCGGCGGAGTACGCCGCCGAAAACAGTACGTTGGCATCCAGAAACACGCGATCCAAGCGTTACGCTCCTGGCGGCTTCTCGTGCGCGATCTTGTTCGGGTCAAGGCCCATCCGGCGAACTTCCTTCACCGCCCAACGGTAGTCGGCCTTGGTCACGGCATTGTTCAAGAAGAACTCCGCCTTTCGCTCGGGCGTATAGATTTCCACCGGCAATGCGACCGCCGGTCGCACCGATAAACCGTCCTCGCGTTCTTCGATGATGACCGTGTCGCCTTCGGTAAGGGCAAAGCGGCGGCGCAATTCGGCGGGAATGACGAGCGTGCCGCGTTTGCCGATCTTGGTGATCTCTCGCGTGGCCATAGGCGCCTCGCCGCTTGGGGATTATCAATATATCAGAATATCTGATTCTCTTACTATTCTACCACCCTTTCGCATCATGGCAAGACCACGAACCGCAACAACGCGTAGTTCTTCTTGCCCGTCCGAAGCACCATCGTCGACTCGCCGGCCAGGTGGCCGGGGCCGAGTTGGGTTTCGAGGCCGTCGATGCGGCGGTTGTTCACATAGGCCCCGCCTTGGGTAATGATTCGCCGGGCCTCGCTCTTATTTTTGCACAGTCCTGCTTCGACCAGGGCGTCGATGATCGGCAGCCCTTCGCCCGAAAGACGCGAGCGCGGCAGTTCTTTGCTTGGCACGTCGGCGAAGATGCCGGCCAGTTGGGCGTCGTTAAGTTCGCTGATTTCGGCGCCGAAAAAGATGTCGGTCGCCCGCCGGGCCGTGCAGAGTCCTTCCTCGCCATGCACGAGCCGGGTCAATTCGGCGGCCAATCGCTTTTGGGCAGTCCGGCGGCCGGGTTCGGTCTGATGCACCGCGAGCAGCGATTGGATCTCTTCCTTGCCGAGGTCGGTGAAGAATCGCAGGCAGCGCCCCACGTCGGCGTCGTCGAGATTGATCCAATACTGGTAGAACTGGTAGGGACTGGTCCGCTCGGCCGAAAGCCACAAGGCGCCCGACTCGGTCTTGCCCATCTTGCTGCCGTCGCTCTTGGTCAGCAAGGGGCAGGTGACGCCGTAGAGTTGCACGCCGCGTAGCCGCCGGGCGAGGTCGATGCCGGCGGTGATGTTGCCCCACTGATCGCTTCCGCCCGCCTGCAACTCGCACTCGTAATGCTCGTTGAGGTACACGAAATCGTAAGCTTGCAGCAGCATGTAGCTGAACTCGGTGTAGCTCATGCCGGCGTCGGTCCGCTCCAGCCGACTGCGTACCGAATCCTTGGTGAGCATCACATTGACCGGGAAGTGTTTACCCACGTCGCGGAGGAATTCGAGGTAGCCGAATCGGCCCATCCAATCGTAGTTGTTCACGAGGATGGCCGATTTGGGTCCGCAATCGAAGTCGAGGAACCGCCGCAGTTGGGGCTCCATGCCGGCGATGTTCGCCCGCAGCGACTCGGCCGAGAGCAGGTTGCGCTCTTCGCTTTTGCCGCTGGGGTCGCCGATCATGCCGGTGGCCCCGCCCACCAAGACGATGGGCCGGTGCCCGGCCTGCTGGAAACGCCGCAGAACCATCAATGCCACCAAATGGCCGACGTGCAGGCTGTCGGCCGTCGGATCGAAGCCGACGTAAATCGTCCGCGGCTTCTCCATCAGCCGCCGCGGCAAGTTCGCGTCGTCGGTGGTCTGGTTGATCAGTCCGCGCCAGGATAACTCGGCAATAATGTGGTGCATATCCGTGTTGTCTCACCTCCACATATCATCGTTGGCGAACGGGTTCAGGGCGCCGCCGAGTTTCGGCTTGGGAAGGGCTTTCAGCGCGTGCTCGGCCAGGCGCAGGTCTTCCCGGGTGGTGATCTTCATGTTGATCGGCGAGCCGGGCACCACCGTCACCTTCTGCCCGAGCCGTTCGACCAGTTGGGCGTCGTCGGTCGCCCGGAAGCCGCCGCGCTTGGCGTAGGCCTCGACGAGCACCTGGCGGCGGAAGACTTGCGGCGTCTGCGCCTCCCAGAGTCCCTCGCGGGCGACGGTCGCCTCGACGGCGTGGTCGCGGCCGACGCGCTTCAAGGTGCCCGAGACGGCCGTGGCGAAGATCGCGGCGCCGGTCTTCTCGGCGGCGGCGAAGATTTCGTCGATCCAGGCGTCGGCCAGGCAGGGTCGGGCGGCGTCGTGGACGCAGACGAAATCCACCTCCGGCTTCACGCAAGCCAGCGCCGCCGCCACCGAGTCGGCCCGCTCCGCGCCGCCGTCGATCACGTCGATGCCCATAATGGCGATGTTCGCCGAAAACTTGAAGAGAAAATCGGTGCGATCCTCGGGCGAAATGGCCAGGATGGTCTGCGCCACGTCATTGCGGCTGAGGAAGCGCTCGGCCGAGTGCAGCCATACGGCCTTATTGGCCAGCGGCGCGAATACCTTCTTGTAGCTCTTGTCTCGGAACCGGCTGCTGCGGCCGGCGGCTGGCAGGATGACGGCGAACGTGGCCATGCGAGGGCTCCAGCGGTAAGCGTTCAGCTTTCAGCGGTTGGCATTGTCAACCATTGTGCGTTTTCGGCACGGGGCGTCAAGGACACCGTCCAATCGCCCGCCAGGGCCTCGATCCATGCGAAGCAGCTTTATTGAGAGGGGGTGGCTGGGCAGCCTACTTGGGCTTCTTCTTCAGCCACGCTTCGAGCTTCGTCCGCAAGTCGTCGACGACGGCCTCCAGGTCGTCTCCCTCGAGTTTTTTGTCGTCGAGCTTGTCGATCGCGGCTTCGAGGGTCTTCTGGAAATCGGCGAGAAACGCTTGTTGTGACTGCTCGCGTGCCAGCACGGCAAGGCCTTTGGCGCCGCTTTCCTCGTTGCCAAAAAACGCCCCCAAGACGGCGTAGAGCCGCTGCTTCATCCGCCGCCGGGAGACCGGTTTTTCGGTTTCCTTGCTCAGCCGCGACTCGTTGCCGCAGGCTTCGATGATGAACTGGCCGAGGATGGCGGCGGTGTCGACGGGGCTGATTCCGGCCGTGCCCGCATAGTTCAGCCGTCCCAGCGATTCGACCGCGATGCCCCGGGTGGAAAAGGTAAGCTTTGGGTCGGCGACATCCTTGAGGAGGCGATTGAAGACGCCGTTGTTGTCGCCCACCGAGCCGAGCCGCCCGAGCGTCTCGATGGCTTGGCCGCGGAGCCACTCGCGTCCGGGGCCGGCGGGGCTGGAAGGAATGTCGGCCGACGCCAGTTTGAGCATGGCCGCAGGCAGCGATTTGCGCGACTCATTCTCGCGAATGCCGGCCGCAACATGGCGCAAAATGCCCACCATCGCCGCCGCGCGCACGGCGTCGGGCAGTTTGACGTTCTCGACGGCCTCGATCAACACCTGTAGGGCGTCGTCCAGCGGCGCCGGCATTTCGGCGCCCGCCTGCTCGACGCGGTTGAGATCGCCGATCATCAGCGTGGCGTTGACCCGCACCGCCGGATGGTAGTTGCCGGTGGTGGCCAGCTTCTTCATGTACACCAGAACCAGTTCATTCAGGTGTTCGTGGACTTCGCCGCTCTTGGCCTGTCGGAATTCGTTGCGCAGCGTGGGGCGGTAGAGGTACACGTTGGCAAGGTTCTTCAACAGCGTCCACTGTGGCAAGGCGTAGTCGTTGTAGTATTTGTCAAACACCTCTTTTTGTCCGGCGGCGAACTTGCCCTCCCTCAGAATCTTCCCAACCTCGGTCCTCAGTCTTTTTGCCTCCTCATCGACCGGGTCCTCGTCGTACTGCTGGTCCGACTTTGGCTCGGGCTCGGCGGGTTCGACCGCTTCCGGCTCGGGTTCAGCGCCGCCCGGCTGCATCAGCCTCTGCAACGCGTCTTCTGGCCGTCGCCCTGTTGCCTGGGCCCAGCAGGGCTCGCAGGCGTATATTCCCATCAACAGTACGAAGAACAGCGAAATCACACTTCGCACCAGACAACCAGTCGGCTGGGGTTTCGCTACAACCATAGGACTTGCGGGGCCTTTCACTTCTTCGCCTTGAGAAAACAGACACTATATACAAGCTAACAACGGTTGGGTAGCCCTGTCAAGCTAAGGGGCTCTGTACAACGGGCCCTGGGCACCGTACAGTATCCATTGGAGGGAGATTCCGGCCAATGACGCTGTTGTACTGTTCGCCCTGCTTTCTGGACCACGAGACCGGCAACCACCCGGAGTGCGCCGATCGGATTCGGCGGATTCCCGAGCGGCTGGAGGCGGCCGGGCTGGCGGCCCGGTGCCAGCAGCCCGAGTACCAGCCGGCCTCCCGTCAGCGGCTCGCCCGGGTGCATTCGCCCGCCTACATCGACGAGGTTTGGGCCTATGCCAAGTCGGGCGGGGGGCACATCGAGGCCGACACCATTGTTAGCCCGGCCAGCTACGACGTGGCCCTGATGGCCGCCGGCAGCGCGTGCGACGCCGTCGAGCGGGTGGTTCGCGGCGAGGACACCCAGGGGCTGTGCCTGGTCCGTCCGCCTGGCCACCATGCGATGGTCAACCGCGCCATGGGCTTCTGCCTGTTCAACAACGTGGCCGTCGCCGCCCGACTGGCGATCGACGTCCTGGGCCTCCACCGCGTGCTGATCGTCGATTGGGACATCCACCACGGCAACGGCACGCAGGCCAGTTTTTGGGAAGACCCGCGTGTCGGCTTCCTCTCGATCCACCGCTGGCCGTTTTACCCCGGCATGGGCGGCGCCGATGAGACGGGCGGCGGCCACGGCCTCGGCGCCACGTTGAACTTGCCGATCGAGTTCGGCACGTCGCGCAAGGACTACCTGCGCATCTTCGGCGACAACCTGCAGAGGTTCGCCGCCCGCATGAAGCCGCAACTAGTGCTGATTAGCGCCGGCTTCGACACCCATCGCCTCGATCCGGTCGGCAACCTTGGGCTGGAAACCGAAGATTTCATCCCGATTACCAACATGGTCCTCGACGCGGCAGACGCCTACGCCGGCGGCCGTGTCGTCAGCGTGCTCGAAGGCGGCTACGATCCCGAAATCCTGGCCGATTGCGTGGAAGTACACTTGGCCGAAATGCTGAAGCGGGCGAAGGCGCCTAAGTGACCAAGCCGCTTACAACCCCCTTTCCCGGAGCGATTCACCATGATGCGACGTGCGTATAGGCTTTCCTTACTGATCGTGTTCTGCTGCACGTCGCTGGCCAACGGCGCAGCGACGGAGCCAACGCCGGAGAAGCCCGGGCAAAATGCGGCGCAATTGCAGAAGGCCAAAGACAGCGATTACGAACTGTACAAGGTCTTGATCGACACGCTCGACCAGGTCGAGCGGAACTACGTCACCGAGGTGAATCGCCGAGAGTTGATCGAGGCGGCAATTCGCGGCGCGCTCGGCAAGCTCGATCCGTATTCGACCTACATCGGGCCGGACGATCTGAGCCGATTCCGCACAAGCGTGGAGAGCGAGTTCGGCGGCATTGGAATCCAGATTTCCATGGACGACGGGCAGTTGCGCATCCTCAGCCCGATGGTTGGCACACCCGCCTATAGGGCCGGGCTGATGGCCGGCGATCGAATCGTCGAAATCGACGGCAAGAGCACCGACGGTCTGACGCTCGACGAGTCCATCGACAGACTCAAGGGGGCCGAGGGGACTTCGGTGACGCTGACCGTGATCCACTCGGGCAAGGAAAGCAAGCAGAAGATCGCCGTCACGCGGGAGAAGATTCACGTCGACACCGTGCTCGGCGACCGCCGCAAAACGGACGACACCTGGGACTTCATGCTCGATCAGAAACAGCGCATCGGCTACATCCGACTCACGGCCTTCAGCCGCGACACGGCCGGCGAGTTGCAGCGGGCGCTGGCGCAACTCCAAACCGAGAAGCTGCGGGGGCTGATCCTCGATTTGCGTTTCGACCCGGGCGGGCTCCTCAGCGCGGCCATCGAGGTCGGCGATCTCTTCATCTCGGAGGGCCGCATCGTCAGCACCAAGGGCCGCAACAGTCCCGAACGCGCCTGGGACGCCCGCAAGGAAGGCACCTTCGAGGGGTTCCCCATGGTCGTGCTGGTCAACCGTTACAGCGCCAGCGCCGGCGAGATCGTGGCCGCCTGTTTGCAAGATCACAAGCGAGCGATCATCGTCGGCGAGCGCACCTGGGGCAAGGGAAGCGTGCAGAACGTCATCGAATTGGAGAACGGCCGCAGCGCTCTGAAGCTCACCACCGCCAGCTACCGCCGTCCCAACGGCAAGAACATCCACCGTTTTCCCGACGCCAAAGACACCGACGAGTGGGGCGTCATGCCCGACAAGGGATTCGCAATCAAACTGGGCGACAGCGAAATGCTGGGGTTGATTCAGGACCGCCGGGCCAGGGATATCCTCCAGCCGCCGGGCAAGAATGGCGGCGCAGCCAAGCCGGCAACGCCGGCCAAGGGCGGGGAGGAGCCGTTCGTGGATCGCCAGTTGCAGGCGGCCGTGAAGTATCTCACGACGGAATTGGCGAAGGCCCAGTAGGAAAGGTGTGGCTTCTCGGCATTGTCAGACTGTGGTAGAATACATTCGGAGGTGAACGATGAAGCCGATCCAGTTTGAGACCATCGTTGGTAGCGACCGGGTGATCCGACCACCGGCCAATGTGACCATTCCGGAGGGCGTTCTTGAAGTGACGATCCGGCCCTTGCAGCCACCCACGACAACCGCTTCCGATGCGCCGAGTTCTGCTCGCGCCTGGCTGCTGGCATGTGCGGCAGAAGCGGAACAATCGGCGCCTAACTTGCCGTGTGACTTGGCGGAACATCACGACCACTATGCCCACGGGACGCCGCTCCCATGACTGTAGCGTTTGCCGACTCCTTCTACTACATTGCTTTGTTGAATCCGTTTGATCGCTTTCATGCGGCAGCCATCGACGCTACGCAAACGCTGGATCGTCCGTTGTTCACGACCACTTGGGTTCTCATGGAGGTTGCCGACGCACTCTCCGCCCCTGGTGTCCGGCAACTCGTCCACCGTTTTCTGCAACGCATCCAAGATGAGGGTGGCACACGGATTGTGGACGCGAATATGCACTGGTATTCTCGCGGTTTGGCGCTGTACGGAGCGCGGCCGGATAAGTCTTGGTCCCTGACGGACTGCATTAGCTTTGAGGTGATGGCCGAACATCAGATCACCGAGGCGCTAACGGGGGATCGACATTTTGTTCAAGCAGGTTTTCGGGCGTTGTTGCTGCCATCCCGCGTGGGATGAAACAACGAGACAGGACGGGGGCGATGCTTATCCTCACCCTGGAAACCACCTGCGACGAAACGGCGGCGGCCGTGGTGACCGACCGCTTGGAGGTGCTGGCCTCGGTCGTGGCCTCGCAGGACGACCTGCACCGGCGCTTCGGCGGCGTGGTGCCGGAAATCGCTTCGCGGGCGCACCTCGAGCGCATCCTGCCCGTGATCGACGAAACCCTGCGGAAGGCCAACCTGTCGCTGGCTCAAATCGACGCCGTGGCCGTGGCGAACACGCCCGGGCTGGCGGGATCGTTGTTGGTGGGCCTGTCGGCCGCCAAGGCGCTGTGCGTGGCGCGGCAGATTCCCCTGGTCGCCATCAACCACCTGCAAGCCCACATCTACGCCTGCCGACTCGCCGCCGGCCGCGAGGTGTTTCCTTGCGTCGGCCTGATCGTCAGCGGCGGTCACAGCAGCCTGTATCGTTGCAGCGGGCCGCTGGACTTCGAACTGCTCGGCGGCACGATCGACGATGCGGCCGGCGAAGCCTTCGACAAGGTCGCCGCCATGCTGGGACTGCCCTATCCCGGCGGACCGTCGATCGAACGCGCCGCCGCCGGCGGCAATGCGAAGGCATACTCGTTCCCCCGCGCCTTGCTGCGCGATCCGCGGCTGGACTTCAGTTTCAGCGGGCTGAAAACGGCGGTGCGGTATGCGATTGCCGCGGCGAAAAAGGGGTCAGAACTATTTTTCCCCGGGGCAGGGAGGATTGCGGACGTCGCGATGGAAAAAAATAGTTCTGACCCCTTTTTCCGGCTGAGCCCCGAGCAGGTCGCCGATCTTGCCGCCAGCTTCCAAGAGGCCGCGGTCGATTGTCTGGTGGGCAAGACGTTCGCTGCGCTGAAGCAGACCGGCATGTGTACGCTCTGCGTCGGCGGCGGAGTGGCCGCCAACTCCCGGCTGCGCCAACGACTGCAAGAAGAAGCCGACCGGCGGCGCATCGCATTGCACGTCGCTCCGCTGCGGCTATGCACCGATAACGCCGTAATGGGCGCGATCGCCGTCGAACGGCTCAGAGCCGGCCGCGTCGAAGGACTCGACTTGGACGTGTTTCCCGGCGTGATCCGGAAAGCGGTCTGAAGCGGCCGGCAGTCTATTTTCCGCCAACTGGCTAGAATCCGCCGCCAAGACCACCGCCGCCGCCACCCTGTCCGCCGGCTTGGCCGGAGAAGCCGCCGAAGCCGGTACCCAAGTTCGATGACTCTGCAGACCCCGAGGCCATATTGAAGACGGTAACTTCGGACACGCCGGAGAACAGCGGAACGCAGGTGATGCGGACGTATCTGCGGTCGGCCGAGATCACGGCGGTAGCGGCCAAATTGGCGCCCTTAGGCAGGGTGATGATCACCGGCTGATACCCCACGGCGCCGCCGCCAAAGAACGGGAAGCCGTCGTTGGCGGCGCCCGCCCCGTTTCCGCCGCCGCTGCGGGCCAGGGCCAACTGTTGGAGCACGCTGGGATCGACCGCCGCGTTAAGCTGTTGGGCGAGGATTTGGCGGTTGACGGCCAATTGCCCGCCGACCGCGTTGGCCACTTGCTGCTCGCGCAGCGGCTCCTTGCGCCGCCCGGCCTTCAAATCGAACGTCACCAGGGCTTCGTCGTTGTTCAATGTTACCTTCTTGCGCACGTTGGCGGAGTTGGGGCCGCGGTAATGGGTGATGACTTCGACGTTGACCCGGCCGCCCGTGACGTTGCCCCAAACGCGCCGCACCAGCAGGCGGTACGTGCCGTCAAAGCCCTTCGGACACACGTAGACCTCCGCCCGCCCGCCCAGGCTGTCGCGCCCGGCCTGTGCGGTCGCATCGCCGAGCATCACGCCACCGGCGGCGGTTCGCGGATTGCGCAACGAGCAAACGGACCCGCTGGGTTCCTCGACGAGCAGGTCGATTTCCGCTTCGCCGGTGTAGGTGACAATGGCCACGCAATCGCGCTGCACGGCGGCATCCAAAGCCGTGCGGAACGCTTCGGCTTCCTTGGTGCGCTTTGCGGCGTGGAGCCGGTCGAGCACTTCGCGGGCGACGCCCAAACCGGCCTGCCAAACGTCGGCCTGCTGCTTGGGCCACGCCTGGCCGAGAATGCCCAGGCTTGCCCACTTGAGGCATTCCAGGTCGTCGAGCGTGCGGGCTGCCCGCAAACCGAGCATGTAAGGCTCGGGCTGAAGCGGCTCCCATTCGGCGGCTTGGCGATAGATTTGCAGGGCCCGCTCGTTCAGCCCCATCTGGGTGAGGTAGGCGCCGATGTACATCAGGTCCGCGGTATTTTCGACGAAGTCCACGGCCGACATGATCGCCCGTTCCACTTCCGCCTTCGGACGTCCGGCGGCATCCAGCGCCAAGGCGAGGGCCTCGTACATCCACGGTTGTCCCTGCCGGTGCCGCAAGGCGGCGCCGATCAGGGCGCTGACGTGGTCGAACTTCTGTTGGTTCATCAGCTTGCGAACGGCCTCGCGGACCGCCGCCGGCTGCGGTTGGTTCTTTGCAAAGTACTTGTCCCAGACCGCTTCCGGCTTGGCGCCTTCTTCGATCTCGATCTCGATTTTCGCTGGTCGATTATCGACGGTGGCAGGGGCCTCGACTTTGGCGGGCGCGTCGGCCTTGGCGGGGACGCTCAAATCATCCTTGACGGCGAATGCTTGGAAGCCTCCGGGCGGCACTTTGGGTAGCAGATCGCGGGGTACGTTGAACATACCGCCGCCCATGCCGCGGCCCATGCCGCCGCCCATGCCACCCATGCCGCCCATGCCACCCATGCCACCCATGCCGCCGCCCATGCCACCCATGCCGCCGCCCATGCCACCCATGCCGCCACCCATCATGCCGCCCATGCCACCCATGGTGCCGCCCATGCCGCCCATGCCGCTTAGCGCGGCGGTCTGGATGGGAATCACCAAGTCGGCCACCGGGTACACCTTGGTCGTCAGGCGGCTTTCGGCCTCCTCGGGCGTGGTGATCAACATCACTTCGTCTTGAATCACGTAGGTCAAGCCCAACTCGCGGAGCATCAGCCGCATGGCCGAGCGAAGCGAAATGCCCTTCAAGTTCTTGCTGACGGGCGTGTCGGAGCCGATGCCCACGTCGGTGAGCGCCTTGTTGTCGAGTTGGATCTCAATGCCGTGGTAATCCTTCAGGTAGTCGATCACGTCGGACAGCGGCGTCTCGATGAACTCCAATTGCGTGGGAGACTTCAGAGCGTCGCGGATCTTCTTCTCAGCCGTGCCGGGCTTGGCCAAATCCATCGAGCTGTACTTCTCCTTGCGGCGCGCCGTGATTTGCTGCCAGATTTCGGCGTCCGGGTAGACGATCGGCGGTTCGTCGGGGAAGGGGATGTGCGATCTCTCCACCTGATACAAGGTGTCGACGACGCCCTTCTGCCGCTCGACGCGCAGCATCATGGCGTTCTGCCAGTAGCCGATCTGCCGCGAATCGAGTGCGGCCAGCAAGGGCACCGGATTATCGGGCAACAGCTTTTGCGCTTCCAACGCCGCGGCTTCCTCGGCCAGCCGGTAGCGCCCTTCGGACATCAACGAGTTGAATCGATCCATCAACTGCTTCGCCTTCATATCGTTCCGCAGCAGGCTCTCCGTCGCCAGCAACCGCTCCCTGGCGGCGGCCTGGCTCTCTCCCCGTTGCTGCCGGGCCTGCTCCACCTCGATCTTCCGCCGCGCCGCCTCGCGCAGGGCGCCCTGAATTACGCCGACCAACTGGTCGCGCACGTCCGGGCTCAATTCGGCCGTCTGCCGGACCTTTTCCAGCATATTCTTTAATAGCTGCGAGGCGATGTCGGGATCCGTTCCCATCAGGCTCCGCGTCTGATTGACCGTATTCTGCACCTCGGTCTGGATGACCTGGGCAATGACTCTGTTTTCGTGCTGGACGCCCGCGGCCATCGCGCCTTCGGGCAAAGCGGGCGTGCCGCCGCCGACGAGGTTCAGATCGCTCGCGCCGCCGGCGGCCGGACCTTCGGGCGGCGGCGGAACCGGCGGCGGCGGCGGAACCGGGGCGCCGTTGGCGGCCGGCGCGGCGCCCTTGCCGCGCTTCGCCAAGGCCCCCTTGATCGCCAGGGCCTCGGGATCGTTGGGATCGCGACGCAGGGCCTCGCCCACCATCTGCTCGGCATTGCCGATGTTGCCCGCCGCCAATGCCTGGCGGGCTAATTGGCTCAGGCTGCGCGCCCCGGCGTTGATCTCCTGCCGCGCCGCGGCCAGGCTGGACGAATCCACCAGCGGCAGACTGACGCCGCCGTCGAGCCGGGCGCGCTCGACCAACTGCGCAAGGTAATTGTTATTGTCGTCCGAAGTGCTCGGCGGCGCCGCCCAGACCAGTTTCTGCGGCCCCGTTGCACTCTCGGCAGTCATCTCCACGGTCAGCGGTCCCTTGCCCTTGAAGACGCCGATCACCACGGAGTCGCGGTCGCTGCGCAACGGCGGGGTGTGTTTGGGAAACACTTCCGTCATCTCGGCCGGCCAGGCCACCGAGGTGGGCCACAACACGGTTGCGCCGGCGTCGGCTGCCAGCTTGCGCCCGATCTGCGCGGCCGACTCGCCCTCTTGATCCATCAGCACGTTGCCGCCCGTATTCATCGCCAACGCGCCGAGCAACTGGGGATCCAAACGGGCGCCGACGGCGTAGCTGTTGACCGGAATCCGCAGTTGGGCCAGTCGCTCCGCCAGCTTCTCGAACTTGTCCGTGCCCAACAGATTGGCCGCGCTGCGGCCGTCGCCAATGTAAATCGCGGCGCGCGGTTTTTTCGACTCGCCCGCGAACGCGGAAGCCAGGCCAGTCAACGCCTTCTCCATGTCGGTAGCGCCCAGCGGAACCCGGGCCTCCAACGCGGCCAGCGCATCGGCCATCTCCTTGCTGTCCGGCGCAACGAAGGTCTTGGTCAACGGAATTGCATTCAGGTCGACCGCCATCAATTGCACTCGATCGTCCGCTCCCAACCCGGACAACACGCCCTTGAGAACCTCCAACGCCTTCGCGCGATAATCGCCCGCCTGACTGGCGGACGTGTTGAACAGGATGGCCACGTCGCGCGGGCCGGCCGAAGGGGCCAACTCGCCAGGCTTCAAACTCAAAGCGAAGTAGTTGGCGCCATCGGGAGGAGAGTAGGTTTCGATGCGGGCGGCAATCGGGCCCGGGGCCGCGCCCAAAGCAACTTGATCGACGAACCCACAGGCAACAGTCAGCAGCGGCAATGCCGCCCATCGGACGAGAGTACTTTTAGACATGGCTTCAATTCTCCAGCGAACAAGAACGTGACGCGTCACCCAGTGGCGACCGCGTTCCGTAGCGGTTCCCCAGGCACGCAGAAATTTCCTAGTTTGGCCGAACCTACACGCCTATATGATATTCTAGTCAAGGGTGGTGCATTTTGCCAGTGAAAACCCCCCTATTCCTGAAAATTAGGGACGGATCATACCCTCCACCCATAACGGGTGGAGCAAACCGTATGCCGCAGCCTCCACCTTATGCGAACCAGCCAAACACTCGTCCCGAGAACGAGAAAAGCCCAGGCCAGCAATGGGTGGCCTGGGCTGCAAGTCTATTATTGACAATCGTTTATGAATCCGAATCAAGGGGCAATTTGCCGCAGAATGTAGCGATATGCTGTACGAAAACCATCCACGGACTGCACGGTCCACCCCCCCAGAATCCGCACGACCAGCCGCCCTACCTCCGCTTTTTGCTCCTCGCTCCAGCCCGAGTAGTCGTCGTCGGTGGAGGAATCGCCCTGGTTGCTCGTGGCGTCGGGAGCGGTAGTCTCGTGGTCTCCTTCGGCATAACCGTACTTCTGCCGCGGATATGAGTACTCGTAGTCATACGTATAGTCGCCCTCGGCCGATTCGCCGGAGTCTGAACCCCGTTCGATGTCGAGCTCGTCCCTCGGATTCTCGGACGAATCGGGGTGAATGCCCGCATCCGACTCCGGCATGTCGCTTGCCTGAGACTCGGTGTTGGCATCGGACTCGGGCTCCGGCATGTCGCTTGCCTGAGACTCGGTGTTGGCATCGGACTCGGACTCCGGTATGTCGCTCGCCTGAGACTCGGTGTTGGCATCGGACTCCGGTATGTCGCTCGCCTGGGACTCCATGTTGGCCTCGGATTCGGACTCCGGCATGTCGCTCGCCTGAGACTCGGTGTTGGCATCGAACTCGGGCTCCGGCATGTCGCTCGCCTGAGACTCGGTGTTGGCCTCGGACTCGGACTCCGGCATGTCGCTCGCCTGAGACTCGGTGTTGGCCTCGGCCTCGGACTCCGGCATATCGCTTGCCTGAGACTCGGTGTTGGCCTCGGTCTCGGACTCCGGCTGAACTTCGGTGTTGGCCTCGGACTCCGGCGTGTCGCTCGCCTGGGACTCGGTGTTGGCCTCGGCCTCGGACTCCGGCGTGTCGCTCGCCTGAGACTCGGCCGCCGGCATCCTATTCTCTTCGCTCGCTACGGGAGTTGGCGTGGAGTCGTCCGCATTATCCGCATTTGCCGACGGTTGGGAGGGACTGTCGCTCTCACCGCTTTCTTTGTAGGCGTCAGTCCCGGCGTCTTCTGTGTAGCCATAGCGTCCTTGCGGGGCACGGTACTCATAACCGTACTCATCGCTGCGGTAATCCGTTACGTTCTCGAACAACTCAGCCTGGTACGGAATGTCAAAATAGGGCAGCGGAAGCACTACCGTGTCGACCGCCGCGTCCGTTTGGCCATCGTCGGCGGCGCCAACAATGTTCGCCGCGCCGAGGACCGCCAAACACAGCCATGCCGCAACGCGAGAGCATTTCATGTTTCGGATTCCTCCCGTATTTGCTGAGATGATCGTTGGTTCGTTAAACGTATCGGAGAGCGCAGTTTGGGGCCATTAGGCAATTGCAGCATTCTCGGGGTTATGAACGACATGCGAATCGTGCGGCAACTACATCGTCACGACGGTCTGGTTAGTCTTGCGCGAGTAATGGCGGAATTGCGGATTTCCAGTGTGAAACTGAACCGGTTCTGCGTCCGCATGGTGGCAAGATGTGCGGCTTCTCGGGAGTCTCAGGAAGAAACGGGCCCCGCCCGCAAAGTCGAATTCCCGTTGAAAATTGCCTCGAATTTTCTGCAGCTTATGGGTATACTCAGTTGGCAAGTTAAGCATTTTCCAGTTTAGCCGGCGGCTAACAGCCGCCGGTCGCCTCGAAGGGTGTTATCAGCCATGAAACGGATTTGCGTGTTGTGCCTGTTGTCGGCTTTGGGGGGAGCGCTGTTGGCCGTTGGACTGAACACCGTGCGGGTGGAAAGCCAGTCGGCGGCTCAGGAGGCTGCGCCCTGGCCGGCGACCAGAGCAGCCCTACAGCCCCAACCGCCGGTCGCCGCGCCCGGGGCCGCACCCACCCAGCCTGTCGATCTCAATGAACTGACACCCGAAGAACGCGTCAACGTCCTCGTCTATCAGCAGGTCAACCGCAGCGTGGTGAACATCAACACCAAGGCGGTGCAGGGCGACCGCTTCCTGCTGTTCGAAGTCCTTTCGGAAGGCGAGGGGAGCGGCACGGTTCTCGACCGGGCGGGCCACGTGTTGACCAACTTCCACGTTGTCGACGGCGCCCGCGAAATCCGCGTCACCCTCTGCGACGGCAAGACATACGACGCCCGGCTCGTGGGCGGCGACCTCGAGGCCGACGTGGCCGTGCTGAAGATCGACGCCCCGCCGGAGTCGCTATTCCCTGTCACGTTTGGCAGTTCCAGCCAGCTCTTGGTGGGCCAGCGGGTGTTCGCCATCGGCAACCCCTTCGGCCTCGAACGCACGTTGAGCACCGGCATCATCTCCAGCCTGAACCGCACGCTGCCCAGCCGGCGCAACGGGCGGACCATCAAGTCGATCATCCAGATCGACGCCGCCATCAACCCGGGCAACTCCGGCGGCCCGCTGCTGGACAGCCACGGCCGCATGATCGGCATGAACACGGCCATCGCCAGCAAGACGGGCGCGAGCGCGGGCGTGGGCTTCGCCATTTCCATCAATTCGATCGCGCGGGTCGTGCCGCAATTGATCCGGAACGGCCGCGTCCGCCGGCCCGATTCGGGCATCGCCCGCGTCTATCAAACCGATCGCGGACTGCTGATCGCCACGCTGGCGCCCGGCGGTCCGGCCGAGCGTGCCGGGCTGCAAGGCCCGCGGGTCGAACGCAAGCAGAAGCGGCAAGGGCCGTTCGTCTACGAACAGCAGACCGTCGACCGGGCCGCCGCCGACATGATCGTGGCCGTCGACGGCCAGCCCATCAAAACGGCCGACGACTTCCTCGGCGCCATCGACGTGAAGCAACCGGGCGAACAGATTATTCTCACCGTGATCCGCGGCGGCCAGCAGAAGCAGGTGGCACTGAAGTTGGAGGCGGAGAAGTGACGAGGGGGATGTCAACACACACGCCGAAAGTGATTGTCCTGGCTGGGGCGAACGGGGTGGGCAAGACAACCGCTGCGCCGCGGCTGTTGCGCGATACGCTCGGACTGGTTGAATTCGTCAACGCCGACACGATTGCACGGGGCCTGGCCGGCTTCGACCCGGACGCTGCGGCGTTGGAAGCCGGCACGATCATGTTCGACCGAATCAGACAACTAGGCGTCCAACGCCACAGTTTCGCTTTCGAGACGACCCTGGCAAGTCGATCCCTCGCGCCCTGGATCGCGGAGTTGCTACAGGCGGGATATGAGTTCCAGTTGGTCTTCCTCTGGCTTCCCAGCCCCGATCTTGCCGTACAGCGGGTGGCAGATCGGGTGCGTTTTGGAGGGCATAACGTGTCGGAAGCCACCGTCCGTCGCCGCTACGAACGAGGCCTGCAGAACTTTTTCCACCTCTATCAGCCTATGGCTACGGCTTGGCGGATGTACGATAATACAGATGCGGGCAACATGCAGCTTATCGCCGAGGGGCAGGGGGCTGCCGTTACCGCTGTATGGGATGGCACGCTCTGGGATAGCATTCAAGGAGAGTACCGCCATGGCGACTAGAGAACCGAAAGACATCTCCGCAATTTTCCGAGAAGGCACACTCATCGACAGGGCGATGAACCTGGCCGTGCTCGACGCCATCCGCCTGCACAAAGAAAAGGGCCTGCCGCTGGTCGTGCAGCGCGACGGCAAAATTTTGTGGATCTCGCCCGAAGAAGCGGAGCGCGACTGGGCTGCGGCCAATCCTGAAGAGACCGGCGCCGCATAACTGCATAGTGGCCCGGCATTCACATGCCCACCCCGCGATCTACGCTTCTCGGGAAGGCCGAATATCCTCCAAAGCCCCCTCGACATTGCGGACGAAGTAGCGGCGCACGCAGAGCAGATAGCCCAGCCACGCGGCCCCGCCCACTAAGCCCATCCAAGGCATCCAGCGAGACATCATTTCGATCATGCCCGACTTTCGGATCATTTCCAACTGGGCCGGGGGCATTCGCATCTTCTCGTACATTTCCATCAGGCCGGTCTGCGAGAAGGCAACCATATTCAGGATCCCAACGATCCAGAGCAGCAGCGTTCCCCACCAGGCGGCCATCTGCAACCGATACGTTCCCCAGGCAAGGTATGCCATCGCCAACGTCAACAATAGAATCACCGCCGCGCCGGCTGCACCGGAGAGAAATACGCCAAACACCGGCATCACAAAGCCGTAGGCCGCCGTCGAAGGCATGTACAACGCCGCCCCCGAGGCGTGGAGGATGCTCAGGGCGAGCACCGGCATGGGGCAGCGGTCGGTCCAGCGGACTTGCGGATCGCGCCGCTGGCAGGTGGCATGCACGGACTCCCGGTGGTAGAAGATCACAAAGACGGCCGGCAGGAGAATGTAGATGCAAGCCAGCACCGCGCCGGTTATGATTTGCATAATCACAATCGCCTGCGGCGGCATCTTCGGTTGCTGCTGCGCCATCGACGCCGACATCATCGGCCCCGCGAAAAGCACGAACACAACACACCCGATTACGCCCATGATCAGCCACATCCACGACACAACTACCGTCAGGGTCCAGGCCCAGCGGCGGGCGCGGATCGAGCCGATCCCCAGCCAGATCAGCGCCACGGCCATCGCGAGGTAAAGAACCATGGCCGGAATCATCATCTGTGCATTGATGGCTTCGCCCTGCGGCGCCCCAGCGGCATTAACCGTTGGCCCCAGCATGGAGACGACGACCATCATCAGCCCCATCAGGCCGCAGAGGCAGCCAAGCAGAATCTGAAAGATGCCGAAGAGCATCAGCCGGGTGCTTCGATCGGGAAGGGCAGGCGTTGCGGCCGGCGGTTGAGCGGTGGACATGTTAGGGCTCCTCAATAGAAAATGGTTTCGCTAGCGAGGGCGGCATGTGACGTTAGTGCCGACTCCTTACACTCGGGCCGCCAAATGTAGTTCGGCGGATATCGGCAACTCGAAAATGTCCTTCCGCAACAGACGGGTGGAAAAGAACATCACTTCCAGATTCTCCACCTCGCCAGTACTCGGATTCAGACGGGCTACAACGTCGTCACCAAGCTCTTCGGATTCCTGCTCCGCATAGGGTTCGCGGTTGCCTATGTAAAGGATATCCGCCTCGCGGTCGTACTGGAAAATCAGCTTTTCCGCCATTCGATCTCTCCTTCTTTCAGCTTGCGCGCCAAGTAGGCGGTGATGATCCACGGACGTGTTTTTTCCCCAGGATCGCTGACGACAACCACAACCACGTGCTTGCCACCGCGGAGATCGGCATACCATCTGCTAAAGAGCTTGGCGTTGCCCACACGAGTGCTTCGGCGAACTTGATCGGGGTCCGCCACCGTCTCTATCATACGTGTCCGGCAGCTTGGAAGCAAATCAGGGTGATGACTGCGGATATGCCGCTCGCGATCCTCGCTCAGTTCCACGTCGGCATCCAAGTAAGGACACGGCAGGAAGGTCATTGATCGTCTCCCGCACCAGGGCTGAAATCAGTGATGTCCCGTTTTCCGCCCTCCGTTTTCCGCCCTGTCCCGTTTTCCGCCCCCGTTTTCCGCCCCGCCCCCGTTTCCTGTCCTGATGGGGCTTATCCCTTTTTCCCGGCTGTGGTTTGTTCAAAACCATCCGACAAGCGGATTTGGGCCTCCGACCGATCTGAGCCCGGCTTCCGCACAACCCATTTGGCCCAATTGAAGCCCGTGCCGGCTTGCGGCCTTTTTTGCCGCACGACGCCTTGGCAACCGCGGCCCGGCGAGGCCTCCCAATCGATCTCGAAGAAGGCCAGAATGCCGCCGGCAAACTCCTTGGCCTTGGGCCAGGTCCCGGGTGGTTTGGCGCCCAGAAAATCGGCATAGATCAGCCACACCTTGAGTTGGCCGTTGGCAGGGCTAGTTGTTGAACCAAGGTGCAGCAGGAACTCATCGCTCTTTGCCGTGTGTACGATGCTATGCTGATCGACACTCGCTACACCCACCGGATGCCACTCGGCGGAGACCAGAGGCGAGTCGGTGGTTTCCGCCGACTCCACCACACCCGCCGCATCGTACTTGCGAATCAACACGGCCGCGAAATCGTTGTCGACGTGCTTGCCGGGATCCATGCCGCCATAGCGCTCGACGCGCTCCTGCCCGGGAAGCCGCAACAGGTAGGGGAGGTTTGGCCAGAGCCATTGGTGTTTCGCATCCCAAACGCGAACTTCCTCCATCCAGGCGATGTCGGCAAATGCCAACCTGGAATTCCAGAAGTTGCGATCAGCTTCCTCTGACGGCCTCGTCAAAGTGACCACAAGCCGGATTCCGGATGCTCCGCCGGGCTGCTTTTCCTCGACGAGCGTGAGCGTGCCTTTCAGCAGCGGCTTCTCGGATAGCGGCAGGGTCTGCTCCGGGTCTTCGGGCGGCCAGTGGATGTCGAAGCTGCACGTTGCGTGGTCAAGTGCCTTCGCTTCGGGAATCGGTTCCTTGTGACTACAGCCGAACGACAGAAGAAGCAGCGCCACGACAAGATCGAACAAAATTGCGGGCTGGCTATGCCCAGGTTCGTCGAAATGACGCACCATCTTCCGCCGCCGGCCAGTCTGGGAGTTTGACCGTTGCATGTCCACCCCTCACCCCCTGCCCCTCTCCCAAAGGGAGAGGGGCGTAGGTTGTGCGTTTCACGCACTCTACAAAGCTCCACCGCGACCACTGGTCGCGGCTTTACAAACGATGATTACTCATCTTCCGTCCTTAGCCGCGCCAACACGCTGTAATCTTCCAGCGTCGAGGTGTCGCCGATGGTCTCGCGGCCGGCGGCGATGTCGCGCAGCAGACGCCGCATGATCTTGCCGCTGCGGGTCTTCGGCAGCGACGCGGTGAAGTGGATGTCGTCGGGCACGGCCAAAGCGCCGATCTCCTTGCGCACGTGGTTCTTCAACTCCTTGCGCAACTCCTCGGAAGGATCGAACCCGCCGGAGAGCGTGACGAACACCGTGA
>Ga0315287_10001655_pt1 | contig 20775 bp, 21 predicted proteins | sample YL17G11_0_MG_FD_205037 | JGI IMG/M metagenome (GOLD analysis project Ga0315287, IMG submission 205037) | Sediment microbial communities from Yellowstone Lake, YNP, Wyoming, USA - YL17G11_0 | ecosystem: Environmental > Aquatic > Freshwater > Lake > Sediment | place: USA: Wyoming | collected...
TCCTCAGGTCCTGACACCGCGGCGCGCGACTCCAGGTCTCCGGAAGCGAGAGCGCGAACGCTGCGCTGGAGAGACGCCAGCGGCCGGACCATGGATTGGATCACGTTTGCCAGCACGGCAAGCACAACCAGGAACCCGACGACACTAAACGTTGCGAGAATCCATAGTGTCGTGTTGGCCTCAGTATTCGCATTAGCTGCGTCGTCCGACAGCGTCGTCTGCTCGACCCTCGCCAGTTCGCCGAGGTCCCCCAGAAGGATGCTGGCTGTGGGCCACACCTCCGGAAGGTACTCGACGGCCAGTCGGCGCGCTGTTTCGGCATCGCCGTCAAGAGCAGTGGCGATCAGCGGATCGAGGGTTGCTGTCACCTTGTCGAGCTGTACATTCAGGTCCTCCAGGGCCGCCAAAACATGGAGATCGTCTTGCGCAGCAAACGCGGCCTCAGCCTCGCGCAGGGACGCCTCACCGTTTCCCAGCGCCTCCGCATACGAGTTGACAAAGGGGAGGACGTCTTCGGAAAGGCCTGCTGAGGCCAGAAGGGTGCCGGCGAGGTAGAACTGGGCGCGGGCTTCCTGAAGAGCGGCGACGGCGTGAGACTCGCGTTCGAGCGCGACATGTTCGTCGCGGTCACGGGTCGTCCTCCAGACGGATAGGGTGGCCATACCGCCGAAGACGACGAGCAAGGCGATACCGGCCAGCACGGACCGACCACGTATCGTCCCCAACACGAAGCCTTTGCGACGGCCTGTCACGGTCGCCATATACACCCGTTCACTACAAACGAGAAGGCGGGAACCAAGAGTGTCCTCCAGTGATTGTCGGACATGCGCCGCCCGTCCAACAGATACGTCTACCTGGATGGTCGGTTGGGAAAGAGGGGCGCGCATCTATCGAGGGGTAGAAGCGACGCGTCCGGATGGAGACAGGCGAAGCGAACTCGCTTCTCCTGGACAACGAGAGGCTATTCGACCGGCTGGGAGGGGAATGCGCGAGTCGACAAGGCAGCAATCGTGCATCAGTAGTCCCGGCCTGTCGCCGCTCTATGCAAGGATGGTATCTCGGTGTCCACTTGTTCGACTGTCACGGCAGCGATTCAGCTTGACATTGCTCCTGCCGTAAACATATAAGGAGCAGGAGGTACCATTACCCCTGCTGGCAGACCCGCGCGTCGATCAGGGAGGACAAACGGAATGCTTGACCACGTAGACGTTGGCGAAGTCGACTTCAAGAGCTACGAGCCATATACAGCGCCGGAAATGACAAAGGAGATCAGGGCGTGCGCCGCCCAACTGAAAGGTGCGCGCCTCCTTCACGTCAACGCTACGCCTTACGGCGGCGGTGTGTCGGAGCTGCTGCGGGCGGTGGTCCCAATTTACCGCGGCCTCGGCATCCAGGCCGACTGGAAGTGCATCTACGGCGACCCGCAGTTCTTCGCCATCACGAAGTCGTTCCACAACGCGCTGCAGGGCGCGCCGGAGGAGCTGACGCGCCTCGCCGGCGAGACCTACTTGATGTACAACAAGCTCAACGCCGACCTCCTCGACGAGGAGTACGACTTCGTCGTTATCCACGACCCGCAGCCCCTTGCGATGCGACATTTCAAGGGGAGCAACGGCGCCAAGTGGGTGTGGCGCTGCCACATCGACACATCGAGTCCCAACGAAGAAGTGCTCGCCTTCATCGCCCGCTACTTCGTCGAGTACGACGCGCTCGTCTTCACCATGCAGCGCTTCGCGCCGCCGGGCCTGGAGCACCAGAAGCTGTACATTATCCCGCCGGCCATCGACCCCCTGAGCCCGAAGAACGTCGACCTCCCGGATGACCTTTGCCGCGAGATTCTGGTCTGGCTCGGCGTGAAGCCGGACAAGCCGCTGATGACCCAGGTCTCTCGTTTCGACCCCTGGAAAGACCCGTTCGGTGTGATCGACGTCTACAGGATGGTCCGCGAAAAGGTGCCCGGCCTGCAACTCGCCCTTCTCGGCTCGATGGCGCTGGACGATCCAGAGGGCTGGGGAATCTACAACCAGGTGGTCGCCGAGACGAAAGACGACAACGACATCCACGTCCGCACGAACCTGGTGGGCGTGAGCAACATGGAGATCAACGCCTTCCAGCGGAAGTCCGACGTCATCATCCAGAAGTCGATCCGCGAGGGCTTCGGCCTCATCATTTCGGAAAGCCTGTGGAAGGGGACGGCAGTCGTGGCCAATCGCGCCGGTGGTATTCCCCTTCAGATGGAGGACGGCATCGGCGGCTTCCTTGTCGATAGCACGGAGCAGTGCGCCGACCGCGCCCTCTACCTTCTGAACCATCTCGAGGAGGCGAAAGAGATAGGATTGCGCGGCAAGGAACGCGTGCGCGAACGCTTTCTTACGCCGCGTCTCGTCGCCGACTGGCTGCGTCTCCTCACGGAGTTGTAGCGGCGCTACATCTCGAGCGGAAGGAACGGCTTGAGTCGACCCCGATGAAACGTGTCGCAATCCTGGCAAGCGGTGGCGACTCGCCGGGCATGAACGCCTGCGTGCGGGCGGTTGTGCGCGCCGGAGCGCATCGCAACCTGGAGACTTTCGGCGTCAGGGACGGCTACCAGGGACTGCTGAACCACGAGTTCGTCCCGCTTCGTCGCCACGACGTCAGCAACATCATTCAGCTCGGCGGCGTCTTCCTCGGCTCGCTTCGCTGCGACGACTTCTACACGCCGGAAGGACGCGCGAAAGGCGCGGCGGCGCTGCGATCCTTCAACATCGACGGCCTCGTGGCCATCGGCGGGGACGGCACGCTCCGCGGCGCGAAGGCCCTGCACGAAGAGCACGGCATCGCTGCCATGCTCGTGCCCGGGACCATCGACAACGATGTGCCCGGCACCGACTGGAGCATCGGCTTCGACACGGCCGTGAACACGGCGGTGGAAGCTATCGACAAGCTGAGAGACACGGCGGAGGCGACGGAGAAGGTCTTCTTCGTCGAGGTGATGGGCAGGCACAGCGGTGCTCTGGCCCTGCACGCCGGGCTGGCCTCCGGCGCCGACGCCGTCCTGGTGCCTGAGTTGCCAATGGACATCGAGAAGCTCGACGAAGCGCTGAATCGCGCTATCCAGCGCCGTTCGCGCAGCCTCATCGTGGTCGTCGCCGAGGGAGAGACGGCGGGCGGCGCTTTCGCCATCGCCGAGCGCGTCCACGAGCAGATCAAGCTCGAATATCGGGTTACCGTGCTGGGCCACGTTCAGCGGGGCGGTACACCTTCGGCGCGCGACCGCGTACTGGCGTCGAAGCTGGGGATCACGGCGGTAAGGGCGCTGGCCGAAGGCAAGACCGGTCACGTCGTCGGCGAGATCGACGGCGAAATACGCCTAACGCCCTTCGAGGAGTTGACGGAGGACAAGAAACCGGCGCCTCTCGCTCTGCTCGATCTCATTCCGGAGCTTTTCTAGAATTCGCTCATCATCAAACGAAGCTGTCGATGAGCTGGCGGGCGCCGGCCAGGGCCAGCACATCGTTGACGCCGTCTTCGATGAGGGCGGCGCGGCTGTCGCGGAACAGTTTCTCGACGACCGACTCCTTCGAAAGACCGATCCCGCCGAAGAGCTGGACGGCGTCGCTCGCCACCTCGAAAGCGACCTGCGTGCAGTAGACCTTGGAGCTGATGCCGAGTCTCGATAGCGGCGGCATCGCCTGCGCGTTGTACACGGCGACGGCACGCGACAACTGCCTCGCCGATTCCACTTTGACGAACATGTCGAAGAGCTTGCGCTGCACAAGCTGGTGCTCGCAGAGGGGTTTGCCGCCCTGGACGCGCTGCTTGCAGTAGGACATCGCCTCCTCGTAAGCGGCGCGGGCGACGCCGGTGAACAGGGCGCCTACGCCGCCGTTCGCGGTGGCGAGGATGAGGTCCGAGGCGAGGACGTACATGTCCTGCTCGACGAAGACGTACTCCTTGGGGATGCGCACCTCGTCGAAGAAGATCTCGCCCTGGTTGAGCGCCCGCTGGCCGATCTTGTTCAGCGGCTTTCCGCGTGAAACGCCGGGCAGCGCCAGCGGAATCATCGCGATCCCGCTGCAGGGCATGCCTTTCGAGCGGTCGATGGCGAAGTGGACCATCGCGTGCGTGGCGATGGTGCCGTTGGAGACCCATGCCGCCTTGGCGCCGACTATGAGCCAGTCGTCGCCGTCACGACGGCCGCGCAGGTCAAAGGCCGTGCGTTCGTCGGCGAAGTCGCTGGCGCTGATGGCCAGGCAGTCCGAGCCGTGCTGCGGCTCCGTTATCGCCCAGCAGCCGATGTGCTTCGCTTCCCGGTCCTGAACGAAAGGCGTCACCAGCTCGTCGATAAGGCGCTGGTTGCCCGTCATCATCGCGGCGATGAGTCCCATCATGAAGGGCATGGCCGATACGCCGAGACCGATGCCGAAATCGGCGGAGCCCCAGCCCATCTCTTCGGCGAGAATGTGCGCGTCAAGGCCTGTGATGTTGGCGCCGCCTACTTCCTCCGGCAGGCCGGCGGCGTGATATCCAAGGCCGTAGAACTTGCGGAACACGTCCCAGAAGATGGAACCTTCCCTGACCACATCGGCCGGATCCGGGAGCTTATCGAGCTCCAGGCTTGCCGGCCGGGCCACCTCGGCAGCGAAGCGATGCATCTCATCCTTGAGGGACTGCTGCTCTTGCGTCAGCGCTGGATTGAGGTCGAGGTAAGTGCCCATGTCATTCTCCTTCACTACGGGGTCGATGCGGGCATGATCGCACAGGCGAGCCGCATGTCGCAATCGGAAGCCGGCGATAAGTTGGGCGACATGGTGTGCTCAGGCATGTCGGGCATTTCGCAGATTGCCGGCATACACGGCGGCGGATCGCCGGTGATGGAGGAAATCGCCATTCTCGGCAGCTACGACATGGAGGCGAAGAAGGCGCTGGTGAAGTACCTGGCAGGGATCAAGGACTGAGCCAGGTCGATCACTGTCGGTTCTGCAACCTGGGCGGCGTGGTCGATTGTAGCGACGTCGTTTTGCAGGGGAGCGTCGCTCTCTAGTGCGTCAGCGCCACCACCGATAGCGCCAGGGCGGCCAGCCCCAATCGATAGGCCACGAACGGGTAGAAGCTGTGCTGTCGCAGGAAGCGCAGCAGTACCGCGATAGTCAGGTAGCCGGTCGCCGCCGCAAGCGCGAAGCCGACGACGAAGAACGCCAGTTCATCACGTCCCAGCAGGCCGTCCTGCGCAGCCTTCAAAGCGTCATAGAGGCCCTTGAAGCCGGCACCGGCGACAATGGGCGCAGACAGAAGGAAGGCGAAGACAGCCGCCTGCTCCCGCTCCAGCTTGGCGAACATCCCCGCCGACATCGTGATGCCGGAGCGCGACACGCCGGGGATGAGCGCAATCGCCTGCGCCAGCCCGATGAAGAGCGCGCTTCCCGCGCCCAGTTGCGAGGCCCGCCGCTCTCGCTTTCCCAGCACCTCCGCCAGCGCCAGCACGCCGGCGAAGACGACGAGCATGATCGCGACAGTCACCGGTTGTCGCAGCTTGTCCTCGATCGTGCTTTCGAAGAAGAAGCCCGCGACCGCCGCCGGAATCGTGCCGATGGCTATCAGCCAGGCGAGGCGCGAGTCTGTGCTCACGTCCCAACGACGCTCGCGAATGCTCCTCAGCCAGCCGCCGAGCAAGCGAAGGATCGTCGTCCAGAAGAAGGTGAGGATGGCAAGGAGCGTGCCCAGATGGAGAGCGGCGTCAAATGAAAGGCCCAACTTGTCCTGCGACACGCCGAGCGCCTCTTCCAGCAGCACCAGGTGGCCTGTTGACGAAACGGGCAGGAACTCCGTCAGCCCCTGGACGATGCCGAGAATGGCGGCCTTCAGGAGGTCGGGCATTCAGCCTCCGCGCATCATCGCCGTGTCGGGCGTCGTCGGAGCTTCGAGGGTGTACCGGCGTCTTGCGGGCTCGGAGCGTGGTAGATCTCTTCGCTCGCCAGGGTGCGATAGGTGTCCGGGCGGCGGTCGTGGAAGACGTTCATCGAGCCCCATTGGCGCCGTCGCAGCGATTCCGCCGGCACCTCAGCCGTCGCCAGACCCTCCTCGTCGCCGGTGTCGGCCAGGACGTTGCCGAGCGGCCCGATGATGCGGCTGTGGCCGTAGTAGGTCAGCCGCCCCTGGTCGCACGCGCCCACCTGGTTCGACGAGAGGAACCAACACTCGTTCTCGGCGGCCCGGGCGCGATCGAGGATGTCGTAGATGAAGCCGGCTTGCTGCGGCCATGCTGTCGGCAGGACCAGGATTTCCGCGCCGTTGAGCGCCATCTCCCGCGCCGCCTCCGGGAAGCGCAAGTCGTAGCAGACGTGCATGCCGATGCGAGCGATATCAGTGTCGAAGACGGGCCAGTCGCGCCCCTGCCGGAAGACGTGATACTCGTCGCCGGGCGCGTGCACCTTGCGATACACTCCGATGATTCCCCGCGGTCCGACGAGCACGGCCGAGTTGTAGAGGATGCCGCTGCTGGAGACTCCGACGCGCTCCGTCATACCGAAGATGATGTGCATCTTTGCTTTGCGGGCCAGCTTCGCGACTCGCTCCGTTGACGGCCCAGGGATCGGCTCCGCGGTCTCGTAGAGGTAGTTGGCCTCGTCCGGTGAAAGCTCGTGGTTCAGGTGGTACAGATAGCCCTGGAGGCTCTGCTCCGGCAGCACCAGGAGCCGCGCGCGCTTCGCCGCCGCTTCGTCGATGAACGAGACGTAGCGAGCGAGGTTCTTCGACGTGTCGTGGACGGCGGTCATAGACGCCACCGCGAGAGTTATCGAATCGCCTTTGTCGTGGCCCATCGTCTCCTCCTCTATACCTGCGACATCTTTCCGTTCGGGCCGCGAAGGCGTTCGACGAGCGCCGGCAGCGCTTCTCCGGCAGGAGCCCGCAACACCGCCTGACAGAGGCCGGAGAGCGGCGTCTCCATCGGGTTGACTTCGATGAGAGCGGCGCCGGCCCGGGCGGCGATTATCGGGAACTCGGCCGCCGGGTACACCACCGCCGACGTGCCGACGAGCAGCATGCAATCGCAGAGCTGGGTGTGATAGCGACAGGACTGGAGCGCATCGGCCGGAATCGGCTCGCCGAACATCACCGTGTCCGTCTTGACGATGCCGCTGCATTGTGGACAGAGCGGCGGCACTTCGTCCAGCGAGAATCCCTTCAGCGGATAACGGGAGTCGCATTCGATGCAGCGCAGCTTCAGCCGGTTGCCGTGAATCTCCGTTATCGCCTGGCTGCCGGCCTCCTGATGCAAGTTGTCGATGTTCTGCGTGATGATGTGCTGGAGGAAGCCGGCATGCTCTAGCTCCGCCATGGCGTGGTGCGCCGCGTTGGGCTTCGCGTCGTCAAGCGTCTTCATGAACACCGACAGCTCATCGCGGTCCGACAATCGCTCCTTCCACCAGGCAGCGGGGTCGTCCATGAAGCGCTCGTAGCCGCTGGCGACCGGCTCGCCGATCTTCGTCCAGATGCCGCCCGGGCCGCGAAACGGCGGGATGCCGCTCTCCACAGAGATGCCCGCCCCGACAAGCGCGACGACGTAGTTGGAGAAGGCGATGATTCGCGCGGCGTCGCTCAGTGCGGCATCCAGCGCTCCATTGGTCGACATAACAACCCCTTCGAAAGAGCCTTCACCTAATGATAGCGCGACAGCGCGCCGAAGGCGATGCGGCTTATCCCCACCCGCTCCGGGCGCCGGCGGTCATGGCCAGCGGCCCGACGGGCCAGTTGAAGCCGTACACCATCGCCTTGTTGATGTCGTCCGCGCTGGCGATTTCCTCTTCCAGTATCTTGCGCGCCTCCGCCACAGCGGCGTAATAGATTCGATTCGCGATGAATCCGTACTTGCCCGGCGCATCCTTGACGCGAATTGTCACCTTGCCCGCCTTAGCGCCTGCCGCCTCGATGCAGGCAATCGTGTCCTCCGACGTCTCCGGCGAGTAGATGACTTCGACGAGCTTCATGGCGGGCACAGGGCTGAACCAGTGCATGCCGGCGAAGCGGTCCTTCCGCGACACCGCCTGGTTGAGATCGGCGATGGCGAAGCCGGACGTATTCGTCGCGAATACAGCCTCTGGACAGATGAGACGGTCAAGCTCGGCGAAGACCTTGCGCTTCAGCTCCAGGTCCTCGGGTATCGCCTCGATCAGCAGGTCGACGTCTCGCAGGTCCGCCATGTCTGTCGTGAAGTCGATCCGCGAAAGCGCTTCTTCCATCTGCGCTTGCGTGAGCTTGCCTCGTTCGACTCCCGCTTTCAGCCCAAAACGCCCGTCGACTATCGTCTCGCGCGTCTTGTCGAGAAGCTCCTGCGTGAGGTCGCGCAGCGTCGGCCGGTAGCCGCCGACCGCCAGCACCTGCGCGATGCCGCCACCCATCACGCCCCCGCCCATGATGCCAATCGTCGTTATCTCATCCGGCTTCATTTTGTCTCCTTGTTGATTACACAAATCCGGTGGCCGCGGGTTCAGCGCCGAGACTGGAGAGTCCCGGCTAGGGTTAGGTGCACATGCGTCGCACGATCTCGTACAGCATGCGCAGCCCCAGGCGCAGGTTCTCGATGGTGATCCGCTCGTCGTTGCCGTGAACGGTGGCGACCTCCGCCGGCTCCAGCAGGCAGGGGGCAAAGCCGTAAGCCGTGACGCCCCGACGGCGGAAGACGCGTGAGTCGGTGAAGCCGGTTGCTATCGATGGGACGACGATCGCCTCGGGCACCGCTTCGCGTGTCACGGCGTCGATGACGTCGAACAGCTCCGTGTCGACCGGCGAGATCGGCGTGTGCGACTCCATGACCTGCTCGACCTCCACCCGCGCGTCGTCGATGACCTCTTTGAGCTGCCGGATGAACTCCTCCGGATCGCGGCCGGGAAGCAGCCGGCAGTCGAGCGTCGCCTCGGCGACTGCCGGTATAACGTTCGACTTCACGCCGGCGCGGCACATGGTCGCCGTCACGGTGTCGGTCAGGAGCGCCCGGAGGAGCGGGTTGCCCTCTGACACGCCGGCCAACCCCTTCTCCGACACCTCTTCGCCGAAAATACCCGCGCTTTTCAGCCGGTTCAGCATCGTGGTAACTTCCGGCAGCAAGGTGATTGGCCTTTGCCACGCCTGCACTTTGCCAAGCGCTCGTATGAGCCGCTCCAGGCAATTGTCGCCGTGCGGGACGGAGCCGTGGCCGGGCGTCCCGTGCGCGACGAGTCGCAACCAGAGCGGCCCCTTCTCACCGACGGAGCACGTGAAGACCGGCCGCCGCACGCCGAACATCTCCGTGCTGCCGTAACCGCCCTCGTTGATCACATACTCTGCGTCGAACAGCTCCGGGTGATTCGCGTCCAGCCAGTCGATGCCCGCGACGCCGCCTTGCTCCTCGTCGGCGCAGGCGAGGAAGACAAGGTCGCGCCTGAGTGGCAGCCCCCGGCGTCGAAGCAACAGGAGTGTCATCAGCTCCATCACCGTCATCGACTTCATGTCGAGGGCGCCGCGGCCCCAGATCACGCCGTCCTTCACCACGCCCGCGAACGGGTCTTCCTGCCAGAACTCGCGCTCGGCGGGCACGACGTCGATGTGGTTCAGCAGCACGAGCGGCCGCTTGCCGCCGTCGCCCGCCAGGCGCGCCGACATGTTCGCCCGCTGCGAGTCTACGGCGTAGGTCTCGCTGTCGATGCCGTTTTCGCGCAGCACCTGCGACAGGAACCCGACGCCGGCCAGCTCGTTGCCGGGCGGATTGCTGGTGTCGACGGCGATGTAGCGACGGAGCAGGTCCGTCGCCTCACGCGTCGCTTCGTTCCAGTCGATCTCGTCGGCCGTCACAGTCGCGCTCCAATGGTAATGTCAGGTCGAGGGCATCATACCGCCTTTGCCGCCTGGATCAACAGCCGTCCGTTTGACGATGGGTGCGAACGCCTGGCCGAATCCTTGAAGAAAAGACGCCGCACCCCCTTGACAAATCCCCCATATCTAGCTAGGCTATATATCTAGCGGGGCTAGGTATCGAGAACGAAGGACGAAAGTGGAAGCGCGAAGCAGTAACTACTGGGAAATGCTCATCAACCGCAGCGTGCAGCGGTTCTTCCTCCTTTTCGCCCTCCACGAGCGACCCATGCACGGTTATGAGCTGGCCCGCACAATCCGCGAGTCTTGCGCCGGTTGCTGCGATCCCACCGACGCCATGATCTATCCCGCCCTGCGCGAAATGGTCGACGGTGGGTACATCGACTGCCGCGACGAGGTCGTCGCCGGTCGGACGCGGAGAGTCTGCCGCCTGACCGAAAAGGGCGAGGAGGCGTATCGCGCGGCCGCCACTGCCTGGCAGCACATGCTGGGCCCGCTCAACCGCGCCGTCGACGCCGCGTTGAAACCGTCGCGAAAGGGCGCGAAGACGAAGAGCTGCTGCGGCGCAGCATCGAAAGGAGACAGAACATGATCGAGTCACGAGAGGTCGGACGGGCGGTGCTGAACCGCGACGCCATGGTCTATCCAGCCGTGCGCGAGTTGGTCGACGGCGGCTATCTGGATTGTCGCCACGAAGTCGTCGAGGGAGAGCGGGGCCATGTCTGCCGGCTCTCGGAGAAGGGCAAAGCCGCGTATCTCGCCACGGCAAGCGCCTGGGAGCGGATGCGCTAGTCTCTGGCAGTAAACAGGTAATCGCCGCCGATAGGGGCGGGCTAAGCAGTTCGCAAAGGAGACTAACATGACCGGAAATACTTCGGAAGATATCAAGCGCGCGGTCCTCAGCCGCTACAGCAGACACGCCCAGCGACGGCTTGCCGCGCTGCAAGAGACGGCTGGATCGTCGTGCTGCGGCTCGCCGCAACCGGCTGTCGGCGAAGCGATGAGTCGCTCTTGCTGCGGCGAGGCGGACCCGATCGCCGACGCCGACGTCACGAAGCTGCACTACTCCGCGGAGGAGTTGCGCGACCTGCCGGAGGACGTGCTTTCGTCGCTCGGCTGCGGCAACCCGACGGCCATCGCAGGCCTGAACGAAGGCGAATCGGTGCTTGACCTGGGCAGCGGCGGCGGCCTCGATTGCTTCCTCTCTGCGCAGAAGGTGGGACCAAAGGGCAAAGTCGTCGGCCTCGACATGAGCGCCGACATGATCCAACTGGCGCGTCGCAACGCCGGCCGCATCGGCGCGGAGAACGTGCGCTTCCGCCTCGGCGAGATGGAGGACATGCCCTTCGCCGACGACTCGTTCGACGTGATCATCTCTAACTGCGTCATCAACCTCTCGCCCGATAAGGACGCCGTCCTGCACGAGGCCATGCGCGTTCTGAAGCCGGGCGGACGGCTGCGGGCGTCGGACATCGTCTTCGCGCGTGAGCCGACGGAGCAGGAGAGAAGCGACCTGGCGAGCTGGACGGCGTGCATCGCCGGTGCCCTCACCGAGGCCGACTACGCCGAGAAGCTGCAGTCCGCCGGCTTCGAGGATGTGCGCCTGGAGCCGAAGGAGGGCACAGCCCCTAACAGCAACCTCTTCAGCGCCTACGTCTCGGCATCGAAGAAGCGCTGACGCCCAAGCGCGGCCACACTCCGCCGCTCCGCCGTCTCTATCTCCGGGCAGACTGCGGGTTCTGCCCGTTGTTGACGACTATCTCTACGGCTGTCACAATGCTTCGGACTCGCGCGAGTCCCGTGCAGCCGCGTGAAAGGAGACCTCAAATGCTCAAGAAACTGGCCATCGCCTTCGGCATGCTGCTCATCGTCCTCGCCGTAGCCTGCGGCTCGGACAAGGAGTCGTCGAAGTCCGACGACGGTGGGAAAGACTCCACCCCCGTCGCGACGAAGAAGGCCGCGCCCACAAAGGAGGCCACCGAAGAGATCGAAGCGACGGAGGAGGCCGACGGCGGAGACTCCGCGGGAACCCTGGAATCGCTGAGCTTCCTCACAGGCGGCATGTTCGGCGGAGAGACCGAGGGCGTCGCCGGGGCGCCGGACCAGGAACTGGCCAACCTGCTTATCGCCAGCACAGACCTTCCGACTGCTTTCGCCAGCGTAGGCGGCGACATGGGCTTCACTATGACCCTGCCCCAGGGCGAAATGAAGATGGCCATGCGCACCTTCTCTGAGGGCGACCCCAACGCATCGCAGATGACGCCGACCATCGTTTCCGCGGCCATGGCCATGCCGCCCGCGGCGCTGGAGGAGTTCGATTCACAGCTCGCCGAGCTCGACGACATGACGACCGAAGACATCGAAGAAGCTATGGGCGGCGCTTCGGTGTTGGGCGTCGAGTTCAAGGAGTTCAGTGTGGAGAAGGTGGATCTCGGCGATGGCGGCATCAACATGCACATGGTCATGGATATGAGCGCGCTGGTCGAAGGACTTGGAGATCTGGCCGAGGGAATGGAAGGCTTCCCGACCGCGCTTTCCTTCGATATGTACGTCTTCAAGAAGGGCGACGTCGTCCTCATGGCGATGACGATGCTGCCGGCCGAGCAGGAGTCACCGGTGGACGTCGAGTCGCTGGCCGAGATAATGGAGTCGAGAGCCCCATAGCTCCGATCGAGCCCTAGAACTCGCCGGCCGCGGGTAAGCATCGTCTTTCCCGCGGCCTTTTCCTGTCCGCCGCGAACCGCTGTCGGCTCATCGTGACGTTTGCATGCAAAAACAGCCAAAAAGCCAATAATCCTTGACAACCAGCTTAACCGCACCCTATAGTTTGAATAGGCAGAAAGCCTTTTCGAAGGGGGAAGCGAAAGGACAGAAGCGTGGGCAAGCCGCTATTCCAGATTCAGGACCTGCACGTCAGCGTCGAAGGCAAGGAGATCGTCAAGGGGCTGAACCTTGTCGTCGGGCGCGGCGAAGTCCATGCCGTCATGGGCCCGAACGCCTCGGGAAAGAGCACGCTCGCCAACGCTATCATGGGGCATCCACGCTATCAGGTGACGAAGGGCAAGGTGCTTTTCAAGGGAGAGGACGTTACCGCGCTCACTCCCGACGAAAGGGCACGTCGCGGCCTCTTCCTCGCCTTCCAGTACCCGCGGGCGATCCCCGGTGTCACGATGGTCAACTTCCTGCGCTCGGCCCTTCGCGCCGTCCGCGGCAGCGACGTCCCCGTCCGTGAGTTCCGTACGATTCTGCGTGAGACGATGACCATGCTCAAGATCGACGAAGACTTCGCCCGTCGTTACATCAACGACGGCTTCTCCGGTGGCGAGATGAAGCGCGCCGAAGTGCTTCAGATGGGCATCCTCAAGCCGGACATGTCCATCCTCGACGAAACGGACTCCGGCCTCGACATCGATGCCTTGCGTACCGTCGCTGAAGGGATCAACAGCCTGATGAGCGAAGAGCGCGGCATGATGGTGATCACGCACTATCAGCGCATTCTGGACTACGTGCAGCCGGGCTTCGTACACGTGCTCTTCGACGGCCGCATAATCAAGTCGGGCGGGCCGGAGCTTGCCCACGAGCTGGAGGCCGAAGGCTACGAGCGCATCACCGGCGCGAGCGTGGCCGGAGAGGTGGCGTCTTGACGGACCGCAAAGCCACCGAGATGATGCCCGACTCCTACAAGTGGGGCTTCCACGACGAAGCGCGATACGTCTTTCGCACCGAGCGAGGACTGTCGCGGAAGGTCGTCGAAGAGATAGCGGGCATTAAGGAAGAGCCGCAATGGATGCGGGACATGCGCCTTCGAGCGCTGGAAATATTCGAGAGGAAGTCGATGCCCAACTGGGGGCCGGACCTCTCGGCCGTGAATCTGAACGATCTCTACTACTACGCCCGTGCCAGCGACCGCCCGGAGCGCGACTGGAACGAAGTCCCGGACTACATTCGTAGCACCTTCGATCGACTGGGCATCCCCGAAGCGGAGCGCAAGTTCCTCGCCGGCGTGGGCGCTCAATACGACTCTGAGACCGTCTATCACAACATTCGAGAGGAGCTGGCGAAGCAAGGCGTCATCTTCGCCGATACCGATACCGCCGTCCGCGAGTATCCGGACCTGGTGCGTCGCTACTTCGGCACGGTCGTTCCGCCCGCCGACAACAAGTTCTCCGCCCTCAACAGCGCGGTCTGGAGTGGCGGCAGCTTCATCTATGTGCCCGAGGGTGTGCACGTCGATATCCCGCTTCAGGCCTATTTCCGCATCAACGCCGAGAACATCGGCCAGTTCGAACGCACCCTTATCATCGCCGAGCCCGGCAGCTTCATCCATTACATTGAAGGCTGCACGGCGCCAATCTACACGACGAACTCATTGCACGCCGCCGTCGTCGAAGTCATCGTCAAGAAGGGGGCGCGGGTTCGCTACAGCACCGTCCAGAACTGGTCGACGAACGTCTACAACCTGGTCACCAAGCGTTCTGTCGCCTATGAGGACGCCGTCGTTGAGTGGGTCGACGGCAATCTCGGCAGCAAGGTGACGATGAAGTACCCCGCGGTCTATCTCATGGAGCCCGGCGCTCACAGCGAGGTGCTTTCGCTGAGCTTTGCCGGCCGCGGGCAGCACCAGGATACGGGCGCGAAGGCCGTCCACGTGGCGCCCCACACTACGTCCGTAATAACGTCGAAATCCATCAGCAAGGATGGCGGCCGGGCAAGCTATCGTGGCCTGGTGAAGGCGTATAGCGGCGCGAAGGGCATTCGCTCCAGCGTCCGCTGCGACGCGCTCCTCCTTGACGGAGATTCGCGCTCCGACACCTATCCGACGATGGAAATCGACGAACGCGACGTCACCGTCAGCCATGAAGCCAGCGTCAGCAAGGTCAGTGAAGAGCAGCTCTTCTACCTGCAAAGTCGCGGCATCGACGAGCAAGAGGCGACGAAGATGATCGTCAACGGTTTCGTGGAGCCGATCGTCAAAGAGCTGCCGATGGAGTACGCGGTGGAGTTGAACCGTCTCATAGAGCTCCAGCTTGAAGGGGCAATCGGGTAGCGACGATGCTCGACTCAGTATCCCTTCGCAAGCGTCAGGCCATCGAAGAGCTTTCGGCACGCCACGAGGAGCCCATGTGGCTCTTGCAGCACCGGCTGAAGGCGTGGCGTCTCTATGAAGACATGCTTCCGCCCACCGGCCGCGAGGAGGAGTGGCGGCGCACTGACGTGAGCGCCCTGAGCCTCGACGGCCTGACGCTGTTTGCGCCCGCCACACTGTCGCCGAGGCTCCGCGGCGGTCTACGGGAGGGGCGCGACGGGTACGGCGGTCAGATAGTCCAGCGCGACTCGCAGATCGTTTTCCAGGAGATGCGCCCCGAGTCGGCGGAGCAGGGCGTTATCTTCACCGACCTTCACTCCGCCGCCCGGCAACACCCCAAGGTCATACGGCGCCACTTCATGACCGAGGCCGTACTGCCCGCTGCGTGGAAGTACGTGGCCCTTCATGCCGCTCTCTGGAGCGGCGGCGCCTTTCTGTACGTCCCGGCTGGCGTGGAGATCGGCGTCCCGCTACACGCTGTCGTGGGCCTTAGCAGCGGTGGTGTGGCCGTCTTCCCGCACACCCTGATCGTCGCCGAAGAGGGCAGCAGCGTAACATTGATCGAAGAGCACGGCTCGTCGGACGGTGACCGTCGCGCCCTGAGCAGCGCCGTCGTCGAGATACTGGTGCGCGATGGCGCCCAGGTGCGATACGTAGGTGTGCAGGACTGGGGAGCGAACGTCGATAGCTTTTCGACCATTCGCGCCGTTCTGGGGAAAGGAAGCCAGCTAGAGCTGGGGCTCGTCGGCAGCGGCGGACACGTCGCGAAAGCGAGCCTCGACGCAGTCCTATCAGCGCCGGGCGCAACCGCGAGCATCGTCGGGCTCTTCCTCGCGGAAGGCGACCAGCACATGAGCTATTCGACCCTTCAGGACCATCGCGCCGCGAATACGACAAGCGATCTCCTCTTCAAGTCGGTGCTCAGGGACAACGCCTACCTGGTCTGGAACGGCCTGACGCGGATCCACAAGGGCGCCGGCGAAAGCGACGCGAACCAGAGCAGCCGGAACCTCCTGCTGGGCGAGAACGCCCGCGTGGCGGCGATTCCCGTGCTCGAAATCGAGGCCCATGACGTGACCCGATGCAGCCACGGCGCCACCGTCAGCTCCGTCGACGAAGAGCAGCTCTATTACATGATGTCGCGCGGCCTGACTCGCGAGGACGCTAGTCGCGCAATCGTCGATGGCTTCTTGCGACAGGGGCTGGAACGCCTCACATCGCTGCAAGCCCATCGCGGCATTGGCAGGTCGGTCGAAAGACGGCTGCTGGCGGAGGTGGCGTAGCGATGTCCGGTTTCATTCCAGCGATGAGGACGGCAGACCTGATGCCGGGCATGGTGAAGGTGGTCGACGTGCAGGGCCGCCGGATAGCTGTCTGCAATGTCGATGGTCGCTACTTCGCCGTCGACGACGTGTGCACCCACGATGGTGGCCCTCTGGGCAAAGGCAGGCTGTGCGACGGCCAGATCGAATGCCCGCGGCACGGCGCCCGCTTCGACGTCGAGACCGGCCGCGCCGTCGTCCTGCCGGCCGTGATGCCCATTCGCACCTATGCCCTGAGAGTGATAGGCACTGAAGTGAGGGTCTGCCTCGAAAGGAGAGCGGGCGATGTTTGACGTTGAGCTGGTCCGAAAGGACTTCCCAATACTCCAGCGCACGGTCCACGGTAAGCCGCTGGTCTATCTGGACAACGCCGCGACCAGCCAGAAGCCGATGGCCGTGATCGACGCGCTCGTCGAGTACTACGAGCGCTATAATGCCAACGTCCACCGCGGTCTCCACACCCTCTCCGAGGAGGCGACCGCCCGCTACGAAGAGGTGCGCGAGAAGGTGCGTCGCTTCATAAACGCGCCGGGCCAGGAGAGCATAATCTTCACGCGCAACGCCACCGAGTCGGTCAACCTGGTGGCCTACGGCTGGGGCCGCGCGAATGTCCGCGCCGGCGATGAGATCGTCCTCACCGTCATGGAGCACCACAGCAACCTCGTGCCATGGCAGGTGCTGGCGAAGGAGACCGGCGCCCGCCTGCGCTTCGTCGACATCGATGACGAAGGCCGCCTGCGAGACGACTGGCGAGAGATGATCGGCTGGAAGACGCGGCTCGTGGCGCTGACGCAAATGTCGAACGTGCTCGGCACCATCAACCCAGTGCGTGAGATAGCCGACCTGGCGCACCAGCACGGCGCCGCCGTCCTCGTCGATGGCGCGCAGAGCGTCGCCCACATGCCGGTCGACGTTCAGGAGATTGACTGCGACCTCCTCGCTTTCTCCAGTCACAAGATGCTCGGTCCCACCGGCGTTGGCGTGCTCTATGCGCGACGCAGCATTCTGGACGATATGACGCCCATGCTCAGCGGCGGCCACATGATCAGCAGCGTGTCCCTGGAAGACACGACGTGGAACGATATTCCCTGGCGCTTTGAGGCAGGGACGCCGAGCATCGCCGATGTTATCGCCTTCGGTGCGGCCATCGATTACCTGGAGGGCGTTGGCATGGAGGCCGTGCGCCGGCACGATGTCGAGTTGACGGCATATGCGCTTGACGTGCTGGGACAGATTCCCGGCGTAACCCTCTACGGGCCCCGTGACGCTTCCATCCGCGGCGCCGCCGTCGCCTTCAACTACGGGGACCTTCACCCCCACGACCTCGGCACCGCACTCGACAGCTATGGGATTGCGATCCGCGCCGGCCACCACTGCGCGCAGCCCCTAATGACACGGCTCGGCGTCACGGCGACTGCGCGCGCGAGCTTCCACATCTATAACCGCCGCGAGGAGATCGATGTTCTTGCGGAGGGAATTCAAGAAGCCGCGAAGTTCTTCGGAGATGCCATCAGTGCCCGAACCAGAGCTTGACGAGCTGTACAAGGACCTGATCCTCGACCACTATCGACGGCCGCGCAACCGCCATTCCGTCGCCGAGCCGAAGGTCGTGGGTGAGGGCTATAACCCCCTCTGCGGCGACGAGATCGCGGTCGAGGCGCATTTCGACGGCGACGTCCTGAGCGACATCGGCTTCGAGGGTCGCGGCTGCTCTCTGAGCCAGGCGTCCGGCTCCATGATGACCGAGGCGGTAAAGGGGAAAACGGTCGAAGAAGCGCAGGCATTGATCGATGCCTTCACCCGCATGATGACCGACCCCGGCTCCCACCCGGCCGACGGGCTCGGCGACCTGGAAGCGTTCGCCGGCGTCGGCAAGTACCCCGTGCGCGTCAAGTGCGCTACCCTCGCCTGGCACGCCCTCCTCGACCTCCTCAGGCGGCGCGATGAGTCGCAGGGGAAAGCCTGACTCATGTTCTTCTCTGCGGACGTAGTCCGAGAGCGCCTGCGCGATGTGATCGATCCTGAGATGAAACTCAGCGTCGTCGACCTCGGGCTGATCTACGGCATCGAAATCGACGGCTCGACAGTGCGGGTCACCTACACGCTCACGAGTCCTGCCTGCCCCCTAGCGCCGCTCATCGCCGAGCAAATCCGCGCCGCCGTGCTGGACGTACCCGGCGTCCGCGACATCGATCTCTCGCTGACCTTCTCGCCGCCATGGGACCCACGCACAATGGCGAGCGAAGACGCGAAGATGGTTCTCGGCATCTGGTAGACACCCTCGGAAAGGTGCGCAAGAACACGTAGCTGAGGTTCTCTAACCTCGGCGTTCTGCTCCTATCGCGCCTGAATCTCGTCTGTTGCTGCATTCCAATCGCTGGCTGTTGAGGGGTTATCCCCCAGGTCAATCGGGTGCAGACACCCTTCATCCACACCTCCTGAGTATCGACACACAACTAGACCCCAAACGGTTGGAACGGCGGTCAGGAGGATGGCCGCCGACAAGCCCCGCCCGTTGGCGGGAGGTGGGCCGCGTCGCACAGGGCCCTGCTCCGAATAAGGAGGGAGTGTATGAGCAGACTGTTAAGACTAGTCAAACGAGTAACACGGGAGGAGGAAGGCATCACCGGTCTGGAGACCGCCATCATATTGATCGCCTTCGTGGTGGTGGCGACCGTCTTCGCCTTCGTCGTGCTGAGCACCGGTCTATTCAGCTCAGAGCGAGGCAAGGAAGCGGTCTATTCCGGCCTCCAGAAGACCAGAGGCACGCTCGAGCTGCGAGGCAGCGTCATCGCCCAGACCGATGGCACCGAGGTAACCGACCTGGTGTTCGACGTCGCCAATGCCGCCGGTGGTGAGCCCGTCAACGTTGACCCCAACGCCGTCAGCAACAAGCTCGTCATCGCCTATCGTGACGATACCCAGTCGGACCAAAACGTGGTCTGGACAAGGACGTGGCTTGTCGGTGATGGTGACAACCTGATAGAAGCGGGTGAGTTGGCGGAGATCAGCCTCGACGTCTCATCGTATAACCTGGGAGCCAACCAGGCCTTCACTATGGAGGTGAAGCCGCCTCTTGGTGGCACGATGGTTATCGCCAGGACGACACCCGCCGGCCTGGACACGGTGGTTGACCTCCATTAGGGAGCAACTGTCCTCTTGTTCATGGAGAACCAGGCGGACGCGGCTGTAGGATACCCACAATAGAACCCGAAATCTGGGCACCCGCCCGAAAGAGCGGGTGCCCAGTCATGTCCCGAAAGAACCCCATCGACGGCCTCTCCGCGCTATCTCTTGCTTCGCAGCGAATACCTCGACCGATCCCGTCGCGGACAGTGGACTTTAGAACGCGAGACGTGATATACGATACACAATCGGCAAGCGAAGCAAGAAATAGGAGGTTTCATTCGTGGCAAATGACGAGGGAAAGACCGTTACGGTCACCGAGACAATCGCGAACCCGGCGCCTCTGGGTCTCGCCGCATTCGGGCTCACCACGCTGCTGCTGAACGTCATCAACGCCGAAATCATCAAAAGCTCAGACATCGGCATGGTGCTTCCCGTCGGTATCTTCTATGGTGGTCTCGCCCAGTTGCTGGCCGGCATGTGGGAGTTCAAGAAGAACAACACCTTCGGAGCAACAGCTTTCACCTCCTACGGCGCCTTCTGGCTCGCCTTCGCGACGATGAAGATACTGCAGATTAACGGTGCTCTGGGCGCGGTGTCGCCCGAAGGCGGCATGGCCGTGTTCCTGGTGGGATGGGGCATCTTCACGACCTACATGTTCATCGGTACCATTAAGATATCCGTGGCGCTGATGGTCGTCTTCGCCGGACTGGCCATCCTGTTCTACCTTCTGGCCTGGGGCCAGCACAACGCCGACGTTCACAAGATCGCCGGCTATGAAGGCCTTTTCACCGCCGGCGCCGCCCTGTACACCTCGTTCGCTCTAATCGTCAACGATACCTGGGGCAGGGACCTGCTGCCGCTTGGCAACATCAAGCGCGCGTAGCTGGACGTGAAGGCCGGACTGGACCGGAAGTAAGCCAAGAGACAGGCAACATAGAACCGCCGGTGTGGAGGCGCGCTATTGCGCCCTTCACCGGCGGTCTTGTTCTTCTGATTCGACGACGCGTCGTCTAAGCGGCCGTTATCAGCAGGACCGGCACGTGCGACTCCCGCAGCACCTGGTCGGCGACGCTGCCGAACATGAGCCGCGCCACGCCCCTTCGTGAGCGCGTCGCCATCGCGATTATGTCCGTGCCGTACTCCGACGCCGCCTTCAGTATCTCCGACGGCGGGCTGCCGAACCGCACTTCCATCTCCGGCTTCAGACCTTGCTCCTCGAAGCGCTCCGCGACCGGTCGCAGGTGGTTCTCCGCTTCCTCTATCTGCGACTCAACCCATGCCAGGCTGGCCGCCTCATCGCTGTGATTCTCCCCGTTGCGCTTGTCCAGATCGATGACGGTGAGGAGTCTGATGCTGCATCCGAATGCCTTTGCAGTCTCGGCGGCATGTTGCACTACCACCTCTGAGCGA
>Ga0315287_10001660_pt1 | contig 20758 bp, 14 predicted proteins | sample YL17G11_0_MG_FD_205037 | JGI IMG/M metagenome (GOLD analysis project Ga0315287, IMG submission 205037) | Sediment microbial communities from Yellowstone Lake, YNP, Wyoming, USA - YL17G11_0 | ecosystem: Environmental > Aquatic > Freshwater > Lake > Sediment | place: USA: Wyoming | collected...
GTTTCCGTTTTGTGACGGCGCAGGGTGAGCCGGAAAAAATAAACAAAGCCAAACAGAATTTTGTCTGGACGATTTTGGGCGTTGGTGTGGTCGTGGCGGCGCAACTTTTAACTACTTATATTCAGGATCTGATAACAGGCCAGGGCGGGAAGCTGCAAAATATGATTAAGCAGATTCTTGGCACTCTCAATGTTTTTATTGTTTTGCTTTTTTCGCTTGTCACGATTTATTTTATCTGGGGAGTGATTACTTATGTGCGCGCGGCCGGGGATGAAGAAGCGATAAAAAAAGGCAAACAGCACATGATCTGGGGCATTATCGGCATGGCTATCATGAGCGGGGCATTCGGAATTATCAACATAATTGTTAAATACATCGGCGTATGAAAATAAGCAGATGACAACCGGAGAGTTTCTTTGCTATAATAAAATTGGAGATAAAATAACCTTAATTTTTAAGTTCATCCCCACACCAGAAGACCAAGTACATAAGCTCGTGTGTGAATGAACAGTAAGCCACCCGAAGGGTAAACCGGAACATCATTGCGTCTGGCGGAATGGCGCGGGGATTTATCAGGAAAGGAGGTGATATTTATGAAGAAAATTGACAAAGCAGCAATCATAAGTGGTTTGGTTTTGGCTTTGCCGTTAATTGTCGCCGCTGCGCCGGCTGATGTCGTTAGCCCCATCTTAAAAAATGTGGTGACGGCGTTGAACGTAGTTTTGGTTATTATGTTTGCTCTACTTACCATTTATTTTATCTGGGGAGTGATAGGGTATGTAAGCGCGGCCGGTGACGAGGAAAAGCTGAAGGCGGGCAAGCAGCATATGCTTTGGGGAATTATCGGTATGGCGGTGGTGGGAGTGGCTTGGGGGGTTGCCAGGCTGGTCCAAGATTATATCGGCGCAACGGGTGCTAAACCAGACATACCAAGCTTTTAACCCTAATAAACTTTTTTGAAGTTAGCGTTTTTCGGTTGCTTCGCTTTTTAGGGTAGGTGATTGCGCCTGGCAATTTATCGGCTGACTGAAAATTTTGTTCGGTGATTTTGCGGCCAATGGTGGCGTAATTTGAAATTGAAAATAAAAGGTATTTGAGTCCAGAGCCCCGCAATGCGGGGGATTCCACAAACGAATACCTATCTCGCAGCAGCTGCGGGGTATTCCAAAACCTGTATTTTGATGTCGCCCCGCCTGCCAAACTCCAGTTAACTTTAGTTGGTATACCAACTAAAGTTAACTGGAGTTTGTAAAACAGCCATATTCAGCGAATCAGGCTTTGGTTATCGGCGGGCAGGTCGGACGATATGCCTGCGGGCGCATCGTCCTCGCTAGTCAAAATAAAAAGCCCTTTGGCTTTAGCTTAGGGCTTTTTCGTTGTTTACAAAATTGTAAAATAATCTTTTGGGTAAAAAATAGCCGGAGGCGCGTTTTGCGTACTCCGGCGTTTGGTTTTTAAAAGGAACTTTATGCCATCATTTTGATGGCTCTGCCGTATCCGGCGGTATTGCTTCTATCCTTGTTTCAAAGTCCGCCGCGGTTTGTCCCGCTGGGACCAGAAGACAAATCTTTATTATATTTCTTCCGTAATTGTTTTGAACCAAGTATTTGGGTTCATTCTGATTTTCCGGCAGCGTCCATTTCCACATTTTTTGGGGCAGGACGCCTTCTTTGTACGCGACAATGATAGGCGGCGCTAGCGTCATATTTCGCCGGGTAATTTTGAGCTGCTCAAGTGGTTTTATTGGCCGCTCAATCGGCAAATCAATTTGCGAAAATTGAACAACCGGCGCTGGCACCGTAGTCGTTTCTGACGGCGTAGGCACAGCAACCTTTTCGGGCGGAGCTGCTTTTTCAGCAGACACTGTTACCTTTTCATTTTCGGTTTCGGCCGCTGACTGCTCTTTTTGCGGTAGCTCGTGGTGAACGCGAGGCGTGCCACTATTGTAGTAGTAAGAGGGTTTAAAGCCCCCTGCTACCGATAACCAAATAGCCAGGGCGACGATTCCGACGATGTTCAGAAAATTTCGGAGCCGCTGGTGTTTAATTATCTGGGCCGCCACCAAAATCACTATGCCCGCGATGAAATATGGCCACGGGCTATCAAAATTAATCCCGCTGGGATCAATGTTGATGTTGGACAAGGGTATCTTGGTGCCTTTCTCTTTTGCTTTATCATAGCCCCCCATGATGAAGGTAAGGGCTATCATTGCTGGGATGGACCAGCCGTAGAATTTGGCAACTATTTGCCATTTGATTGGTGTTCCGCCCAGCCCTGCCGCAAGCAGCCAGCCGATAACAAACACCAATCCGGCGGGCAGAGCCGGCCAAAATTTCCAGAGGGGAACCAATTGGGCGACCGTAACCACATAAACCATTGTCATCAGATAGATTACTATTGCCCTGACGACCGCAACACTTACGGCCTCGGCTTCGTCGGCGACTTTCTGGATTATGTTTTTGCCCGCGGAATTGTCTTTCAGCGCGGCAAAAACATAGACGACATCTAATCCCACGCCGCCTCTCAGCCAAATATATGTGGCGGTTACTAACATCCAAGAGAGGCCGGTGATTGAAGCCGCGAGGTCAAAGAGCCGCTTGTTATGGTTGACAATCCATATTTCAACAACCATTAAAGCGATCAGCCAGAGGAAGAGAAGAAAGATATCAAACTTGATTTTTTTCCTTTCTCGGCCGGGTTTGCTTTTAAACCAATCCCATAGTTCTTTCATCTCTTTCTCCTATTTGACCACGTTGTCGATTATTAACCACCCGACTCTTTTCCGCCAAGAGGAAAACTTGGCTAACCGGCCAGGCCGGCTGGGAAATTGGTCGCGGGTGTTCAGTTTTTGCGCTAATTGTGTGGCTTTTTCGTCCGCATAACCCCAATATTCAGCCAAGCGAATAATTACCGCTTCTGCGAAAGCTTGGTTGCACCTTATGGCCAGACGTATCTGTTGTGCAATAGGGTCGTGGCGCAGGACTTCGAGAGTTTGATGAAACTCTGTTTCGTCCATCGCCAGCAATTGCTTCATCGTCTCTTTTGCACTCGTCATGTCAACGGTCCCATCTGCTTTTCTTGGGAGCGCATTTCCCAAAACAACAGTTAGTGAATTTTCGCTCCAGGTGGGTATCCGTCCTTCCATGGCCTCGCTGTGATGCTTCCAAAACTTTTCCATGTCTTCCGGCTCAAGCCTGAGAAGGACAGAAAGAAGTTGCGCTCTTGGGTTCTGCTTGATCAAGTTGTTCAGGTGATTTCCAAAAAAACCCGCCCCGGATTTGATTTCGCCTTTGATAGTTTCCTGCAACATTTTACCGCCAAATTCTCCAAAAAAAGTTGCAAGTAATTCAGAAAGGAAGGATTCTCTGATAGCCATTTTTACTCCTCCTCGCCCTGGTGTTCTTGTTTAGCCCTTTCGCGACCGCGCTGGCAAGCCGCTTTAATTTCACTGATAAAATCATTTTTCCTTGGGTTTGTCGGCGTCGTAGCGCTTTCCTGCGCGACTTCGATTCCCGTTTGTTTTCCGGGTATCCAGACTTCTTTTCTTTCTCCGGGCGTCTCGGGTAAAAAGAGGATGATCTTCCTTCTTGTTTGCTCGACTGGAAACTCTAAAATCGCAACGCCATTTTCATTCAATCCCACTCGCTCATTTTTGGCGTCACTTGCGGCAACGTCCAGGTAGCAGATGTTGCCAGCGGCCACTTCGCCTTTTCCATTGGTGCGGGATACTATCACGATAAATCTCTCTCCGCGATGAATTGATAACACCACTTCGAGTTTGACTGCTTTTTTCCCGCTAGGCAATCCCGCTTCGGACTCGGGCGGAATGAGAAGCGGTAATTCCGCAAAAGCACGTGTTTCGTCGATTGTCTCAACTTTGAAATAGATTCTGGTCGTATTGGGCGGAATCTTGAAAGTATATTCCACCTCACGATTGACTGTCGTCTTTATCGCGTCTGCGTCCGGCAGCACGAAGATTCCTTCAAGTTGAATGAGGAATCTTAGTGGCCTTTCTTTTAACGAATCGGAAAGTTTGGCGATTACCTTTACTTCTTTGCTCGAGATTCCCCCGGGCGCTGGTATCAGCATCAGGGAAACCCGCGGACCTTTCGGTCCGCCTCTGTTTTTATCTTGTGCCATTTTCACGGCCCCCTTTTCGGCTTTAAGCCGAATATTAAATTGTGAAAGGGCTTCCCGCCCGGGAAATCTCGAAATTAAGCCAAATACAGTCAGTTTCAGGATGTTTTATTATAACTCATCTTTATGATTTATGTCAATAGTTGAGGCAAAATAAAAAGGAGACGTGGAGACGTCTCCTTCATGGAGCGTGTCAATGACTTATGCGATAACTTTTTCGACCACTCGGTCGTGTAGGGCTCTTAGTCGACCGAAGAGCGAGACAGGCTTTTGTTCTTCAGCTTCTTTGAGGCGCTTGGCCAAGGCAGCCGCTTTTTGGTCCAGCTCCTTGAGCCATGGCAACAGTTTTTCGTCAAATGCGATGCCCGCCGCCTTAAGTGCCCGCTGGATTTTTTCCGAAAATCCGTCCACGGCCATAGCCGTTTCTATCAGTGTTTTGCGTTTTTCCTCCGGCAATTCCAGAATCGCCTGCAGGGTACCTTTGCCTTGTTCTTGAGTAAGCGAGGCAAGCTCTTTTATCATTTCTGCTCGGACGGGAACGCCAAGTTGATCCAACAGGGTCTGGGTTCCCGCGACTTGCTCTTTGTTCATTCCCGAGAGGAACGACAGGAAAGTGCCTTTAGGTCTTAAGCTGGATTGGATCAAGGAAACAAAAGCTTCTTTTAAGCTAGCAGCCATTGCCCGACCCTCCTTTTTTAGGGGAAGGAAATCGGGCGGGTCCTGCCTGTTTCTTTATATGTAAAAAGTCCCCTTGGACTTGTCAGGCCTTTTTTGTTAAGTTTGTTTTTAAAAGGTACCAACGCCCTAATTCCTTCTGGTTTTTAGATTACAGCGTTTTGTGAAAATATGCAAGAGGGTGGGCGAGAGAGGAGTCGAACCTCCAATCCCTTGCGGGAACATGGTCCTAAGCCATGTGCGTATGCCAATTCCGCCACTCGCCCCCACGCTATTTATTTTTTAATTGAGGAAAAACAGAAATATTGGGCAAGCATTTTTGTCCTGCACATTATATAATTCTGTGGACAAAAAAGAAATGGTGTCGGGGTTCGCCCTTAATATATAATATAACACTTAAGTTTTGGTTCGGCGCAAGTATTTTATTGCGTCGTATTGGTGGCTAGGGGATAAGCAGCCGGTGATTTGTAGTTGGAACGAAAAATGTCTGAATGTTCAAGCGCCTCATCGCGCCAGATTTCCTGCGTTAAAATTGTTTTCATTGAGCCGTTGGGATTTGATTCTATGATTTTTGGTCCGATGATTTTGGCTATTCGGCCATCAGCCGTTCCGTAAATTTCAAAAATCAAAAGGTTGTTCTCAATGCGGCTTTGCAGCAGGATGTTATTGGGCGTGTCGTTGATAAATTTTAAATCAACGCTCGGCGGATAAACCGTGGCGTCAAAGCCCTGCGGATTATAGTAGCGCACAGGGATGGCGTGAGGATGGCGTTCGGTGATTTTTAATCCGGCAATGGCCGCGGCGCGGAAAAGCGTGGTTGAAACCTGGCACAATCCGCCGCCAAGTTCCGGCACGATTTTGTTATCCTTTATTATCAGTTCGGGCACCCAGCCGTTGGCTTCGTCTATTTCGCCGACTTTCTGGCCGAAAGAAAATTCTTCATCCGTTTTTATCAGGATGCCGTTTAATTTCAGCGCGCCAAGCGCGAGGTTTTTTTGCCGATTCAATGAGGAGCCGGAAAAATTTGATTCGCCCTGGCCGAGCAACGTTTCAATGCCAAACGACTTTAGGGTTTCGTTATCACTGATTACCGGTTTAACAACATTTATGACCAAATTAATATCTTTTTGTTTTGTCAGAACGCTGGCTTGAATTTGGGCAAAGCTGGCTTCCAAATTCAATTTTTGTCCGTTGCGCGCGGCCTCCGTAAATTTTATTTCATTGTTTTTCCAGACTATTTTTGCGTTAATCGGTTCGCGATTGATTGACGGCGCAATCTGCGCCAAAAAATCCGCCGTTTCGTTTTTATCAAGACCGATCACCATACCATGATTTTCAGGCGAGAGGAGAACGCAAAGCCAATCGGCCAGCTCCGCTTTCTCCAACGCCCAGTCAAGGCCGGCGGCGCGGATCGTGTAGGGCGCGAGCGCGATGATATCTTTTGCTTTGTCTAAATGAGGATAAACATCTTTTTGGGTAACCAGCGGCGCGCTTTCTTTTAAGGCAAGAGAAATTGTCGAGGGCGTCTGATTAAATTTGCCGACTATCTCGTTTACCAGCTGATAGCGGTTGATAACCAAGCCGGTTTTTTCGGGCGCAACTTCAAAGATTTCTTTTTCGCGATTGTATTTAAGCGCGGCGTTTTGCGGCGGCGTTTCAATGGAGGAAAGCGAGGCAACGGCGCGGCGAAACTTTTCCAAGTCAACGCTAAAGCGCAACGCCAGGTTTTTACCAAAAAATAATGCCGTGGTTTGTTCAACTAAGCTCGCAAAAATATTCCGGCGATGGCCGAAAGCATAAATCTCATTTGCCGATTGTTCCAGATCAAGATTTATGCCAAGTTCCCAAGGCGAAATTTGCCAGGATTTATCCTGCCAGACAAAATTAATTTTTTGTTCGCCAAATTGCGAGAATTTTTCTTCAAGGACGCGCCGAGCTTCGTCAATTTTCTTGGCGCTAAGATCCAGGTCCTCCAAAGAAGCGCCGGCGGTAATGCGGTTAGAATTGAAAAGCAAAAGCGCGGCGGGTAACATTATCAAAGCGAAAATCAAGGCGGCGACAGCGACCAGGAACTTCCGGCGGATTTGAAATGGATGATTGAGTTTCATTTTGGTCAGCGTTAGTTCGGCTAAGTTTAAATTAACATTTCGCGCGGCTTAAAGCAAAAAGCAACCCAAAACCGGTTGCTTTTTTAGAATTACTTTTTGAAATCAGCCGCTAAGCCGATACCCGGATTTTCCGCGTTTTCACTTTTTCTATCTTGGGAAGCCGGATCGATAATATGCCGTTTTTCAAAGAGGCCTCGGCTCTTTCTGCTTCTACATCCACCGGTAAAATAATTGAACGGGAAAAGGAGCCCCAGTAGCATTCCTGGTAATAATAATCGCCTTCTGTCACTTCGGTGTCTTTTTCTCTTTTGCCTTTGATTGTCACCATGTCATTGGTGATACTGATATCTAAATCATCAGGGTTAACGCCGGCGATGGTGGATTTAATCACAATATCGGAAGGCGTCTGATAAACATCAATTGTCAGCTGGCCTTCGGCTTCCGGCAGCCAGTCGAAGTTTTTTTCTTTAGAGGGTTCGGCAATTATCGGCTCTTTTTTAATTTTTTTGGTTTTGGCATTTTCCGGCTCAATTGTCAGCGGCCTCTCTTTCATTTCTTCAAGTTCTTTCTCTTTTTCCTCTTCCTCGTCATTTTCTTCGGTCGGTGCGTTGTTGGTCATTCTAACTTCTTTTTCTTCGTCTTCAAGCACTCCGGTTAATCTTTCCAAAAAAGAAGGTTTCTTGCCCATGTTTTTAGCTCGTCCGGCGGCCCCCTCCACGAATTCCGTCAAAACGGAATGCGTGCGAAATTCGTCGGGCGATTTCTATATTTTACAAATTGATAATTGTTTTTTCAAACGGCCAAATTGCCAGCTGACTATTATGATAAGTAAAATCAGGAAAGTGGCAAGAGCCAAGGCCAGCAGTTTATTGTATTCCAGCAGCCAAGCCAGATAATTATAAAAGCTATGAAAGGCGACCGCTAAAATAAATCCGGCCGCTAAGATACTTTTTCTTTTCTTTAAATTGAGCAGCGAGCGGGCCAGAAAATATCCGAGAATTCCCGAAGCCAGAGTGTGCAGCAGGGTCGCGCTCAGAAATCTGGCAATTGCTTGGGAAGCGGCCAGTTGCAAAGTTAAATTTGAAGCTAAAAAAATGTTCAACAAATTTTCCGTGGCCGCAAAACCCAGCGCGCTTATAATCAAGTATAGCATGGCATCAAGCGGTTCGTCAAAAGCGGGATTTTTCAAAATTATTCGTTTCACCACGTAATATTTCAGGTATTCTTCAATTAGCGGGGCGAATAAAAGAATGTTCAGAAAAAAACGGGAATCGCGCTGGCCCACAGAAGCGAAAAAAGAAGACAGGTCGCCGATTGGCCCACACAGCCATCTGGCGGAAAGCTGCAGGATTATCGCCGCCGGCCCGGTCAGCATGCCCCAGAAAAAGACTTTAAACACCATCTTTTTTGGTTCCGGATGGCTGTCTTTGTTCAAATAAAAAAGCAACCAGATGGCGCTGGGCAAAAACCCCAAAATCGCATAGCCGAGATAAAGCAAAGACGAAGAAAAAAAAGTCATTGATTTCAAACCAGTTTCTGTTTTACATTATAACAAAAATTGATTTGTATCCCAAGCGCTAAGCCAGTCGGAGATTGGCTTGAGCCGCAATTTTGCGCCAGCTTTTAATAGCGGTTTTTGTTTTGCTTTTTTCTATTTTCATATAAGCGGTTAGGGCGACCATCAAGGCATTATCGGTGCAAAGATTTTTTGGCGGCGCCAAAAAATTTAGTTGCGCGTCGATGGTCTTAAGTCGTAATGTTTTGCGAAGTAAATCGTTGGCCGCCACGCCGCCCGAAAGCATAATTGTTTTCGCGTCGTATTTTTTGGCGGCGGCTAAGGTTTTGGCGACGAGCACGTCAATTACGGCCTGTTGGAATTCCGCCGCAATCGCGGGCGTTAATTGCTTGAGCTGATTTTCCCGTAAACCTTTAATAAAATAGAGTGTGGCAGTTTTGAGTCCGGAAAAAGAAAAATCAAAATCTGGCGAATTTAGCATCGGGCGGGGCAAGTGAACTTCGAACTTCGAACTGCAGACCTTAAATTTCGCGGCTTCCTTGGCGATAGCGGGGCCGCCCGGGTAGGCAAGCCCCAGCATTTTGGCTACTTTATCAAACGCTTCGCCGGCCGCGTCATCACGCGTCTCGCCGATTATTTCGTATTTATTAAAATCCCGTGCCAAAATAAGCTGGGTGTGCCCGCCGGAGACGACGAGACAAAGGGCGGGGAACTCTATGCGTGCGTTATTGCGAAGAGTCTCACATTGCAAAATGCGGCGCGGGGCGACTAAGTGCCATCGGTTTTTTGTTGGTTGCCATGGGATTACTTCGTCTTGCACTTCGTGAAGAGCGGGGCTCGTAATGACGGGGCCGTTGAACCAATTGGCGATAATATGGCCTTCAATGTGGTTAATTGGCATCACGGCTAAATTCCAGAAATAACCGAGCGCCTTAGCAAAATTAACTCCCACCCAAAGCGCCGGCTCAAGCCCCGGCCCGATTGTGACGGCGATTAAATCAATGTCAGATTTTTGATATTTTTCCAAAAAGGGTAGAAGTTTTTTAAGAAGTTCTGGCTCGCGTTCAAGGATTTTGTTCAAAATTTTTAATTTTGCATTGTTCCGACCTTGTCGAGGATTCTTGATGAAATCGGAATATCCCTCAATTTTTAATTTTGATTTTTTAATTTTTAACGAATCTGCATCTGCTAGAGCTTTTTTAAATAACGGTAAAAGATTTTTTTGATGTTCGCGTTTAGCCAAGGTCGGCACCACCCCTCCCCAAGGCGCGTGGATTTTAACTTGTGAAGAAACCAAATCGGCCAAAACCACCGGTTGGCTCTTTTTATCAGATTCAATTATAGCGACGCCAGTGTCGTCGCAGGATGTTTCAATGGCTAAAATACGCATAAAATAAAAGGCGACAAGTCGCCAAATTTAGGAAGTTTCATTTCTGGTAGCCCCGACGGGAATCGAACCCGTGTTGCCACATTGAAAGCGTGGAGTCCTGACCACTAGACGACGGGGCCGTAACTAACTTTAAAGCCATTTTAACCTGAATCTTGAAAAAAATCAATAAATTAGTTATGGTAAAAGAGGTACTAGGCGTGATTTTATGCAAAAAACAGAATATATAAAAATCGGCGATGCCCGCGATATCACGGATAAAAAAGAGAGGCTGGTTTATCGTTTTTTTGAAATTTTGCCGGGAACTCTGGCTTGGTTAACGTTGCTTGGCGTTATTTTTTTGTCGTGGCGCGCGCCTGTTTTTATTGCTTTTTTTATCATTGCTTTTGATATCTATTGGTTGCTGAAAACTATGTTTCTATCGTTGCATCTGCGGGCGGCTTTCGGCCATATGCGGCAAGTTATGGCCGCTAACTGGTTGGAAAAATTAAAGCAGGAAAAAATAGTTGAACCGTTTTTGAATTGGCAGGATGTTTATCACCTTGTAATCCTGCCGTTTTACAAAGAAAGTTACGAAGTGGTGGCCGGCACTTTTGAATCGCTGGTGGCGGCTAATTATCCCAAAGAAAAAATCATCGTGGTTTTGGCGGCGGAAAAACAGGCGGGAGAGAACGCCAAAATTGTCGCGCAGGAAATTGGGCAGAAATACAGCGATAAATTTTTTAAATTTCTGATCACTTATCACCCTGTCGACAAAGCCGGCGAAATCGCCGGCAAGGGTTCAAACGAAACTTGGGCCGGCCGGCAGGCTAAAACCGAAATTATTGATAAGTTGAAGATTCCTTATGGAAACATTTTGGTTTCGGTTTTTGATATTGACTCGGTGATTTTCAGGGACTATTTTGCGCGTCTGACTTATGTTTTTTTGCAGTCGGCCAATCGGACCCGCTGCAGCTTTCAGCCAATTCCCGTTTTCAATAATAATATCTGGGACGCGCCTTCGTTTTCGCGCGTGGTGGCGCAAAGCGGTACTTTCTGGCACATGATGCAGCAGGAACGGCCGGAGCGCTTGGCGACTTTTTCTTCTCACGCGATGAATTTTGAGACCTTGGTGGAAATGGATTTCTGGACGGTTAAAAATGTTTCCGAGGACTCGCGAATTTTCTGGCAGTCATTGCTTTTTTACGACGGCGATTACCGCGTGGTGCCGCTAAACTATCCGGTTTCTATGGACGCGAATTTGGCTGATAACGTTCTCAAAACGATTTTGAATGTTTATCGCCAGCAGCGGCGCTGGGGTTGGGGAGTGGAAAATATCCCTTATCTGCTATTTGGTTTCTGGCAGAATAAAAAAATCCCGCTCAGAACAAAAATTTTCTGGGGTTTTAATCATCTGGAAGGTTTCTGGTCTTGGGCAACTAATGCTTTAATTATTTTTATGCTTGGCTGGCTGCCGCCGTTTTTGGGCGGTCAGGCTTTTAACGTGACGCTTTTATCCTATAGTTTGCCGCAAATAACGCGGCTTCTCATGACATTGGCAATGGTAGGCTTGGTGTCCTCGGCAATTTACGGCCTTTATCTGCTGCCACCCTTGCCGCATAAAAAAAGCCGCCTGCGCTATTTTTTCGTTTTCGCGCAGTGGATTTTGATGCCCGTAACGATTATAATTTTTGGCTCGTTGCCCGGCCTTGAAGCGCAAACGCGTCTGATGTTTGGCAAATATATGGGTTTTTGGGTGACGCCGAAAATGAGAAGCTAAAAATCCTCCCTAGCCCTCCTTTTCCAAAGGAGGGGAACGAATTTAAAAAACAAAGAAAAAAGCCGGCGCTGATAAATAGTGGCCGGCTTGATTTTTCGTAGGGCTGACTGATAAGGATATTAAACTTGGGCTGTGAACTGGGAAAGGGGGATCGGTTGGCCGTAAAATTCGGTCGCCAAGCGCTGGATGTCTGTTAACGCTTGGGTAATCGGTGGCGTGACCGGTTCCTGTAATAGGTCTTCGGCCAAGTCGCTCAAAACGGTTCGAGGCTTTCCTACGAGAGGCGGAATTTTGAATCCGCTCTTCTTAAGAGGGTTTAGAATTTCATCATGAATTCTACGTAATACTTGTTGATCATCATTCATCACAGCCCCCTTATATTATTGAGTTAAAGAACTTAAAAATTGCCCTCCTTTCGTTTAAATTTAGAACAAGCTTTGTCGATACTGTCAATATAGCACAGAAAAAAATGAAAATCAAGAGCCGGATAAATTTATTCAAGATGTATTGTCGTCTGAAAATCCTTCAGCTTTTCGTTGAGCAAGGGGTAGTTTTTTAGCTCTGCATCTTTGCTTAAAAGCTTAGCGGCTTCCTGACGCACGGTTTTGATGAGCGGCAAATCGGCGAGCGAGGCCATTGATAAATCGGGTAAGCCCCACTGGCGCGAGCCGTAAAATTCGCCCGGGCCGCGAATTGCCAAGTCTTTTTCGGCCAGCTCAAAACCGTTTTGGCAGGTAATGAGCGCGCGCAATCTGGCGTTGGTGGTTTTGGCGCTTGAATCGGCAAACAGAAAGCAATACGACTGATGTTTGCCTCGGCCGACCCGGCCGCGAAACTGGTGGAGCTGCGCCAAGCCAAATCTTTCGGCGCCTTCAATCATCATGACGGTCGCATTTGGCACGTCTATGCCAACTTCCACCACGGAAGTTGATACTAGAATATCGGCTTTACCTTTTTTGAAGTCAACCATTATTTGTTCTTTTTCTTTGGATTTCATTTTACCGTGCAGCATGGCTATTTTAAGCTCCGGAAAGATTTTTTTAGATAGTTTTTCGTATTCTTCTTTGACGGCTTTAACGTCATCCCAGGCATTTTCTTTGCGCTTGGGTAAGCCGTTCGTTCTTGACCATTCACGCCAGTCCTGCCGTCCCGCCAAGGCGGAGTGCCGGTCTTCGCTCACAGCTTGCCCGAGCGCCGCAGAATCTTGAGTTGGTTCAATCCTCGGGCAAATAACGAAAACTTGACGGTTTTGCCGTGCTTGCCAGCGGATGAATTCGTAGGCGGCTTGCCGTCCGGTGGGCGTAACGATTCTCGTAATAATTTTTCGGCGGCCTTTGGGCAACTCATCAAGTAAGGAAATATCAAGGTCGCCATAGATTGTCAGCGCTAAAGTTCTGGGAATGGGCGTGGCGGTCATTGAAAGTAAATGGGGGATTGTGGCAGATGCGCCATCTTCAATCTGCGCCACATTATTTTGCAGCGCTGCGCGCTGCTCAACGCCAAAGCGGTGCTGTTCATCAACAATAGCTAAGGCGAGATTTTTAAACTTTATTGTCTTTTGAATAAGGGCATGGGTGCCAACCGTTATCTGAATTTCGCCGGCAGCGATCTTGGCGGCCGCTTCTTTCTCTTTTTTGGCGCCGGTTAGCAGCGTGATTTTCAATCCCAGCGCTTTAAGCAGATTTTGCATAGTTTTATAATGTTGTCCAGCCAGTATCTCGGTTGGCGCCATTAAAGCCACTTGCCAGCCACGCTTGGCAATTTGCAAGGCCGCGATTGTCGCGACGACCGTTTTGCCAGAGCCGACATCGCCTTCGAGCAGGCGGTTCATCGGTTTGTTTTTGTTTAAGTCCAGCAGAATTTCCCAGGTAGCGCGACGTTGGGCATCCGTCAGTTTGAAGGGCAGGCGTGTCACGAAGTCTTTTATCAGTTGTTCGTCAAAAGAAATTTTGGGCGAATTGTTTTTCTGCCATTTGATTTTTTGGCGCAGAACATAAAGCTGGATTAAAAAAAGCTCGTCAAACGCCAAGCGTCGCTTGGCGCGGGTGATTGACTCTGGCGAATCAGGAAAGTGAATTTTTAAAAGGGCATCTTTTAAATCAATTAATCTCTGCGATTTTTTTATTTCTAAAGGCAGCCAATCGCGAAACTGAGAAATAGCGGGAGAAAAAATTTGGATGAAATAACGCAGATAGCGTGAGGATAGGCCGGCGGTCTCCGGATAAACCGGCACCAGCCGGCCGGTATGGCGCAAGGTATTTGTCGTGATTTGTGGTTCATCGTTTGCCGCTATTTTTTCGTAGGCGGGATTGGACAAATAAAGCGTCTTATCAATATTTACCTTGCCTGATAAACTGACAAAAGAGTCGCGTTTGAGCGTGTTTATCAGGTAGGGTTGGTTAAACCAGATGGTTTTGATCACCCCGGTCGCGTCTTGCACATAAGCTTCCGTTAGCATCATTTTTTTCTTCCAAGTCCGTATATTTTTTATCTCCATAATTTTTCCCTGAACAGTCGCTACTTCGCTCAATTTCAAATCGGCGATGGCGGTGATTTTAGAGAAATCATCATAGCGGTGGGGGAAATGATAAAAGAGATGGCGCAGAGTTTGCACGCCCAATTTCAAAAGCCGCTTCTGATAGAGCGGCTGAATGCGGCGGATATCAGGGATGGGCGTGTCTAACGGAATCATACAGCATTAATTTTTGCGTCCTCAGGAGGATTTGAACCTCCGACCTTCAGGTCCGCAACCTGACGCTCTATCCACTGAGCTATGAGGACTTAACTTTGCTCCGCTTAACATTGGAGCTTCGATGGATAAGCACAATTTCAAATGGATGCCGCTCGTCCTTCCGAAGGATGTGACTAAAATTTTAACTTTCTGGCTAATGTTTCGCTGAATGCCTCCTCCTGTTTTTTTAGCGGGATAAATATACTCAAGACTTCTTTGATTTCTTCTGATGTTTTGTCACCAAGAGGAATGGGCAATCGTGGGTGGATTATCTTTTTGCTGATCAGGCTTAAAATTTGCGCTTCAGGTTCTTCAAAAATCCAAAAAGAATGGAGTTCATTGTAGGGGTATATTTTTTCGTCAATTGTCACGCCTTTTTCCGAAATAATAAATTCAATAAGACGAGGCCGCTTCTTTGCTTGCGTATAAATCAGAAAAACGGAGACAATTATCAGAAAAGCGAAAAGAAAATTTTTCATTAGCACCGCGATTGCCAGTAAAATAGCGGTAATCAAAAATAATCCCAAAAACCAGCCCCGGCTTTTTTCGTAGTGGGCAAATTCCGGTGCGCTCCAGGAGATTTGAATGGGAGGCCCCTCTTTTATTTGGTTTTCCATAAAATTTTTTAGATGTTAATTTATTAAAAAATGTAAAGCATACGACGTAACGTTTTTTTGCAAAACTCCGTAAAATGGCGGCGGGAGAGGGATTTGAACCCCCGGTGCCCTTTTTAGGCACAGCGGTTTTTCTCGACCCCGTAAGAAAGCGGTGGGTGCAGGATTTGAACCTGCGGTACCCTTTCAGGTACTCCGGTTTTCAAGACCGGTGCGTTCAACCACTCTGCCAACCCACCACTTTTCAACGGGGCAAGTCGCCCCGTTCAACCGCTCCGGCACCCCGCCATTGCTAGGGATAAAAGTATACTCGTTTCGTCATCGCGCTCTGGCGGACTGAGTCCGCTTCGTCGATGCCCGCTTGCGCCTGTCTTGGCGGAGAGGGCGGGACTCGAACCCGCAAACGGCTTTTTAGACCGCTACAGTTTAGCAAACTGTTGCCTTGCCATTCGGCGCACCTCTCCCAGCACTCATTAAAATTTAGCATTTTTTCCGTGATTTCGTCAATTTGGAGCGACGAATTGCACAATGTAAAATTGCAAAAATTATCGAAATTTGTTTGTTTGGCCCTTCGTTAAAACTAAGCCCCAGATTTCTTTGGGAGAAAGGGGTTTAAGAATTTTAGCGCATTCTTCTAGTGTGGCAGCCGTGGTTGAAACATCATCTATTAAAATTATAATTTTGTTTTTTATTTCAGCCAATTTTTCGCCAGAAGTTTTTTCGTTAAGCATGAAAGCGCCGCGAATATTTTTTTGCCGCTCAATTTTATTTCGGACAGACATCTGCGGAAGAGTGTGTCGGCATCTAAGCAAGATCCCGGTTCGTACCGGTATATCAAAATGCCCGCCAACAATTTTTCCTAAAAGTTCCGACTGGTTAAAGCCGCGCCAAAGCTGTCTTCTTTTATGCAACGGTACCGGCAGCAGAATCAGTTTATTAGTTTGCCAGTCCGTTAGCTTATCGGTTTTAAAATTTACAAACTTCTGGGCTTCAAGAAATTTTATCATCAATTGCGAAAGCGGCGCGGCCAGCTCATTAACAAAGCGGTATTTGAATTCGTAGATTAACTGACGCAGCAAAAAATTTTGCCAGTCCGATGCCACGAGCAGTCCCGATAAGACGGGATGATGTTTTTTTCGGCAGTTAGCGCAAACATAGCCGTTCGGGGAACGGCGGCCACAAATAAAACAATGGGCCGATTTAAGAATCGGAATGTGCGCCAAGCAGTCGGCGCAGATAGAGACATTTTCTTTTCCGCAACACAAGCAGTATTTTGGGAAGATCAGGTCTAGCAGCCACTGGAAGATTGATGGCAAAATTCTTGGCATGATTTAATTTTAACAGTTACCTGCAATGCCGACAAATCCACAGGGCTAAATTGGGCGCAAAAAATCGATGCAAAAATAAAATCGGAGAAAAATTTATGATAGTTCAATATCTTTTTGTTGGCTCTTTATTAATGTTTTATAATGTTATCATACATGAATGTCGTTTATTGGACGATGTCTTGCTAACTAGAGAGAGCCGATAATTATACGGCTAAAGTTGGGATTTTGGTTGATGCCGGTAATACTTCTGACTACCGAATTGCAGGATAATTCGGGTCTTTTTTAAGGATATTCAGACGCTTTTATCTTAACTAAGATCGGGGGTTTCAGATAGTCACTAAAATCTCGGCCCGGGTTAAGGTTGGGCGTATTTTTTGTTTTTAAGTATGTCTTATGAATTTTTCTCGGTTTTGCCGCGTTAGCGTCTAAGCACTAAATATGCACGGACAGCTTGATTGATGTGGTAGGGTTTAATGCGAAAAAGAGCAATCTAGCCGGTGTTCTCATTTTGAAAAATAATTGGTATCAGCTGTTTACTGAAAACGCTACTGTGGATAAACTAAAAGCAATCCGATACTTGACTACAATTTTCCTCACAAATATGCCATTTTTTTTATTATCGGATAACCGATATAACACTTGACATGCTTTTTGAAAGGTCTAAAATTAATAGTAAGGACATTAGTCCGGATTTCTGCAGAATAATCGCAGGCCATAGTTGGTTTGCGATTTTCTGTTTATTCGGGCTGTGGCGTCGGCTCTCATTGTTAGCAGTAAGTTCAGCCGATTACTTTAATCGACAAAATAAAAATGACCGGTGTCTAGCCGGTCATTTTTGCTTCGGCGTAGCTTCTAGAAGACGTCAATCTTGTGGCTTAATTTCTGTGCTTTGCTGCCTTCCAAACGGCGCAGAAACGCTTCTATCTGATCCAAGCGATATATGCGGTAATTGTTATTTGGATAGCGGTAAGCCTTCAATTTACCGCTTTTATCCCAATTCCTTAGCGTTAGAGGGGTGACGTGCAGGAGTCTGGCGGCTTTCTTTATCGTAATATATTTTTGCATAATTTTTGATATGTTGTTGATGGCTAATAGATAAATCTATCAATGTTTATCAAGCATAGATTTTATTCGTTTCTAATGTTTATTTTATTCAATACAATCAAGATGTCAAGCGTTATATTGGGGATAAGTTGAAGCAGTGGGGGTAAGAATCTACTAATGTGGCGTCCGATTCCTTGTGGAGCTTTTTTGTTTTGTTTCAGACGATGTCCCCTGAGGTCTATTTTGGGGCCGTCGCGGTTTTGCATCGGACCATGGACACGCCGTTTTATTGGCCGGAATTTATTGTTACCTCTGGGTCAAAAAATTACGTCAAATTGCCATTCGTTTTCATTGGCAAACTGGTCTCGGCCGGTGTCAAAAATTGGATAAAGGATTTGAAGCGAGTGAAGGGATTGCGGGGTCTGTTGACCGTCAAAAAATGACCGGTGCAGCGGTTCAAATTGACCAGTACTGGAAGATCGGATGCGCACCTATCGGTATCGGACAAACAGGGCGATTAGTTTTTATTTGTATTTTTTTCGCAAATATCGGATGTGGATAACTTAAATATCGGTAAACAATTATTGAATAAAGCAAAAATTTAGCGATAAGGCAAAAACTCAAATTTTTGCTTTATTCAAGCCATTTTTTTTAACTTATCGGAAATAATTTTTGGCAATATCGGTTTGTATCGGCGGGACGATACAATGGGTATTGACATGGTTTTCGAAAAAAAGCTAAAATAGAGATAGAAAATCAACCGGATTTCTTAAGAAAAGCCGAAGGGGACCAAAATTCCCGTCGGCTTTTTATTTTGGAAAAGATAATTTTAAACAATGGGTCGGCCAAATCAAAAAAGCAAATACATTTCTTTGACCGAGGCGAGTAAGCTTTGTTCTTACTCGCAGGAATATTTGAGTTTACGTGCGCGGCAGGGGAAGCTGCAAGCCGTCAAAATTGGGCGTGATTGGATGACAACCAAAGAATGGTTGGACGAGTATCTGAACTCGGTCAAAAAACAGGTTCAGGAAGAATCAAAAGTTGCCAGCAGATATTTCTCTTTGCAGGAAGCGACTAGGCACTCTCCTTACTCGCAGGAGTATTTAAGCTTGCGCGTGCGCCAAGGCCGGCTAAAGGCAGTAAAAATAGGGCGAAATTGGGTGACAAAGCAGGAATGGCTTGACGAATACATGAGCCAAGTTGGCAAAAATAGGATTTTAGTGCCGGAACTGCCCGTTAAGTGTGCTAAAGAAAAGACAGCAGCATCGGCCATTCTCTCATTGAAAGACAGGGTGGAAGGGGTGGTCTCGGCCAGCAGAACGGATAAGGCAAATAGGGTCTATCCGTTGATTTTCCAAAGCCCGGAACGAGAGATAGGCTTGCAGTTGGCAGCTAAGAAGGCAAAACTGGCTATTTTATTGGCCTTAGATCGTTTCGGCCAATTTTTAGAACGGAAAATCTGGCGCTTGAAAGAAAAGTCGGCTTTGCTTTCCTTAAGGCTTAAGTCATTTGAGGCGGCATTGCTAACTTTTCAGGAAAATCCGATCCAATCGTTGCCGGCTGTCAGGCGTTTTCGATTAGCGTTGATGTCGGCCGCGTTAATTGTTTTTGGTCTTTTGATATCGCAAGGTCATTTTCAGGCGCAATTAGAAAGAACCGGCGTTCGTTTCTTGACGTCGGTCGGCGAGAAAACTTTTATTGGCCTTGAGTCATTTTCCGAAAACGCCGCAAAATTTAAACCAGCGGCCATCTTATCAAAAACCAAAGACGGTTCAATTTATTTAGCTCACGACTTGACCAACGGTATCAAAGGCAGTTGGGGTATTTTGTCAGAAACCGCCGGGAAAAACTTTTTTGCAACTTTAGGGGCGGGTAAAATAATTGGGCAACAGCTTATCGAATCCGGCAGGGGAATTGGAAGGTTAGGTGGTCATGCGTTATTGGTAATAATACAATCGCCTCAAAAAATAATTTCGCTGGAAAAAGTTGCCATCATTAAAATAAATTCTTTGCTCAGCGCTGCAGTTCAAACAACAGAAAAATTTTCGGCGGGCTTGGAAAATAAAGTTTTGGCAGCCGTCGATAATATTTCTCAATGGCCGAGCAATCTAAAATTCGGCTGGCGCGATTTGGACAGTGCCAACGAAAAAGCAAAAGCGGATTTACGCAACGCAATGGCACAAGGCAGCCGGCGGATTGCCACGACCATCAATAATTTTTCTCTTCCGGGAGTTAACGATTTATTGTCGGTTGCTTACGATTATTATTTGGTCGGTTCGCAAAAAACAGGTGAAACCGTTGTTGATTCCGCGTTGGCCGTGTATCAAAGAGCCGTTCCGTTGCCTCAAAATATTGTTTTAGCAGCGAAGACAACTTTTTCTGATTTGGCGACATTCAATAATAAATTGAGCGCTGCTTTTATTGCCAGTCTGAATAAAGAAGCAGGGAGAATTGAAAATATTTTGGCCGACTTGTCTGAAAACACGGCACAAAATAGCGTCAATCCGAAGGAAGGAACGATTGGGCAAGCAGATAAAACGGAGCGAATAGCAGTAACGGCAAGCGCGCTCTTAAGCCGCCTTACTCAATACGGTCAATTTGGCGAACAAATAAATGCCGGCTTTGATTACATCGCCGGACTTTTCTATCCGTTAACTTTCGCCGTCAATAATCCGATGCCCAAAGGCGGGGAAACAAATATTACACAGCTGCAGCTGGCATTGCTGCGAGCCGAGTTTGAGCAATTCAAAAATAACCCGGTTGTCATAAAGGAGATTACCAAAGAAGTTTCAAAACTCGTCAATGTCCAAAATGTTCAAAAAAAAGTAGAGAATATTCAAAATATCACAGCGCCTACCGGTTCCTACGCAACGCCGGCGGAATTGACGGCGCTTGAGACAAAACTGCTGACGGTTATCGCTAATTCCCAGCAAAGCGCGCAAAGTGCTGCAGCTAGTTATGTTACTAACAATTTTTATTCTTGGGCGCCAACGCAAAAAATTGATATGCTGGGTGGTCTGACTTGGCCCGCGGGCAAAGGCGTCTCAGGTCAGGTTTTGGCAACTGATGGAAGCAGCAGTCTTTATTGGACAGAAGTTGGCTCGGGCAGCGGTTCGGGCATAGTTTCAACTGGCGTGGCGGGGCAGTGGCCGTATTACGCGTCGGCTGGCACGACATTAACCGCCACCTCCACTTTGTTTTTGACTTCAGCCGGACTTATAGGAGTGGGGACAGTTTCTCCTTCCGAACTTATTTCAATTAGTGGCAACGCCGGCATTCAAAATCAATACGGATTGAGGTTTTATGAAGCAACGGCCAACGGCACCAATTATATTTCTTTTTCTGCCACCTCATCAATGATTGGCGACTTGACTTATACTTGGCCCGGAGCCGAAGGCGGAACGGGGCAGTTTTTGGCGACTAACGGAGCCGGCAATTTATACTGGGCCAGCGCTGTTG
>Ga0315287_10001661_pt1 | contig 20755 bp, 31 predicted proteins | sample YL17G11_0_MG_FD_205037 | JGI IMG/M metagenome (GOLD analysis project Ga0315287, IMG submission 205037) | Sediment microbial communities from Yellowstone Lake, YNP, Wyoming, USA - YL17G11_0 | ecosystem: Environmental > Aquatic > Freshwater > Lake > Sediment | place: USA: Wyoming | collected...
ATGTAGTATTCATAAAGTCCTGTCTTCCTTAGGACTGCACTTTTCATTCATATTGGATTGAGACTCTTCCATAAAGACAATTAGCGTCATTTTCCCAGAGTTTTGCTTGATTTACTAAGAATAAAGCGTATTTGAGATCTGACATCGTGTCTTCTTGGTTCTTAGCAAAAAGATCTATGACAAGATCGACATAGATGAAGAAATTAGCTCTATATTCTTTCTTTGTTAAAGACATGAATCGTTCTTTTGAAACAATCCAATCAGATGGAATCGTTCCTGCAATCCTTGGTTTTTCTTTAAAAACTGCTTCTATGGTAATTATAATATTTGTATTACCAGTAGAAATACTTACTTTTGTTTTTTTAATAGAAGGTTCTTCTTGTCGAAAAGCTCCCGAAGGAAGTTTTTTGATTTCAGAAGTTTTGCCATATTGATCTTCAAATTCTTTTGAAGCTTCTTGAGTTTTCTTGTCTTCTTCTAGAAAAAAACTAAGTTCATCAAATTCTTCAGGATTTTCAACTTTATCATCTTTCGTAATAGGTCTTTGAATACGTTTTTTAGGCTCTAAATCTTTTAAATTTCTTGCTTCCATAATGTTCCTTTATAAAGTGATAACAATGGGATTTACGAAACGACTGGGATCATTACTCTTTGAAATTCTTTATTCTCTGGCCACAGTACTCTTTGAAATTCTTTATTCTCTGGCCACAGACCTAAATGCTTACAGTTTTTTCTTCCACAAATAGAACAACTTGAAGAAAAAAATTGTTGTCCCATTGCTGTTGTCATACTTGAAGAAGCGTCTCTTCTTAGTTGTTCTTCTAGTTGTGCTTTAAGAGCGCTGGAAATTCGTTTTTCTTGTGAAGTTTGAAGTTCACCTGTTTCTATAAAGAAGAGTTTTTTATTACGCATACTTGATGCAATCTTTCTACACAATAATCTATGTGCTCTTCAAATTCAACTATATTTCCTGAAAAATACTTCAAAAGTTGAACTAAAATTGTTCTTATTTTTCCTTCATAAGCAGAATCTGAACATGTCGACAGAAATTGTTCCACTAATTCTTTAAATTCATTGATTTTGATTTGATCTTTATGAATGATTTGCATTTCTGGTTGTGTTATTCGAGAAATGAAATCTTTTTCCCAGGGAGCTAAACTATTATGATGGTCGAGCATTTTAATTGCAAGATCATATTGTTTGTCTAATGGCACTACTTCTCTGACTTGAAACATTTCATTCATTTTAAAATCTCCAAAGGGCTATTAATTCTAAATAAATTTTCATGTTCATAGTGGTCATCTTGATTGTACTTATTATTGATTAAAAATACTTTATAACCTTCATGATTAAATAATTTTGCATTTTGCAAGCTATCTTCAACAATAAATTTAATATCAAACCCTAACTTATAAATGTCATCTTTTTGCTGATAATCTGACCAAAAAATTGCATCAAAAGGAACTTTATTCTTTTTCAACCATTGTAATGTGTCACTGTATATTACTTTATATAGACCTACAGGTCTTGTTGTAAATAAAATTATTGTCTCGTGTGCACGTTTAAGCTCTTTCATTACTTTTAAGGTATCAGGATTTATTGGTTGATTCTTTTTTGCTCCAGATAATCTATATTGTTTTTTCAATTCTTCATAAGACTTTGTATCAAGCTTTTCATGCAAATGATACATATCTTTAAAACACATTTTTTTACTTCTCTTTAACCAATCTAAAAAACAATCAGGATAATTGTTTATCACACCATCAATATCAAAAATAACAATTTGATGATCCCTAAGTTGATCTAATTTTCTATTTTGAGCATATTTCTGTTTGACAACGTTGCTTTTTTCTTGATAGACATTTTCAATATCATGATATGTGATTCCAAGAACTTGTCCCAATCCCATAAAATATTTGAAAGCATCAACATATTCTTCTTTCAAGTTGCTCTTTATAAATTCATGTTGATCATCATGTTGATAATGCATTTTCCAATTGGGTAAACAATTGATGAGATCTGTCAACTCTTTATTTATGTGAAAAAAGAACTCTTTAGCCCATTTGATTCTATCTTTTAAAGACAATTGAGATAAAACAAGATTTTGATCTTTGAAAAAGAGTTTATTGAATTTCTTCTGATCTTCCCAAATTTCTTTATTCACTCAATGCCTCTTCAATGACAGTTTCTGTCTTCCACCTTCTGTTCCAGCAACTGTACCGTCCGACAAATCTTACACTAGAATCTGGCAAACTAAAATCTTTTTCTAGAGAAATGATTTGAGAATTTTTCAAAACATGATTTGACTTTATATGAGCAGCTCCAGAAAAATACGAATCAGATTGTTGTTGATCTCCAAACTCATCTAAAACTATCCCTTGTGAACATTTTGTAAGTCTATGATAATGAGAAGAAGAACGAATATCGTAAACAAAATCAAAATCTAGTAAATCGTGGAAATTTGAATCTACTAACCAATATGTCATATCATAAGCTTCAAGTTTTAAATCTAATCCAGAAAGCTTTGAAAAAATATTCAAGGGAATAGTAGAAACTAATGAATCATAACAAAAAACAGTATCATTTCCAAAACACTTTGCATGAACCTGCTTTTTTAGTAGATCTACTTTTTTTATCTTACACAAGTAAATTCTTTCAGATAACTCTTCTGATAATCTTGAAATAACTTCTCGAAAATCAATATTAAAAACAGGAAACTCTTTCAAATTAGTGTTCATGACAGAAGAATCAAACCCTTCAAGAGAGTTTGTTTTTCTTGACTTCATATAATACTTCTGTCTAAATTCTAAACCAGGGTTCGACACCCAACCTGAATCATCTAAATACCCAACTTTAATGATTCTTTCAGAAAAAGGTATTCTCAACTCTTCAAGAAAACATTTAATTAAAGGAGACTTTGCATGAAGGTATCTGGGACCAAGATCGAAGCTAGAAGCCATTTGGCCTCCAACTTGATCTGTTAGAATAAAGTAATCTTTATGATAGTGAGCCCAAATGAGCCCTGCTATCCCTGCACCAAAAATAATTTTCATTTATTAATCCTGCTCAAAAAGAGCTTTATCTTGAGAAGAAAGCTTGTCATAATCGTTCTCAGCGAAATCAATCCATTCATTAGGATTATTTATGTGAATTTCAAGTTGTTCTTCTAATTTTGATTTGTCAGTACAGCTCTTATTAAATTCAGCATAATCTTCAAATTTTCCAGTGTGTCGTCCACATGGTGCAAAAAGACATCCAAACAAATTTGACATGTGATAAGAGCTGTTATATTGACATTTTCCTGAAAAATCACATCCTGGCCTGCAAAAATCAGCAAGCAATGAGAATCTCTTATTAAGTTCTTTATGAACAAGCCAAGCAAAAGCAACAGTCGCATCAGCTTCGCAAAATTTCATTCTTCTAGAAAGAAGATTTTGAAGAGCAGCAAAATTTGCAGCAAAACTAAAAGCATGCGTATTACTGATAGGGAATATTGATCTTGCGCTCTGCCATGAACCTTTTCCTTTTTCAACTATTTTTGCATATACTTCTTTGCATTGAAGAGCAGCTTGCTTAAAGAGTTCAAAAAGCTCAGGATCCTCAGCTATTTCATCATGAACAAAGAACCCAGCGTCTTTATGGTCGTTGTCTCTTGTCCCGCGACTACTGAAAACTATCCCCTGACGAGCCCTAGCTATTTGATCAAACGACCATCTAGGAATATTTTCAATAGCAAAGGTAAAACTTGGTGATTCATAAGCTAAAGGAAGTGCCTGTCTTTTCAAAACAGCTAAAACAACCATAAATCTACCTTGTGGAGTAGTTTCACTCCATTTATCGATTTTCTTTCCCCAGCAACTTGTAGCTAATGTGTACATTGCTTTATAAGGGTTATTGGGCCAATCGATAAAAACTACTGAATCTTTCATTCCAGTTACGCCAACATAGAATTCTGTAGTCTTTTCTGATTCTTGATCAGGAAGCGTTCCCATTACTCTCCTAATGTCATCAATTTCTTCTTTGTTCACAAATTCCTCCTTCAATATGTTTCATTAATCTTATTTAAAATAATGTCTTTTGATTTCACGATAATCTCACAAGCTAATTCAAAAAAAATCGCTCTTTGCAAAACTTCCCAATGACTCATTCCAACAACAATCAAACCATGGTTTTTCATAATAATCAAATCATTGTTTTTAATTTCTTTTTCAACTGCTTCAGCAAGCTCAAGAGTCCCTGGTCTGATATACTCTATATGTCCAATATGTTTTATATAATAAGGAATTTCTGGAATCACATTAAAATTTACATCTTCGAAATTTGAGCAAGCAACTATTGTGCTATGAACAGGTTGACAATGAATAATAACACTTACATCATTTCTAGTTTCGTATATTCTAGCATGAAATTCAATTTCAGAAGAAGGATGTTGTTCTTTGTCTATTGGTTTTCTGCTTTTTATGTCCATTCTATGATGTCTTCTTTTCTTGCATGTTTGAACCATAATCCTGTTGCTGTGATGAACATAATTTTGTCATTTAAAGCAGATCTATGAGAGTAATTCCCACTACTTGCTTTTACTAAACCTTCTTCTGCTATTTCTCTACAAAAAGAATCTTGAAACATTAGTGTTTTTCTTTTCTTGCTTGTTCGTAATTTTTAAGAGCTGTTAGATCTGTATAAAGTTCTTTCCAAAAAAGATGATATTGTTCACCTAATTTTCTAATGAAATCTAGAATTGGTGACAAATTTTTGATAGTAATGGATAGTTCTTCATCAGTTATATGATCCCCTGAATGAAGTTTTTCAAGTGTCATTTTTATAATTTCATTTGGAATGTTCATTATGTTTCTATTTTGTAGAATGTTTATAACTTTGTTAAATCTATGAAAAATATCATTTTTTGGGTTCTTATTTTAATTATAAGTCTTTGTCTTAATTGTACAAAGATTCTTTATGCTAAGACAATGCAAGATGGAATTAGCAGAATAGCTGCTATGAATAAAAAATTGGTAAGAGTAGAACATCAAGATTCTCTTTATTATTTTTATTTTAGATAATTAGTAGCCCATCTGTTGTCTTTTAAAGTTTTTCTCTTGTTTTGATTCAATTTCTTGGATTAATTCTTCTGCTGTCATCCCATGCGTAAGAGCTATATCTAGCACAAAAATAAATATATCAGCAATTTCTTCTTTGATTTCAGTAGATTCTAGACCATCTTCTTTTGTTTTGTGCATTTTATAGTTTCCGACAGCATTGACAAACTCTCCAACTTCTTGATAAAGATAAAGAGCGAGTTCTTTGCTGAAGGATGTTTTTTCTTTTTTGTCAAAATCAGCGAGGGTTTTTCCAGGCCAGTTACCGATTTTGTTGATTAAGAAATTTTCAAATTCCAATTGTCTGTTATAAACTTCTGTGAATCTTTGCATGTTTCTTCTCCATTAAATGCTTTTAAAATTCTAGAGTGCGCTATGTTGCACATCTCATGTCTAGTATTTTCTATATTTGAAACATGCTCCAAAATAAATATTTGAACATCAATTCTTTTAATTTTTAATAATTTCCAGAAATGACTAAAAAACTTCATGTCTCCATAGTAGCAAACTCTAGAATCTGAATACTTCAAGCAAACTGGTTGTACACATATCGAAACCTTCTTTGCTACCTCAAAAAAAGTAGATTTGAAAGGTAAAACAGTCTTTCCATCTGAACTCGTTGCTTCTGGAAATAAACACACTGGACAACTATGAACTATTACTTTTGTTATTTCTAAAATTTCTCTGTACAGCTTTTTTGACAATGTTCTTCGATTAACAAAAATTGACCCACCAATTTTAGACAAGAACCCAGTAAAAAACTCATTCTCTACATCAGTAGACGTAACAAAAATTGAAGGTACTAATTTAGCTATTATAAGAATATCTAAATAAGAAACATGATTTGATATTACAAGTTTCAATTTTTTAGAACCCAAATTTCCCTTAATTTTAATATGTACACCAAAAACTTTTAAAAGCAATGAAGAAAAAAATGATGTGATTTTAGAAATTAATCGTAATCTGCTTGTTTTTTGTAAAAAAGTACAAAACAAACAACAAAAAACATATGAAAAAAACAAAAATAGAAACAAGATAAATTTTATTAGTCGCACTTTAATTTACTCTCTACGTCTTTATTCATATTTGTTAAATCTAGTAATGTAAAAAAATCATAACATCTAAGTTTCTTATCATAAACAGGCTCTCCACAAATCACGGACCCTGTCTTTAAATAAAACTTTAGTAAATTTGGTACTAATTTTCCAGAATCTATTGATGATAAACTCGAAAATGTTTCAAAATTCTTAATAGCAAACTTCTTTTTAGGATATACTCTAAAACTATCATCAGAAAAATGATACTGCTTGAAATAATTATGAAGTGAAAGAATTTCATTTATCGATAACTCTTTAACACTTGAAACTCCAAATAGATATTTTCCATTTACGTTTTTTGCATATTCTAATAAACCTTTCCAAAGAAGCAAAATTACTAAATTCTTTCTATGTTCAGGATGAATACAAGTTCTTCCAAGTTCTATCTTTACTCCAGACTTATTCAAGATATTTCCAAGATCAAATTCTGTAGAACAATAGAACTTCTTAGAGAATGTAGAACTATTAATTCTATAAGTTCCTATTATTTTTCCTGAATCTTTATGAATCAAAACTAGATGATCAAAAAAATCATCATACTTATCTACATCTAATTTGATAAATTTCTTTTTATGAAGCATTTCTTCATAAAACACTAAATATCGAAGTTTTAAAACTTCTTTCAACTCTTTTTTATTTGAAATAGTCTTGACAATATATTTACTATTTTCTATAAAGACTTGTATTCTTGGTTTTTTTATAAACATAATCTATTATATAAATTTGACAAACAAAAAAGAACTAAAAAAATTATTTTCGTTTCATTTTTTTGTAAAGATCAAGCCAATATTCTGAATTATATTTTGAAGAATTCATAGATTTATAATAACCAAAATATCTCTTTCCATCTTTATTGAAGGACCAAATATCTGAAACTTCTTGAAGTGATGTGAGTATAGCAATTTGTTTGTCATATTTTTCAGAAATATGATGACCCCCACAAATCCCAATATAATCGTGTTTTCTGTAAGAACGACTCATAATGTAACCTCCATTTAATAGTTACATCATAGTTTCCTCCTTTTGGTTATAACAAAAAATATCTCAAAAATGAATTAATGATCTGTCTATAAGCTTCTATTCGTTTTTCTAATTTTTCTTTTGTAGGAATCTCTGGACATATTCCAATCAAACCATTATCAAATAAATAATTCTCAAATGAACCATCTTTAATATTATTAATCTGTCCATGTTCTATATTGCATTTCACTTTGCCATCGTTAACATCAAGCTCGATTTCTCCTGTCTGCATGTCAAAAAACTTTTTTCCTGTTTCAATTACAGAATTAAATAATTCTTTATTCTTACCATACGTATAACAATAAAAATCTGTTTCATCTTCATGCATCGACAAAAATCCATCTCTTGCCAAATCTATCGAAAAATCTTCTCTTAAAAACTTTGTTTGTTTAGAAGTTTTCTCATCATCGAAATCACGATTGATGTCTTTTCCTTCTTCGTTTTTTCTCTTATTATTCTCAAACCCATAATAATTAACTATTGGAATAAATGAAATACAAAGTCTATTTAAGAACTCTCTAGAATTTCTTTGCTTCAGAAACTCTAACAAAGCAATAGAACCAGAAGGCTCATCACCATGAACAGCACCACAAATTAAAAGTCTCTTTTTTGAACTAGATCTCGGAAAAAAAACTTGAAGAGGAACATTATCATCGCCAATATTTCTAGAAATATAAAAACTTGGAAGTAACTCAGAAAAACTATTTAATAATTCATTTGATTTCATTTGTCTCAGTCAACTTAAATTCAGGTGTCTTTCCATAAACAGGGATACCAAGATTCTTATTTACTTTTCCATTATCAATATCATGCCACCTTGTTTCTAAATCGCTTGAAACTAAATAACTATAACCCCATTGAGCAGGATCCATAAAATAAAAACCATCTTCATCATACCCTATACAAACTACATAATGTCCATTTTTAAAATCATCTGCATAATCTTTTACTTTTCCCCATGCTTGAAGCTCTACAATCACTGGAATATCTTTACTTAAATACTCTTTCAAATCTTTAACATCCATCTTCTCGATAGGTGCTTTCAAATCTTGTTTCTTAAGATAATCTGATAATTGCTCAGGAGCAATTCCCTGTTCAGGATCTGCATCAGTTTGTTCTGCTATTTCAGATTCTTTAACATCGATTCCATAATATGCTAAAATAGATGAAATAGAAGCAGCACCACATGTATAATTTGTATTTTGTCTTACTTGGGGAACATAAAAAAACTTAGCAGCATTTATAAGCGACTTATTAGTCTGAAATTTCCTTAAAATATCTTCTGCTTTAGCACTAAATTCATGAGCGCTTTCATAATCTTCATCAGTGTGTTTCATCAACAAATATTCTATGATCTCATGAGATAAATTGTGTCTTTCATCTACATTATTTTTAACTTGCTCTACCCAAATTTCATCTTTAGGTATAAAATCATAAACATATCCATGTCCACCGAGAACAAAATCTATATAGAGATGATTTCTAACATATGTTCCATCAACGACATAGATCTTAGTTCCATCTAAAAGTTCAGAAAAAGGTGTTTTCCAAGATTCACATTTTTCAATATTAGTCTCAACAAGACTTGTTTTTAAAATTTGTTCAATAGTCTTTGAACAAGAATCTAATCTCATTTTTAGCTCCCTAGTTTAACTCTAATTCGAAGAAAAAATAAAAACAGTAGAATCTTTAGACTAAGTCTAAATTAGTCTGTAGATTAGATTGTCGCTTTAACTCTTTGTAGACTTTATTGAGCTCGATCTTCTGCGACCTTGTGGGTATTTTATTTTCTTTTAAAACTTCAATTTCATTCTCTAAAGACAAAGCTATCTTGTATAATTCATCTTTTTTTGCCACGATTTGCTCCTTTAAAGAATTTGTCTTGTTTCTGTTCTATTAACTCTTCTAACTTTAAACGAAGACCTTCCTGAGATTCGACTAATTCTTTTTTTAAAGCTTCGTTCTTTTTCTCTAATTCTGCCACTCTCTTCTCAAATTTCTCGAAGAGTTCTAAAACTAACTTTTCTGAATTCGTAGAATATTTAACAATCTTAGTTTCAAAGCCACTCAAACTACTAAAAACATGTTCTAAATCAACTTTTTCTAAAATTATCTTCTGAACTTTATCGATTATCCCTTGTACTAAATCACCATGTAGTTTTTTCTCGAACCTATCTAAAACCCCGTCGACTGTGCTCTGAAACGTCCTCTTTAATATCTCTAACTCTTTCTTGCTCTGTTCTTTATAGCCACTTATATCTGATTCGAATTGTGATCGATACTGCGAAATCATCTCTTTAATCAATTTCTCTGTTGCTTCTAACTCCTCTTTGAGCATATTCTTTCTCCTGTCGTTTTTTATCTCGATCTCTCTTGTATTTTTTTGACACTTTGAAAACTTTTTCAGTTTTCTTTGGTAATGGGACTCTTAACTTCGACATGTAAATTTAGCCAATATCACAAAATAGTCTCTTCTTCTGCCAATTTTTTGATCATAACTACTTTCTTAAAATTTGGGACAAATGAAATTATATTTTGTTTTTCATTCCATTTTTTAAGAAATTCTTCTAATTCTGTTATCTCAACTATATTTTCAATTGCTTCTTCATATTCATCTTCAAGTTGTGAATCTAAATCTATTGTTAAACCTTTCCATTTTCTTGGTTCTACAACATAAACATATTCTGGAATTTCATTTTCATTATCTTCACATGTTTCTATAAACTCTTCAACAGAATCATAATATTCATCATTATCGTAAACTTTTCCATTCCACTCAGAAAGTTTTTCAGCTTTTTCAAAACGTTGTTTCTCTATGCAAGAAACACATTTCAACATGTATTTGTACTCTAATTGTTTTCCACAACTCTGACAAAATTTAGGAGAACAACAATCTTGTGCAATCTTTTCTTTAAGATAGGCTTTATTGCAAACTAAACATTTGAAAGCATCAATTTTTTCTATCATTTAATTCCCTTGACAACATTTCGATTTCTTTTAACGCTTGATTTTCAAAATCTATTTGAGGCCCTGTGTATTTCTCTTGGCAGATTGAAACTACAGAATAATCTAAAACTTTTCCTTGCTCATTGACTCTGAGCTTAATAATCGGAGCAATTCCATTCTCGTTTTTAAGGTTAAACCAAACAGGTGTGCAAAAATTCCCTAAACTATAGGCTATAAACCTATCTCGATATATTTCGACAGCCCGAGTCACATGTGGTCCGCTTCCTAATATAACATCCCCTCCTAAATCTACGCAATGTCTCGCAAACTCGTACGGATTCCCTCGACTTTCATTAAAAAAAATCTCTTCATGTTTCGTTATAAATTTATGATATCTACCTTCTGCTCCTCCATGAATTGAAACTATAACTAGATCGCAAATAGAATCTAACATAGTAATTATACTATCTTGATTCAAAATAGATTTAAAACTTTGATGTAAGCAAAAAGAACTGAAACCTATTGTATGTTTTTTACATTTAAAAATCTTAAAAGGTCTAAATTCATTTCCTGTACAAATTATTTTTTGATCTTCTATTGCTTTTATTGTAGATTTTATTCCAGATTCGCCGAAATCTTCAGCATGATTATTTGCTAAACTAATCAAATCAAATCCAGCATCTTTTAATAGTTTAGAATAATTTGGAGGCATTCTGAATACATAAACATTGCCTGAATTTGTTTTTGCTTTTGGTATTCCTTTTCCAATTTTTAAAAATGTGCCTTCTAAATTGCAAAAAGAAAGATCTGAAGATTGCAGAATAGTTTTAGTTTCAGAAAATAAATCATTTCCATTATTGGGCGGGAGAGCTTCTGAAGGAAATGTAGTTCCGAGCATGATATCACCAACTGCGCAAATTGAAATGGTGTCGCCTGTTATCAACGACACCATCAACAAGATGAGATAAGAAATTTTATTTAAGTTTGAGAACTTCTTCATTTTGAGGGTCTATTGTTTTGACCTTTTCTACAAATTCTGAGAAATGCGCTATGTCACTTTGCAATTTATATACCTTTGCCATTCCAAGCATAGCAGTTATATTTTTTGCATCAGATTTTAAGACTTTCTCAAAATAATCTAAAGATTTTTCATATTCTAATTTATCTAAATGTAATTGTGCTCGATTCAATAGCGCAGGAATATAACTAGAATTTACATAAAGAATCATCTTGTATGTTTCTAAAGCATCATCTAATCTCTTATCATCCTTTTGAGCTTGAGCCAATAACATCAAATATTCTAAATTTTCAGGATCTTTTTTTCTTTCAGTTTCAATGACTTTTTCTGCTTGTTTGAATTTCTTTAATTCAAAAAGAATATCGATATAAAGATTGAAATATTGTTTGATCCCTTTTATTTTGATTAGATACTCTAATTCATAAAGAGATTCTTCTAATTTACCTTTTTTCAAATTGTAGTTCACAATGTAGTAGCAAATTTCTGGATCATCAGGTTTTAACTTTTTTGCTGATTGAAGAAGCAAAGAAGCTTCTGTTTGTTTATCAGAAGAATCATAAATCTGAGCTAGAGTAAACATGATTTCTGGATCAGAAAGTTTCATGCTTCTAGCTAATTCAAGATAAAGCAAGGCTTCTTTATCTTGTCCCTTATTAAAAAGAGAAATTCCAAGATATTTATTAGCATCAAAATTTTGTGGGTCTAACATAATAACTTTTTTGTATGCTATGATTTGATTTTCGGTATCTTTTAAAGTATTGTAGATCAAACCAAGTTCTGTCCAGACAGACAAAAGCGTATCGTTAAGTTCTACTGCACGTTCAAACAATTTTTTTGATGTTTGTATATTATCTCTGTTTAGCTTTCCTAATTCAACAAAGTTTCTATAATCTTCAGGGAATTTTTTTGTGTTCTCTAAAAATGTTTCTTTTGCATTGATAGAATCAATATTTAATTCTAAAGTCCCTATTAAGTAATTAACATTTTCATCACTTTCATATTGCAAATAGCTTCTGTAAGCTTTAATGGATTCTTTAAATTGTTTCTTGTTTTCAAAAGCAATTCCAAGATATTTGTATGAAGTTGCTGTTTTTGGTGTTCCAAAATACTTTATTAAAAAATCCTGAAAATTTTTTATTGTATTGTCCCAATCATTTGTCTTAGCACATGATTCACCAAAAGCAAATAAAGTTTGACTAGAAAACGCTTCTATCTTCTTGAAATAAACAATAGCTTCTTTGTAGTTCTGTTTTTGATATTCAAACATTGCTACTGTAGTTGATAGTTTGTCATCTTTATTGTTTTTCAAATATTTTTTGAAGTTCTTTATTGATTCTTCATCTTTGCCTTGTTCTTGATATAAATTTCCTAAGATTTTGAAGTTTTCTTGCGTAGTATCGAAAGATATTATTTGTTCATAAGAAATTATAGCATCTGTGTTCTTTTTTAATTTCACTTGACAAGCTGCAAGATTAGAAAATATTTTGATATCATTTTTTATTTTTTGAGCTTCTTGATAATTTTCTAATGCTTTTGAATATGAATATAAATTGTAATAATAGTTTCCAATATAACTATAAATTTCATGATCATATTCTTTATTTTCAATAGCTTTTTCAGCTATTAGAATGACAGTTTTTTGATCTATTTTTTTTGCTATCAAAACTTTTGCTAGATTTCTGTAAGTATTTTGTATATAAGGTTTGAATTCAAGTGTTTTGTTGTAATAAAGAAGCGCATTATTAAGTTCATTTGTTTCGAAATAAAGATCAGCTAATTGTTTATAGATTGTTGGTTCATTAGGTTTTAATTGTTTGTAAGCAACAAGATACTCGATTGTTCTGGATTTCTGTTTTAGTTCTATCGAAGTTTTAATTAAATTTGAGTAGTCATCTACTTTAATTTTTTTAATTCTTATGAGATAATCATAAATTTTTTGTGCTTCATCAAATTTTGTTTGTATTATGTAAGTCTCAGCTAATCTTCTTCTTGATTTTTCGTCATTTAGATCTAATAATACTATTTGCTTGTCAATTTTTAATATATCTTCTTTTAAATTTAATTCTTCATAACATATTAATAAGTTTTGATAGTATTCTAAATTTGGTTTTAACAGAATTAATTCTTCTAAGTAGACTCTTGCTTGCCTAAAATGTTTGTATTTCATGTGAATTTTGTACAGAATTTCTCTAGAGACAATCGAGTTCTTGTTGTATTTTAAAACAGATTCAGCAGCATCAGAAGCTTTATCATCTTCATTAATGTTAAAAGCACAGACTGCTACTTTCTCTAGTACTTCACCATTTTGATTAGAAACATAGATTCTTTCAAAAAACTTCAAAGCTTTTTCAAAATCATTGTTCTGATAATAATATTCTCCTATTTTTTGGTTGATAATTGGATCATTTGAATTTTCTGACAAGACATCTTCTCTAATTTGTTTAGATTTTGTTTTATAACCATTTTTTTCATAAGCACTTGCTAGTATCAATTTTGCTTCAACATCATTAGAATCTTTGATTAAATACTTATTTGCTTGTAACTCAGCATTTTTATAATTCTTTGTTTTATCATAACATTTTGCTAATAATAAACTTAATGTAGGATATTTTAAGGGATTTCTTATTTCAATAACCTTTAAACGTGCTAATGCTTGTTCATAATCTTTTTGTTTTAGAAATAAATCTGCAAGCAACCAGTTAGCATTAATAATTAAATTAGAGCTATGTTCTTTGTCTAGATAAGTCGAGAAAAATTGAATAGCTTCATTGTCTTTTTTTTCTTCTTTTCTGCAAAAACCTATATTATAAAAATCTTCAGTTTTGTAATTAGTTTCATTTGTTTGAACATAGTAAAATGAAGATCTAATATAAAACTCACAATGAAAATATGCCCGAGCTAATTCTAAACAAACTTTTTGATCTTTAGGATTTACTCTATTTTCATATTCAAGATATTGAACAGCAAATGTATCTTGTTGATTTTCAAGATAATAAGAAGAAATTTTTTGAGCTACTTCGAGTTCTTGTCTCGAATTAAACGTTTCTTCAAGAAGAGGAATTGCTTTATCAAATAATTGTTGCTTATAATAAATCAATGCTAATTCTTTCTTAGCATTGTTATCAATTAAATAAATTCCTTCTAAAATGTTTTGTGCTTCTTTAATTTTTCCAAGTTTTAAACAAGCTTTTGAACATTCATATCTAACTTCTACATTTGTAGAATCAATTGACAATGCTTTCTTTGCCATTACATAAGCATTTGAATAAAATTCAAGTCTATTATAGATTCCTATAATAGATTTTAAAGCATCAAGATTACTTGGATGAATCTTTAAAACAGTTACATAACATCCTATTGCTTTTTCTTTTAAACCAAGAAATTCATTGATTTCACCCATTTTTAACCATACATCTAAAGAGCGTTCTTCTTGAGGATATTTTTTGTCTATGTACTCAAGAGCTTTCTGAAACTGTTTGTCTTGCATAAATCTATCTAGTTTGTAATCATTGAATGCTGCACTAGAACCCAACACAAATGCAACTAAAAAAACGATTGTGTTACGCATAATAAGACTCCTTCTTTGAGAGGTATTAATTTTTTAGCAGATTAATTTTTAAATGAAGGAGTTAATTTTAATGAAGTAACATCTTGTTCCATTAATATTATAACATATTTTTAGAAAAAATGTTAGTCTGTGAAAATAAAATCTACTAAGATATGTTTTCCACATTCGCATGAAATTGATTCTAATGGTATTTGATCTAATTTTATTTTTGACGGTTTGCATCCACAAGGCAAAAGTTTAAATTCAAATTCTAATGAATCTAAATCAAGAGCTACACGTACACCTTCAATTTCTTCTACACTTTGTTCTATAAGATCTCTCACGACATCTTTCCAACGATAAAGATCTTTCCTAGTAATTGTAAAAGTAATTTGAGGTTCCAATTACAAAACTACCTTTTTTTCATGACCTACTCTAACTTGTGGATCTACCCAAATCTTTATATTTTTCTCTTTTACTAACAAACAAAAAGAAACATCTTCTGAAGAAAAATCTGAAGCAGTTCCAATTTTATGAAAAATGGGCCTAAACCAGGGATAAGTAATTGATTCAAAAACACCTTTTTTAATAAGTACAAATCCCATACCTGTATAAGCTACTTGCATAATTCCAGATTTCCCCTTGATGTCTTGTTCTGTGATGAATTGGAATGTTCCATTCTTTTTGAAATATTCTTCATCCCAATTAATAACAGTAGCAAAATGAATATTGTTTCCCATCATGTAGATCCCAGAAGCAATGTCTTTGTCATAATCAAGAAGTCTTTGAAAATGTTGAGGAGTGAAAATGACATCTGAGTCAATCCACATCAAATGTGTATACTCTATCTTCCCATCAAAAGGTTTTTGATTTTCTCCGCGAAGCGTATCACCTCCAAGGCACATATTTCTGACATAATAGACAACAGAAGATTCTCTTCTTGAAATAGCAAATTGAATCCCTTTTTCCATACAATAAACTACTAGATTCACAAAACTATCTAAAAAACGACCTGAAAAATTATTCCCTGGCAAACAAAATATGATTCTATACTTGCTGTTTGAGTTCATCTTGCTTCCTTTTTCTGAATTCTTCATGATAAAATTCGCATTTTTTGAATAAGTCTGAATCTTCTTTTAAACAATTTTTGCAATCTTGTTCTTTATCTATTAAATTTCCAAATTCTTCACATTTCTTTGCTGCTTCAATCATTACCTGCACTTCATCTTTTAGCCAAATTCCATGACTTAATCTAATAGCTTTGTCTTCTTGTTTGATAGAAGAAAAAATCAATTCAGCTTTCTTTTTAAAATGAATTAATTCTTGTCTCATCTCTTCTAAAACCATATTATATGTCGAAAGATGTGTTTGAGCATGTTCTTTTTTTAAGATTGTTCCTATTTTTATTTCACGTCTTTTCACTGTATCTTGTTGTTCTTCAGCAAGTTTTTTAAGTTCTTTATGTTTTCTAATTACTAGCGATCTGGATCTTTCATGGATGAGATCAGGAAACTCTTCTACAGCTTGAATTGCTAAAACAAGAGACCAAGCTTTGTCTTTAGACACATTTCTTATTTGAGAAACAGAATCAACTGTAATATCAAGTCCTACATGTTTCATTTTCTGAATTGCTTTTACTTCTTCACTCCATGAAAGATTCTTTCTTCCAAAATTTTCATGAAACATCAATGTCAAACGTTCAATATCTGTCAATTTTTGATAGATATGACACAATGCTTCAGTAAAACCTGCTTCTTTGAGAGCTCTAAGCCTACGTTCTCCAGATATTAATTCAAAATTATCATCTTTTTCACAAACAATTAAAGGTTGAATATTTCCTTGAGTGCTGATTAAACTTTTGACAAGATCTTCTGTTTCTTGTTTTCCAAAATCTTCTCTTACATTTTGCCCTTGAACTACAATGATTTTTTCAATTAAAACTTTTTCTAATTTCATTTTTCTTCTATCTGATACTTAATCATCCAAATTTTTTCACACAAAGAACATTTAAAACTTTTTCCAGGAATTTCATCACCATTCTTAAATGCAATGTAATTACCACATTCACAAGTAAGATCTAGATACACTGGCCCTAAAATTTCATTCTGCTGTTGTTGTGTTTCTATTCCATTCTGAGAAATGTCTAGTCTTTCACAACCTATTGAATTTTTGAACATTATAGAAGCATCAATATACCCTAATAAATATTCTTTACTTCTTACTTGAACTAGACATTTCTCAATATTTTCCTCAGACATTCTTCTCCTTCAGAAAAAATAGAATGGGAGTTTTTAAGCTCCCTCTATTCCTTCATTTTCTTCTACCATGGCTTCATTTTGTTCTTGTTCAACACCTTCAGTGTTTTTTCCAGAATAAATTCTTTTAGGAGTAAGAATCTGAATTCTATCAGCTACTATCTCGATAAAAGTTATCTTTTTCTCTGGATTTTGCTTATCAATTAACTGCTTACTTTGTAAAGAACCTTCAATATAGACTTTGTCACCTTTTTTCAGATTTCTTTCACAAATATCAGCTAATCTAAACCAAGCTGTAATACTAACAAAACAATTATCATCTTTTAATTGTCCTGATTTAAGTCTGAACTTTCTTTCATTGACAATCTTGAAATTTGCTACTTTAAGTTTATTTTCAATAGTCAAACTTATTTTAGGATCATTCAAGACTACACCAGTGATTATCACCTTATTAATCATAGGAACATTAAAGTAAGCCATGAAAAAAATCACCTCATAGTTATTAATTAAGCATTTTGAGTTTCAACTTGCGGTGCTTCTGGAGCCTGAGCTTGGACTTCAGATGTTACAACAGCTTCTGCAGCAGTTTCACCTTTTGATTTCTTTGGCATTGACTTTACAACAGCCATTATATCCTTTCGAAGCTCCTGAACAAGTTTTCTAATAATAAGCAAATTCTTTCTTGCTTTATGAGCTGCAGTTTTCTTCTGTTTGTTAACCAATTCACTATACTCAAGCATAAATTCATCAAAACTCTGCTTGAAAGCTCCAACCTTTGTTTCCAGATTCACAATCTGTTCAGACATAATTCCTCCTCATTAAAGAGTAAATAGTTTTGACCCCTAATTCAATATTGACTAAAGGTGCCCATTTATAAAACTTGAAATTTTCACAATTAAAAGCAATATGAAGTCGTTTCCTACCCCATTGGATATTTAAAGACTCTTGTCTCAAAATTTTTATTAGTTCTACTAATCTTCTCAACTCTGTAGTCTCTCCACTTGCTATGTCAAACAAACCACTAACATCCTTCTTCAAAGCTATTTCTATAGCTTGTATCACATCACCGTCATAAATAAAATCTCTACAAGAATTTTCTAATTCTCTAAAACTTGCAAACAATAACTTGCTAATCATACTATCTGGCATAGATTGCCCATAAACTTCAGAAATTCTAAAAATCACGAATTTCTTGCCAGATTCTTTAACTCTTTGTTCTATATCTAAAAGTCTTTCACAAATCTCATTCTTTGGAGTCATTTTTGAATAAACACTAAAAGGAATCCCATTATGACTATTCAAATAAAGATCCAAAGCATTCTCTAAAATAATTACTTTCTTGACACCACTAGACAAAACAATATTCAACTCTTGATGAAGAGACTCTTTATAACTCATAAAATTCATTATAACTGTATCAGTATCATCAGGAATCTCTACAGTGTTCTTTTGCTCAATAGAAAACGCATCTTCCTTCAAACATGCTTCAACATGTGAAGAAAATGTATTAGGTCTACCAATTAAAAGAACTTTTTTGTCCATAATGTCTTTATTTTGTTTTGCAAATACAATTTTTCTTTAGTCTATTACAAGTAAAACAGTGCTCATTAATCTTATCTTGTTTGTCTGCTAATTCTTTAGGCACTTTATCCTTTGCATCATCCCACTGAGCTGTAACAGATTCCATTTTTATTCCCCTTTCTTTATGTTTTTGCTCTCAAAATATTTTAAAATATTCTTACAAACTGTAATTACTTTCTCTTTATCATACCCAAAAACATATTCTACAAGTTTCATTCCATTATGTATTGCTAAAATCTCGAGAAACACATAATCTGTCTTTTCATCAAATCTGAAATTAATTGCGTTTCTAGTGTGCAAATCATTTGACTCAAATGTTGACAATAAAGAAATAATCAAATCAAAATTTTCTGGATTTATCTCTGGAATATCGCCTTTTTGTGATCTAAATATTGACGACATATCTACTCCTTAGCTCTAACCTCTTTCAATTCTTTTACTCTAGACTGATATATTGAATTGATTTCTTCTTCTATTCCTACTAATTGCTTCTGAAATTCTCTATAAAATTGTGATTTCATATGTGTATCTACATTTAAAGAAGACTCGACAGAGACTTTAATTCTCTTTATTGTACATTCGATTACTGTCTTTAAATATAATTGTTCTGCTTCTTTAAAAATTGCTGGTGAAATAGAATCAATTTTTAAACCAAGAAAATCAGCAGTCTTTGGATCTAAAAATTGTAATTGTTTTTCAAGATATTCAGCTTGTTTACTTTGAAGCATTGCTTTTGACCACATCTTCAGTTTTGATATCACGTTCATCTGAAGATTGTTCATGATCACTTCTTGCTTCATTATTAAATTTTCGAGATTAAACGTTCTTCCTTCTTCTATTCTAGTCTTCTTAATCTCTTCTAATTCTTGTAATCTCTTTACTTGCTCTTTCATTGAAAACTCAAGAAGCTCTAAATCATTAACCCTATTTTGCGTTAAAATAGAGAAAATATCTTTCATCTCTTTTTGTTCACTCACAGGAAGATGAGACATACCTGATTTTCTATTAAACTCTGCAATTGCAGCACCAGTAAAATCAAAATGCTTTGAAAAATGTTCAGAAACATCAGCTAATTCTAACTTTTTTCCTGTAGCTTCCTCTACTTTATCTGCAAAATCTTCAATAATGTGCTTATAAGTTCTCCCTGAAAGATAAGATCTATTAATCTGGATTGCTATCTCAGGAAGATTACAACAAGAACAACCAATATGTGGCTGTATATATTTAGATACAACACGCTCTTTGTCTTCATCTCTTGCAGATCCAATGGGCTGCAACACAATTCTTCTATCTTCAGGCATTTTTGCTTTTCTCTTCTTAGTTATAAAACATCATCCCACATACCAATCATGCTTTTCTGTCCATCCATCTTTAACTTCTAAATTATCTATATATCCCAATCTTGAACTAATCATATCAGCTTCATGAACAATATAAGCTTCTTTTGTCTTACATTCAATAGGACTACCAGAATTAAGATCGCCATGATGACTTAAAATCAAATGATACAATCTCATCATTTTTTCTGGATCAGCTTCTTCATGAACTACTTTTGACACAAACAAAGCGGACATCGAAAGATGTCCTAATAAACTATGCCAATTTGTTTGTTGAATTTTAGAAACATCATCTACATCATAAGATTTCAATTTTCCAATATCATGTAACAGACTTCCAGTAACTATCAAATCTTTATCTAAACCACTAAAATGACTTGCAATTGACAATGAAATCTCTGCAACATCTATACTATGTTGCAATAAACCATGAACATAAGAATGATGATGACTCCTTGATGCTGGATATGTGAAGAAAAGTTCTTTAACGTCATCATTAAAACAATTTTCAAGAACTCTTCTATAATCATCATATTTTACAGAAGATATAAGATCTTCAAATTTCTGGATATAATTTTCTAGATTAATCTTCATAATTGGTTTTGTCTCTATAGATTTCTTTGAAATACTCGCTATATCTAAACAATAATTTTTTCTTTTTTTTCTTATTTTACCACGACAAACAACTGTATCACCAACTTGATAAGAATTTATAAATAAGTTAAGATTGTCCTTTAATACTCCCTCTATGCTTTCTTCTTCATTGTTTTTCAAAAATACTTGAATAAGTTTTTCAGCAACATTGATTCTTTCGATCTCATATGTTCCTGTTACAATCTTACCAACATCTAATTCCAT
>Ga0315287_10001662_pt1 | contig 20749 bp, 18 predicted proteins | sample YL17G11_0_MG_FD_205037 | JGI IMG/M metagenome (GOLD analysis project Ga0315287, IMG submission 205037) | Sediment microbial communities from Yellowstone Lake, YNP, Wyoming, USA - YL17G11_0 | ecosystem: Environmental > Aquatic > Freshwater > Lake > Sediment | place: USA: Wyoming | collected...
ACGCCCGGCTTGAGCCGGCTCACCGCTTCGATCACCGCAAGCGCGGGAATTTCTCCTCCCGAGAGCACATAGTCTCCAATGGAAAGCTCGCAGTCCACGACCCGGTCGATTGCGCGCTGGTCAATCCCCGCGTATCTCCCGCACACCAGGATCACCCGTTCCAGCCTGCTCAGGCCTTGCGCCCATTCCTGGTTGAATTTCCTGCCCTGCGGAGAAAGCAGGATCACGGGCGCTTTGGCGCCGTCCGACGCCAGAGCCGCGACCGCCCTTGCCAGAAGGTCCGGCTTCATGACCATGCCGTCCCCGCCCCCGAAGGGCGCGTCGTCCACGCTCTTGTGTTTGTCTTCCGACCAGTCGCGGAGGTTGAAGATCCTGACCCTGATGAGGTCTGCTTCCCGTGCCCGCATCAAAATGCTTTCTTCAAGCGGCGAGCTGAAGATTTCCGGGAACAATGTGAGCACGTCAAACCGGATCATATCTTCAGTTCCTCCAGAGCTGCGATGATGATTTCCCCGGATTCCAGGTCCACCTTTTTTATATATTTTTCGGTGAACGGCACCAGTATCTCGCGGCACTCATGCTTGACCACCAGGATGTCGTTCCCTTCCAAATATGGATTGGTCTGCTCGATAGTCGTCACCTCTCCGACTTCCTCGCCCTGTTCCAGCCTGACCTTCAGGCCCAGCAGTTGGAACCAGTAGAACTCGCCTTCCCCGGCCGGGGCCAACTGCCCTTTTTTGACCAGGACCTCCTGGTCCCGGATCGCTTCCGCCAAATCGCGGTTGTCAACGCCTTCGAGCATGACCAGGAAAAAATTCTGGTGGGGCCTGATCTTTTCGATTTGGTATTCTTTTATCCCGCCGTCCTTGGCTCTGAGAAAAAGGGAGTCTATGTGTCCAAAGGTTTCGCTGAAGGGATTATAAGGATGGATCCTGACCTCGCCCTTGATGCCGAAGGGACGGGCCACCTTGCCCAACAGCAAGTACTGACCGTCTTTCAGGTTTTCCAGCCCCGATTTGAACATGGCCGTTCCCGTTCATTCCACCAGTTCCAAAACCACTCTGCGCTCGTAGCCGCTGGCCGCGGCCGAGAGCAGCTTGCGGATCGACTTTATGGTCTTGCCCTGCTTGCCGATCACCCTCCCGCGGTCCGGTTCCGAAACCCTGAGCTCAAAGACCAGACCGCCTTCTCTTTCCGAGGTCGAGACCGATACCTGGTCTCCATTCTCCACCAGGCTCTTGACGATGTATTCGAGAAGGCCTTTAAGGTCCGCGTTCCCGGGCATTTTTAAGCCTCTGTTTTTCCCGTCTCGGGCTTGGCTTGGGCCGGAGCGGATTTTCTAAAAGCCGCCATCACGCCCTTTTTCTTGAAGAGCTGGGTGACCGTGGGGGAGGGCTTGGCGCCCTTGGTAAGCCAGTACACCGCCCGGTCGGTCTTGAACTCGCATAGCACCGGGTTGGGCACCGGGTCGTAATATCCCAGCTTCTCTATGAACCTTCCATCGCGCGGAAAGCGGCCGTCCGCAACCACGATATGATAGAACGCTCTCCCGGGCTTGCCCGCTCTCCTCAGCCTGATCTTGATCGCCATCTAATTACTCCTCCTTTTAATCAAAGCCTTCCCGCCAAGATTTTTTCCATCTTTTTGGGGTTTATTTTCTTGACCATTTTTTTCATTTCCAAATATGATTTCAAGAGCCGGTTGACCTGAGCCACCGTGGACCCGGAGCCTTTTGCGATCCGGATCCTGCGGTTGCCGTTGATGATCCGGAAGTTGAGCCGCTCCTGTTTGGTCATGGAGTTGATGATCGCGGACGCCCGCGCCATCTCCTTGTTGGCCATCCCCGTATCCTTGACCGTTTTCATCTGCTGCTTCATGCCCGGGATCATTTCCATCAAGTTCTCGATCGGCCCCATTTTCTGGAGCTGCTGGAGCATCTCCTTGAAGTCCTCAAAATTGAAATCGTGGGAGATCAGCTTTTTCTGGAGTCTTTCCGCCTGCTTCTGGTCAAAGGCCTGCTCCGCCTTTTCCACCAGGGACAGGATGTCGCCCAAGTCCAGGATCCGCCCGGCCATCCGCTCGGGGTGGAACACCTCCAGCGCTTCCAGCTTTTCGCCCACGCCCACCAGCTTGATCGGTTTTCCCACCACGCTCTTGATGCTTAAAGCGGCGCCGCCCCTCGCGTCTCCGTCCAGCTTGGTGAGTATCACGCCCGTCAGCCCGATTGCCTTGTTGAAAGTCTCCGCGACATTGACCGCGTCCTGGCCGGTCATGGCGTCCGCGATCAGGAGTATCTCCCCGGGGCTGAATATGTCCTTGAGCCGGACCAGCTCGTCCATCAACTCCTGGTCGATGTGCAGTCTTCCCGCGGTGTCCACGATCACGACGTCAAACGCGTTCACGCGCGCGAACTCAAACCCTTCCTTGCAAATCTGCTCCGGCTTCTGGTCAACGCGGGATTTGTAGACCTCAACGCCGATCTCCCCGGCAAGCGTGATCAACTGGTCAATGGCCGCGGGGCGATAGACATCCGCCGGAACCAGATAGGGCTTGCGGCCCTTGTTCTTGAGCATGACCGCGAGCTTGCCCGCGGTGGTGGTCTTGCCTGATCCCTGGAGCCCGACCAGCATGATCCCGGCCGGATAACCCTTAAGCTCGAGCTCCGAGGTTTTTCCGCCCAGAAGCTCGCACAACTCTTCATAGACGATCTTTACGAACTGCTGGCCCGGGTCCATGCCCGGGGTGACCTCGCGGCCCAGCGCGCGCTCCTTGACCTTGGCCAGGAAATTCTTGGCAACCCCGTAGTTGACATCAGCCTCCAGAAGGTGCGTGCGCACGTCCTGGAGAGCATCGTCAATGTTCTGCTCGGTGATGCGCGCGACGCCCCGGATGCGGCGCAGACTGTCAGTCAGCTTTTCTGAAATATTCTCAAACATTTATCGCCTCGGAACCGACGCTTTATAATAATTCCGAAAGGGCGTTTTGTCAAAATATTATGGGGGTTGGCGCGCTTTGCCCGCCGGCGCCGGTATTATTTCAGTTTTTGGGCAAGCTTGTTCAATTTCGGGTGGAGGGGGTCGATTTTCAGGCCCAGTTCAAGATAGCGCTTTCCCGGGTCCGGGAGGCCCATGTTCACGCCCATGTCCAGGGCCAGCCAGTAATAGGCGTCCGCATAGTCGGAGGGGGTCAGGGAATCGGTCTGATTTTTTGCCAGCTGGTCGTATGCGATCTCCCAATGCTCGGGCAAAGAGATCCAGCCTTTTTGGTTCAGAAGCCCGATTATCTCTTTTGCGATCAGCGCGTGCGCTTCCGGCTTGGGATGGCAGTGGTCCCAGAAAAGGTTGTCCCCGGGTATGCCCTCCGGGCTTTGCTTTTCAAAGACCGGGCCCAGGTCCAGGACCCAGGCCGGGCTTGGCATGCCCGTTATTATCTTGTTGAACTCCGGTAGAGCGCGCACCTGCCAGGCGTCTTTTTCCAGGGCCAGGCCCAAGGAATATTTCGCGGTGTCGATCATGTCCAGGCCGAGCAGGCTTTGGCCCAGCAAATACCAGGCCATTGCATAGTCGGGGTCGACCTGCACCGCGTCTTTCAAGGAATCGTGCGCTCCCTGAAATTTATTTTCAGCAAGATCGCTTCGGCCCGCGTTGAAATCGTTCTTCCATGACCCAAGCTCCGCGGCGTTCATGTTTTTTTTATGCTCGGAATGGAAGGGCGGAAAATCCCTGAGGTTGGAGGGGAGCGTGATGAAAAGCGCGGGAATATTTTTCCCCTTGGCGAGCGAGGCCATCTCGTCCAGGTTGAACTGGTATTGCGCGGTCACGCTTTTTTTCATTTCCGGGTCCAGGGTGAAATGCTCCCACTTGACCTCGGTCGGGAGCAGCGGCTTTTTGGGGAGCGGCCTGACCTTGAAGACCGCGGTCTTCACCAGGCAGTAGGTTTTCAGGCGCGAGAGTTTTTTTTGGAGCTTGAAATATTTGGAGGGCGCCGCGTATTCGCGTTTTTCCAGGAACTCGTTGTGGCCGCTCATGACGATGACCAGGTCCGGGGCGAACCCGAGCGCGTCTTTCATGACCGCGAGCACCCGGTAGCTCGCGTACCCGAACGCGCCCAGGTTGACCAACTGGTAGCGGTGTCCCTGGTCAAGCTGGTTAAGGGCCAGGGAAAGGAACTGCGCGAAAGAGCCCTTGTCCCCGAACGGGAAACCCATCACATCCGAGCCGCCCAGCACGAACACCCGGCGCATGCCCGGAGATTTTTCCTTCACAAACGCGATGTGGTTGAAATAGGACTTGAGAACGGGATTGATGCCCACAACTTTTTGGCCCTGGTATTCGGTGTCCACCAGGACCGGGACCGCGGAGTTGAAGCTCACAAAAGGGTCGGTCTCGCACTGACGGGAATGGAAGTTGAAAAGCCTGAGCGCGGCCTCCAGCGTGAGCAGCAGCACGATCCCGAACAGGACTGCAAACAGGTTTTTCTGCCATTTCCCCATATTAGTGTGGCGACACGCAGTGTCGCCGTACGGCGAAGCTGCGCTTCGCCTCTGCTAAGATACCGCGGCCCAGATGAAGAAGACGAGCGTGGCCAGGAACAGCGGGCCGTCGGTGAGCGCGCCCACCAGGTAGGCGAAATATTTGTCCTTGATGAAAAACCAGATGTAAAGCCCGGTGGAGCAGGCCTTGCTGACCAGGACCACCACCACCATGGACAAATATTTCTCCGGGTCAACCGCGGCGAACACGCAGAGCACCGTGAGCATGAGCATCATGGAGCTGGTGAGCACGAGCCAGAACTTTTCGCTGGAAGCCGGGAGCAGCGGGTACCTGCCCTTGAAGAGCATGTTGGACACCGAATTGATCTGCCCGAGCAGGAAGTTCTGGCCGAACAGGAAAGTCAGCCCGGAGAAGAAATACATGAACGCCGAAATGATCATCCATATCCGCAAATACTCTAAACCGTCAGCCACTTTAATACCCCCTGAATTTTCTAAAAGAATAAACCATTTGTTCGATGAAAGCAAATTTTCCCAGAAGTCACGAAATGCATTGTCACCACAGAGACACAGAGAACACAGAGATTTTTTTCGTCCTTCATTTCTTGCATTTAATATGCGAGCGGCTTTAGCCGCGATTCCCTATTCCCCTTTCCCGGATTTTTTACGCGAGCGACTCCTGGTTGCCGAAAAATAATTGATTTGCAATCAAATTATACAATACTGCAACGCTCTGGGGGGTGTAATTGACCGGGGTTTGCGGGGGTCAAAATCGTAAGACCCGCTAGATTCAAGGCTCGGATTGGACAGCCACTTGACAAACATTGCAAAATGGGCTTAAAATGGCGCGTGATGAGGGTGAAGAGCAAGGGTCGAAAGGTTTTGAATAGATTGTATAGGGAAATATAAACATAAACCTCAAACCCAAAAAGGAGAACAGAAGATGACAAAGGCAGAACTGGTAGGAGATGTGGCGGCGAAGACCGGCCTCAGCAAAAAAGACGCGGAAGCCGCGCTTAACGAGATCATCGCCGGGCTCAAGAAAGCCATCAAAAAAGACGGCCGTTTCGTGGCCCCTGATTTCGGGACCTTCACGGTCAAAAAGAGAAAGGCCAGAATCGGCCGCAACCCCGCAACCGGCGCGACCATTAAAATCGGCGCCTCCAAGACCGTGGGCTTCAAGCCCGCGCCCGGCTTCAAGAAGAGCCTGTAGCATTATCTAAGTTTAGATAAAGGAAAGCCCCCGGAACTCCGGGGGCTTTTTCTTTCAAGCGACGCCCTGCGTCGCTTGAAAGTCCGCCGTAGTCCTGTCGATGATCGACAGGACGAAGGGGGACAGCGCCTTCATCGCTAAATCGTATTTTCTTCTTCGCGTCCTTTGCGTCTTTGCGGTGAAAAATTATTATCAGCAGAATTCCCCTGATGCCATCATCTGGCATCGGAATTTCCATGAATCCGTGACCCGGGATTCCTCCGAACTCGAAGCCCGCCGGAACTACATCCGTGATAATCCGGGAAAATTGGGGAAGGATAATTATGGGTGATGGGCAATATTGTTTGTTAAGTTCCCAAATGGGCTGAACCGACCTCAGTTGCCACGAATATAACAACCCCCAGCGCAAAATTGACGAAGGACAAGAGCATTCCCGTTAAAGGTTTCCAAAGCCCACTCTGCTTTTTTACCAGGATAGTCAGCAGGCTTAGGATACTCGCGGCAAAACCGAACAATGCGCAAAGCACAAGGGTCATGGCTATAATCATACCCGACGCTTCACCTAATATTCTATTTTTAACAAATAAAGCCGTTCCCACCCAAATCAGGAACGAGAACAAGAATCCCCACAGGTTGATCTTGAGTGAGGACCCTGCATCCATTGACCACCGACCTGCAGTTTTTGGTTCATCAGTCATTCTCGTCCCTGTTTTTTAAGACGGCTTTGGTGCAACGAAAGTTTCAATTTTATCAATCAAATTCTCTTGCCTTCCTGGTTGAAGATATGTAGCGAGTCGGCCGGGATTTTGAGGGACACCTTTGAGTTGGGTGCTGCGGAGAACTTCCGGGTCTGGCGGACCAGGATGGTTTTGCCGGAGATAGATATTGAGACGATCTGCTCGCTGCCCAGTTCTTCAATGTCCTCGAGCGCGCCCTTCAATTCCCCGTTCTCGGAAATTTCGATGTGCTCGGGCCTGATTGCGAGTGTTATTTTATCACCGGACTTGATCCCGGGCCGGTCTGAAAGAATAATCTCAAAATCACCGGACTTGAAAAACATTTTTCCGCCTTTCGCGAGCGCCTCGCCTTCGATAAAATTCATGGGGAAGTTGCCCACAAAACCAGCCACGAAAAGTTCAGCAGGCCGGTGGTAGATTTCTTCCGGGCTGCCCACTTGCGCGAGCCTCCCTTCCTTCATCACCGCCACCCGGTCGCTCATGGCCATGGCCTCGGCCTGGTCGTGCGTGACATAAATCGCGGTGATGCCCAGTTCCTTTTGGATCTTGCGTAGGAACCGTCGCGCCTCCAGCCTGAGCCGCGCGTCCAGGTTTGAGAGCGGCTCATCGAAGAGGAACGCATTGGGTTCCTGGACCATTGCCCGGCACACCGCCACCCGCTGCTGCTCGCCTCCGGAAATCTGGGAGGGCATGCGCTCCAGGAGATGTCCGATCCGGAGCCGGGATGACGACTCCTTCACCCTTTTGTCGATCTCATCCTTTGCGGTCTTGCGGATGCGCAAGGGGTAGGAAATATTTTCAAACACGGTCATGTGCGGGTAGAGCGCGTAGTTCTGGAAGACCATGGCGATCCTGCGCGCGGGCGGCGGCAGCCGGGTGACATCTTTTCCGGCAATGGAAATTTTCCCCTGGTCCGCCATCTCCAGCCCCGCGATCAGGCGCAGGGTGGTGGTCTTTCCGCACCCGCTCGGCCCGAGCAGGGTGAAGAACTCGCCCTTTTCGATGGAAAGGCTCAAGTCCGGTATGGTCCACTTCTGCCCGAACTTCTTCCCTACTTTTTCAAAAACGATCCAGCTCATTTTTATCCTTTCAGGCCTCCGAAAAACCCGAACCCGTATTTCTTGCTCACCCAGAGATAGACCAGGAGCACGGGCAGCGCGTAGAGCAGGGAGTATGCCGAGATCAGTCCGATCCGGGGCAGGCCGACCTCGTTGAAGAACTGGTAGATCGCGACCGAGATCGGGATCTTGGCGTTGCTCCGGATCAGCACGAACGGCACCAGGAAGTTGCTCCAGATGTTCACAAAGCAGAGCACCGCCACCACCGCCAGGCCCGGACCCATGAGCGGGAACACAATGTGGAAGTAAAGGTCGATCCCGCGGGACCCGTCAACCAGGGCCGCTTCCTCGTAGGCGCGCGGGACCCGGTCAATGAAATCCTTCAGAATGAAAATCGCGGTGGGCAAAAAACCCGCGGAAAAGACCAGGACCACCGCCAGGTAGGAATCGATCAGACCCAGCTTCTGGCAGAGCGCGTAGACCGGGACCATGGCCGCGACCCCGGTGACCACGCTCGAGAAAATCAGGAGCAGCGTGATCAGGAGCTGCTTGCCCGGAAAATTGCTCCGGCTGAGAGCGTAGCTCGCCAGGCTGGAAAGGACCACCACGATCAGGACCGAGCTCACGGAAATGATCGCGCTGTTCTTGAATGCCGCGAGCGCGGTCGCCGCGTGGGAAAGCTCAAAGAAATTTTTCAGGGTGGGCGCGGTCAAGCTCAGCCCCAGGGACGGCTCTTTGGAAAAAGGCGTGAGCAAAAGCCAGAGGATGGGCAGCACGAACCAGACCGAGACCGCCGCAAGAAAAACATAGAGCGCGCCCTTTTTTATTTTATGCATGTTTGGCCTTCCTCTGGGCCAGCAAATACAGAAGCGCGAACGCGAAGTTGATCAAAAGCAAAGTCGTGCTCACCGCGCTCCCGTACCCGAGCTTGAAATACTTGAAGGACGTGCGCCAGATGTAGATCGGGAGTATCTCGCTCTTGAAGCTGGGGCCCCCGCCCGTGAGCAGGAAGGGCGTGAACACATTGAAGGTCCAGAGCGTGATCAGGATCAGGTCGGTGAGCAGTATGGCGCGGATCTGGGGGAGCACCACTTCAAAGAAGCGGCGCCAGAGCCCGGCGCCCATCACTTTGGCGCTCTCGATGTAGGACGGCGGTATGGTCTCGAGCGCGGAGGTGAAGAGCAGGAGCGAGAACGCGGTCCCGCGCCAGGTGTTGAACACGATGATGGAGAGGATGGGGTGGTTGTAGAGCCAGTTGACCTTGTCGATCCCGATCAGCGCAATCATCTGGTTGAGCATGCCGAAGTCCTTGTCCAGAAAAGCGATCCAGAGGTAGGCGACCACAACCTCGGGGATGATCCAGGCCAGGACCGCGGCGCCGTTCACCACCGCGCGCCATCTGCTCTTCATCTCGTAGAGCAGGACCGCGAGCACCAGGCCGAGCAGGGCCTGGCCGAGCCAGGCCGAGCCGAACACGAAGATGAAGCTGACCTTGAGCGCGTTGTAGAAAAAGCGGTCGTGGAACGCGCGCGAGAAATTGCCCAGGCCGGTGAAGGAGGGCATCACCGCTTTGACGCCGGTGAGCGCCTGGTCGGTTAGCCCGAGGTAGAGCACCCAGAACGCGGGGAAGATCAGGAACACCGCGATCAGGATGAGCGCGGGCGCCAGGAAAGCCGCGATGGACTTTTTGGAAAGGAAGCTCTGCGAAGAATCCATTTGCTAAATTATAGTCGCATCGCAGCTTGCTGCCAAACGAATCGGCGAAATATTGTGTCGCGCCTGACTTGTCCGCCGAAGTTTTAACAAAGGTGGAAGGCGCTCGCACATTCAATCAGCGGAACATGGCGGAGGGCGAAGTCTAGGGCACTTGGTTTGAACAAATCAGGCAAACCAATAAAATCAGAATGGGCAAGCGATGTCAGAAGGGAAAAACAGCCTCAAAAAAAACCGCGGACAAAATTCCGGCGCGGAGGAATCAATCAAAGGACTCTTCTTTGACCCCAACCTGCAGATCATCTTCTGCATCACATTGATTTCCATACTCTCGGTCTCCAGCATCACTCCCGCGTTCCCCAAAATGGAGAAGGCGCTGGGCATCTCCTACACCCAGACCGGGCTTTTGATCACGGCCTTCACCCTTCCCGGCGTGTTATTGGCCTTGTTCCTGGGCGTGCTCTCGGACCGCTGGGGCAGAAAAACCATCCTGATCCCGTCATTGCTCCTGTTCGGGATCGCGGGCGGCGCGTGCGCGTTTGTAAAAGATTTTCATTTGCTTTTGCTTTTGCGTTTTGTGCAGGGGATCGGCGCGGCCTCGCTCGGCTCGCTCACCACGACTCTGATCAGCGACCTTTACTCGGGCAGGCGCATGACCGCGGCCATGGGCTACAACGGGAGCGTGCTGAGCGTGGGCACCGCGGCCTTTCCCGCCATCGGAGGCGCGGCCGCGCTCCTGGGATGGAACTATCCGTTCGCGCTCTCGTTTGCCGCGCTGCCGGTGGCGCTGCTGGTGCGGGTCGGCCTCAAGAACCCGGAGCCCAAGACCCGGCAGGGACTCAGGCAATACCTTTCCCAAGCCTTCAAGTCCATGAGCAACCGGAAGGTGGTGGGACTGTTCTTCGCGAGCGCGACCACCTTCATCATCACCTACGGCAGCTACCTGACTTTCCTGCCCAAGCTGATGGAAAACAGTTTCAAGTCCTCGCCGCTCGTGATCGGGGCGGTGATCTCGACCGGGTCGATCGCGACCGCGCTTGCGAGCTGGCAGCTTGTGAACCTGACCAGGTATTTCAGCGAGAGGACTTTGCTCATGTCCGGGTTTGTCTGCTACGCGGCGTGCATGGTCATGATCCCGTTCTTGCCCAAATTGTGGATGCTCTTGATACCGGCAGTCATCTTCGGGATCGGACAGGGGATCAACATGCCCGCCAATTTTTCCATGTTCGCAAAGCTGTCCCCTCCCGAATACCACGGAGCGTTCATGTCCCTGAACGGCATGGTGCTACGGCTGGGCCAGACCCTGGGCCCGGTGGTCATCGGCCTGTTCTACACTTACTCCGGATTGTCGTCCACCTTCTTCGCCGGGGCCGGGTTCGCGGTCTTCATGCTGGTCATGGCGATGGTGTTGATCAGGGAATAAAATTATCGCCGCGCCTTTCTCATTTTCATTTCCGGGGATCGATGGTCTCCGGCGCTCTTTTATAAAGCACCCAGAGCGGCACTCCATCGAGGGTTGACTCGGCCTCGACCGTCAACTCGCGCCGGTCAACCCCGATCGAGTCGAAGAAAGGCTGGTAATCCCAATAGGGCCGGGAAAGCATCAACAGGTAATCGAAGTCAGTCTGGTAAGTGATTTTTACTTCCTTTTTCAGCAGGCCCAATTCCTGGTAAAACTCGCAGATCCGGGCCCGGGTCGGCCAGCACAGGAGCAGGGAGTCGGCGGGGAGCTTCGCGTTGATCTCGGATAAAGCGTCTTCATTGACAACCGTCCACCAATAGGTGGTCTCCATGCCGCGCGCGCGGGCGCCCTTGGCGCCTCCGATCAGTCCATTGTAATACTCCAGGCCAAAGGGATAGTTCTTGAGAAATACAACCGATAAAATCACAGCCAGGATTAGTAGGGCCAGGGTTTTTCCGGACTGTCTTTCCAGGAACCCAAGCCGCTCAAGTTTTCGCGCAAGAAAAACGCGCGCTCCGTCAAATCCGTATCCCGCGATCAATCCCAGGAAAACCAACGCGGGTATGAACAGCCTGACCCCGTCATAGGTCGGCGCGTTCGGGGACATCACCAAGACCATGAAAAATAAAAAATGGATCGCGGCCGCCAAAGCCAGGGAGTCTTTGAAGCGGTTTGCCACAAGCCTGAAGAAGCCCAGCGCAAACATGAGCAGGCCAAAGACCGGGACCGTGACCAGGACCATGAACGGCGCGTAGAACCAGGGCGCGGAAAATTTGTAGTACTTCCCGAGGAACACCACCGGCACATAACCGGTATATTGTTCGCGAGAAACGCTCAGCGTGATGAAATTCACAAGCCCATCGACCGGATGATGCCAGCATGAGGGCTGGAGCAGGACAAACACCAGGGGGCCGAGCAGGAACAGACAGAGCGTCGGGAACAGGATTTTTTTTGGACGGTAAACAAGCCCCCAGGCCAAAAGCGGCGCGGCCAACAAGAACCCGGTGAACTTGACGGACATGGCGAGTCCGAAGCAGACTCCGGCAAGCGGCGCAAAATATTTCTTTTTGAAAGCGGCCTCAAAAACGACCACGGTCAGGAACCAGAAAAAGCAAAGCGGCGACTCGGTCGCGCCGATGTGTCCTTCTGAAAAAAGCCGGGGCATGAACAAGACGAACAGGACCGATGCCGCGGCCGCGCTCCTGCCCCAGCTCAGCTTCGCGCGCAGATACACGAGCGCCATGAGCAGGCCGAACAAAATCAGGGCGTAAATCCTATATGCCCGGAACTCGCCCAGCAAATCCCTGAACGCCACCATGGTGAACGCGCCCAGGAAATGGGTGAAGGCGGTGCTGTAGTTCTGGACTGAAATCCCGAACACGCGCTCCAGCGCGTCCGCGCTGAGCGACGCGGCGCCCAGGTTTTTCAGCCATCCCAGGTAGCTGTTGGCGAGGTGGAAATAGACGGGTTCGTCCCAGCTCGGGCCGATCATGCGCATGGTGTGCAGGCCCTCAATGATGATCGCCAGAAAAATCAAGGCCGCGATCAGGCAGTCAGCGCCTGTTAACTTTTTGGAATCCTCCGATTGACCCGTGGCCATCTGGGAAATTATATTCCAAAACCCAAAGGGAAAGAAGCAGGTGGAGTTTCCCCAAAATTTTCCCCCGGAACAATATGGAGTTGACTTTTCATTTTATTATTTTTGGCTCAAAGCCGGCTGGGTTCCCGCTTATGTCATGCCCGCGCAGGCGGGTGTCGAAAAATGCGGGGGGGGGTCTGGCCTCATCACCCCGGCTCGTTCATCAGCGAAGAGGCCTGACCCCGCAAAATCTATGCTTGACAAACATTGGGAGGGGACTTAAATAATATTGTTATTAAGGAGGGAGCTTAAATGAAAACGAAAACGGCCCAAATTCTTGGGGCTGGGGTTTTGTTGATTGCTGTTTTGCCGGCCCTTGTAAATTGCGGCGGCGGCAGTAACGGCGGCGGCAATGGAGGGGGTCTGGGGGGCGGGAACTCAATAAATTCCTGCACTATTAAAGGCGGATATGTCAGTGGTTCCGGAACAGCCGCGGTATATATGGATTGCGAACCCATGCCTTATTGCACCATGATTGATAATGATGTGGGAATTGTGCGGGGCAGTTGGGAGGACTGCAATCAACACTTGGGCGGTTATGGAATAAAAAATTTCAGGTGCACCAATGAAGAGATATTTCTGGAGTGCACATTTACTCACAACCAGGTGGGAGGAGCAATCAGCGGGATGACTTGTTCCGCAACTGGAAACAGCCATGTGGTTTTTGGTGAAAAACCCGCCAAATCACCCGATGATCCCTGGCCGGACCTCGGGCCGGTGCCTTGCCCATAAGCGCGGCAATGAAAAATTATCTTCAGCGCGGATAGATCTGCTCGCCGGGCAGGGGCGGGGCGCAGGAGAAGGACTTTTCCAGGTCGATCAATGCGAACGGGGTCCCGGACTTGTTTTCCATGCCCGCGAATTTGCCTTTCACCTGGTAAGAGCTGGGCTCGGTTGAGAGCACGGAGAGCGAGATTGGCTTGTGGGCCGGGAATTTGGAGAATAGGTCTTTAAAGCCGGCAATTCCGATTTTGGAGGCTGAGACGGGGAACGCTCCCGGGGCGGGCGCGAGCCGGGGCCAGCCGTTCTCATCGATCCATGACAAAAATTTCGCGCCCAGCAGCCTGCGGAATTTTTCATAGACCGGACCGGGCATGACTTGCGGCTCGTGGTTTCCGGATGGTTCCGCGCTCGAGAGCATCTTTGCCTGGAGCGCTCTCCAGGCTGAGGCCTTGTGCCATTCTTTTTCTTCAACCACCTTGATCGCTCCGACCTGTCCGGCGCCGAAGTAAGCGTTGTATCGATACATGGCCTGGCTGTTGAAAAAGTCCAGCTTGTCCCCGCTGGTCTCAAAGCCCGTGAATTCCCCAAGCACTTCCAGCGCGCTCAAAAGGCCCAGACCGCAGACCGCAACCTTTTTCCTGTCCTCCAAATTCTTGCGAGTTTTCCAGATCATGAAGCGCACAAAGCAGACGGTTTCGCGGTCCCAGGGCGTTGCAGAGAGAAGTGGAACCACATTGGGCCAGCCGTCCTCGCCGATGGTCGCGAAAAACTTGACCGCGCCCGGGCCCTTTAAAAACTTGAAGCCTTTTTCGCTTAAGGCGGTCATAAGCTCTCTCCCGCGGCAAGCGCCTCGCGCGCGATGATCTCGTCCTGCATTTCCTTGCCCAGGGCGGTGAAGTAAGCGTTGTATCCGGTCACGCGCACCAGCAGGTTGCGGTAGGCCTCGGGATGTTTCTGGGCGTCGCGGAGCATGTCGGGCGAGATGATGTTGATCTGGAGCGCGCTGCCGCCCTCTCTCTGGAACCCGCGCAGGAACCCGGCGATGATCCGTTTTCCCAGATCGCCCTTGATGATGCTGGGGTTGAAGCTTACGGTGAGCGAGCCTCCGTTGGGCACATACTCGAGCCCGATCTTGCTGACCGAGCGCGCGATTGAGGTCGGGCCTTTGTGCGCGACCCCGGTCACCGGGCAGATGCCGTTGGAAAGATAAGTCCCGCGCATTCTCCCGTCCGGCAGGGCCGAGGTGGTTGCGGCGTATAAAATCCAGTAGTTCCAGGAAAGGTATCCGGAGCGGAACCTTCTTCCGGTCGCGGGCGAGTTCCGGGTGATGACCTCCTGGGAGAAAAACTTGTTCAGCTCGAAGGCGATTGTGTCCGATACGTCGTCTTCGTTCCCGAATTTGGGCGCCCGGGAGAGGAGCATCTGCCGGAGCGAGTCATAGCCCTCAAAATTTTTCCTGACCGCCTTGAGCAGCTCGGACATGGTCACGCGCTTTTCGTCAAACACCAAAGCCTTGACCGCGGCCAATGAATCAACCGCGCTGGCAAAGGCCACGCCTTCAACGGTGATGAAGTTGAACTCGGGCCCGCCCGCGGAAACATCCTTTCCCTTCTCGGCGCAGCCGTCCACGAGCGCGGAAAGGAGCGCCGTGTTTTCAAACCGGGAGCGGATGGCGTCGGCCTTGCAAGCGGAGTCAATGATCCGGTCCAGGAGCGAGAGCAATTGGCGCTTGTAAGCCGCGAAGAACTGGTCAAAGGTCTTGAAATTTTGGGGGTTGCCGGTGCGCGCTCCGATCCGGAGCTTGAGCCTCTGGTCGCGGCCGTTGAACAGGACCAGCTCCACGGCCTTTGCGAAATTGAGGTTGACGTCCACGGTGCCGGAGCGCTCGCAGCCCTGGAGCGTGTTCTCCAGGCAGCCGACCGGAGCGTAGTCCCAGAGCCGGTGCTCGGGGTATCCGGCCCATTTCAGGGCCTTCTCGGAAATGGTGTCGAAGTTCATGAGGAAAGGCGATCCCTGGGTCTTGGCGCACATGTCCGCGACTTTCATGAGGATGTTTTCGGGCGAGTTCTGGTGGAGCCGGATGTTGGGTTTGGGCTCGAGCATGTTGACCTCTTCAATGACTTCCAGGATGAGCGCGGTGAGCTCGTTGCTCAAGTCTTCCCCGTCCGGGCCGTGGCCGCCGATGGTGATGAGCTGTCCGAACCCGGAATTGATGCCCTGGTTGCAGCCGGTGCGCGCCATGAAATCATAGGCGTAATTGTGCTTGATGAACCAGCACTGGAGAAGCTCTTTTGCGGACTCGCGGGTGAGGCGGCCCTCTGCCAGGTCTTTTTGAAAATAGGGATAAAGGTACTGGTCAACGCGTCCCGGACTCAGGCCCGGGCCGGGATAACTCTCATTGGCCATGACCAGCATGTGCGTGAACCATAGGGCCTGGAGCGCCTCCCAGAAAGTCGAAGGAGGCTGCCAGGGAACCTTTTGCAGGTTTTTTGCCATGGTCTCGAGCTCCGATTTCCGCCGCGCATCTTTTTCTTCAGCCGCCAGCTTTTTGGCCTCATCGCTGTAGCGGCCCGCCAGGCTTTTCACGGACTTGCAGGCGATGACCAGGGCATCCAGGAAATCCTTGTGCTCTTTGGCCTCAGCCTTTTGTTTCAGGCTTTCAAAATAATCGACCATGCCCGAGAAGCCGAGCTTGAGCGGCTTTACGTAGTTCGGGATCAGGTGTCCGGGGATGGCGCCGCAGTTGCCGATCCCGAAGACATTCATGAACAAATTCGAGCGGTACCATTTTTTCTCGAGCTTTTCCCAATCGGCTTGCTCCTTCTCGTTGAAGCATTTGCTGAGCGAGGTGGCGAACTGAAAGCCCGCGATCAACTCGCCGTCCAGGATCCGGGCCGGGAGATAATCGCTCACCACCGCGCTGAAAAAAATCGCCTGCCGCCTTACCAGCGGCTCGTCCCAGAAGGTTTTGGGCAGCTCGACTTTTTTGGCAAGCGCGCGGAGCGTGTCCGAGAAGGCGCGGGAGAGTATGAACACCTCGGGCGCGACCCCCCAGTTGTGGGGAGAGAACATTATATCTTTCGGCTCGCCGGTGGTGAAGGGCATGGTCTCGTTGCGGAACTCGCGGTCGTAAAAGGAAAAATATTGGGCTCGCAGCTTTTTGACGCGCTCGGACAAGCTGCCGCTGGGCGACCATATTTCGGGTTTGGCGGTTGCGCACTCGGCCATTTTTTTCTCCTTGGGAGAAACTGTTCTCCCATTTATATTAGCTCAAAGCGCTGAAAAAAAGCAATGACCCCGGCTATTTCGCCAGTTCGTAAATATCGATTGCGCGCACAGTGGCGATCACGCGGTAGTTCTGGCGGAGGAATTGATTTAGTTCCGGGAACTCAAGCTCAAGTGCCTGCCTGAGGCTGCGGCTCTTCAAATTCATGAATTTGTTTTTGGCGCCGGGGAAGGAATTGGTCACCAGAAAAAAACGCGGTCTCTGCTTGATTATGGAGTCGCTGTATTCTTTCATCCATTGCCTTTGTTCGGCCGTTATCTCTCCGTCCGCGGGCACAAATAAAAAATGCTGGACGCAGGCATATCGGGAGGGCAGCTTTTTCTTGAGCAGGAATTGGAGCAGAGGGTAGGGGCCGAAAAATTCAAGCTCGTCATCAGGCTTGAGCAACGGCTCCAGGAATTTGGCGGCCATATATTGGTCCGCGGACTGGTGCGGGTCATTGGCAAAGCCGGACCCGAGCTTGTATCCGCTCTCAAAGTCCCGGAAGCCGTAATTGCGCGCGAATGAAATCGGGGCCGGGCCTAGAAATAATATCATCAATAAAATCACCGCGGCATAACATAGCGAGGAAGCCATTCGTCCCCAGAGCTTTGGGATCAGGGCCTGGATTTTGTCCCCGATGAACGCGAGCGCGAAGCCCGCGAACACGGTAGAGAAGCCCAGGAAGATAAAGAGATGAAAAGCGAAATATTTGTTCTGGAGCAGGTAAACGACCACGCCCATTGCAAGCATTGACAACAAAACCCAAAACAGCGCGGTGTTCTTGCGCCGGTCTTTGAGCACGCCCAGGAGAAAAACCCCGGCCAGGCCGAGGATCAAAAGCAGGGGCCGTTTCAAGAAGTTATGGCGCAGGACATAAAGCAGCAGAGTGGCCGGGCCGTACGCCTGTTCCCGGCCTTTGCTATAGATTGAAAAATTGAACCACAATGTTTGCTGGTAGAGGTCAAGGAGATGGTCGATCCGCCAATAAAATAAAACAACCACCAGGGACGGGAGCAGGCAGCACAGGCTGAAAATAAAAAGCTCAAGCCACGGCAACCGGGAATTTTTTCGGCGCCCTTCCGCCAGGAACAAAATCCCGAAGATCGGCCAGCACAGTCCGTAGAAGGGTTTGATCAGGAAACAGAACCCGGCGAGCAGACCCACGACAACCGCCCTCAGCAGGACCCGGCTCTGCAGGGAAAAAGCAGCCGTAGTGCAGATCAACAAGAGCCAAAAGATAAAGCTTTCGCGCTGGGCGGTGTCGGTCGGGCCCAGGCCGTAATAAAAAATGCTGTAAAAGATATTGGCGAAAAACCCGGCCAGGCTCGAGCCGGAGAGTTTTTTGGAGAGGTAAAAGAGCATGACCAAACAACCAAGCTGGACCATGAAATCAAAGACCCGGATTGAAAAGATGCTCGGGCCGAACACCCGGACCGGAATTGAGTAGATGATGAAGATGCCGGGAAAGCTCAGGTCCCAGACCCCCACATAGGGCGGCTGATGAAAAACCTTCCAGGCCCAGGCGATGTAGGCGCAAATCGACTGGTCCATGCCGAACCCGAACCAGAGCGTGAGCGAGAGAACAATTCCCCCGGCAATAAATGAAAGCCAAAACCAGCGGTCCTTGAAAATGGTGTCTTGCATGGCCAATATTTCACGGTCTCCGCGCATTGGTAGTTTCCTAATTGAATTATACCAGATTTTAATTCAGGTCGCGGCTTTCGGCACGGAACTTTTGGAAAGGAATGCGCGTGCCGCTTCGATCAGGATCAATATTGCCAGGAGCAGCAGGATGACCGCCACATAAGGCACCGGGTCCGTGCTGAGGCCTTTGAACGCCCAGTCCGGCTTGAAGAATCCCATCTTGACGAAGCGAGCCAAGGCCCAGAAGCTCATCACATACATGAAAATGGCGGGCGGAATTGTCACCGCGTACACCCAGCGCGCGTGATACTTCCGGTAAAGCCAGACCGTGACCCCGACCAGGGTCAGCGCGGCCAGGAGCTGGTTGCTCGCGCCGAACAGAGCCCAGAAGACCTGCCATACCGGGATGACATTGCCGGCCGGGTCCCTGGTCTCGCGCATCACGAAAAACAGGGGCACGCCCGCGGTGGCCAGGGTGGAAAAATATCTCCCGAACCTGCCTTTCCATCCGGTCAGTTCCTGCATGATGTATCTCCCGAGCCGGGTGGCCACATCCAGGGTGTCGTAAACAAAGGTGGTGAAGGCGAGCAGTCCGAAGGATACTCCGAACGCGGGCGGCACATGGATCACTTCCATGAAACTGCCGATGCCCAGGCCGTAGACCAGGTTCGCTTTGATCGGGCCTTTAAACACATGATGGTCCTGGGCCAGCATCATCACGCAGCAGAGCGACACGATTGCGACCATGGCTTCCAGGAGCATGCTCCCGTACCCGATCAGCTTGGCGTCGGTCTCATACTTTAATTGTTTCGAAGTGGTCCCGGAAGAGACCAGGGCATGGAACCCGGAGCAGGCGCCGCAGGCAATGGTGATAAAAAGCATGGGGAACATGGGAATGCCTTTGGCGGTGACCAGGCCGGTGAAGACCGGATATTGCACCTCTTTGCCGCCAAAGATGATCCCGAGCGCGCCCGCGGCGAGCGCGATGTAAAGGAAAAACCCGCCCAGATGACCTCGGGGCTGGAGCAGGAGCCACATCGGGACCACCGAGGCCAGGAAGCAGTAGCCGAGCAAAAGCATATCCCAGAGTTGGCGGCCGCTGCTGTCGGAGACGGAAAGCAAGGACGGCAGGTCGAACGGTATGAATTGCCCGACCCAGATCGCGACTCCGACCAGGGGCAGGAAGATCACGGTCGCCCAGAACAGGGAGAGCCTGGCATAGCGCATGAGCAGGCCCATGACCACGGGCAGGGCAAGATAGAGCATGGATGAGCTGGCAATGCCCCCGCCGGTGATCACCGTGCCGTTTTCCAAAGTGTGCTTTCCCACGAAAGAACTCGCCACAATGTCCGTGAACGCCACGATGATGTAAACCAGGGTGATCCAGATGAAGATCAAAAAAAGGATGTAGGACCGCCGGCTCATGTGCTCGTTGACCACTTCCGCGATCGAGCGCGCCTGGTGACGAACCGAGGCCATGAGCGAGCCGAAATCGTGGACGCCGCCTATAAAAACGCTGCCGACAAGGATCCAGAGCAGGGCCGGGCCCCAGCCGAACATGACTCCGGCCAGGATCGGGCCAACGATCGGGCCGGCCGCGGCGATCGCCGAGAAATGCTGGCCGAGCAGGAACTTGGAATCGATGGGCGCGAAATCAACATCGTCGCGCATTTGCACGGCCGGGGTCCGGGCGTTCTTGTCCAGCTTGAAAAGCCTGGCCAGGAGTCCGCCGTAAACACGGTATGCCAGAAACAAAAAAACCGCTGAAATTACAACCACGACTAACAGGTTCATTTCCGGTTTATTCCTTTGCTAATTAATAATCCGAGATCTATCTTCAATTTTTGGCTATTCAATTTTCCCCGCCCTTGACGGGAGGGGATCAAGGGGAGGGTGATTATTTTGAGGCATCCGAATCACCCCCACCCTGGCCCTCCCCCGTCAAAGGGGGAGGAAAATTTGAATGAGACTGTCAACTATTTACTGTTCTCCTTAATAAGTCAAATTTATTATAGCACTCCCAAGAAAAAATGGTAAAAAAACATATTTGAGCTTCCAGGGGGTTGGACTGGCAAATTATTTTATTTTGACTAAAATACTTTGCTTAGCTTGAGGCTTTGTCGTGAAGCAATCACGGGGGGGGGAGATTGTCTCTTAAGAGTCTGATTATCGGGGCGCCCATTCCGAGCCAGAATGAAAAGGAAGAACGGCTTTCCAAATTCCTGGGCCTGCCGGTGTTCGCCTCGGACGCGCTGTCCTCCGTGGCCTACGGTCCCGAAGAAATCCTGATCGCCCTGCTCCTGGCCGGGCCTCTGATGCTCCATTTTTCAGTCCCCATATCCATCTGCATCGCCGGCCTGGTGATTGTGGTGGCGGTGTCTTATTACCAGACCATCCACGCCTATCCCTCGGGCGGGGGCGCCTATGTGGTCGCCAAGGACAACCTGGGCAAATATCCGGGCCTGGTGGCCGGCTCGGCGTTGCTTATCGATTATGTGCTGACGGTCGCGGTGAGTATTTCTTCGGGCATCGCCGCCATTGTCTCCGCTTTTCCCGGGCTCCATAACAACCGGGTGTTCTTGTGCGTGGCGGCCATTATTTTTATCATGGTCATCAACCTGCGGGGCGTGAAAGAATCGGGCCGGGTATTCGCGGTGCCGGTCTACCTGTTTATCGGGAGCATGTTTTTAATGCTGGCGATCGGCCTGGTCAAGTATTTTTCAAGCCCGGCGGCGGCGCCGGTCGAGCACGCGGCGCCGCAAGTCCTGGATGTGCTGCCGGTCTTTGTATTATTGAGGGC
>Ga0315287_10001663_pt1 | contig 20741 bp, 15 predicted proteins | sample YL17G11_0_MG_FD_205037 | JGI IMG/M metagenome (GOLD analysis project Ga0315287, IMG submission 205037) | Sediment microbial communities from Yellowstone Lake, YNP, Wyoming, USA - YL17G11_0 | ecosystem: Environmental > Aquatic > Freshwater > Lake > Sediment | place: USA: Wyoming | collected...
AATTCCACGGCTGATATTTCGAATCCCAACAGTCGAAATTGTCGTGGTGCGCTCCCATCGCCATGAAATATTTGGCGCCCGCCTTTTTGTAAAGCGCCATCAATTTCTCGGGATCCCATTTCTCGGCTTTCCAGCAGGGAAGAACATCTTTAAAGCCATGAACCGACGGATGCCCGTACCGCTTCAGATGCGCATCATAGCCGCCCCAAGGGGCCTGCTGTTCATACATGCCTCGCGCATTCCAGTCGCCGGCTTCCAGTACGGCCTGGGGACCCCAGTGCGCCCAGATCCCGAACTTGGCGTCGCGGAACCACTGCGGACATTCATAACCCTTCTCCAACGATTCCCAAGTGGGCTGAAAGGGACCATCGGCAATTGGAATTTCGACCTTCTCTTCGACAAGATTCGGTTTCTTTACAGCTTCTTCCGCAATAACACCTGAAGGTTGAACCAACAACCCCGCCAACAGAAGCACCATTATCGCTATTCTTTTCATGTTTCTTTCCATTTTGAATCCTCTATTTTATTCATCGTTCCCAATTTCTGCTTGGGAACGCAATTCCTCGAAGCTCAGCTTCGTTTTCGTGCTCCCCAGGCGGCAATCCCTATCAGGCGTGGTCGAGGAAGCAGAGCTTCCAGGACCGGCGTACCCAAGCAGAGCCTGGGAACGATGGGAAACACACTCGTTGTTTCGGGAAACCCCTTTCCCGAAACTCAGCATTGACGCATAACAAACAGGCAGAGCAATTATACAACCGCTCCGCCTCGCACTTCAAATATTCTGGCTCCCCCGCGTGGACTCGAACCACGAACACCCTGGTTAACAGCCAGGTGCTCTGCCAATTGAGCTACAGGGGAGCGTTCGTGACGGTTTGATTATACCAACATGGCGGGGTACATGTCAACGTTTTCTGCAATGCGAAGCGCCGGGGATTCCGTTCCCCGGCGCTTCCGACATCCGTGTCATAACCTTCCTGCCGCGGCATCCCTGCCGCGGTCCGTAGACATCCATGTCGCCCAGTTGCATCCTGCAATTCTATCCGCACTTGCTGAAGCCGCAGAACCTGCACACCACGCAGCCGGATTCGTGCTCGACGGCGGAGCCGCAGTCGGGGCATGCGCCGAGCAGCATGTCCAGCTTGTCGTGGGGCTTGGATATCACGTCGGTGACGATGCCCGTCTCGCGCTCCTTGAGATAGTGCTCGATCGCGATTCCTATGGCATCCGCGCAGGACAAAACCACGCCGCCGTTGCCCCACGCGGGCGAGTGACAGCGAATGCCCCTGATGTGCTTCTGAATCGAGGCCGGGTCGACCCCCGCGCGCAAGCTCAGCGAGATAAGCCGCCCGATCGCCTCGAGTTGGCTCGGAGCGCAGCCGCCCGCTTTGCCCATCGCGGCGAAGACCTCGCACAGGCCGTTCTCGTCCTCGTTGATGGTGACATACATGTTCCCGCAGCCGGTGTTGATCCGTTCGGTCACGCCCCGCGTCCTCGACGGCCTCGGCCTGGGACCGCGGACAGCTCGCGGGCCGGATTCACGCTTCTTCTCTTTGCCCGAGAGGCTCAACACCTGGGCATCGCGGCTGCCGTAGCGGTAAATTGTGCAGCCCTTACAGCCCTCGCGATAGGCTAGCTCGTAGACCTGCCGCACGTCATCGGGGGTCGCGTTCTCGGGGAAGTTGACGGTCTTTGAGACCGCGTTGTCAGTAAACCTCTGGAAAGCCGCCTGCATCCGAACGTGCCACACCGGGGCGATGTCCAGAGCAGTCGCGAACACCCGCTGTATGTCCTCGGGCACTTCGTTCATCCCGCGCACGCTGCCGCGTTCGGCGATCTTGCGCATCAGATCATCGCTGTAAAACTCCCTGTCGCGCGCGATTTTCTCGAAAAAGGGGTTGACCTCCATGAGTTCAGTGCCGTCCATGACGCGCTTGACGTAGCTGATGGCGAATAGAGGCTCGATCCCGCTGGAGCAGGAGGCGATTATGCTCAGCGTGCCCGTGGGGGCGATGGTGGTGACCGTCGCGTTGCGGATCTCCATCGCGTCCTTTCGATCATACACGCTTCCCTTGAACTTCGGGAACACGCCGCGCTCACCGGCCAGTTCGCAGGAGACCTTCCTGCCCTCGTTGGAAACGAAGCTCATCACCTGCTCGGCGACCGAGATGCCGTCCTCGGAGTCATAGGGAATGCCCAACTGGATCAGCATATCCGCGAAGCCCATCACTCCCAGGCCGATCTTGCGGTTGCCCCTGGTCATCTCGGCTATCTCGTCGAGTGGGTAGCGGTTCACGTCGATCACGTCGTCCAGGAACCTGACTGCCAGCCTGACCGCCCTGCCGAGCCTCTCGAAGTCGATCTCCGCCCGGCTATCGACCGTCTGAACCATGTTGGCCAGGTTGATCGAGCCCAGGTTGCACGACTCATAAGGCAGCAGCGGCTGCTCACCGCACGGGTTGGTGCTTTCTATGTCCCCAAGGTGCGGCGTGGGATTATCGCGATTGACCCTGTCTATGAAGATGATGCCGGGCTCGCCGTTCCGCCAGGCCATATTGACTATCAGGTCGAAGACTTTCTTCGCATTCAGCGTCTTGCAGACCGCACCGGTGCGAGGGCTGATAAGGTCGTAGTCCTCACCTTTCATCGCGGCTTCCGTGAACTTCTCCGTCAGAAGCACGCTGATGTTGAAGTTGGTGAGCCTGGTGGTATCTTGCTTGCAGGTGATGAAGTCCAGTATATCGGGGTGATCCACGCGCAGGCAGCCCATGTTGGCGCCCCGCCTTGTCCCGCCCTGCTTGATGGCCTCGGTGGCCGAGTTGTAGACCTCCATGAACGAGATCGGGCCGCTGGAGACACCGTTGGTGGATTTCACGCAGTCGTTGGCGGGCCGCAGCCTGGAGAACGAAAAACCGGTCCCCCCGCCGCTCTTATGTATCAGCGCGGTGTTCTTGACGGTCTCGAAGATGCTCTCCATCGAGTCTTCTATGGGCAGCACGAAGCACGCCGAAAGCTGGCCCAATTCCCTGCCGGCGTTCATCAGCGTGGGGCTGTTGGGCAGGAAGTCCAGCTTGCTCATGAGTTCATAGAACTCACCGGCCAGCCCCTTGATATGCCTGGCGCTCTTGCCGTAGCCGAGTTCGGCCTCCGCTATGGCATCGGCCACGCGGTGAAACAGCCCGGCGGCGTCCTCCAACGGATTGCCGTCTTCGTCTTTCCTTAGATATCTCTTTTCCAGAACCGTCATTGCGTTCTTTGTAAGCATGACCCGCCCTCCCTGGTAGTGACTGCTATGATAATCTATGATAATCGCGGCTTCCCGCGTATCGGGTTCAGCCGGCTAGGTAATTGACGGTTAGTCGTTTGTATGCATCACGTTGATCCTGAATCCAGTGGATGGTGAACCAAGTTCAGCATGACGTCCTTCGTCACCCTGAACTCGTTTCAGGGTCCATCCCTTCGTATCCTGGATGCTGAACCAAGTTCAGCATGACGGCATGCAAGCCTTCTTTCGTGAATTGCCCAGATGTCCGCGGTAACGAGATTACCTTCCCGCCCGTCTCCGCCGCGCGCCGAGGCCGTCCACGATATCCCTGAACTGTCCCACATCCTCGAACTGCCGGTAGACCGAGGCGAACCGCACGTAAGCGACCTGGTCGACTTTCCTGAGCGCATCGGCGACCATTTCGCCGACCTCCGCCGAGTCTATCTCGCTGAGGCCGGAATCGTAGACCCCGCGTTCGATATCGTCGACTATATTCTCCAGCATATCCATGCCGACCGGGCGTTTTTCGCAGGCCACCACCATTCCTTTGAGGACCTTTGCGCGGTCGAATGGCTCGCGGCGCCGGTCGCGCTTGACCACCATCACCCGCATCTCCTCAATTTGTTCAAAGGTTGTGAATCTACGGCCGCACGCCAGACATTCCCGGCGGCGTCTTATTGCCTCGCCTGCCCTGACACTGCGCGAGCTCAATACTTTGTCGTCCTGGTGACCACAAAACGGACACTTCATTTGTCGGCTCTCAACGCGCTATATATAGCGGCATTGCGTATCTTAGCACACTACATATACCCTGTCAATGAGGCGGCCACAGATTTTTCTGGGGAAAAAATCACCAGTAGATTCAGGCAGCCATACAAAGGAATTCGCCGCCGAAATACCATGCCCCACCAGCCCGACTCAATGTCTACTTGTAACAAATTGTCGAAGATTTCTTAGTAACTCTCTAAATCATCCATAGACTATTATGGCTGAGATGTGCTATTTTTCATTAGGGGAGTATTACGATGGTTCGCAAATCGGGGAACCTCACCGTAGATGGGGATGGCGCGAACCTGGACATCGGCAATGGCCGCATTATGCTGCGGCTTTACGTCCGAGATGGCGGCTATGTCCAGGAATTTCACGCAAAGGATTGCGCAGGCCAGTATCGGCCCGTGCTGTCGTCACTTCACAAGAATCTCATTCCGGCAAGCGAGCATAGAGTCTGCGCCTCGCCGATGATCTCCGGAGAACGGCCCCACCTGTATGGAGTGTGCCGCGAATCGCTGCGCATGGTCTACTCCCAGGCCAGTGTGATCGAACATGACGAGCGGCGGGTCACGGTCAGGCTGTCCGGAGATGTCCAATTTCATACCCTAAACTGCGCCATCACGATCGAGAGCGACGCCAGCCATTTCCACGTCTCGGTGGATGATACCGTCCAGCCCGAAGAGGACATCCCCCTGGTCGAGTACGTAATGAGCGCCTACGCGTTTCTTCCCGGCATCGAACCCATCACCAATGACAAGCCGCTGGACTACATCTGGGCCCCCGTGCTGCGTCCCGGCAAGGACCAACTGATCGGCGACCGCGCGTTCGGCTCCCCGGCGATCATCGTTCAGCATCAGTCCTGCGCCGCCGCCATCATACCGGACCTCCGCGCGCTGGACTCGTCGCGACCGATGCCGGCCGCGCTGGATATGGATATCGCCAACGGCCTCCTGCCGGCCCCGCTGCTCTCTTATGGGTTGTGCGCCTATCAACTGACGGACGACGGCTGCTTCTGCCGGCACGACGTGACCATGTCCCGCCGCCTTGACCCGCCGAAGCTTTCGTATGCCTACTACCTTCTCATAAATGCCGACGCCGCCCATTGCCAAGCCTACAGGGAGGTTTCACGCTTCCTGTGGTCGATATACGGTTCGGAGGCGATAAGATCGGAGCCGGCGCGCCCGCACCACGTGCTCGCCACCAACGGCCACACGGGCAGCGTCAGACCCGATCACCATACGGGGATGCGGCTTCACACCGGCAGGGAAATACTTCAGCCCGCGTGGGAGCGCCTGGATCGATACGACTCCACCGGCAGCCGCAATCATCTCGCGCGCGGACTGGAAGCGCTGGATCAGGCCTGCCTGCTGCAGAGCGTGTGGCGAATCCCCTGGCGGGAGGATCCCGTCGAACCCGGCGCGGTCGCGGGATCGAACCGGGGCTGGTATCCCGACCCGGTGCTCGCGGCCCAGTTCGCCCGCTGCGCCATGCGTTATGGCGCCCTGATCGGAGATTGCTATTACTTCGAGCGCGGGACCGCGGCCCTGAGGGCCGCTCTGAGCGCCCAGGGCCTCAATGAAGCCGCGCAGGCGGCCGTCGACGAGTGCGTGGAGCTGATCGGGGCCGAATACGGCTCCGTGTACGTGCACGTCGGCAAGAGATGGGGAGCGTGCGCATCGGGGCCCCAGATAAGGCGACTGGACTTCGCAAGAGGTGAGGTGCGGCTGAGCTTCGTTCCCAGCCCCAACGGCGAAGACCACCGCCGGATAGTCTTCGGCGGCCTCCGAGGAAAGACCTACAAGGTCCGCATCGATGGTCGCACGCTCGTCTGCACTCGCGAGCAGATGGAGGCGGGGATAAGCGAAGGGGAGTTGTGAGTTTTCAGTTTTGAGTTGCTGTGAGATGGGGGATGGGATTTGGGATTTGGGATTTGGGATTTGGGATTTGGGATTTGGGAGATGGGATTTGGGAGATGGGATTTGGGATTTGGGATTGCCCAGATCGCGTGCGATATCTGATCCCGATGGTCCTGGATATGTATCCAGGACCGGGTGTATGGGGGATATCCATCCCCTTACAGCTTGGGCATTAAGCGGGAGACTGTTGGGGACGGATGTCCCGGGAACGTCCGTCCGGGATACATATCCCGGACGATCAAGAGGCTTTCAAAATGGCCCCCTACCCCCAAACAGGTATTGTGCACAGCGCGCGGCTTGTCTGGGGCGTGGCAAGACCTATTTGAACACGTTCAGAGGAGACCGATACTGGCAAACCCGTTGAAAGGCGGGGACGCAAAGCCAAGAGCCTAAGGCGGCGATGCTATGGCTGTCTGGCTGCCGAAACTCCCTGGTGACCCATGCCGGGCTGCTGGCTGCGCCCGGCGGGTCCGCGTGAAAGCAAGGCGATCGGTGCGTTGCATGAACCGAGGCTGAACCAGGTAAGGCTCCTCCAGAATGACGGCGCCGGAGATGGCTGACTCCGGCGCCGTTTCCCCTGTACGGGCGTTGACAATGCCGTTCCATCGGAGTAAAGTAATAGCGGTTCCAGGCCCTCTGCGATATGAGCGGCCTTTTTGTTACGGAAAACACTGATGTACCTGTCATTTGTGCTGGGACAACCGATAAAGGACCCGAATGGCGTTGTGCTGGGCAGGCTGGAAGATCTTGTCGCGTCCCCCGCCCCGCATCTACCCGTCATATCGGCTGTTGTCGTCAAGGCCGGAAGGCGCACGGTGCGCAACATCACCTGGGAGTGCTTCAATTATGACGAAGACTCCGAGCGGTTCTCGCTGGCGGTCTCGGTGGACGAAGTCAAGGACTACGGTTTCACTGACGAAGACCTGCTGCTGCGCACAAACGTGATGGACAAACAGATCGTCGACGTGCACGACTACCGCGTGGTACGGGTAAATGACGTGAGGATCGAGCCGTCCAGCGGCAGACTTTACCTGGTGGGGGTCGATGTCGGTATGCGCGGCCTGCTCAGACGCATGGGCTGGATGCACATCGCGGATAAGATCGCCAAGATCACCAAGTTCAAACCAAACTCCCAGGTGATAGCATGGCACGACGTGGAGGCTTTCGAGCGCGGCGTCGGGCGTCTGAAGCTCAAGGTCTCGGCCGAGAGGCTGAGCGCGCTGCACCCGTCGGATATCGCGCGGATCATCAGCGAACTGGACCCGCATCAGCGGACTGATCTTATGCAGACTCTGGATGTCGAGACCGCGGCGGACGTGCTGACCGAGATGGACGCGGAAGTCCAGGCGTCCATTGTCGAGAACCTCGAGGACGAGCGCGCGGCGGACATCCTGGAGGAAATGGAACCGGACGAAGCTGCGGATGTGCTCGGCGATATCAGCGCGGACAGGCGCGAGGATATCCTCGAAGAGATGGAACCCGAGGAAGCCGAAGACGTCAAGGAGTTGCTGGGATACAAAGACAACACCGCCGGCGGTCTGATGACCACCGAGTACGTGGCCTTATCGAGAGATATGACAGCCCAGGAAGCGATAGACAGGATTCGCGAACTGGAACCCAGCGCCGAAACCATTTATTATCTATACGTGATAGACTCGTCCGAGCACCTGGTCGGAGTGCTGTCCTTGAGAGATCTTATCATCGCGCAGCCGTCGAGTCTCATCGAGGATGTTATGGAACCGAGGGTAATCCATGTGCATCTGGACGCAAGCGTCGAGGATATCGCTCACTCGCTGAGTGATTACAACCTGCTTGCCCTTCCCGTGATCGATGAAGAGAACAGGCTGCAGGGAATAGTGACTGTGGACGACGCCCTGGAGGAGATCATCCCAGAGGGCCGCCGCAGACGGATTTCAAAGATATGGAGCTGACAAAGTAAGTGGACATCCCTAAACGTAGAGCGAAGAGCAAAGAACGCAAAACCGAACACAGTAGCGCGCGAGAGGACTATCCCGACGCGCAGCCCCGTGAGGCGACCCCTCTCGGGGCTTGCAGGGTAGTCCGATCCATGAATGGGTGCGAGAAATCGTTGTCGTACCTGTCGCTTGACGCTCGGCAAATAGAACCGAAAGGAGGTATGCGGTATGAAGCGATTTCGCCGGAAGCGGCTGTTGTTCGTGCTGGCGATCATCGGGCCGGGGATCATTACCGCCGCGGCGGACAACGACGCGGGCGGAATAATCACGTACACGCAGGCCGGCGCTCTGTACCGCTACGACCTCCTGTGGGTGATTGTTCTCATCACGTTCGCCCTGGTAATGATCCAGGAAATGTCCTCGCGCATGGGCGTGGTCACGCAGAAGGGTCTCGGGGAGCTTATCCGCGAGAACTACGGCGTCAAGTGGACCATGTTCGCCCTGGGCGCGCTTCTCATCGCCAACCTGGCGACAACGGTAGCTGAGTTCGCCGGCATCGCCGCAAGCCTCGACATACTCGGGCTGCCTCCACTCATAACCGTCCCTGTTGCCGCCGTTGGGCTGTGGCTCCTGGTGGTCAAGGGTTCGTTCAAGATCGTCGAACGGGTCTTCCTGGCTCTGTCGCTCGTGTACGTGACCTATATCATCTCCGGCCTCATCGCGCCGGATGTGAAGTGGCTGCAGGTGCTGCACGACACCTTCGTTCCCCGAATGCGCTATGACCCGACGTTCATGTTCCTCGCCATAGCGGTCATAGGGACCACGATCGCGCCGTGGATGCAGTTCTTCCTGCAGGCCACGGTGGTGGACAAGGGCCTGCGCATCGAGGATTACAAGCTTACGAAATGGGACGTTATCGTGGGCTCGATTCTGACTAACGTAGTGTCATTCTTCATAATCGTGACTGCGGGCGCGCTCATCTGGCATCGGCCTCATGGCGTGGGGATCACGGATGCGGCCCAGGCGGCCAAGGCGCTGGAACCGGTCGCGCATGGCTTCGCGACCAAACTGTTCGCCATCGGGCTTTTCAACGCTTCTCTGCTGGCTGCCGCGGTGCTGCCCCTATCGACCGCATATACCTACAGCGAGGCATTCGGCTGGGAGATTGGGGTGTCGCGCAGGCTCAGCGAGGCTCCCATATTCTACAGCATTTACACATTCTGCATCGTGTTCGGTACGGCGGTGGTCCTGTTTGTCGGCAAGGATCTGATCAACGTCATGATCAGGGCCCAGGCGGTAAACGGTATGCTGCTGCCGGTCATACTCATCTTCATGCTGCAGTTGATCAACCGCAAGGACGTGATGGGGGAATACACCAACTCCAGGATCTACAATATCGCCGTTTGGGCGCTGACAATCGTGCTGATCCTGATGACCGCGACCTGGGTCCTGGGCAGCATTATCGGACTAGGATAGCATTAGAGACGGCCGTGCGATGTGGGCTCCGACACCGATTCCGGGCACAATCGGTATATAATTATGGCGCGATTGCAATGCGCGGGAGGCTGACATGACAGAGAAAACCAAGAAGACCGAGGAAGAGTGGCGAAAGGAGCTTGCCCCGGAGCAGTATGAAGTGCTGCGCGAAAAGGGGACCGAGGCTCCTTTCACCGGCAAGTACTGGGACACCACCCAGGAGGGTATGTATAGATGCGCCGCGTGCGGGCAGCCGTTGTTCAGGTCCGAGACCAAATACGACGCGGGCTGCGGCTGGCCGAGCTTTGCCCAGCCCGTCGCGCCCGGCAATGTGGACACCGACATCGACAGGAGCCATGGGATGATGCGCACGGAGGTTCTCTGCAGCAAGTGCGGAGGCCACCTGGGGCACATCTTCCCGGACGGCCCCGGCCCCGAGGGGACGCGCTACTGCATGAACTCGGTGTCGCTGGAACTGGTCCCTGACGAAGAAGCCGAGGACGAATGTTGATTATAGATCGGGTCGAGACCGCCATGCGATACGCAAACGTTCATCCGGGCTTTCGTGAGGCGTTCGAGTTCATCGGAAATGCGCATACGAAGCCGCCGGAACCGGGCAGATATAATATCATCGACGACCGCGTGTATGCTCTGGTTTCGGAGTCCACCGGACACGGGCCGGACGAATGGCGGCTGGAGGCGCACAGGCGCTACATAGACATCCAGTTCACTCTGCGCGGCATCGAGCTATACGGCTGGAGACCATTGCGCGAGTGTTCCACCGAATCCGGACCTTTCAACCAGGCTGACGACGTGGGTTTCTTCGCGGACAGGCCCGAGACGTGGTTTTGGGCCCCGCCGGGAACATTCGCCGTGTTCTTCCCGGAGGACGCCCACGCGCCTTTGTGCGGCGAAGGACGCATAGTGAAGGTGGTAGTGAAGATCGCTGTGTAGCGATCGCTCACTTCGGCCCCTCCAGGTAGGGATACCTGGAGGGATGGGCAATGGTTCATCACATCATGCCTTGCTTGGCGGTGGTACCCGTTAGCCCTGAGTAGCGTAGCGTATCGAAGGGCGGTAAGTCTATTACCCGGCCCTTCGATACGGCCTTCGGCCTACTCAGGACCTACGGAGTACTCTGTCGCCAGGAGATGTACTATAGGTAGGGACCACTGCAGCGCCGCTTACTACTTAGGACCGGCGACCAGTATCACCTGATCGTCCGGTTGCCTGCCGTGGCCGAACTCTCTGACGGCGCGGATCACGTGGTCCAGCAAGTGCCGCGGCTCCTTCGGGTGAGCCTGGGCTATGGTTTGTCGCAAGCGATCGTGGCCGAACCGCGCGCCGTCTCCGGGCACATCGGTAACGCCATCGGTGTAGCAAAACAGAAAATCGCCGGGTTCGAGAACCACCTGCGAACGCTGGTAGTCCCAGTCTCTGACTATTCCCAGCGCCGGGCCGGAGGACTCAAACTCCCAGATATCGTGTGTCTGCGCGCGGAGGATCATCGAAGGCTCGTGACCAGCGCTAACATATACGATTGTGTGCTTGCGGACATCTATGATGCCATAGACGAGAGTCACATAGGTAAATTCGCCGATATAGGTCCATAGAGCCGTGTTCAGCGACCTGATCACGAAGCCGGGATCCGGGTCCTCCACGGCAAATCCTCTGAGCATATACTTCGCTTCGGCGGTGTGAATCGCGGCGTCCATCCCTTTACCCGAGACATCCCCGACGATAACCCCCACCCGGCCATCACCGAAATCGATCAGATCGAAGAAGTCGCCCCCGACCTCCGCCTCTCCCACCGCCGGCAGATAGCAGGTGGCGATATCCAGGTCCGGCACTTCCCTGACCGTGGGAATAAGGCTTCTCTGCAGGGTTTCGGCTATGCGGGCCTGCCTGCGGTAGAGCCTCGAATTGGTGAGAGCGTTGGAGAGGTTCGCGGCGACTTCGGTGAGGAACCAGGAGTCGTCATCGGCAAACTCATCCCCTCCCAAGCAGCGCACGGAGGCGATGAGGCCATATACGCTGCCTTCGGCGTAAAGCAGGGCCTTGATCGATGGGCCGGCCATGGCCCGTACCTCCGACGCGAGTTCCTCTGGTAGGAGGAGCATGATGTCTTGCAGAGACTCGAGATCGGTTATTTCCAGCAGCGCGTTGGTGATTTGGTCGATAACCTCCTGAGCAGCCTGGGTAAGAATGCTCTCATCGGCGGCGATTGACTCGATTTGGGGGCGCTTTGTCGCCTGGTCCACGCACACGATTCCGCACACACAGCCCAGGGCTTTGGCGGCAAGTTGGACGGCCACGTTCATGATTCTGTCCTGATCCAGGCAGTTGGCGGTTTCCCGGCCTATCTGGGCAAGGGCAGCAACCCGTGCCGCGCGCCGTTCTTCGCGCTGTTGGGCCTCAACGCGCTCGGTGATATCGACATAGACGCCCTCGTAACAGACTAGCCGGCCCCGTTCGTCGAAGCGAGGCGTAACGTGCGCCCGGATCCAAAATATCTCTCCGTCGGGCCTGACTCCCCGAACTTCCAACGACCCAGGGCGCCTCTCATTTGTAATTGATTGGAGAAACTCCAGTATGCGCGTTCGGTCATCAGGATGAGCTGTGTCAATCCACAAGTCAGGATGTTCAATGAACTCCTCCGCCGACCGACCGGAAATCTGTCCAACATTGCCAACCACGGTTATCGGGCGCAAATCAGGATCCGCGCGAAAGACGACCGCGTCCACATTCTCGACAAGCGCGCGGAACTCCTCCTCACTCGTGCGCAGGGCGGCTTCGGCGAGCCTTCCCCTGGTTATACCTATGTGCCACACAACGGCGCCACCGCTTTCGCTCAGCAGCGGCGCGACGCGCATCAGGAACCATCGTTCACTGCCTTGGGGAGGGCTGCATTCATATTCCAGTTCAAACTCTGGAATCCTGCCACTCAAGACGTCCCGCAAGCCTTCGAGAGCCAACCGTGCCTCCTCGCATCCAGATTCGACTGACCTGCGACACACGTCGAGACAGTTGGCCCCGACTCCCGTGTGCTCCAGTGTGGGATCGCCGTTTTCGCGCGCGAAGCGCTTCCAGACTTCGTTGACAATGAATATGTCGCCATTGTGGTTAAGCACGGCGACCGGAGAGAGAAGCGAATCCAGAATAGTGCCCGGCAGTTCCCGGATTTCCTTGAATCGAGCCATCGGGTCGGAGGCAGCCTCCGATGGGCCTCCGGCTTGGAGCATACCGACTATCCTGACAACTTCGCCTGCGTCGTCTCTTACCGGCGTCGCGGAGTGCCTGACCCACTGCAACTGGCCGTCTTGGCGAAAAGCGCGATACTCCTCGAACAACGGCTGACCGCCGAGGAGCCGGCTGAGGGCGCCGCGAATACGCTCAACGTCGTCGGGATGGACAATATCGATCCAAAGGGAGACACTCGACTCCATATCCTCGGCACAATAGCCGAGCAGTTCGGCAAGCCCTTCGCCGACGATCATGCCGGTGATGCTGCCGTGTTCCACACTGGCGGTGTAGAGGTTCGGCGCCAGTTGAGTGGCGATGGGTCCATCACGTGAACCCCATTGTGATTCTGACTTATATATATCTTCCTCGCTGTTCTTGTCGCACATATAGGCTGACCATTGGCGCAAAGCTGCCTGAGATGATCTGCAACCAGAAAACCATGACGCGGTTCATTTTACCCAGGTTGATCGTACATCGGAGGACTCGGAGAAATGATGTAAATTTCAAACTCAACAGTGTTTGGAGTATTGCGGAAAGCGGTACAGCATGCTATAATGAATTAACCTTCAGAAGGTTTACGCGACGGACAAGCGCCACCTGGCAACGATATTAGTTGGGGCGCTAATCGCCGAAGGAGTGGGGGCACCCGAGACACAATGGAATGGTCCGTCTGGTCGGGTTTCAGGGTGCCTTGAAGTATTATGAACGATTTTCAGCTTGAGAACCCAGCCACGTATGACGTTACGCCTGCCGCAGCCGCGGAAATGCAGGAGCAGCTCGCCAAACTGGTATCGCTGGAGGATGACTTCGGCCCGATACTAAGAATAGCGGGAGTGGATGTAAACATAGCACGTGGTTGGGACACCGGCACGTGCGGGATTGTGGTGCTCTCATACCCGGATATGAGAGCTGTCGAGACGACTGAATACACGGGCCCGGTGAAGTTTCCCTACATTCCGGGACTGCTGGCATTCCGTGAAATACCGCTCTTATTGGGCGCCTTCAAGCAACTCCGTCATACACCGGATATGCTTTTCCTCGATGGTCACGGACTTGCGCATCCGCGACGCTTTGGCCTGGCCTGTCACGCGGGACTGGCGCTCAACATGCCGGCGGTCGGCATCGCGAAATCGCGCCTGATAGGTCACTATGAAGAGCCAGGTTTCGAGAGCGGATCGGCATCACCACTTCTTGATGAAGCAGAACGAATCGGTGACGTGCTTCGCACCAAAGATGGCGTTAAGCCTATATTTGTGTCACCTGGTCACAGGGTTTCGTTCGAGGCCGCAATCCGCCTGGCCCTGGAATGCACACGGCGCTATCGGGTCCCGGAGCCGACTAGACTCGCTCACAACCTGGTTTCCTCCCGCTAGGATGCAGCCCTGTAGGACTCGGCATATTTACATCCAAACCTGTCTCCGCCCCAAGACAGCCTGCGCTTGACCGCTCTGCTGAGCAGGGGCCAGTAGTACCAGGGGGTCTCGGTGCGATGAGCGCGCAGTGCGCGCATCTTCGCCCGGAACGCTGCTGCATCCAGACTCACGAATATGTCGGGCCTGCGAGTCCCGAAGTAGAGCACCCTGTGGTCCGTATCGCCAAGCGCTATCCGGCAGGCGCGGGCCGCCGCCTGGTGATCCGGGTGGGGATTTGAGATGAAATCAGGATCCCAGCAGAAAATGATGGCGGGGGTCTCGCGATCCACGAAAGCTCGAATGCCGTCCGCGAACGACTCCACGTGCCCGGCAAGGCCCTTGTCGGGATAGTGCAGCATCTCGACTCCCACGCCGCCGAGCAACCGGGCCGCATCCAACTGATGCCGGGTTCTCAGGCCTTCCAACGTCTCCAGGGCTTGTCCCGCGCGGCCTTTCCCGCCTCTTGTGGCTATGAGGAACGTGACCGGCGCGCCTCGCCTGCGGAAATCATAGACCGTGCCGCCGCAGTAGAACTCGATATCGTCAGGATGCGCGCCGATAAACAGCACGCTTCCAGGCTCATCCCCGGCGGGGCCGGTTGGGTTGTGGTTGTGCGGGTTCAAGGCGTTGACCTCTTCGCGTATTCGTTCTTCGCAATTCCATTGAAGTCCTTCGTTTGGGTCCATCACAAAGAACAAGCCTCTGGCCGCGTCCGTATGTAGTTGAGGTCTTGTGGAATGGCGCAAGTACAAAAGGGGAGCCCGCGCATCGAGCGCGGGCCCAAAGATGAAGAAGGCATTCCAACACTTCTTCGAAGGAGAATCACTGTAGAGTGTTGCAGTAAGCGTGCCAAACAAGCGTATTTGCCCTTGACTCAACCGGAAACCGGCACCTATACTAGGTTACGTTATGACATCACATAGTAATGTTACCAAGGCCGCGGGACTATTGATGGTGGCCATTCTTGTGAGCCGGATGCTTGGGCTGTTCAGGGACATGGCCATTGCCAACAAGTTCGGACAGGGCGCCCTGGTAAGCGCCTACACCGTGGCGTTCAACCTTCCGGACCTGCTGTACTTCATCCTCTCAAGCGGCGCGTTGTCCAGCGCGTTTATCCCCGTGTTCACCGAGAGATTCCAGACCGGCCGTCAGAAAGAGGCTTGGCAGATATTCAGTACAATCGCCTGCTTCATGTGCCTTGTGCTTGGGGCTACGATCCTGGTCTGCGAGGTGTTCACGACCCCGTTTGTCAATCTGCTCGCGCCCGGCTACCGAGACAATCCGAGTCTCACCGGCCTCATAGTATTCCTAACGCGGATCATCCTGCCGTGCCAGTTGTTCTTTTTTCTGGGCGGTCTGATGATGGGCACCCTGGAGGCGAGACAGAACTTCAAGGCGCGAGCCGCCGGACCTGTCATCTACAACCTGGGCATCATCTTCGGAGTGATAGTCTTGAGCCGTTGGTTCGGCATATTCGGGCTTGCCTGGGGCGCTCTGATTGGAGCATTCGTGGGCAATGTGGCTTTCGCTTTCTACCACTTGCGACGCGAGGGCTATGAGTTTCATCCGAGCCTGAACCTGAAACACCCAGGCGTGAAGAAGGTGGGTGCGCTTGCGTTGCCGGTCATACTCGGCCTCAGCTTGCCGCAGATCGACGTTATAATCAACCGTATGTTTGCAACGTGGATCCCCGGTGACTTCGCTCCTGCCGCGCTTAACAACGCCAATCGCCTCATGCAGGTGCCACTGGGAGTATTTGCGCAGGCGGCCGGCACAGCCCTTCTGCCCACGCTCGCTGCTTTCGCGGCCAAGAATGCGATAGATGATCTTCGCAGTGCAGTCAGTTTTGGTTTCCGCGCCGTCATGGCGCTTAACGTGCCCGCATCGGTGTTCATGGTGACCATGGCCGACCCGATTATTCGGACCGTCTTTATGGGTGGCGCGTTCAAGTCTGGCGATGTCGCGCACGCTTCGATTGCGTTGGTCTTCTACTGCGTGGGCATCTTCGCCTGGGCAGGACAAGCTATCATTGCCAGAGGGTTCTTCGCGATGCAGGACACGCTCACGCCGATAATACTGGGCAGCATCGTTACGCTGATCTTCGTGCCGCTCAACTATGTGCTCATGAAAGTCATGGGCCACGGCGGCCTGGCGCTTGCCACGTCGATTGCCGCAACCATTCACCTCTTCGGCTTACTGGTGCTCCTCAGGAAACGAATCGATGGCATTGACGGCCGCCGGATAGCCATCTCATCATTGCGCATCTGTGCCGCCTCGGCTGTGATGGCTGTGGTGTGCATCGGCACGAGGGCCGCGATGGCAAACGTTCTCGAGGTGGAAACCAGGAAAGGCGCTGGGCTTACGGTGCTTGTCGCGATGGGACTGGCCACATTGGTCTATGGCGTGATGATGAAGCTCTTGAAAGCCGAAGAGGCCATATACATCTGGGACATGGTTAAACGCACGGTCTCCAGGAAGCCCGCCGACCAACTCTAACCACTTGTACTGTGTCTGATTCGGATCGCAGGCGCCGATCCACGCTTGATAGCCGCGCTGGTTTTTGGTATAATTAACGAGCGTGGTCTCATGGTGCATCGGTTAGCACACGGCTCTTTCAAGGCCGGGAGAGGGGTTCAACTCCCCTTGGGACCGCCATGATATTCGTCACGGACGCTCGAGGATCGGCCCTTGGGCGTCTTTGTTTTGTGGGGCGAAAAATGCGCATTGACAAGAAGTAGCTATTGGGGGTATAATAGCCATAGTAGCTATCGCACTGCAGCAAGCACAAGTGGAGTACAGGCCATGACTACAATCACCTCGAAGGACGCGCAGAACAGGTTTGGAGAACTTATCGACACGGCTCAGCGCGAGCCGGTGGTCATCACTCGGCGGGACCGGCCGGTCGCCGTGGTCATCTCGAAGCAGCATTATGAGAGGCTGGAGGCCATGGAGGACGCCCTATGGGCGGCAAAAGCCCGTGCGGCAGCCGCCGGGGGCTACGCGGGCGAAGAGGATACCCGCAAGCTCTTTGAGGAGGTCTTGGGGTTAGATGCCGACTCCGCGCCTGACAAATGAGGCCGTCAAGTTCGTGAAGGGCCTGCCGGGCAAGCACGCCCGGCAGGTTCTTCTGAAGATAATCGAGCTCGCCGGAAACCCCTACCCTCACGACCATAAGAAACTCCACGGCACGCCTGACTTGCTGAGAGTGGATACGGGCGAGTATCGCATCATCTACCGTACCGATGGCGATAGCCTTGATGTGCAGTTGATTGGTAAGCGAAACGATGATGAGGTGTATCGGCGGATATCGAGAAAATAAGCACTTCGTGCAAGACACCCAAGCATGTGGCATGGCTTGGGTGTCTTGGTGTCTCAGTGTATCGCAACGCGGAGGCTACTACTCAGCCTTCGCCAAATTCCCCTTGTCAGCCGCTGCCGCCATCTTCGCGGCTTCGGCATGATCGGCGGCCATTTCCTCGACCGTCTTCACGTGCAGCCTGGCGGCGCCTTTGAAGCCCTCGCGGGTGGGGATCAGGTTCGGGCCGGCGAGGCGCTTCTTGGCGTCGGCGATGGCGGTCTTGTATTGAGGCAGCCACTTCTCGCCGGCCACCAGCATCTCATCGACCATCTGCCATATCTCCGGCGGGTCGCAGACAGCGCCCGTGAGCGGGTCCATCATCATCGCCTGGCGCAACAGCAGATCGTCCCCGTGAACCGCCGCCTCCACGCTCAATCGCTGCATGCTGATGCTGGCATTGCAGACCGCTGCGCAGCCCAGGGGCAGATCGCCAACAATGGGAATACCAACGCCGTTGCCGTCCACATAACCCGGAACCTCCACGCAGCAATCAGGCGGCAGATTGGTGATGCAGCCCTGGTTCGTGACGTTGAAATGGCCCCGATAGACCCGGCCGGTCTCCAGCGACTCGATTATATACGAACCATGCTCCCGACCGCGCTTATCGGGCTCGAATGTGTAGGGGGGTTCGCTCATCCAGTTCGGGAAGTCGTGCTCGAACCAGTCGCGCCCCTCCCGGCACACGCGCAGGTAGCCGCCGGTTTCGCCGTCAATCCAACTGCCGAGATCGATCCATTTCTCGATCTCGTCCAGCCGCTTGCGATACCAGGGCACATACTCGCTCAGGTGACCGTTGGATTCCGTGCTGAAATACCCGAACCGGCGGAGCATATCGATGCGCACTTTCTCGGTCCTGCTGTAATCGGGGTGCTTCTCGAAAGCCTCGAGCAGCTTGCCGGTCAACTCCACGCCCTTGTGCTTGACGCTGATATACCACGTCTGATGATTGATCCCGGCGCAGATGATATCGACTTCCTTCTGGGGCAGACCGAGGACCTTGGAGATCATCCGGTGGCCGCCCATCACCCCATGGCACAGCCCGATAGTCTGGACCCCGCCATACTGGTTACACGCCCAGGTGTTCATCGCGTTGGGGTTGGAGTAGTTGAGGAACATGCACCCCGGCGCGCCGACTTCTCGCATATCCTTGCATATCCCGAGCAAGACAGGTATAGACCGCTGGCCATACATGATGCCGCCCGGGCCGAGCGTGTCTCCCACGCACTGGTCCACGCCATACTTCAACGGAATCTCGACATCGGTCTCGAAGCCCTCCAGCTTACCCACGCGGACGAATGAAAGCACGTAATTCGCGCCCGTGATCGCCTCCCGCTGGTTAAGTGTGGCCGACACGGTTGCCGCCGGACCGGCGGACTCGATGTCGCGCTTGCAGAGCTGGTAGACCATATCCAGATTGCGCTGGTCTATGTCCATAAACGCAAACCTGGTGTCCTGGAGCTCGGGCACGCACAGAATATCGCGCACCATGCCCCGCGTGAAGCCCACGCTCCCCGCGCCGATAACTGCTATTTTGATTGACATTACGCTCTCCTTAGACCTCGAACGGGTTCTCACCCGGATACCACATGCTCTTGGGCAGCGGGACGTTGATATCATCCACGCCCAGCATCGCGACAGCATCCCACAGCGCCTTGCCGCACTTGTCGAACGCGACCGCGCCGTGATGCGGGAATTGCTTGCCGATCAACACGTGGCGGTAGAACCTGGCGAAATTCGGAATCGCGAATACGCCGAGACCCCCGAAGCTCATCGGGTCCACATCCAATATGTGGCCGTCGCAGACATAGCTCACCAGGTCGCCCTCGGCATTGCCCTGCAGCCGGAAGAACGTGGTCGGGCCCGGCTTGATCTGGCCTTCGAGCGTGCCGCGAGTGATGTCCGGCGCCACGTTCGGGTCTTCCATGAGGCGGTTCATAATGAGCTGGAACTTCATGGAGCAGTTCTTCATGCAGCAGCTCGGAGTGTTGCCGCAGTGGAAACCCATGAACAGGTCCTCGGGGGCCGCGCCCTTGAGGTCCAGCCCGCCGATCATGTCAGCCGGCACGGTGTTGTTGATATCCAGAATGGTCGGCGGAAGACCGCTCGCCAGGTAGCAAAGATACTCGCTCAGAGCGCCGTAGATGTCGACTTCGCAGGCCACGGGGATGCCCCTGGTGGCAAGGCGCGAATTGACATAGCACGGCACGAAGCCGAACGCCTTCTCGAACGCGGGCCAGCACTTGTCGGCGAAGATGCCATACTCGCGGGAACCAAGGTTTTCCTCATAAAACCGGCTCAAGGCAACCTCGAAGCGGGCCAGCTTGGGCAACAGGTCCGGATATGCATTGCCCTTGCCAAGCTCGGCGGTCATATCCTTGACGATCGGCGCGATGTCCGGGTCATTTTCGGCAATCGAATTGTAGAGCACGTAGAGGTCGAGTTCGCTGTTCTCCATCACCTCGACGCCCAAGTCGTAGAGCGGCTTGATGGGAGCGTTGCAGGCATAGAAATCGTGCGGCCTCGGGCCGAACGCGAAGATCTTGAGGTTGAGCACGCCCAAGACGATACGGGCCACGGTTTCGAAGTGCTTGATCTTTTTCGCAAGCTCGTCCGGCAGCCCCACGGGCATCTGTGGAATATACGCGGTCAGGTTACGCAGCGCGATGTTGTAAGAAGCATTGAGCATGCCGCAATAGGCATCGCCGCGCCCGTTGATCAAGTTGGTCTTGGTCTCCTCGGCGGCCGCGCAGAACATCACCGGCCCGCCGAAATACTCGGCGAAGATAGTCTCGGGACCCTCGGGGCCGAAGTTACCAAGGTAGACGACAGCGGCGTTCGCCCCGGATTCATCGACCTCGTCCAGAGCGGCCATCGTGTCCTTCTCGCTCTCGATGATGGTCTTGCATGTATAGACGTTGACACCGGCGGCCTTGCAGGCATCGGTCAGCTTGCCAAGTCTGGCGCGGGTCAGTTCAATGGGAAAGCAATCCCTGCTGACACCGACAATCGCCAGTTTCACTTCGGGTGCGTTAGGTAATGCCATAATTAGCTCTCCTTGTTATGCTTATCAATATATGCGCCATGATCGCACGAAATGGCGAAGAAACACAAATATCACGTATGGACGGCTAAGTAATTCAGGCTGGAAGACTTGTATAAAGCCCCCCTCACCCCAACCCTCTCCCGCCCACGGGGGGAGAGGGAGAAGAAAGTGCAAGTTCATTAGCGTGAATTACTTACTGAGTTTCGGATACTGACTTAGCTTTCAGCCCATGTCATTCCGACCGGAGCTAAACGAAGCCTTCAAGTATGTCATTCCGAACGAATGTGAGGAATCTGCTTTTTCACTTGCAGCCTTCGTTTATCACGAAAAGCAGATCCCTCGTC
>Ga0315287_10001664_pt1 | contig 20740 bp, 16 predicted proteins | sample YL17G11_0_MG_FD_205037 | JGI IMG/M metagenome (GOLD analysis project Ga0315287, IMG submission 205037) | Sediment microbial communities from Yellowstone Lake, YNP, Wyoming, USA - YL17G11_0 | ecosystem: Environmental > Aquatic > Freshwater > Lake > Sediment | place: USA: Wyoming | collected...
ACCGCCTCCTCGTGGCGGGGGTGGACACGTCCGCGGTCGCCGAACCGGGGCCGGGCTCGCCGCGCGCCGCACGCGGCTAGCTCCCGTGACCCCCTGACCTGCTGCGGCCCGCTGCGAGCGGGCCTTTTTGTGAACCCGGACGGGTGATGAGCGCAACCGAACCGCTGGCCCCCCAGTACGATGCCGCCGACGTCGAGGCCCGCCTCTACGCCGACTGGATGCGGCGCGACCTCTTCAAGCCCAGCGCCGCGCGGGGCGGCGAGCCGTACGTCATCATGATCCCGCTGCCCAACGTCACGGCGGCGCTGCACATGGGGCACGGCCTCAACAACACCGTGCAGGACGTGCTGACCCGCTTCGAGCGGATGCGGGGGCGCGAGGCGCTGTGGCAGCCGGGCACCGACCACGCGGGCATCGCCACGCAGAACGTGGTGGAGCGCCTGCTCGCCGCCGAGGGGAAGACGCGCTTCGACCTGGGCCGGGAGGCGTTCGTCGAGCGCGTCTGGGAGCACGTGCGGGCGACGGGCAGCACCATCCTCGACCAACTCAAGGCCATCGGCTGCTCGTGCGATTGGTCGCGCACGCGGTTCACGCTCGAGCCGTCGCTCTCCCGGGCCGTCCGCGAGGTCTTCGTGCGGCTGTGGGAGGAGGACCTGATCTACCGCGGCCACCGCGTGATCCACTGGTGCCCGCGGTGCCACACCGGGCTGTCGGACGAGGAGGCGGAGCACGCGGACGTCGAGGGCGCGCTGTACCACATCCGCTACCCGCTCGTCGACGGCGGCGGGCACGTGACGGTGGCGACGACGCGCCCCGAGACGATGCTCGGCGACGTGGCCGTGGCGGTGAACCCCGAGGATCGCGCGCGGAGCGGGTTCGTCGGGCGGCACGTGCGGCTCCCGATCGCCGACGTGGCCATCCCGATCATCGCCGACGAGCACGTGGAGGCCGGCTTCGGCACGGGCTTCGTCAAGATCACGCCCGCGCACGACGCCGACGACTTCGAGGTCGGCAAGCGGCACGGCCTCGCGATGCCGGTCGTGATGACGCACGACGGGTTGATGGGCGACGCCGAGCGCGAGGGGCGGCCCGGCGGCCGCGTGCCGGCGCCGTACTTCGGGATGGACCGCTTCGCGGCGCGGAAGGCGATCGTCGCGAACCTCAAGGCGCGGGGGCTGCTCGAGAAGGTCGAGACGCGCCTCCACGCCGTGCGCCATTGCTACCGGTGCGCCACCGTGGTCGAGCCGCGCCTCAGCGAGCAGTGGTTCGTGCGGATGGCGCCGCTCGCCGAGCCGGCGCTGCAGGCCTACCGGGACGGCCGGGTGCGGTTCATCCCGGAGCGGCGGGGCGACGAGTACGAGCAGTGGATGACGGGTATCCGCGACTGGAACATCTCGCGCCAGCTCTGGTGGGGGCACCGCATCCCGGTGTGGTACTGCGACGCCTGCGACACGGCGAAGGCGTACCGCGAGGACCCGGCGGCGTGCCCCCAGTGCGGCGGCGCCCTGCGCCAGGACGAGGACGTCCTCGACACCTGGTTCAGCTCGTGGCTGTGGCCCTTCTCGACGCTCGGCTGGCCGGAGCGGACGGCCGACCTGGCGCGCTTCTACCCGGGCGACGTGCTGGTCACCGCGCCCGAGATCCTCTTCTTCTGGGTGGCGCGGATGATCATGGCGGGCCTCCACTTCCTGGGGGACGTCCCGTTCCACACCGTCTACCTGCACGGCACCGTGCGGGACACGCAGCACCGCAAGATGTCGAAGTCGCTGGGCAACGGCATCGACCCGCTCGACGTCGTGCGGCGCTACGGCGCCGACGCCCTGCGCTTCACGGTGACGAGCGGCCTCGCGGTGGGGACCGACATCATCCTCGACCCGGGCGACCTCGAGGCCAGCTTCGCGCCGGGCCGCAACTTCGTGAACAAGACCTGGAACATCGGGCGGCTGCTCCTCTCGAGCCTCGCGGACCAGGAGGAGCGGCCGGTGGACGCGGTGGACCGCGCCGGCCTGCGCCTCGCGGACCGGTGGATCCTTTCGCGGCTCGTTCAGGTGGTGCGCGACACGACGGCGCACCTCGAGGCGTTCCGCCTGAACGATGCGGTGGGCCAGCCGTATCACTTCCTGTGGGACGAGTTCGCCGACTGGTACTTGGAGGAGATCAAGCCGCGGCTGAGGGGCGAGGAGCCGGGCGGCGAGGCGGCGCGCGCCGTGGCGGTGCACGTCTTCGACACCGTCCTGCGCCTGCTGCACCCGGCGCTGCCGTTCATCACCGAGGAGTTGTTCCGGCGCCTGCCGGGCCGGGCCGACGCGACGCTCGTCACGGCCGAGTGGCCCGCGCCCGACCCCGCGCGCGCGGACGCCGAGGCGGAGCGCGACTTCGGTCGCGTGCGGGCGCTGGTGAACGCGATCCGCGCGGTGCGCGCCGAGTACGGTGTACCGCCCGGCCAGGCTGTCGTCACGTCCACCGCGACCCTGTCCGCACCGTGGCTGGAAGCGATTGGACACGAGCGCGAGTTCATCGGCCGCATCGCCAGGACGAGCCTGGTGGACGGGCCCGTGCGCGGCCCCGCCGCCCAGGCAGTGCTCCCCGACGGCCACTCCGCGGCGGTGGCCCTGGGTGAGGCGATCGACGTGGCCAAGGAGTGCGCCCGGCTCCGCACCGAACTGGAGCGGCTCGACCAACAGCTCGCCGCGCTGACGGCGAAGCTCGCCAACCCCAACTTCACGGGGCGCGCGCCCGCCGACGTGGTGGAGCGCGAGCGGGAGAAGGAACGCCAGTGGACGGAGAAGCGCGGCGCCCTCGCCGCGAAGCTCGCCGCCCTCGGTTGCGCCTAGGCCGAACGGCGCGCGCCGCCCTCGCGGCGGCCGCATTCGCCTGCGCATCCGTCGGCGATCCGCCCGGCGGTCCGCCGGATCGGGATCCGCCGGTGGTGGCGCGCATCGCGCCGGACTCCGGAAGCGTGACGAGCGTGCTCCCCTCCGAGGCACAGGTCTTCCTCACCGAGGTCGTGAACGAGCGCGTGGCGGCGCCGCGCCCCGACATCTCGGGCGCCGTCCTCCTCTCGCCGGTCAAGGGTCCCGTCCGCGTGACGTGGCACCGGAACCGGATCAGCGTCCGCCCGCGCGAGGGGTTCCAGCCGGGGCGCGTCTACCACCTCGAGGTCTTCCCGGTGCTCACCGACCTGCGGCAGAACCGGATGACGCGCGGGCTCGTCGCGGTCTTCTCCACCGGCCCCGCCCTCCCCGAAGCCCGCCTCGATGGCGCGGTGGTGGATTGGGCCGGCGCGCGGCCGGCCACCGGCGCCCTCGTCGAGGCGCTGCTGCTGCCGGACTCCCTGCCGTACCGCACCGTGGCCGACTCCCTCGGGTCCTTCACGCTGGGGCAGATCCCCGCCGGGGAGTACCTCGTGTACGGCGTCGTGGACCAGGACAACAATCGCGAGCGCGGCCCCCGCGAGGCGTACGACACCGTGCGCCTGCACATCGCCGACAGCGCGACGGCCGAGGTCTTCGCGTTTCCGCACGACACGACCGGGCCGCGCCTGCGGACCGTCGAGCTCGCCGATTCGCTGTCGCTGCGCCTGACATTCGACCGGCCGCTCGACCCGGCGCTGGTCCTCGACACGGCGGCCGTCCGCCTCGCGTCCGCGGCGGACTCCACGACGCGCCTTCCCGTCGCGCTGGTGCTGACGCCCCAGCAGTTCGATTCCCTGCGCGCGGCGCGCGTGCCACGGGCCGCCGCCGATTCCGGGCGGGCCGGGACGCCGGCGGACTCCGCGCGCGCTCGGGCACCGGGCGACACCGCGCGGGCCCGGCCCGTGGTCCCCGACACCGCCCGGCCGCGTCCCCCAGCAGCGGACACCACCCGCGCCCTCGTGCCGGCGCCGGCCGCGGGCGCCCAGCCGGCGCGGCCGGCGGCACCGGCCCCGCCAAGCACGGCCCGGCCCGCCCCAGCCGCCGTGCCGCGCGACTCCACCCGCGCGCAGAAGATGTTGGCGCGGCGCCCCGCGCCCTCGGCCATCCGCGTCGTGCGGCTCGCCGCGCCGCTCGCGCCGGGCGCGCGGTACCTCGTGGAAGTGACGGGTGTTCGCAGCCTGTCCGGTGTCTCCGGCGATGCGCGCGGCCAGATCAGCGTCCCCGTACCGCCGCGCCAGGCTCCGGCGCGCCGCGCCGCGCTCGCCGACTCGACAGCCGCTGCGCGAGACACCAGCCAGGCCGGCGCGCTCCGGCCGCCCCCGCCCCCCCGATGACCGACCGCCGCCGCACCCTTCCCTCGGTGGACCGGCTGCTCCGCGAGGCCGCGGTCTCCGCCGCGGGCGCGGGACACCCGCGGAGTGTCCTCGTCCGCGCCGTGCGGGAGGCGCTCGCCGAGGTGCGCGAGGGCGGCGGCGCTCCGGCCGACGTGTCCGCCTGGGCCGAGGCCGTCGGCCGGCGCATCGCGCACGCCACGGCCCCGACGCTGCGCCGCTGCATCAACGCCACGGGCGTCATCGTCCACACCAACCTCGGCAGGGCTCCGTTGGCCGAAGCCGCGGCCCGCGCCGTGGCCGAGACGGCGGCGGGCTACGGCACGCTGGAGTACGACCTCGCACGCGGTGAGCGCGGCGACCGACAGCGGCACGTGGACGCGCTCCTGCGGGAGCTGACCGGCGCCGAGGGCGCGCTGGTGGTGAACAACTGCGCCGCGGCGCTCGCGCTGGCGCTCAACACCGCCGCTGCCGGGGGGGGCATCGCGGTCTCGCGCGGGGAGCTGATCGAGATCGGCGGCGGGTTCCGCATCCCCGAGATCCTCGAGACGAGCGGGGCGACGCTCCTCGAGGTGGGCACGACGAACCGTACGCGGCTGTCGGACTACGCGGCGGCGCTCGCTCGGCGGGGACCGGCGCGCTCCGCCGGTCGGACGGCACGCACGGCGCCCGGCGTCGCGCGCGAGCCCCCGCCTGCGAGCGCCATCCTCAAGGTCCACCGCTCGAATTTCCGGCTCGAGGGATTCGTCGCGGAGGTCACGCTCGACGAGCTGGTGGAGCTGGGGCGGCGCCGCCGGGTACCCGTGGTCTACGACCTCGGCGGCGGTCTGATGCTCGATCCCGGGCCCGCGGCGCTCCAGGGCGAGCCGACGCTTCCTCGGGCGGCGCGCAGCGGGGCGACCGCGGTGGTGGCCTCGGGCGACAAGCTCCTCGGCGGACCGCAGGCGGGCATCCTCGTGGGTCGGCGGGCGTTCGTCGCCCGCTGCCGAAGGAATCCGCTCGCCCGCGCCATGCGCGCCGACAAGCTCACGCTGGCCGCGCTCGGCGCGACCCTCGCACTCTACCGCGATTCGGACACGGCGCGGCGCGAGATCCCGGTGCTGCGCATGCTGGCGGAGCCGGCGGACGCCGTCGCGGCCCGCGCCCGGAGCCTCGCCGCGACCCTGCCGGCCACGGCCCGCGCCGAGGTCGTGCCGACGCAGGCCGCGGTGGGCGGCGGCGCGTTCCCTGGCGTGCTCATCGAGAGCGCGGGGGTCGCGCTGCGGCCCGCCCTCCTCTCCCCCGCGGCCCTTGCCGAGCGGCTGCGCCGAGGGGATCCGCCGGTCGTCGCCGTCGTCACGCGCGACCGGGTGGTCCTCGACCTCCGCACAGTCCTGCCCGGCGAGGAAGCCCCGCTCGCCCAAGCGGTGAAGGCGGCCCTTGGCTGAGCTTCGCGGCGCGGTCTTCCTGGACCGGGACGGCACGCTCGTGCACGACCCGGGTTACCTCCACGACCCGGCCGATGTCCGGCTCCTGCCCGGCGTGGCAGAGGGTCTGGCGCGGCTCGCGCTGGCGGGCTGGCCGCTGGTCCTCGTCAGCAACCAATCAGGCATCGCCCGTGGCCTGTACGGAGCGGACGCCTTCCACGCCGTGAACCGCCGTGTCGAAGAGCTGCTGCCCTCGCCGGCGACCCGGTTCGCGGGCGCCTATCTCTGCCCGCACCACCCCGACTTCACGGGTCCGTGCGACTGCCGGAAGCCATCCCCGAAGCTCTTCCGCCAGGCAGCCTCGGACCTGGGACTGGACCTTACCCGCTGCTGGTTCGTGGGCAACCGCGCCACCGACGTCGAGCCCGCGCGGACCTTGGGCGGCCTCGGGATCCTCGTAGCGTTGACGTCGGGCCCGGCCGACCTGGCCGCGGCCCGGGCGATGGGCGTCCCGATCGTGGCGGATTTCCCCCTGGCGGCATCCCGTATCCTCGCCCCGACGCGGTGACATCGGTCACATCCGGCGCCCTCGCCGTGTGCTATTGCTGAGGTCTGGGCGACAGTCCATATTCACTACAGACTACCCACCACGGGGCAGTGGCGCCCCGTATCTCCCGGAGGATCGCGGCTTATGTCACATCGTGTTGTCGGTACCGCGCTGCGCGTGTGCGTCGTGGGCCTCGCGCTGGCGATCAGCGTGCCCCGGTACGCGCATGCCCAAGGCCAGATCGCCATCGGCCAGACGATGCAGAGCCAGCTGACGGCGGGGAGCCCGGTGAACAGCGATGGGCGCCGGTACGCCCTGTGGACCTTCATGGGGAATGCCGGACAGTACCTCACCATCGACATGCAGTCCAGCACCATCGATTCGTACCTGATCCTCCAGGACCAGAACGGCAACGAGCTGCAGCGCAACGACGATGGCGGCGGCAGCCTGAACTCGCGCATCCAGTACTCCCTGCCCTACTCCGGGATGTACCGGCTGATGGCGATGTCGTACCGGACGAGCGGTGTGATGTTCGGGTCGTACACGGTGTCGGTCAACGGCGCCGGGATGGTGGCGCAGCCGATGGGCCAGATGACGTCGGGGCAGATCGCGATCGGCCAGGTGATGACGAGCCAGCTCACGGCGGGGAGCCCGGTGAACAGCGAGAGCCGCCGGTACGCGCTGTGGACGTTCTTCGGCAACGCCGGACAGACGGTCCAGATCGACATGATGTCGGGCGAACTCGACTCCTACCTGGCCCTCCAGGACCAGAACGGGAACGAGCTGCAGCGCAACGACGATGGCGGCGGCAGTCTCAACTCGCGCATCAGCCAGACGCTGCCGTACACCGGCACCTACCGCATCATGGCGATGTCGCTCCGCACTAGCGGCGTGATCTTCGGGACGTACACGCTGTCGGTCACCGGCGCCGGGATGATGGCGCAGCCGATGCCCCAGCCGATGGCGATGGCCAACGCCTCGGGCGTCGTCGGGCAGATCGGGCTGAACCAGCAGCTGCAAGGCGTGCTCGGACCGATGGACGCCCGCTGGGACAACAAGCCGTTCCAGGCGTACCAGTTCCAGTGCGCGGCGGGCCAGACCTTCCAGATGGACATCCTCTCCAGCTGGGACAACTACGCCCTCGTTTTCGATCCGATGGGCAACGTGGCGGCGCGCGACGACGACGGTGGCGACTCGGGCGGGAACGCCCGCATCGCCCACACCTGCACGATGTCCGGCGTGTACCGCCTGGCGGTCACGACCTACACGTCCTCCACGACGCCCGGCGCCTACACGCTCCAGGTCAGCGGAGCCGGCGCGCCGATGATGGCGCAGCCGATGATCCAGCCGATGGTCCAGTCGATGGCGGACCCCTCCGGCGTCGTCGGCCAGATCGCCGCGAACCAGCAGGCGCAGAACATCCTGACGCCGGGCGCCGCCCGGTGGGACAGCAAGCCGTTCCAGGCGTACCAGTTCCAGTGCAGCGCCGGCCAGACCTTCCAGATGGATATCATCTCCACTTGGGACAACTACGCTCTCGTCTTCGATCCGATGGGCAACGTGGTGGCGCGTGACGACGACACGGGCGAGGGGCTGAACGCCCGCATCGTCCACACCTGCGCGACAACCGGCGTGTACCGCCTGGCGGTCACGACGTTCACTTCGTCCACGGCGCCTGGGGCCTACACGCTTCAGGTCAACTCCGCCGGCGCGCCCACGATGATGCCGATGGTGACCGAGGTCCCGCAACAGGCCGGCGTCACGCTGCCGCAGCCCTCGGTGACGGGCGGGATCGTGCCGCCCGGCCAGGTGGCGAGCATCGCGTTCGGGCAGATGATGCAGGGGCGCCTCGAGCAGGGCGACCAGACGATGAACGACGGCACCTACGCCGACGTCTGGACGTTCCAGGGCACGGGTGGGCAGACGGTGACGATCGACGTGCGGTCGGACCAGTTCGACACCTATGCGCAGCTGCTCAACGCCTCGGGCGACCGGCTGGCGGAGGACGACGACTCGGGCGGGAGCACGAACTCCCGGATCACGTTCGCCCTGCCGGCGTCCGGCCAGTACCAGATCGTCGTGAACAACTTCGGCGACACCCGCCGCTCGGGGGTGTACTCGATCTGGCTGCACTAGCGACAGGGACGGCCCTCTGAACGCGTGCGCCCGCGGCCTGTTGCCTGTTCACAGCCGCGGGCGTTCGCGTTGCAGGACCGACTTCGGCACTCGGACCGCGGGAGGTGGACGGATGCGCAGGCTGATCTGGATCGGTGCGGCGATCGTGGTGGCGGGATGCGGCGGCGGGAGCCGGGTCTCTCCCGTGCGCTCCGGAACGATCGCGATGAACAGCGAGGTGACCGGGATGCTGGCGCGCACCGACGCGCGCCTCAACGACGGCAGCGTCTATCAGGCGTGGCGGTATTACGGCACGCAGGGGCAGATGGTGCAGATCGACGTGATGTCGGACGCCTTCGACGCCTTCGCGATCCTCGAGGGGCCGGCGGGCAACGAGATCGCGCGGGACGACGACACCGGCGAGGGGCTGAACGCCCGCCTGAACATCTCCCTGCCGGTCACCGGCACCTACCGCATCATCGCCAACACCTACCGGCAGGGCCAGTTCGGCCGCTACCGGTTGAGGCTCACCGGCACGGGCTCGGCGCCGCTGGTGCTGCCGATGGCGAACCCGCTGGGCGTCGTCGGGATGATCGGGTCGGGGCAGCAGGCGCAGGGCGTGCTGACCGCGGCCGACGCCCGCTGGGAGGGGAAACCGTTCCAGGCCTACCAGTTCCAGTGCGGCGCCGGCCAGACCTTCCAGATGGACATCCTCTCCAGCTGGGACAACTACGCCCTCGTCTTCGATCCGATGGGCAACGTGGTGGCGCGCGACGACGATGGCGGCGAGGGACTGAACGCCCACATCATCCACACCTGCGCGATGACCGGCGTGTACCGGCTCGCGGTCACGGCGTTCTCGGCGAGCACGACCCCCGGCGCCTACACGATGACGCTGCGGTGAGCGTGCCGGCCCTCCGGGTCGCGGTGCTCGCGTCGGGCGGCGGATCGAACCTGCAGGCGCTGCTCGACGCCGCCCAAGACCCGGAGGCCGGGTTCTCCGTCGTCCTCGTCGTCTCGAACAGGGCCGACGCCGGCGCTCTCGCCCGCGCCGCGCGCGCCGGCCGGAGCGCGGCCACCATCCGCGAGGACGGCCAGGACCCCGAGCGCATCCTCGCGCTCTTCGCGGAGAGCGGCGCCGACCTCGTGGTGCTCGCCGGATACCTCAAGCTCGTCCCCGCCGCGGTCGTCTCCGCCTTCCGCGGGCGGATGCTGAACATCCATCCGGCGCTCCTCCCCGCCTTCGGCGGACCCGGGATGTACGGCCGCAAGGTCCACCAGGCGGTGCTCGCCGCCGGCGCGCGGGTCAGCGGGCCCACCGTGCACGTGGTGGACGAGGTCTATGACCGCGGGCGGATCCTCGCGCAGTGGCCCGTTCCCGTCGCGGCGGACGACACGCCGGAGACGCTCGCCGCGCGGGTGCTCGAGGCCGAGCACCGGCTCCTGCCCGCGGTGGTGCGCGCGTGGGCGAGGGGAGGCGCCGCGGCGGCCCTCTCGCTCCGGGCCACGGCCTTCGGCCCCACACCTTCACTCCCCGCGGCCTTCGATGACGCGCTCGCTTCGTAGTCTCCTCGCGCTCGCCGCTCTCGCGGCTCCGGTCACCCCCGCGCGGGCCCAGCGGCTGGACTCCCTCGTGCTGCGGTTCGCGGCGATGACCGCCGTGACGGGCTACGAGGACGCGATGGCGGACACCGTCGGCGCCCTCGTGCCCGTGCTGCGCGCCGACCGCGCCGGCAACCTGGTCTGGACCCGCGGGCGCGGGGGCCCGATCCGTACCGCGATCTGCCCGCTGGACGAGGTCGGATGGGTGGTCGGCGGCATCACCGCCGTGGGCTACCTGACGCTGCGCCGGGTGGGCGCCACGCCGATGGGGCCGTTCTTCGACCAGTTCCTCGAGGGCCAGCGCGTCACCGTCTTCGGCCGGCGCGGGCCCGTGCCTGGCGCGGTCGCCGTGCGCTCGACGCACCTGCAGCGCGGTCGCGCGTCGGGTACCGACGAGCCGTTCAGCCTCGACAACGCCTACGTGGACGTCGGCGCGTCGTCCCCGGCCGGCGTCGCCGCGCTCGGCATCGAGCTGCTCGCGCCCCTGGCCCGCACGAAAGTGCCGCACCGCTATGGCGACGGCCTCCTCGCCGCGCCGTTCGCGGTGCAGCGCGGCGCGTGCGCGGCGCTGGCCGCCGCCGTGCAGACCGTCGCCGCCGGGCCGGGCGGCTTCACGTCCACCGGCGAGGCCGCCGGGACGGCCGTGGCCGTCTTCGCGCGGCGGCGACACTTCGGCAACGACGGCGCGGCCTTCGCGTTGATGGAGCTGCAACGGGCACAGCCTGAGGACGCGGAGTCGTTCTCGGTCGTGCTGCTCGGCGGGGCGGCCCCGCCCGACTCGCTGGGCGCCGGCGCCGCGCCGCTGACCCGCGACAGCGTGGCGGTCCCCGGCCGTGTCCGCGCGGCGAGTGCGTGGTCGCTGCCGGCACGCTACGCCCGCTCGCCGGTGGAGACGATTGCGCTGCGCGACGTCGAGACGCTGTACCAACGCCTCGTGGCGTTCCTGGGCGTGGCGGTGCCGCGATGAGGCGCCCCGGGCTCGCCGCGCTGCTGGCCTGTAGCCTCGCGCGGCCCGCCATCGCGCAGGACTCGGCCCGCATCGCCGAGGCGCGGGACGTCCTGCGCACGCTCGTGGAGACGTACGGCGTGAGCGGCCACGAAGCCGCCGTGCGCGACGCCGTCATCCGGCTCCTCCCGGCGTGGGCGAACCCGACCATCGACTCGGCCGGCAACGTGCACGTCCGCGTGGGGCGCGGTGACCCGCTGGTCGTCTTCGTCGCTCACCTCGACGAGCTGGGCTTCGAAGTGACGGCGATCCGCGACGACGGCCGCCTCGACCTGCGCGCGCGCGGCGGATTCTACCCCTCGCTCTTCGAGGCGGAGCCGGCGCTGGTGCACACCGCGCGCGGCGTCGTGCCGGGGGTCTTCGCCGTCCGCGACAGCGTCGGCCCCTCGCCGCGGCGCACGCCCAGCGCGCTGCGCGTGGATGTGGGCACCGCGAACCGGGCCGCGACCGAGGCGCTCGGCATCCGCGCCGGCGACGCGGTGACGATGTCGAAGGCGTACACGCGGCTGGCCGGCACGCGCGCCACCGCACGCTCCCTCGACGACCGGGTGGGATGCGCCGCGCAGATCCTCGCCCTCCGCCGGCTCGACCCGCGCACCGTGCGGCGCGCCGCGCTGTTCATCTGGACGGTGCGCGAGGAGACCGGCCTCGAGGGCGCGCGTGTGGCCGCGGACCGGCTCGCCGCGGAACGTCCAGCCCGCGTCCACGCCGTGGACACGTTCGTCTCCTCCGACACGCCCCTCGACCCGCAGGCATTCGCCAACACGCCGCTCGGCCGCGGTGCCGTGGCCCGTGCCGTGGACAACGGCAGCGTCACGCCGCCGGCCCTGCTCGACTCCCTGGTGGCGCTGGCGCGTGCGCAGCGCATCCCGCTACAGGTGGGCACCACCAACGGCGGCAACGACGGCTCCGTGTTCACCCGCTACGGCGTGCCCGACGTGCCCATCGGCTGGCCGGGCCGCTACTCGCATTCCCCCGTCGAGGTCCTCGACCTCGGCGACCTCGTCGCACTGATCGATCTCATCCAGGCCATCGTGGAGCGTTGGTGATGCCTCGCGCCCTCCTCTCCGTCTCCGACAAGCGCGGACTCGTCGAGTTCGCCCGCGGCCTCACGGCCCTCGGCTGGGACCTCATCTCCACGGGCGGCACCGCCCGCGCCCTCACCGACGCCGGCGTGCCGGTCACGTCCATCGAGACCGTGACGGGATTCCCGGAGATGATGGACGGCCGGGTCAAGACCCTGCACCCCGCCGTGCACGGCGGGCTGCTCGCACGGCGCGACGTGCCCGAGGACCTCGCGGCGCTGCAGCGGCACGGCTTCACGCCGATCGACCTCGTGGCCGTGAACCTCTACCCGTTCAGGCAGACGGTCGCGAAGCCCGGCGTCACGCTGGCCGAGGCCGTCGAGCAGATCGACATCGGCGGGCCCTCGATGCTCCGCTCCGCGTCGAAGAACCACCAGGCGGTGCTCGTCGTCGTGGACCCCGGCGACTACGCCCGCGTGCTCGACGCCCTCCGCGCGGGCGCGGTCCCGGCGGAGTTGAAGCGCGAACTCGCGACCAAGGTCTTCCAGCACACGGCGGCGTACGATGCGGCCATCGCGGCGTATCTCGGCGGGGCGGAGGGCGAGACGCTCCCGGCCGCGCTGACCCTCACGCTCGAGCGGAGGCAGGCGCTGCGCTACGGCGAGAACCCGCGGCAAGCCGCCGCGTTCTACGTGACCGGCGAGCCGGGCGGCCTCGCCGGCCTGCGGCAGCTCGGCGGCAAGGAGCTGTCGTTCAACAACCTCCTCGACGTGGACGCGACGCTCCTGGCCCTCGGCCCGTGGCGCGGGCGGACGGCGTGCGTCATCATCAAGCACACGACGCCGTGCGGCCTCGCGCTGGGCACGACGGCCGAGCAGGCCTACCGGCGCGCGCTCGCCACCGACCCCGTCTCCGCGTTCGGGTCGGTGATCGGCTTCACCTGCGAGGTGGACGCGGCGGCGGCCGCGGCGACGAGGGACCTGTTCGTCGAGGTGATGGTGGCGCCCGGCTTCACGCCGGAAGCCCTCGCCGTGCTGCAGGCGCGGAAGAACCTGCGCATCGTGGCGATCCCGGCGGAGCCGGAGGCGCCGGCGCTGGACTTCAAGCGCGTGCGCGGCGGGTTCCTCGCGCAGGAGCGGTTCCGGTACGACGCCGGCGAGAGCGGCTGGAAGGTCGTGACGAAGCGCGCGCCGACCGCCCGCGAACTGGGGGACCTGCGCTTCGCGTGGGCGGCGGTGATGAGCGTGAAGTCGAACGCCATCCTCCTGGCGCGGGACGGCCAGGCGATCGGCATCGGCGCGGGGCAGATGAGCCGCGTGGACAGCTCGATGCTCGCAGTACACAAGGCGCGCACGGCGGGGCTCGACCCCGAGGGCACCGTGCTCGCGTCCGACGCGTTCTTCCCGTTCCGCGACGGCGTGGACGAGGCGGCGAAAGCCGGCGTGACCGCCATCATCCAGCCGGGCGGGTCCGTGCGCGACGTCGAGACGATCGCGGCCGCGGACGAGCACGGGCTCGCGATGATCTTCACCGGACACCGGCAATTCAGGCACTGATGCGGCGACTCTCTCTTGCGGTCCTCCTCGCGGCCACGGCCTGCTCGGCGCAGCTGCCCGAGGGCACGACCTCGTTCACGGCCGGTCGCACGAGCGTCCGCACGGATTCCGTGCTGGACCTCGTGGGTGCGGTCTTCGGGCTCGCCGACACCGCGCGCGTGGCGCCCATCGGCCCGTGGCGCACCTGGCTCCAGGCGCTCACCACGGAGCTGGGCGACTCGGCCTTCGCGCTCGCCCGGGAGATCGGCGCGGCGCCCGTAGGCGCCGTGCTCGCGAACTACGCCGCGCCCGACGCGGGGCCCGACTCGGCGTGCGGCCTCATCGCGCCCGGCCTGCGGCGCTGCTTCACCGGAGGTGGGCCGACGCGCGACGCCGCGCGACGCTTCATCGCCGCCGCGCGGGCGTTCGCCCCGCGGGCGGCGCCGCTCGCCCTCGAGGGCCTGAACGCGCGGGCCCGCCGCCGCGACCTGACGGACGTGTACGCGGCGCTGACCGGCGGGCTGGCGCTCGACAGCGCCGTGGCCGCGTACAGCGGCTACAGCGACTTCTCCTACGACGTCACCCTCGCGCGGACCTTCCCCACCGGGCAGACGAGCCCCACGATGGACCCGGGCGGCGCGCGGCCGGGCGACACCACGCACCTGTTCCTCGCGCCGGACCCCGTCTTCCCGCAACGGGCCTTCCGCATGACCAGCTACATCTGGCTCGCCCTCGGCCACCAGATGGCCCACGTCGTGGTGCGCCGCCTGTTCGCCGAGCATCCGGAGCTGGTGGAGCGGAGCGTGGGGCTGCGCGAGGCGCTCGAGGCGACGATGGTGCGCTCCGGCTACGGCGGGCTGTTCGCCGACGAGGTGGTGGGGGAGCAGCTGGCGCGCGCCATCACGGTGCGCGTCATGAAGCGGGCGAGCCCGTCCATCCTCTGGGCGGCGCGCACCGAGGCCCTCAACGCCAACATGGCGCTCGTGCCCTGGCTCGAGGTCGCGCTCGAGCGCTACGAGGCCCAGCGCGAGCGCTACCCCACCCTCTCGGCCTTCGCCGGCGAGCTGGCGCGAACGCTCGATTCCATCCCGATGGACTCGTGCCGGGCGGCACCGAGCGCCGGCGTCGCGCTGGTGTCCGCAGGCCGGCACCGCGCCGTGGTGGCGTGGCTCGCGCCGACCTCGCCGTTCCGCGCCAAGGGGTTGAGCGAGGGGGACACCGCGGTGGTCATCGCCGACGACAGCGTCTCGGCGGGCAACCTGATGCTCCCCACGCGCCAGCTGATGTTCGCCTTCTCCGACGGCCTCACAGCGGAGTTGGTGACCGTCGAGTTCCGGCGCAACGGGCGCGTGTACGGCGCCTCGGTACCGATCGACTGGGTCACCCGGCCGACGGTGCGCGTGGAATCGCAGCAGCCCCGGGCGGCCGGCGCGGAACGACCCATCTGTTCGTGGGTACGGAGAGCCGTGAGACCCCGATGACGCGCACTTCCCTGCTGCTGGCCGCGGCGCTCGGCATTCCGCCTTCCCTGGCATCCGCACAGAAAGCGCCGTCTTTCGGCGACGCCGCATCGCGGGACTACCGTCCGGCTCCGGCGCGCACCATCGGCTGGGCGGGCGGCGGCCTGGCGCTGGCGCTGCCCGTCGGGGAGTTCTCGAACTACGTCAAGGTGGGCGGCGGGGCGAACGGATTCGTCGCGTGGAAACTCGCGGCGGACGGCGCCGCCAGCATCCGGGTGGACGGCACCTTCATCGTCTACGGGAGCGAGACCCGGCGGCTGCCGCTGGCGCCCAGCGGCCCGCTCGCACTCGTGAATGTGGACGTCACGACGTCCAACGTGATCGTGAACCTGGGGATCGGCCCGCAACTCACCGCCACGCGCGGCGCCATCCGGCCGTACGTCAATGGCGAGGTCGGGTTCTCGTACTTCGGCACCTACGAGTAAAGCCGTTCGCCACCAGCACGAACTTCGACGATTTCACTTTCGCGCTCCGGGGCGGCGGCGGCCTGTGGATCCTGCTCTCGAGCAGGCGCACGCCGGTCTCGCTCGACCTCTCGGCGCACTACATCCGGAACGGGCGCGTCTCGTACCTGCGGGAAGGCAGCATCACGTTCGACCTCACCGGCGCGCCGATCTACCACCCGATCGAGAGCGAGACGAACCTCTGGCTGGTGCAGGCGGGCGTCTCGGTCGGCCTCCAGTCCAGGCGGCGCTAGCGCGCCCGCCTTCGGGCGTCACATCGTGTACTGCACCGAGAAGTAGGCGAACTCCACCGTCTTCGACGGACCGCTCTCCTCGATCAACGCGCCGGGGAGGAACCGGCTGCAGCCGCCGACCAGGGTGAAGTGGTTGCTCGCTCGGTAGCGGATCAGCACGTCTATCTCCTTCCCCACGTCCCTCGAAGCGCCCGCGTCGCCCGCCCGCACCACGGATGCGGCGGCGTTGTACAGCGCGTCGTGCGCGCTGGCACGCCAGAACCGGTGAACGTCCACGTTGAGGACCAGCGGGGCGCGGAGCACCCACGAAACGCCGCCGCTGGCGTCCACGATGTTCTGCCGCCCGACGAGATCTACGGGGCCGAAGAACGAGTGGCCGCTCGCAAAGAGCTGGTTGAATGTGCCGGCGCTCCCTCCGGGGGACCTGTCGCCGCTGGCGTAGTCGAACCCGAGCCAGAGCCGCGGCGCCGCGGTGGTCGCGGACAGCCGCCGGCCCAGGACCACGGACAGCATCCAAGCCTTGATCCTCTCTCCGCCGAGCTTGCCGAACTGGTAGGCCGTCTCGACGTCGTAGTCCCCGAGCTTCCCCGCGCCGCCGCCGGACAACCGCACGCCGACCGTCTGGCGCTGCTCAACGCCCGCCGTGCGGTTGAAGGTCGCCGCGTTCCGGTTGAGCCTCAGCATGTAGACGTCTACCCGGCGGTCGCGCGCCGCACTCTCGAGAATCGAGTAGGCCCCGAAGAACTCGGTGTGCTCGTCCCAGCGATTGAACCGGTGCTCCTGCTGGAGCACGGGACGCACGGCGAAGGCGGTGAGGGTGCGGCGGCCGCGCCCCCGCGTCACGCTGATGCCGTCGAAGGAGCGGCGCACATTGCTCCAGTCGAGCGCGCCCACCAGGCGCTCCCGGCCCAGAGCCAGCTCCTGCCGGCCGATGCGCGCCGCCGTGGCACCGCCGCGCTGCGTCGGCCGGCTGCCCAGCTCCAGGTATCCCTGCTGCAAGTCCGGATCATCCACGTCGGAGAGGCGCTTTCCGCCAACCAGACGGCGGTTGGTGGAGATGGCGCTCTTGCCCTCCGCGAACAGCCGGAGGTTCCCGCCGAGGTGCAGATCGGCGCTCAGCCGTACCCGGGTCAGCGCGAAGACGTCGTCATGCTGAGAGGTGTCCGGCACGCCGAAGTCGAAGCCCCGCCACCCCTCGACGCGCTCGCGCAGCTGCCCGCCGAAGACGACGTACGACCGCCCGTCGCCCGAGAGCCGGAGGCGCGGCGCCTGCGCCGCGAGGGGCGCGGCGCCCAGCGAGAGGGCGAGCAGGGCCACCGCCATGGTCCTCCTCGAAGCAGATCCCATCACGACAAGACTCCTCGGCGACGATGTTGCCGGTTCACGAACCCTGTGATACCTATAGTGCCCAACCTATGCCACCCCGCGGGAGTGCCGCAACATCCGCTGCCGTGCTGAGCCTCGCGGCGGCGGCCCTGTTCGGCATCGCGGCGGGCACCGGCGGCTACACGTTCATCTACGCGAAGGGCGCCTCGTACCTCGGCCACGACGCGGCGGCGTGCGCGAACTGCCACGTGATGGAGGAGCAGTACGCGGGCTGGCTGAAGTCGAGCCACCGCAGCGCCGCGGCCTGCAACGACTGCCACACTCCGGCGAACTTCGTGGGCAAGTGGGCCGTGAAGGCGCTCAACGGGTACCGGCACTCGATGGCCTTCACCACCGGCCGCTATCCCGAGCCGATCGAGATCGTGCCCTTCGACCGGCGCATCACCGAGGCGCAGTGCCGGAACTGCCATCAGGACATCGTGGACCAGATCGCCGGGCCGCACGGCCGCGGCCAGAGCATCTCCTGTATCCGGTGCCACCCCAGCGTGGGCCACCTTCACTGATCCAGTGAGCGAACGAATGACCGACGATCCGACCCCGCCTGACGGCCGCGTCCCTCTGATGAAGTCGCGCACGGTCTCCTTCCGCCTGCTCGTGACCGTGGCCGTGGTGACGGCGGTCGCGGCCGTGGGCGTCACGGCACTGCTCGTCAACATTTTCGAGCGCAAGCAGGAGGCGCGGAACCCGTTCTTCCGGGTCGTGGAGATCACCGACACCACGGAGGACCCGGCGGTCTGGGGACGCAACTTCCCGCAGCAGTACGATCTCTACCGGCGCACCGTCGAGATGCTGCCCACCCGGTTCGGGGGCAGCGATGGCCACCCCCGGGTCCCGACGACGACCGACCCGCGGACCGTGGTGTCGCAGTCGAAGCTCGACGCGGACCCGCGCCTCCGGACGATGTGGGCCGGTTACGCCTTCGCGGTGGACTTCCGCGAGGAGCGCGGCCACGCCTACATGCTCGACGATCAGACGTTCACCGAGCGCCAACGGGTGGTGCGGCAACCGGGCGGCTGCATCCAGTGCCACGCGTCGGTCTACCTGCCGTACCTGCGCCTCGGCGACGGCGACCTCATCGCCGGGTTCCGCAGGATGAACGCGATGCACTACGAGGACGCCCGCAGGCTCGTCTCGCACCCGGTCTCGTGCATCGACTGCCACGACCCCGCCACGATGCAGCTCCGCGTCACGCGGCCCGGCTTCATCCTCGGCATCCGCGCGTACCAGGCATCCCAGGGAGTCCCCGACTACGACGTGAACACCCAGGCGACCCGCCAGGAGATGCGCTCGTTCGTCTGCGGCCAGTGCCACGTCGAGTACTACTTCGCGGGACCGGACAAGCAGCTCACCTATCCGTGGTTCAACGGGTTCCGGGTCGAGCAGATCTACGCCTACTACGACAGCGTCCGGCAGAACGACTGGGTGCACGCGCTGACCGGCGCCGGTGTGCTCAAAGCGCAGCACCCCGAGTTCGAGATGTGGAACCAGGGCGTGCACGCGCGCTCCGGCGTGGCCTGCGCCGACTGCCACATGCCCTACGGGCGCGTCGGGGCGCTCAAGGTGAGCGACCACCACGTGCGGAGCCCGCTCCTCAACGTCAACCGCGCGTGCCAGACCTGCCACCGGTTCCCGGAACAGGAGCTGCGGGAGCGGGTGGATGCGATACAGGAGCGGACCTTCCGGCTCCGCAACCAGGCGATGGACGCGCTCGTCGGCCTGATCGGCGACCTCCGTGCCGCCCGCGACGCGCGCCGGCCGGACGCCGACCTCCAGGCCGCCCGCCAGCTGCAGCGGCGCGCGCAGTTCTACCTCGACTTCGTGGAAGCCGAGAACTCCACGGGGTTCCACGCCCCGCAGGAGGCGGAGCGGATTCTCGGCGAGGCGATCAACTACGCGCGGCAGGGCCAGATCGCCGTGCGGGATCGCACGTTCAGGCCCGCCGTGGCACCGTAGTCCGGCCGCTCTTGCACTCCCGCACCCCATCCGCTCATGTTCCCGTTGCGGTTTGCCCGCGAAGGAGGCCCAGAGTGAGCGAAGAAGAACATGTGCTGCACAGCCGCTCGGAGCGGATACGGCGAACGGTCGAGGTTCGGTTGCTCTCGGTGGACCGCCCCGAGATCGAGATCGGGACCGAGACGCTGACGATCAACCTGAGTCGCCGGGGTGCGCTGCTTGAGTTGCCGCGCGTGCTGGACGCGGTGGCCGGACAGGAAGTGCTGGTGGAGTGCATCTGGCCCGGTGGGAAATTCCAGACCAAGGCCACCATCGTGCGCTTCGAGAGCCCCTACCAGGGGGATCCGCGGCGCCAGGTCACGGCGCTGACGCTGAACGACCCTCTGCCCGCCGAGCTCCTCGAACCAGTCTGAGGAAGCGCCCGCCGCTCCCTACGGCGGCGGGCATCAGACCGCCACGCCAAGGTCCCCAGACGGGGTGAGACACACGCTGTAGCACCACCGACCGCCGGTCCAGGACACGTGCGCCTGCACGCGGACCGGGGCGATCACTTCGTCGAGACGCCGCGCCGCCATCTCGCGCTTCACGCCGCCGTTCGGCCGCGCCCGCTCCTGAAGCAGGGCCGCCCAGAGATCGAAGCCCGGGTCCCGGTGCGGCACGAGAAGGTCCTGGAGAGCCCGACCCTGGAGCGCGTGCGACGACGCTTCGAAGATCCGCTCGCAACTCGCGCTCGCGTCCATCACCCGCCCCGTTTCATCGGCGACCATCACCGGCTCGGCCACGGCGTTCCGGAACGTCTCCTCCCGCACTGTGGCGACGCGGAGCGCCTCGATGTCCCGGCTCCGGACCGCGACCACGCCGAGGTGCGCCGCGACGGCGACCATGAAGGCCGTGTCCTCGGCGGAGAAACTGCGCTCCGTCCGCGTGCACACGCAGAGGAGACCGACCGGGAGCGGCACACCGGGAATGCGCACGATCGCGCAGGTCACCGCGCCCTCCGTCACGAGCACCGGGGGCACCATGAAACGAGTCTCCTCGAGGGCCCGTTCCACGACGACCGGAGCGCCGGCAGCCACGGCGTGCGCGGCCAGAGTCCCCTCGCCGATGTACATCCCCAACTGACCGATCTGATCGGGCCGCCACCCGGCTCCCGCACGCAGCCAGGCGCGTCCGCCATCGGACTCGAGGGCGAACACGCCCACGATATCCGCGCCGAGCAACTCCGCGAGCACGCACGCCGCCTCGCCCTCGAGCGACCGGGGATCCCGGTCTTCGGCCAGGGCGTGCGCGAAAGCGCTCAGCGCCTCCTGCCGCTCTCGCCACGTCGCCGTGAGCCCATTGGCCTCTGCGGACTCGAGCGTTGCGACGGCCAGCGCCGACACCGCATTATGGCACGCCGCCCTGACCATTTCGACGTCCTCGGTGAGAGCGGCCAGCTCCGCGGACGCGGTGAGCGCCGCCGACGCCGAGGCCGCCCGGCACTCCGCGAGATCCGCCCGAGTCACGGCCAGTTTCCCCGCCATCTCGGCTTCCTTGGAGGCCAGCCGTGCGCTCGAATCCGCCGCAACGGCTGACAGCTGCGCCGCCCGGCGCTCCTCGGCCTCGACCAGTTGCACGGTCAATTCCCCTTCGCGTTGTGCCAGTTGCGCGGTCAGTTCCGCTTCCCGTGCGGCCAGGTGCGCGGTCAGTCCCGCTTCCCGTG
>Ga0315287_10001666_pt1 | contig 20728 bp, 21 predicted proteins | sample YL17G11_0_MG_FD_205037 | JGI IMG/M metagenome (GOLD analysis project Ga0315287, IMG submission 205037) | Sediment microbial communities from Yellowstone Lake, YNP, Wyoming, USA - YL17G11_0 | ecosystem: Environmental > Aquatic > Freshwater > Lake > Sediment | place: USA: Wyoming | collected...
TTATAAGATCGCGGTAATCGGCGGAGACGGAACTGGTCCGGAAGTAGTGGCGGAGGGGCTCAAGGTACTAAAAGCGGTATCCAAGAAGCATAAATTTGATTATCAGCTGGAGGAATTTGATTTTTCCGGCAAGAGATACCTGAAAACCAAAGAATTGGTCAGCGATCAGGATATTGCAAAATTAAAGACTTTTGATGCAATTTATCTGGGAGCGGTTGGCGATCCGGAGGTTAAACCCGGTATTCTGGAGCACGGAGTGCTTTTGCGGATCCGTTTTGCGCTTGACCAATACATCAATCTGCGACCGGTAATCCTTTACCCTAATGTCTATACTCCCATCAAAGATAAGGGGCCGGCCGAGATCGATTTTGTGGTGGTCAGGGAAAATACCGAAGGTTTGTATGCCGGCACCGGTGGTTATTTGAGAAAAGGGACGCCAGACGAAATCGCCACTCAGGTTTCGGTCAATACCCGCAAGGGGATCGAACGCTGTTTGCGCTATGCTTTTGAATATACCAAGAAGAGAAATAAAAGGAAACAATTGACCCTGGTCGGAAAGACCAACGTTTTGACTTATGCTTTTGAACTGTGGGAAAGGGCTTTCCATGAGATTGGCCAGAAAGATTACCCGGATATCAAACGGGAATACGCTCATGTTGACGCCACCTGCATGTGGTTCGTTAAAAATCCGGAGTGGTTTGATGTGATCGTGACCGATAACATGTTCGGCGATATCATTACCGATTTGGGGGCAATGATCCAGGGTGGAATGGGGATCGCGGCGGGTGGCAACATTAATCCTGAGGGGGTTTCAATGTTTGAACCGATCGGCGGTTCCGCTCCCAAATATACCGGCAAAAACGTGATCAACCCGCTGGCAGCGATTGGCGCTCTGCAGATGCTGCTGGATGAGGTTGGCGAATCCAAAGCCGCAGCGGATGTTGAAAAAGGAATTAAATATGCCTGCGGCAAGATGCAGTCCATGTCGGCGGGTAAGATGGGGATGTCGACTACCGAAGTCGGCGATACCGTCGCTTCTAATATTTAAGCGGCTAAACGTTCGGCGGTTATGATCCGATCCCTGCCGCTGCGCTTAGCTTGAAGAAGGGCGTCATCAGCCCTTTTGAGAAAATTTTCCGAGTTAGCATCGATATCTTTTTCAAAGCTGGCAATTCCGCCGCTTATGGTTACACGGATCTCTTTATTCTCGACGGTCAGGATCAGGTGTTTCGCAATTGTTCTCCTGATTCGCTCCGCGACTATTTTTGCTTCGGCTGAGGTGGTCTCGGGCAAAATAACGGTAAATTCTTCTCCCCCGTATCTGAAAGGTATATCGGCTGATCTTAGGGCGTCTTTGATTATCTTTGCCACGGCAGCTATTACCTTGTCTCCCGCCGGGTGGCCATAAGTATCGTTTACATTTTTAAAAAGGTCGACATCGAACATGATGAGAGAAAGCGGCTTGCCGTATCTTTTAGCTTCATTAACGCGATTTTCGAGTGAGGTCATTCCAAAGCCGCGGTTATAAATACCAGTCAAAACATCGATCCCCGCCTGTGCTTCCAGTTCTTCAATTCTATTCCGTGCCTGCTGAAGTTCAACCCCTAATCTTTTAACTTCTTTTTCCAGGGGGTGAACTGTCATCGCATCAACCTTAACCATTTGAATGAATGGCGGGGCGATAACGGGGGTGAAAATTGCTTTGGCTGCCTGACCGAGACGGCCGGCGCTAACAGCCTCAATCGCGGATCTGACACTTGCACGGATATTTGTGAAAGTTCCTGATATTCCTGATATTCTTCCTGCCGGCATATTTTATTCCCTCTCTATATATATCGATCAGTTACTTAAATAATTTCAATTATTTTATTGTGGCGGGGGACAATATTTCGTGCTGGATGGATAAAAAGGTCATGCTCCGCCCAAGATAGCGCCTACTTGTTGAGTGTATAATCTGAATATTTCTTCATCTTCCGGAGTGATTAAACTTGTTCCTCTTAAAGTTTGATTCGCCAGCACCATGGCCCCCCGCGGCATATTATCTTCGCCAAGAAGGGGCCGGGCTAAAAACGATTCTCCGCCTTCGTTTATTTTAACCTCTTTTCTTTCGTTCATGGCTTGCATCGCCGCCACGAATTCCGGGGAGCTGGTTGCTGCGAATTTAAGCCGTCCAGGTTGCAATACGGACGTAACGTCCATATCGTCTTCAAAACGGTAGATTCCATTCTGGGTTTCAAAGCGGGGCAAAGTGAGGTATGTATCCCCTTCGAGGCGGAGGATGTCCAAGCGCGCGACCCTTTTGCCTGGCAAGATTTCCGGTATACGATCAAAAATGCCAGGGAAAAATCTATCAGGATCATCTTTGACTGCATCTAATCTGCTAACGCTCTCTTGGAAGAGCAGCATCCTCTCCGCGGGAATTACGATCGAACCTGTTCCTCTAATCGGGGTTGGGGTTGGAACGACCAGCCGGAGCAAATGAGGCGAATCACCGTTTCCAACTCTGACCATAAATGTCTCCTTGCTTTATTATAGATTTGGCTTCCAGATTATTTTCTGAATATTTTTGATAAAATTTCAGGTTATTTGTTCGGGGGTCGTATTATGCGGATTTAATTCGAAGGCTTTGAATCCAGAAAACAGGGATCGCTGACCGCGTTCTGGAATGCCGTGCCGGACGAAACGGAAGAATCAACTCTCCAGTCTCTTTCTTTATTGATATTGAACCAGTTGAAGATCCCGATCAGGGGATAATTGTTTTTTATTTTAGAGAAAGCATCGGTTATCCAATCGGCTTTGCTGTAAACCCCGTCTTCCGCGCAGGCAAATTCCGCGATCATAAGCGGTTTGCCGAAAGCAGAAAGAGATGCGTAGGAAGCTCCGAAAACAGCATCGAAGCTTTGCCAGCTTCCTCCTCCCCAGTTGTAACCGTCCATTCCGATCCAATCAACATAGGCATCTCCGGGATAGTAATTTGACGCCAGGTTCCAGCTATCGCCCGGCACACTGGTATTATTGATCGACCATACCCAGCGAACATTGCTTGCTCCGGTTGAATCAAAGATAGAATGGATGTGTCTCCAAGCGGTAATGTACTTTGCTGCTCCGGCTGAGCCGCCATTGTGATACCCATCCCAGGGGTACCAGTTTCCGTTCATTTCGTGGGCAAAGCGCAGATAAACCAGCTTGCCCCAGTTTTTCGCATCCTGCGCGAACTTGGTAACATAGGCATCGCAGCTGCCATTGCCGATCGCTTCGAGAGTATTATTGATGCTCAACCATGGCTCCCAGGTGATCAACGGCACCGCCCCCAAACTATCGACCGTATTGCAATCCGCGCTCGGGAATGAGGTGTTCCAGTCGATGTACCACATATTGACCGCCAGGTTTCTTCCGATCAGGGTTTCAAAAGAGGCGGTGTTGTTTATGCCGTTCACAAAAGCGCCGATATAGCAGCTGCTGGACAAAAGTGTTGTCGTGGTGGTGCTTGATGTGGTGGTGCTGGTAGTTGAAGTTGTGGTCGAAGTTGTACTAGTAGTGGTGCTGGTAGTGGTTGAACTGGTGCTGGAAGTTGTTGAGGTAGAGGTCGATGAAGATGAACTGGATGTTGTTGCCGCGTTAGTAGTGGTCGTTGCCGCAGTTGTAGTCGTGAGATTTATAACACTGGAATTGTTTCCACAGCCATATAAGATGGAAAAGAAAAGAATCCCTAAGGCAAAACTAAGCCGTCTTTTTGCTTTTGAGATAATTGATCAGCCCCCCGGCATCTACGATCTTTTGCATAAACTCGGGGAAAGGTTGCGCGGTGTAGATTTTTCCGCTGGTCAGGTTTTTGATCGTCCCGGCGGCCAGATCGACTTCAATTTGGTCTCCCGCTTTGATCTCTTGTGCCGCTTCGATCGATTCCAAAATTGGCAGCCCGATGTTTATAGCGTTGCGGTAAAAGATCCGGGCAAAGGATTTCGCGATCACCGCCGAAACCCCGGCCGCTTTAATGGCGATCGGAGCGTGTTCGCGCGAAGAACCGCAGCCGAAATTTTCTCCGCCGATAATAAAATCTCCGCCCGCCATCTTTTTTATCCACTCGGGATCGGCGTCTTCCATGCAGTGCTTAGCCAGTTCGGCCGGATCCGAAGTGTTAAGATACCTGGCCGGAATAATCAGGTCGGTATCGATATTATTCCCAAACTTCCAAGCTCGTCCTGAGAGAATTCGAAGGGCTTTGCCTTTCATACTGAACTTATTTTAACACAAATCTAGGTGAAATTTCCATTATTGATTACACGAAGAATAACCCGGAGGCATATGGCCGATTGACGGTCTTATGTTTATTTTGCATGCAAGCAGTTGGTTTATTAGGGGTATTAGCTAGCCGACGTTTATACCGATTCCAGCGTTTGGCGGAAAAAGCTTTAGAGGGCAATACGGGGGCCGAAAAGAAATTGGTCCGCGAGGGCGCGATCTGGCAAAAGACCTTTTGTGAGAAAGGAAATGTCTGCGAATTGCAGCAAGAACCAAAAGAGCTTCCCTTTAAACAATTGGGTTTGACGGAACAACAGGAGCTGATCGTTGGCGGGGCTTCTTACCCCCTCCGAGTTAACGCTGAACACGCCGCCGGATCGCCTGTGCTCACTCTTTTTTCTCGCGCTATTTTTAATGGGGTTTTGATCCACTCACGTGATTTCGGTCCCGGGTTGGGCAAGTACATGGATTATATTGGAAATAGTTATTCAACCCGTTCCCGCGAAACCTTTGGTCAGTTAGGGGCCGAAGAACAAGGCAACGGATTATTTTTAGCTTTGAATCAGGTTCTAAACGGTTGCCAGGGATCCGCAATTTTGGAGTCCCGCGGCGAGAAAGTCGATTTGTGGAAAGAGGACAGTAGTATTTTTGGCAGAAGACATGCGGGGTCGAAGCTGCGGGGAACCAGTATCAGCTTTATGCTCCCTTTTACCAATGAATGGGTAAGGGAGAGCACCGGCTGGGATATTTTTGATATGCCAAGAAAAATTTTGGATATCAAATATCTGCCAAATCCATAAGGCCAAACCCTCAAATATCTGAAATTTCCCCCATAATTTAACGATAAATATATAGGAATGAGTACTATGAGTGCCAATCAGTTAGCAATAACTCAACGCAATTCAATGCGCGGTCTCAATCTCCAATTTATGGTGGGAGGCGGCCAGGGCAATATCTATCGATCGCGCAGTAATGGTCTGATTTATAAAATAGAAAAAAAAGGTTTAGACAGCCATTTTCGCGGGCAATTGCTTAATGAAGGAGCCGTCGCTTCTTATTTTAGCGCCTGCCCGGGGGTGGTAAAAGTCCGCGAGATCGGGCAAATTAAAGGAACGCCTTATATTGCCATGGAGCCGGTAGAAGGCAAAAACTTATGGGAGCTGCAGCAATCATATTTAAAAGGTAAGATCCCGCCCAAATTCGCGCTGGCTATTTTCCGTTCCGTCCTGAATGTTATTAGATACCTGCACAGCCAGGGAGTTTACCATGGAGATATAAAGCCGACTAACATCATGGTCAAGGTTGTTCCTGCCGGAGACAAGTTAAGAATAGAAGTCACCCTGATCGATTTCGGAAGCGCGGCCCGGTTCTCCAAAACCCGGGGATATTTCACTCCCTCTTATAGTTCGCCTGAACAGGTCAAGGGAAAGCCGCTCGATCAGCGATCTGATATTTTCTCTCTCGGGATCGTTCTGCTAAAAATGTTTACTGGGACAAATCCCTTTCATGCTTCAACCAAAAAGGAGAGTGCTCAAAGGGTAGAAAACCGGGAGGTTCCGGCTAAACTGCTAAAAGATCTGTCCCTCGACCTGAGCATGATCATTCTCAAGATGCTAGAAAAAAATCCCGCCCAGCGCTATCAAAATTGCGAAGAAATCCTGCGCGATCTAAAAGCCGCCAGCTTATAACCACCACTTTTATCTCGGCTTTTTCTTAAAACAGCTGAAATTATCCTCTCTCCTTGCGGAAAGATATACGCAAGGAGCATTATATGGCGGGAGGAATAAGATTTAGTTTTGGTTCTCAATCAGCCGGCTTTTTGGGCGCTAGGGTTGGACCTTACCTGCTTGAAAAAAGCGGGCGGAGAACCCCCTTGATCGAAGTGGTCCGTAAATTGTCAACTGAAATAGCACCTCAGTCAGATAGATCCGCGACCGCCGCACCCCGCGAAGATTACCTTTCGATGCGGACCAATATGGAAAATGTTTACAATTTGGTTGATAAATCATCAGCGGTAAAGCTTGATATTTCTTTTGCCCCCGGGGAAAGTATTGATTTTCTGTCATCTTCGGGAAAAGGGCATGAACTGGATCTGCGTTATTGTCTGGGCATGGTTGTTCTGCCATGCCTGCGCGAAAACGGGGAGTGGTCCCAAGGATTTGAAATTACCATGGCTCAACCCAGGGCGGGAGAGCTAAAAGAATTTATCGGCAGTGCTCCCGGTCTTAAGAGCACGCTCAAGGATATTATTTTTATCCATCCCTATGATGAAAACGGAAAAGCGCTGGATCAAGATCGCTTCAACTGGGCTATGGGTTGGTTGCTGGGAAGGATAAAAGTCCGGCATCTGTTGCTCGAAAGGGGGTTGCCGGCTAACGCGTTAAGCCAGAATGCCAAAAATGTTTATGCTTATTTATATCTGGCGGATATATATTATGGACAGCTGCAAGCCGCTGGTCCAGAAAAAGAAAGAATAGAGGCAAAGATTTCAAGGATTGTTGAACAGATCACCCAGCCGGTCCGGCTTATGACAGAGAAAGAGTTAGCGCTATTGAGGGATATGATCAATTAAGTCTTCCTCAGCAATGAATATACCCACAGCGGGAAAGAAAATATAAATTATGACAACAGCCATTGAAGCAAGAAAAAGTTTTAGACAGGTTGGTTATTTAGGGCCTGGGATTGGATGCTATCGTATCTCACCGCTTACGCTTGGAGTGCCTTTGTTTGAGCCATTGGGCACTGCCCAAAAGATCGTACGAAGTAGAAAACTGGCGTCGAGGGATTTTAACCGCACCGATGGAAACGAAAGTTTAATTAAGCCGCATAAGGACTTAGGAGAGCATGTTCCCAGCCTGGACCAGATCAGGGGGATGCTGCGGGACGCGTGCGCGGTCAGGCTTTCGATTTTCCCGCCTGAGACGTCAGAGATGCCGGAAGAATTAAAACAGTTTTTTAACGCTTCAAAGCCCAGGTACAGGGAGGACCTGAAGCGGTCTTTTGCCAATATTGTTTTTCTCCCCTTCATAGAAGATCACCAGGGATGGGTTTCGGGATTTATTTATTCGATGGCGCTGGTGAACGAGGATCAGTGGGATGGATTTATGTCAGATATTCGCTGGCGAAATGGTGCCAGCGATGCCAAACAGACCGCGTTCTTGAACGGCTATAACTCCTATCATAGTAAAGAGCGACAGAATTATCAGTTTTCAGAAGCACTGGGTTGGCTGATCGGCCGGGCTAAGATCGATTCGCTCGCGGCTGGTAAAAATTTGAGCGAGAACGGACGGGATGCTTTTGCTTCTCTTTATCTAGAGCAGTGGGCTAGAGATCTTGGCGGCAAAATGGAAGAGAACGATAACCGGCTTTTCGCTTTATTTGCAAAAATGGACCAGGCGGAGATCGAATCGGTCAGAAAGATGGAAGAAAAATCCAGAATGGATGAAATAGCACCCGGTTCTTATCGATTATTTTAAGCAATTAAAAGGGTTGTTAGCACAATTCGTCATTTCTTTGGTAGAGATACTAACGAAAGCGGCTAAAAAATTAGTTTTATAAATCTTCCGGACTGACGATCCGTCCTGCCACTGCTGAAGCCGCCGCCACCGCCACATTTGAGAGGTAAACTTCTGATTTTGGATGTCCCATCCGGCCGACAAAGTTCCGGTTAGTGGTCGCAATTGATCTTTCTCCCTCTGCCAGAATTCCCATATGGCCGCCTAGACAGGGACCGCAAGTGGGGGTCGAAACAGCAGCTTCGGCTTTCATGAAAATATCGATCAGCCCTTCTTTCATAGCCTGCGAATAGATCGCTTGGGTGGCGGGGATAATGATCAGGCGTACATCTTTGTGCCGTTTTTTTCCTTTCAAGACTTTAGCGGCTACGCGCAGATCTTCTATTCTTCCGTTAGTGCAGGAACCGATCACCGACTGGTCGATCTTGATATGCTTGCACTGGCTGACTGGTTTAGTGTTGCTTGGCAGGTGAGGGAAGGAAACCTGCGGCTCGATCTCCGAAACATCCCATTCAAAAATTTCCTTATATTCAGCGTCAGGATCCGAGCGGTAAATGGTTCCTTTTCCGGCCTTTACTCTCTTAAGATAAGCCAGCGTCTTTTCGTCCACGTCAAAGATCCCGTTCTTGCCGCCGGCTTCGATCGCCATGTTGGCCATGGTCAAACGGCCTTCGACCGAGATCTGCGTAATGACCGGCCCGGTAAATTCCATCGACATGTAACGGGCTCCGTCTACTCCGATCTGTCCGAGGGTGTAAAGGATCAGGTCTTTAGCCTCAACCCATTTTGGAAGTTTCCCGTTAAAAATAAATTTCAACTGATCTGGGACCTTGAACCAGACTTCGCCGGTGGCCATCGCGGCGGCCATGTCGGTTGAACCGATGCCAGTCGAAAAAGCGCCCAGGGCGCCGTAGGTACAGGTGTGAGAATCCGCCCCGATGATCAGGTCGCCGGGTCGAATCGCGCCGATCTCCGGCAGGAGGGCGTGTTCCACTCCCATACAGCCGATCTCAAAGAAATTAACGATCCCGTATTTCTTTGCGAACTCGCGCATCATTTTTACCTGTTCAGCCGATTTTATATCTTTGGCCGGGGTAAAATGGTCAGGGACCAGATAGATCTTCTTTTTATCAAAAACTTTGCTGACCCCGATCTTTTCGAATTCCTTGATTGCCGGCGGAGCAGTGATATCATTCCCCAGGACCAGATCGACGCTGCAATTGATCAGCTGTCCCGGTTCGACGCTTTTTACTCCGGCGTGTTTGGCTAAAATTTTCTGTGAAATGGTCTGTGCCATGTAAAAATAGTAGCAAATATCGAGAGCAAATGCAATCCTCACCCCGGTCTCTTTATCCAAAGATTCTTACTATGCTACCCCTCTCCATTTGCAATGGAGAGGGGTAGTTAATACGCAATTCTCGATTTGATTAATCGGGGTGAGGTTATGTTATAATTACAATTAATCCTCACCCCAGTCTTCGATTTGCTAATTGTTTAATATTATCGACCCCTCTCCATCAAAGATAGAGAGGGGGAAGCTCAAGCAACAAAAGGTGAAAAATGAAAAAGGCGAAAAAGCAGTCAAAGATATTGTTCGCTCGGGAATTAAGGAATAAATCTACAGAAGTTGAGGAAATCCTTTGGCAATACCTTCGAGATCGCAGATTCTTTGGCAAAAAATTCCGAAGACAACATATTATCAAAGGTTTCATTGTTGATTTCTATTGTTTTGAAGATAAGGTTGCTATCGAATTAGATGGTGGAATACATTTAATGAGAAAAACTTATGATGATGCTCGGCAAAAGGCAATAGGCAATAATGGTATTAGTATTCTTCGGTTTACTAATGATGAAATATTGAGTAGCATTAAACATGTATTACGCGCCATTAAACAACGGTTGAGTTTTCCCTCTCCAGCTACGCTGGAGAGGGAAGTTAAGATTGCCAAGAGTAATCTTAAACCAGGGTGAGGTGTGTTATAATTACAACTAAAGAGGTAAGAACATGATAGAAAAAAAAGTCTTTATTTCAGTTGTGGGAGAAAGCCACACCTCGCCCGAAATAGCCCGGCTGGCAGAAGAAGTGGGCGCGGAGATTGCCAAGGCTGGAGCGGTCCTGGTGTGTGGCGGATTGAAAGGGGTAATGGAGGCGGCCAGTAAGGGAGCAAAGAGCAACGGGGGCGTTACCATTGGAATCCTTCCCGGCAGCAAGCGGGAAGAAGCGAACCCTTATATCGATTATCCGATCGTTACCGGTATCGGTTACGCTCGGAATAAATTGGTGATCAAGAGCGGTCATGTTGTGATCGCGATCGGCGGCAGTTATGGGACGCTTTCCGAGATCGCTTTTGCGCTTGGTTACGAAATTCCTGTGGTCGGCATACGAACCTGGCAGATGATCCATCATTCTGGCCAGATGGACAAAAAAATCAATTACGCGTGTTCCGCCAAAGAAGCGGTTGAAATGGCGATTAAACTGGCGAAAGAAGCCAAACCGCCGGAAGAGGCCCGCGAATACAGGACCTGATGTTAACCCAAAGACAATCCGCCTTAAGAGGAATTGTTACTCCACAGATGGAGCAAGTTGCCTGGGACGAAAGCCGCTCGCCGGAAGAGATCCGGGCCGGAATCGCTCAGGGCGTGATTGCTCTCCCCTTTAATCCACTGCATACAAATTGTAAGCCGACCGGGATCGGAAAAGGTTTAAAAACCAAAGTAAATGCCAATATCGGAACTTCCGTTGATTATCCCCGCATAGAAGATGAGTTGAAGAAACTCGAAGCGGCGCTGGAAGCCAAGGCTGACGCGCTGATGGATCTTTCGACCGGCGGGGATATTTCAGCCATAAGGAAGAGGATCCTTGCCGCTTGTCCTTTGCCCGTCGGTACGGTTCCCATTTATCAGGCCATGGTCGAAGACCGCATGACGGAAGAGGGGATGTTCGAAGTGGTGGAAGAACAGGCGCGGGACGGTGTTGATTTCATGACCATTCACTGCGGAGTAACCTTCGAATCGATCGGCCGATTAATAAAACAGCCGCGTTTGATGGAAGTGGTTTCCCGCGGGGGAGCTTTGATGATGAAGTGGATCATTGAAAATAAAGAAGAAAATCCGTTCTACCTAAAATTCGACCGCCTGCTTGAGATCGCGCTTAAATATGATGTTACTCTTTCCCTGGGAGACGGGATGCGGCCGGGATCGATCATAGATGCCGGCGATCAGGCCCAGTTCCAGGAACTTATCATTCTGGGAGACTTAACCAAGCGCGCCTGGGAAGCCGGGGTGCAGGTAATCATTGAAGGTCCGGGCCACGTCCCATATGATCAGATCGAATCGCAGATCAAAATGCAGAAAGAAGTTTGCAAAGGAGCCCCGTTCTATGTTTTGGGGCCTTTGCCGACCGATGTCGCTCCTGGGTATGATCATATTACTGCCGCCATTGGTGGAACTTTAGCTGCGGCGGCCGGCGCCGATTTTCTCTGCTACGTAACACCGACCGAACATCTTGGATTGCCCGCGCCGGAAGATGTCAGGGAAGGGGTGATCGCTTCCCGGATCGCCGCGCACTGCGCGGATATTGTTAAAGGCATTCACGGCGCGAAGGAATGGGACCGAGCCATGTCCAAAGCGCGGAAAGAATTGAACTGGGGAAAACAGATCGAGCTGGCGATCGATCCAGCCCGTGCCCGCAAGATCCACGAATTAAGAAAGTCAAAAAGTGACGATGTCTGCTCGATGTGCGGCGAGTTCTGTGCCATGAAGGTCTCGACCGCAGCTTTAAAAAAATAACTTTGTTGAATTATAGTCTGCGTGCATTGATTAGGACGTGTGCGTATTCAATGTCAGCCTGTCCATCGGTCAGATAAGCAATATGATCGATCGCTTCCAGCGGTGTTTTTCCATAGTGTTCGATTAAATCAAGGAAGATCGCTTCAAATTTACCATAGATAGTCCTTTCAAAAGCCACTTTCTCTGGGCTATAGCAAATGAGTTCGGTATTGAACCTCTGCAGTTCCTGGAAACCATAGCCGACGGTTTGGCTCAACGCGACCTTATTCAATTTTACACTGGTGTCGATCGTATCATTGATCAATGTCCCCATCATGGCGCTCGGCGTGTCCCCTAATATTTTTCTTATTTCTCTGAGTCGTTTCGCCTCACTTGTAGATAATTTGCTTTCAACCAGTGCTCCGCTGGCCAGGGCATCTTCTAGATCGTGCGGGCCATAGGCTTCCCGGTCGGCTAACGCCATAACCAATCCTTCATAAGTTAAAGCCGGCAGGGTGTCTTTAGAAGGATCGAGGATCTCCAGCATTTCTTCTTTACTAAGTTTATATGGCCTGCCAGCCCGCTGCGCGGCAAGGAATCTCTGATAAGCCGGTTCTTTCCTCGGTTCTAATTCCAAAGTCAGCAATTCACCGCAATGGTGCAGAAGGATGTCGATCACTTCAATGGTTAAATTGAGCCCCGGCTTGTTTTTATCATTAAAATATTTTTCCAAGTACATCACGATCCGGGCGCTTTGGCGGTTATGCTTAAAAATAAAATCCTTGCCGATATATTTTTTGCCTAGCTGGTCCAGCGCGGCCTCGCCCGCATGGCCGAAGGGGGCATGGCCAAAATCGTGGGCTTTTCCACCCGCCTGGATCAGGTCAATGTTCAAGCCTAAGCCCTTTCCGATCGATACCCCGACCTGCGCGACCTCCTGGCTATGAGAATCACGGTTGTGGACCCAAGGATAAAGGGGATTGGCATGGACCTGGGTTTTTCCCGCTAACAAGCGGCCGGTAGCGCAGTTATCGATCCGTCCGCAATCACGGTAGTAGGCGGTCCTCTTTTTGTCCGGTTCTTCCTCGATCAATCGGTTTCCGGCGCCGATGCTGCGTGAAGCAATTGAAGCGAGATGGATTCTCTCTATAAATTCCATTGCTTCCCGGGTATTGGGCCGGAAGATCGACCCTGTCTGCTGTGCGTTTAGACGCGCCCGCTTGATCGATGCGGTATGGGCATTATGATGCGGTCTTAAAATGCCGGCATAATGGGCACTCTCAAAATGTCTAGGCTTGATATACATCTTCACTTTTTTATCGGCTTCCACTCAGCTGGATTTCACTATAATTTAGCACGCTGAACAAAGAGCACCTGAAATTTCAGCCTTTTTCATAAGAAAATAATCTGGAAGATAAAAGCTAGAATAAAGGATCAATTATGTCATTCTATGTATGTCCGGGAGCAAATCGTTACGCGCGAGCGCTGTTGCTTGGATCGGAGATCAAGCATGCCCAGCCGCGGATCCCTCTGGCACAAAGAGCTCTGATAGCAGAAGAAAATTGCCGGCAATTCCGGCCGCAGGCGGAGGCTTTCTGGGGCCAAAAAAAGTTTGAGCTGGGAAGAAATGACTTTACCTTGCATGTCCTCAGCCCATCCGCCAATAAATATCTAGGGACCTCGCTTGTTTCCCATCTGGCGGCGGTCTTTAAAAACAAGAATATCGGTATCTGGCTGGTCGATTATAAAATTCCCCATAAACATCCGGTTGCGGCAGTGGTCTGGGTGTTCGATGAAAGAATTGATCTGCCGGTAAACCGTTTTACACTGTCGGATGATATTGTGGATAGTCATATCTACCGGCTGCAACTGGATTTTAATGATAAAGAGATGCGGTTGGGTTATATAAAATCAAAACAGTCGGGATATGCAGGAAGCACATTGGGAGCGCTCTATTCGATCGCGCAAGGGCTGGGGATAGAGAGAATAACTTATCATGTTCATGAAGAGAATGAGAACGCCCGGCAATTCTATCTACATACAGACTTTGGAAGGCCGCTTGACCGCGCAATGATGAATTGGGTAGTCGAGATAAAGCAAGACTAATTAATGGTTTTATTCTATTTGTTACCCAAGTGAAATTTATTATCCTTTGTATCGAAGATCCAGTAACATGAATATAATTATGGCTACCAGAGAATTTTCGGGCGTTGGCCGCAAATGGAGCGGACAGGCGGATATGGTTAGAGCTCTATCCACGGCGCTAGTTAAAGAAGGCGTGAAAACGACAGTGATAATGCCGCTGGGCGATGAGAGCCAAATCGTCGCTTTGGCCAGCCGCAGCTGTTGTGATTTTACGGTCCATTTTCGGGATAAAATGATCCATGCCAGCGCTTATGAGATAAAAGCGGTCGATACCGCGCTGCCGGACTTTATTTTCATTAAAATGCCATCGGTTGAGATCGGTGATCCCTATTTCTCAGGGAATGAAACATCGGTAGAAAAGAGGTTTGGCCTGTTCTTTGACCGGGCGGCGGTCGCTTTCCTTGAGACCCATCCGCATGATTTCGATCTGGTCCATGCCCATACCAAGGTTGATTTCCTAGCTTACTTTGCCAAACAGAGGGAATTAAAGTTGCCGGTACTTTACACCATTCACAGTTTGGAGCGAAAGGAGGACAACATCTTCCTGCGTGATGAATTTAATGAATTAAGCGATTGTGAGACCAAAGAAGCAAAAGTGGATCCTTTTGTTTTTGCCCTTACTTACTCGGATAGATTGACAACGGTCAGCGAACAATATGCCAAAGAGCTTAAAGCAAAAAAGACCCGCTATAAGGATCTAGTGATCGCCTTGACCGCTAACGCTAAAAAATTGACCGGTATCTTGAACGGATTGGACCGTGATTTTACTCCCATGCAGCTTTTTCTTGACCGCCTTCTGCCTTATAACATTAATCTTTCCGAAACGGAGAATAAGCAGCGGGCCCACCTTGATTTGCAGGAAATGCTCAAGCTGCCGAAAGATCCGAACATCCCCATTCTGCTCTGGTCCCAGCGGCTGGTTGAAGCAAAGGGAGCTATGGAGTTTTCCGGCGGGATCAATAGCGCGATACCTTTAGGTATGCAGGTAGTGATTTTCGGGCGGGGGGAAGAAAGATACGAGTTCCCATTCGTAAATAAAGATCGGAAATTCCCAAATCAGATCAGATTCGTTCGTTTCAATCAATTTAATTCTTCGTTTGAGCCCAGCTTTATTGCTGGGTCCGATCTAGTTATTCTTCCATCGCTCGAGGAACCCTGCGGTTTACTGGCATTGAAAGCGATGCGGCTTGGGACCTTGCCATTTGTCAATCCGGTCGGAGGCTTAGCCCAGATTGTTAAAGATAATGTGAATGGCTTTACCATTCCAAAGGGTATAAGCATGGAGGATTCGATCGGCGACCGGTTAAAGCAGATCAATGAGCTATTTCGCAATAATAAACCGGCCTGGCTGGAAATGCAGAAAAAAGCGATGGATTATGATTCATTCTGGCCGACCCCGGCGGAGAAATATATCAAGATCTACCAGCAGATGCTGGCTTAGAAAATAAGCAACGAAAAGGAGGGAGTTAAATGACATATAGGGTAGGAGGAGGCAGATTCGGCGCTGCATATGAAAAGCCGATTCAGACCGCGGCCTTGTCAGGCAATAAAAATCAAGCCGGCGCGATCTTTTGCTCCACGGTTGAATTACGCGCGGATTTTATTGAACTCAGAGACAGAAGGAATATTGCCCATTTCTTCAGCGAGGAAGTTGCATTAAACATGGGAGGATCGGAACGGCTGCTCACCCCGCTCTCATTTAAACTGCGTTTGGGCAGCGGCGCCCTGGCTCAAAAGGTAGAGATGGGCGGTTATGTTAACCTGAAACTCGATTGGATGCTGCTGCCGGAAGCAGATTCGATCAGCGGTACAAGGGTTGTTGTGCTAAAAGCAAAGATTATTGGATAATTTTAACCACAGATAAGCCGACCTTAATAAAGGCCGCGGACATTCCGTGGTCTTGCTTTCTAGTCTTGCTTTTGAAAAAGTGAATTTTCACTTCAAATCTGCCGATAATAACATAGTGAAATATCAGATCCCGGTCAGGGACTGAATATCAAGGAGGAAAATAAAATGGTTGCATTTGATGTGAAACGGGTATCAGTGATCGGGAAGCTGCCGAGTGGGGGACGGATCGTTGGTTTGCAAGCGGAGCAAAGATCGGCAGACCGGCAATTTGAAGTATTTGGAAAAAAATATGAATTTATGCCTTTAAAGGCCGAAGCGGTTGTGCAAGACGGTTATAATTTATCAATCGTCCGAGGTGCGGTAATTGAATCGCCTGACGGGTCAGCATTATTCCTTCCAGAGGTAGCTGATAACGGCGGAGAAATACCGGAATATAGGATTAAGAGGCCGTTAAGTTTCCCCGAAAAGATAATACCGAACGAACCTGCCTTACCAGAATTTGACTTGTCCAGCAATCTTTTTCCTGATTTAAGTGGCAGAATTCAATTCAATAAATCATTTTATCCGCTAGCGAATGATTTTGACTTCATTCCTAAAGCCAGGGGGGATTCAGATCCTGAACCGCCTCGGACAGAACCGAAATTGCCAACAGATACCCTAAGTAGCGGCCTTTGCAAATTTCCCGCTTCTGTAATCAGATATGGTCGTTTTCAATTACCGCCGCTTGAAGCACTAGGAGAACCCGCAGGTTTTGTAAGATGGTTGGTTTCTGGCTCTACCATTAAAAATCCTGATAGGAAGTAAATTATCTTTGTGACTAGATTAGAAAGAGCCGCGCGTTAAACCGCGGCTTTTTGTTTAGATCTCTCCCCGGAGCAGATCCAGTTCATTTAGCTTGATTTCGAAAGATATTGAGTTCTTGTAATATTTCTTCGTTCGTTTTTCCTTGTTGGATTGAGTTGTAAATAAACCGGTTGGTTTTTTCTATCCATTCGAGAATCTGATGGGCGGAAAAATTCTTATATTGATTTAGGTGGTTTTCTGAAGCATTGAAATAAATTACTTTTGGGTCTTTGAAAAAATTAAGATAATTGTCAAGCAATAATTTTCTGTCTTGAATGGATCGTACATCCTTTTTCCATTTCCAGAACATGCCAATATTATAGCACAATAGCTTTAATGCATCATTGCGCGGCAGCGTGTTATAATCTTCTCATGAAACTATCGCAGATCGGTGAGTTCGGATTGATCGAAATCCTCAAGCTGGCGGAGAAAAGCAAGCTCCGAAAAGACACCTTGGTTGGAATAGGGGATGATTGCGCCGTAATAGAGGGACTAGGGACTGGGGGCCGGGGGATGGGGAAATATCAATTGATCACCACTGATACCTTCATCGAGAATGTTCACTTTAAACTGCAAGAAAAAAATGGGAGGAACCGCGCCATGCCTGCCGGCAGGCAGGACTTTAGTCGCAGGAGGGACCCATTTTTCGCTATCGGTCAGAAGGTGATGATCGCTAATATTTCTGACATCGCGGCAATGGGGGGATGGCCGACCCATGCCCTGGTGACGATTGGGTTGCCGAAGCATATCCGGGTCGAACAGGTGCAGCAGCTTTATAAAGGGATCAACCAAATGGCAGCCAAACACCAGATCGATATCATTGGTGGGGACACGATATCGTCACCCAGGGAAGTGGTCATTTCTATCACCCTGTTAGGTGAGGTTGAAAGGGAGAACCTACTGCTGCGTTCAGGTGCCAATAGGGGTGACGTAATATGTGTGACCGGGAAGTTCGGCGGGCCAGCTGCTAATAAATTCCAAAATCCAAAAACCTGCCTGCCGGCAGGCAGGTCCAAAATCCAAACAAGGATTAAAGAATCTGGAATAATATCAAAATCAAAGCTCGTGCATGCCATGATTGACAGCTCAGACGGACTGGTCCGCTCGGTGATTGAGATCTGCCGGGCGAGTAAGACCGGGGCGCAGATCTGGGAAGAGAGGGTGCCGATTGATAAGGGCGCGACCATCGATCAAGCCCTCTATGGCGGGGAAGAATATGAGTTGGTCTTTACTTTGCCTAAACAAAATGTTGCAAAACTGAAAGCCTTGAAACTTAAGGTGACGATAGTTGGGGAGATCGTCACCCAAGGCTCGGGCATAAAATTGATCGATAAACATGGTAAAATAAAAAAACTGAAGTCCGGAGGATATGAGCACTTTAGGTAGATGGGTGGTTAGGTGGTTAGGATTGTTTCACTAACAACCCATCAACCTAACAACCTAACTACCAAACAATAATATGATCAACAAACGAAGATTAATAAATAGCTTTAAAAAACTGGTGCGGATTGACAGCCCTTCATACCACGAAGCCCAGGTGGTCAAATATTTAAAGAAAGAACTTAGAGCGATAAGGATCAAAGGGATTGAGGTTGGGAAAACACCAGAAGGGGAAGCCGGCAGTCTGGCGGCTTACATCCCCGGAAATGGAGCGAACCGGCCTTGCGTCCTGCTCAATGCCCACGTTGATACCGTGGCGCCTGGGAAGAAGATCCGGCCGATCGAGAAGGGCGGGTATATTTATACCGATGGGTCAACCATCCTGGGAGCGGATAATAAAGCCGGCGTGGCCGCTATTCTTGAAGTCTTAAAGGTCCTGAAGGCCAAAAAACTTCCCCATCCGCCGCTGCGGGTGATCTTTACCGTGGCCGAAGAAATCGGCCTGCATGGGGCAAAGGCTCTACCGGATAAAGTGGTAAAAGCGGATTTTGGCCTGACCCTGGATGGCGGGGATATCGATAGATTGATCTGCAAGGCTCCGACCCAGTATAACTTAACCGCTACTATAATAGGCCGAACCGCCCACGCCGGCATTCATCCAGAAGAAGGGATTAATGCCATTAAGGTTGCCAGCGAAGCGATAGCTGGGATGAAGCTGGGCCGGATCGATAAAGAGACTACCTCTAATATTGGAATAATCAAAGGGGGAACTGCCACCAATATCATTCCCGAGATAGTAGAATTGAAAGGTGAAGCGCGCTCCCATGATCGCAAGAAATTGGAAAGACAGGTCGAACATATGGAGCGGGCTTTGCTTAAGGCCTGCCAGAAACATCGCGCCCGCTTAAAACTCAAAGTCGAACGGATGTACCGTTCGTTTGAGCTAGGAGAGAAAAGTTCGTTCCTCTCTATAGTTGTGGCAGGGATGAAAGCGACGGGCATTGAACCGCGTATCACGCAGACCGGCGGAGGATCAGACGCCAATATTTTTAATGAACGCGGCATCCCGACCGCCATCCTGGGGGTGGGAGCGGATCATGTCCATACCAATCGGGAACAGATCAAAATCGATGACCTGGTAAAAGGGACAGAAGCAATATTAAATATTCTAAAGGAGATCACCAAGTGGAAAAATTCGAAGAGAAAGAGATGAGCTCTAAGCGGATTTTTGACGGCCGGCTATTGGGCTTAAGAGTGGATACGGTCGAGCTGCCCAACAATATTCAATCGACCCGCGAGATCGTTGAACATCCGGGCGCGGTAGCGGTGATAGCACTCACCAAGGATAACGAAATGGTGTTGGTCCGGCAATTCCGGCGGCCAACTGGCGAAGTCCTGCTCGAAGTTCCGGCCGGAGTCCCGCAAAAAGGGGAAAAGGGAGAAGACGCCGCCCGCCGGGAACTGGAAGAAGAGACCGGCTATCATGCCAAAAAGGTCACCAAGGCCTGGGAAGCGTATACCACGCCGGGTTACTCCAATGAACTGATCCAGTATTACATCGCACAGGATATGAACCTGATGCGGACGCACGCCGATGAGGATGAATTTATGGAGGCGGAGCTGGTTGATTTTGACCTTTGCCTGGACCTGGTCAAGACCGGAAAGATAAAGGATAACAAGACCATCGTCGGGGTCATGATCGCGGAGCTTTTTTTAAAGGGAGCGCTTTAATTGAAGGAAAAGGTCAAAGAATATTTAGATTTCATCCGGATCGAGCGCGGCTATTCCGGCAATACGGTCAAAGCCTATCAGCACGATCTGGATCAGTTCTTCAAGTACGCGAGCGGGGATATCTCCCGCGAGCGGTTGAAAAAATATCTTGAATATCTTTATGGCAAAGGATTTTCGGTCGCCTCGGCCGAAAGAAAACTGGCTTGCCTGAAATCGTTTTTTCATTATGCGATCGGAGAGGGCTTTCTTAAGCAGGATCCGACCGCTGATATCAGTTTGCCCAAAAAAGCCAAAAGGCTTCCCAAAGCGATGAGCTTTAGCGAAACGGATCGACTGCTTTCCTCCGCCCGGGGAAAAGATCCGATGGACCTGCGCGATATTGCCCTGCTCGAGCTGTTGTACGCGACTGGCTTGCGGGCTTCGGAATTGGTATCATTGAATCTTAATGATATAAATTTTTCGGTCTCCTTTGTCCGCTGTTTGGGGAAGGGGAACAAAGAGCGGATCGTGCCGGTGGGCGAGGCGGCCATGGACGCCTTGAAACAATATATTGAAAAGGGAAGGCAGCTATTCCCGATAAAAAATAAAGAAGCGCTATTTGCGGATAAGAACGGCGAACGGCTGTCCCGCCAGGGGCTGTGGCTGGTAGTTAAAAAATATGTCAAGTTAAGCGGCGGGAAAGAAAATATCTCGCCCCATACTTTTCGCCATTCGTTTGCCACCCATCTTTTAGAGAAGGGGGCGGATCTAAGATCGGTCCAGGAGATGCTGGGGCATTCGGACATCTCCACTACCCAGATCTATACTTCCGTTTCAAGAGAGCGGCTGAAGAAGATGTATAATAAAGCGCATCCCAGGGCTTAGGAGGAGAAAAGATGTCTTTTACCATAATCATAGCTTTGATTTTTTTATATTCGATCATCCTGCACGAGATGGCGCATGCCAAGATGGCGGAGATGATGGGGGATCCCACCGCCCGTTTAGCGGGAAGAATAACGCTTAATCCGATACCGCATCTGGATCTTTTTGGTACCATGCTGCCGGTCCTTCTGATGCTATCCGGTTCGCCGATCGTCTTTGGCTGGGCCAAGCCGGTTCCGATCAACCCTTACAATTTCAAGAATTACCAGCGCGGAATGACCGTGGTCAGCGCTGCCGGAATAGTGACCAATCTCTTTGTGGCCTGGGTGTTAGCTACGATAGTAAAGTTCATGCCGGAACTTAATTCCACTCTAACCGAAGCGCTCCTTTTTGGA